>Ga0247815_10002549_pt1 | contig 13457 bp, 9 predicted proteins | sample UWRJL194509B1_FD_181014 | JGI IMG/M metagenome (GOLD analysis project Ga0247815, IMG submission 181014) | Plant litter microbial communities from Arlington Agricultural Research Station in Wisconsin, United States - UWRJ-L194-509B-1 | ecosystem: Environmental > Terrestrial > Plant litter >... | reverse complement strand
TCAAGGAATGTTTCACAGCAAAATCTAAAATTATGTCAGAGCAAGGTATTAAAAAAGATGGCTTTACTGATGACAAGGGGCTTCAGTTTATTACAACATTTTTACAGGACAATCTGAAGCTTTCAGCATTATACTGTTTCGGTATTCACCACATAACAGCAATGTACACCAGTGCATTAAGCGACAACACACATAATGAGCAGCAAACTCATTATTATCTGCTAGCTTTTCCTTTCGATCATAAAAGTAATGCTATTGCCGACCTGAGCGATATTATAAGAAACAAAAGCAATGGTCAGTATACGGTTACGCTTTTATTACATAAGGCTACAACGGTACGACAACTTACACCTAACAAAAGTTACTTCTTTTATCAGGTTATGCATAACGGGATTAAACTGTATGAGCATGAAACCGTGCCGCCAACCATCCCTTTTGAAGAAATTCCCAAACGCAACACGGATTATATCAGAGCATATTGGCACAATCGTAACCGGGTTGCCGAAGTTTTCCTGATATCACAAGACCAGATTGATGGTTTCGACACGGAAACTATTCAGGAATCAATGCTGCACATGGCCATAGAAAATACTGCATTGGCTTTAATCGATACGTATTTGGGCTATCGCCCAATCCACTTTTCATTAGGTTATCTGTTAGACCTGTGTAATTTATTCTGTCCGTTAGCAAGGAAAATATTCCCCAGGCATACTGAAGAAGAAGTAAAACTCTTTGAACAATTAGCCAGGCACATCAGTAAACTCAGAAGTGCCACACTGGGAGCTTCTGATTTCCTGCATACAGAATTGCTTCAAAGAAGGTGCAGGCTTTTTCATGAAAAAGCCACCGTACTCATCGATCTTGAAATTAAACGAATTGAAAAACTAAATAAAAAATAAGATTATGGAAACAGATAAATTGAACGCAATAGGGGAATTTACCGAAATGTTGGGCAAGACAATCCAATTTAACCTCTTGACTCCGTACCGCTATAACAGTAAATCATTTGGGGCAGAACTTCGCTTCGCTGGGTACAATGATTTAATACTGACAATAATGGATATTATAAAAGTATGTGTTACTGCCTTGGATGCGGAAGAATGCATGGACGCTTCGCTGCGTGCCTCAAATATGAATATCGCCAATGTCTTAGGTTTTGCGCTTCAGCTGATGCCTATGGAAGAAACGCAGATACTCGATGAATGCTATAAGCTTCATATAAAGCTAAAAGAAAAATCAGAATAAAATAAGTTGCTAACCACGTTCTATAACATCTTGCTTGCCGTCCTATCCTAGACAAATTTTGCTTAGGATAAATTAAAAAAGACTTCGTAAATTTATAAAAATAACTTTGGGTTGTTTAGACAACCTGCTGGGGCACAACTTAGGGCGCAACTTTCGTTGCGCTTGCTGCGTGATTTATCACGCATTTTCTTTGTAGTACAATTATTTATGAAGAGGAAGATGAAAGAGATGAATGTACTTTGCGCTTTTTTTAAGGCTCAGCAAAAAGATGGCCGCATAGGGATAACCCATATTGCGCTTTTTGCTTCACTTATATATCACTGGTATATAGAGGGTAGTACAAATCCTCTATCTGCATTTAGCCGTGATATCATGAAAACTTCAAAAATAAAATCACATGTAACTTATTTTAGATGTATCAAGGAGTTAAGTGACTACGGGTATATTATCTATAAGCCATCATTTAAGAAAACACAAGCAAGCAAGATATATTTTATGGAAGAGTGAGTTAATTACATATCAGAAAAATAGGCCGTTACACGGTCTTTTTTCATTTAATGGGAACGGAGGTGAGCAATGGAAAATGAAAGAGACAAAATTACTCCTGAAATTGCTATGCAGATACTCAGGAGAAAAGGACTAAATGTAACAAGGGAGCAGGCAGTAGCAGTACTCAGTTTTCTTTACCTGATCGCTGATATTGCTGTTACAAAATATTTAAAACTTCCACCGTGAGTATTGAGGTTATTAGAAAAAACACAGATTAAAAAATTAGATTATGAGAATAGCAGATTTATACGTTCGCGTAAGCACAGATGAGCAAGCCGATAAAGGGTACTCACAACGCAATCAGGAAGAAGTATTAAGAAAATACTGTGAGATTAATTCCATTCAGGTTCGTAATGTAATTTACGAAGACCATTCGGCTAAAACCTTTATTAGGCCAGAATGGAAAAAACTGGAGACTAATCTGAAAAAATACAAGAGTAAAATTGATTTGGTTTTATTCACCAAATGGGATAGGTTCAGCCGTAATGCGGGTGACGCTTACCAAATGATTAATAAGTTAAGGTCATATGGCGTAGAACCGCAGGCAATAGAGCAGCCACTGGACTTATCTGTACCCGAAAACAAAATGATGCTTGCTTTTTATCTTGCTGCCCCGGAAGTAGAAAATGACCGCAGGGCATTAAATACATTCCACGGAATGCGAAGGGCTAAAAAAGAAGGACGTTGCCTTGGCATTGCGCCGTTAGGCTATAAAAATTTAAGAAGCGACGATGGCAAAAAATATATAGGAATTAAAGAACCACAAGCTTCGCTTATCATCTGGGCATTCAAGGAACTTGGCAAGGGGATTCTTGCTGCCGACCAAGTTCGCCAGGAAGTAAATAGGAAAGGCCTTGTTTGTAGCCGCGCCAATTTTTGGATGCTTGTCCGCAATCCGGTTTACTGTGGTAAAATCTTTATCCCCAAATATAAAGATGAAGATGCTCATTTCGTACCGGGTCTGCATGAGCCGCTTATTTCAGAATCTTTATTTTATAAAGTACAGGATTTATTGGATGGTAAAAAGCGTAAAGAGAGAATAAGAACGACTATTGAAGTAAAAGAGAACTTTCCTCTAAGAGGCTTCTTGGTTTGCCCTCATTGCGACCGTATGCTTACGGGGAGCGCATCTAAAGGTATGTACAGCCTTTATCACTATTACCATTGTGTTTCTCCATGTAAATTTAGATACAGGGCTGATAAGCTTAATGTGATTTTTGAGGAAGAACTTCAAAAGTATATACCTCACCCTGCCATTGAAGATTTGTATAAGGTTATCCTGAATGACCTTTATAAGAGGCGTACAAGACAACAAGAGAAGGGCACAAAGGACATAGCCGAGCAAATTGATAAGCTTAACGCAAGATTATCTAAAGCAAGGGAGTTATTATTATCTGAAACTATCGAAGGAAAGGAATATAAAGAGATTAAAACCGAGTGTGAAAATAAGATCAACCGATTAGAAGCTGAGCTTTCTGAGGCATCTGGAAGACAAAACAATTCTCGAACTATATCGAACTTACTCAATGTCGCTGTAAATGTGCTATCTAGGCTAGATTTAATCTATAAAGAAGGTGATATTAGAAAGAAGAGAGAGATCATTAGTTCGATTTTTCCTGAAAAGATTTGTTTTGACGGAACTGAGTATCGAACTTTTAGAGTAAACGAAGCTGCAAGGCTTATGTTTCTATTTAACAATGAGTTACGGAATAAAAAAAACCGGAAAAAAGATGATTTCTCACTCCTTTCCGGTCTTGTAGCCTCGCCAAGAATCGAACTTGGATCAAAAGTTTAGGAAACTCCCATTCTATCCGTTGAACTACGAAGCCATTATTTTCAGGGTGCAAATATAGGGAATAAAAATATATTTGTAAAGTATAATTTTAATTTTTTAAATGTGATGCTGCGGGTAAAATCCCTATGAATTTTTACGAGACTGTAACTACCTTACATTCAGTATGGCATTAATTGTATTTATTATATCGTCAATACTATTCTCATTGGTGTTAATGGCAATACTGCCGGGATTATAGGGCTCATATACCTTTTGGTTATTGCCTGAAAATAATCCCACTGTAGGTGTTTGCGATGCACTTGCTAAATGCATAACACCGCTGTCGGCACCCAGAAACACTTTGGTATGGGCTAAAACAGCCCCCATTTCCCTGATGTCCATGCTATAAAAAGTAGGTGCTTTAAACCCTATTTGCGACACATTTTCTTTAGGCAGCAATTCTATAATGTTGTACCCGGGATATTCCGCAAGCATCCTTTGGTAAACAGGTTCCCACCATTCCGGCGGAAAACATTTGGCACCCGTAGCATACGTAAAAATACAAATGGTTTCTTTATCATTCTTTACAATGTTTTGCAATACGCGTTTACCGTTGGCAAGCTCATCTGTGCTTAGCTTAAGGTCTAATAAAGGCACCGGCCTGTCGGTTTCAGGAAAACCTAACTGGCTTATATAATGCCTGAAGTTGTATACGGCATACTTTGCCATGTGCCCATAGTCAGGGTGGCTTATAACGGCATCGGTAGCATCATCGCCAAAAAACTTATACTTTGCATTTGCAAATTGTACTGATAACCGTCCTGACGACGAATGTTTTACCACATTAATGGCAATGTCATAACGGTGTTTTTTTATAGAAACCCATTTCCCTATATATTTAAACAGGTCTTTAAAAGGCTTTCCGGGAAGCTGTATTACAAAATTTACGTTTTTGTAATTTTTAAAAAGTATGGGTGCCAGGCCGCCTTTTACAAAAACATCTATAGTACAGTCAGGAAACGTTGCGGTAACTTCTTGTAATAGAGGTGTAATGAGCAGGAGGTTGCCCAGCCTGCCATTGGGGCGGCTAATCAGTATACGTTTTATGGTAGCACCGGCAGGTAACGGGCTGTATTGCTTTTGTGCCGAATTACCTATGTTTTTTGTTAAGCCTTGTGTAGCTTTTCTTCGTATTCTGTTTATACTTTTCGGAATCTTCATTCAGGCGGCCTATTTATTAAATATCAGTCAAAAATATAATTTTAAGTCCTAATATACTGTATAGCACCATTAAAATATGCTTAAGAATGCAAAATCAGGCTTTTGTTGCGCTAAGATGCCACCTTAGCTACTACCGGAACGGGAAGGTAAGCATCCTTGCCAAATTTTTTCAGCATCCTGTAGTGCGATCTTAAGGCAGAGGTAAATGTAGGGTTCTCGTTATAAGGTATGTTAAATTCCAAGGCTGTTTGCTTAACTATTTTACCAATTGCACCGTAATGGATATGGCATATTTTAGGGAAAAGGTGATGTTCTATCTGGCGGTTTAGTCCGCCTAAAAAGAAGGCGGCAAAACGGTTATGGGTGGCAAAGTTTGCAGTAGTGCGCATCTGGTGTTCGGCCCATGCCTCTTCTATATTGCCATCATCATTGGGCATAGGGAAATCAGTGCCCTCAACAACGTGTGCTAACTGGAATACAAGACCCATTGTAAAACCCTGTGCAAATTGTAATGCAAGGAAACCTACTATAAACTGCCACCATGTAATATCTAATACCAATAGGGGTAAGGCTATAAACAAAAAGTAATACACAGCTTTGTAAAAAAACAGGTTAAAATATTCTGCCCTTGGATGATTATTTACCTGCTGGCCCACTTTTGCCTGAAAGAATTTTTTATAATCTTTACGCAATGCCCATGATAACGATGCCAGTCCATAGAGCGGGAAAGCATATAAGTGCTGGTAGCGCTGTGCCTTATTTACGGGTTCGTCGCCGCTAATGCGAATAAGTCCCGGGGCAACATCTATATCTTCGTCATGGCCGGGAATATTGGTATAGGTATGGTGTACCACATTGTGGGTAATACTCCATACGTAAGGGCTTGCACCTAAAAGGTTAAAGAAAAGCCCAAAAAATTTATTGGTCTTTTTATCGGCAGAGAAGGAGCCGTGTATGGCATCATGGCACACGTTAAAGCCCACAAAGGCACTAAAAACGCCAAGCCCCATGGCTAAGCCCAGCATTGCCCAGGCGCTAAATATATTACTTATTATAAGCCCGTAAAGCAAAGCAAAGCCGGTAAGGAACACAGCAGTTTTAATCCACATGCTGCCATTAGCATTGCGCGACTGGCCGCTTTCTTTAAAATACTGGTCTACGCGCAGGCGGGTAGTGGCCAAAAACTGGCACTTAGAGGTCGTGTTAAATTTACATTTCATAATAAAAGAGGATAGCTGCAACTTTTTTTCACTGTCCAATCTTATTATTTACGTTGGTTAGGTGGCTAAGGTTTTTATTTTGGCAAATGCCTTATAAGTAAAGGGGAACCTTGTATGCTGAAGTATTAATATCAACGCAAAAGTAAAGAAATTAGTATAAAAACAGTTAAGTATGCAATATTTAATTTAGATATATGAAAATAACGTGCCAAAATACAGTAAAGGCTGTTTATTTAACGTTAGTGTAACGAATGTTAATCCTAAAGTTTGGATTTGAGTTGTTGCCTATAGGAGTTAAGTTGTCAGGTTTTCAATGTTTTAATTATATTTCTATTTAAATGATTCAACAATAGTTAAAGTATTGTGGGTGTTGAAAATATGTGCGTAATTGTGCCGTCCTAAACATAATACAACTACAACTATACCCTGCATGAAAAAAACTTTACTTTCTCTTATTGCAATCTTATTGTGCTGTACTGCATATTCGCAGCAGCAGCTTTGGCAATCTATCAGTAAAACTGATGTTGCCGCATTGCCAAAGAACCCAAGAGACAGCAACCCTACATCATTTTTACTGTATCACCTTAACCTTGATGCACTAAAAAGTGAGTTGGCAATAGCACCTTTGCGCGGTAGCGGTCAAACATCAGCTGTAACTATACCAATGCCCGATGCCGAAGGGAATGTGTTGAATTTTCGTGTTTACAAAGCCCCGGTTGTACATAAAGCTCTGTCAGACAAATATCAGGGCTTGGAATCTTATGTTGGGCAATGCATAGAGCAGCCTACAACTATATTGCGTTTTACCGTAACGCTTTTTGGCTTCCACGCCATGGCATTAACTACAAACCGCGGCACGTGGTATATAGACCCATACACTAAAGATGCCCAAAATTATATAGTATACAAACTTGCCGATTTGCAGACCAGTAAAACCTTTGCCTGCCATACGCACGATGAAGATAACGCTGCACGCAGGTTAGCACCCGCCATTATTCCGCTGGCAATGCCACAGGATAATGGTAATTACAGAACGTACCGCCTTGCCATTGCCACAACAGTAGAGTATTCTGCTTTCCAGATAGAGCAGGCAGGTTTGCAAAACGGAACTTACGAGCAAAAAATGGAAGCTGTACTGGCGGCCATTACCGTTACACTAACCCGTGTAAGCAGTATGTTCGAGCGCGACCTTTCGGTTTCATTACAACTTGTGCCTAATAACGACCTTGTTGTTTTTATAGACGAAGACGAACTTAATAATGATGATGCCGGAGCTTTACTAAATGAGGGTAACGCAGTTATATATGCCGCCATTGGTGCCGAAAATTTTGATATGGGCCACAGTTTTGGTACTGCAGGCGGCGGGCTTGCTGCCGGGGCACCCTGTTCAGATTTTAAGGCGGGTGCCATGACGGGGCTGGGCTCTCCCGTGGGCGATGGTTTCGATATTAATTATGTAGCTCACGAAATGGGGCACCAGTTTGGTGCAGGCCATACCTTTAATATTTTATGCGGCGGTAACCGTGCAGATGACCTTGCTTACGAACCAGGGAGTGGTACCACCATTATGGCTTATGCCGGTGTGTGCGACCCTAATATACAATATTTTAGCGATGCCCAGTTTCATGCTATAAGTATAGAGCAAATGCGTTACCGTATAAATAACGAGAGTAACTGTGTGCCACTTGTGCCCACAGGTAATACACCTCCTGTGGCAAATGCCGGTGCAAATTATGCAATACCCATAGGCACTGCTTTTATACTGGAAGGTACAGCTACCGATGCTAACAATGATGCATTGACCTACGACTGGGAACAAATGAATAAAGAGATAAGCGAGCAGCCACCATTGCCCAATGCTACAGGCGGGCCTAACTTTCGTTCGCTGCCCATAAGCGATTCTCCCAATCGCTTTATGCCACGTATTGAGGATGTATTAGAGAATAACCTTTTTCCCACCTGGGAAGTTATACCTACTGTGGGCCGATCGCTTGATTTTGCTTTTACCGTTCGCGATAACAACATCAATGGTGGCGAATCGGCTACCGATTATATGCACATAGATGTTATTCAGGCCGCAGGCCCTTTTGTAGTAACATCGCCTAATGCTGCTGTAATATGGCAGGCAGGTACTAACCACAATGTAACGTGGAATGTAGCCGGTACTACAGAAAATGGCGTCAACACCCCCTATGTAGATATTCTTCTTTCTACCGATGGTGGCTTTACCTATCCTGTAGTAGTTGCAGCCGGAGTACCTAACGACGGGAGCGAGAGTATTATAGTGCCTAACCTGCCGGGGCAGGGACGTATTATGGTACGCGGGCACAACAACATATTTTATGATATATCAAATACAAATTTTACAATTACGCCTGCAGGAAGCACATTTGTTGCAACTGTAAATGGCGCGCAAACAATAGGGGCCTGTAAGGGAGCAACTGTAACATACACGTTAGATTATGAGGCTATAAATGGTTTTACAGGCACTACATCATTTACCCTGACAGATTACCCTTTAAACGCAACCGTTACATTTTCGTCAACATCTTTAAGCGCCGATGGGCGGGTTGAGGTAACGGTAAACACTACAAATACTTCGCCTCCGGGGTTGTATGCCATGACGGTTACAATGACATCCGGCACAGAGGTAAAAAGAGTAACACTGCACCTTAATCTGCTAAGCACTGATTTTGCCCAGCTGCAATTGCTTACCCCCGAAGATGGCGCGAACACACTTCCTGCCGAGGTAAGTTTTGACTGGTCTAACGATGTTATTGCATCTTCATACCATTTACAGGTGGCTACAGATGCTGCTTTTAATACTATCGTAATAGATGTTGTTACACAAGTAAGTAATTACACTGCCACGCTTGCAGAGACAACCCATTATTACTGGAGGGTAGTAGGGGCGAATGCGGGTTGCGAAGGTACTTTTGGCAACAGCCATGATTTTACCACAGGCACGGCATTTTGCAATACTTATACTTCTGCCAATGTTCCATTGCCCATTTCATGGGGGGATCCTTCTACGGCATCTACAACTATAGAAGTAGATGGCAATTTTACGTTACAGGACATACAGGTAAGCCTTACTATTACACATAGCTGGATAGGCGATATCGTGGCAACACTTATTAGCCCTGCGGGTACGCGTATACTTCTTTTTAGCAGGCAGTGTGGCGATGGCGATAATGCAGCCGTTACTTTTAGCGATGATGGTGCGCCGCTTACCTGCCAGGGTGGCGATGCCTCTGTAAGAGGTGTCCTGGCGCCTGCCGAAGCTTTAAGCCAGTTATTGCAGGAGCAGGTAAACGGCACGTGGACTTTACAGATAGATGACGAAGAAGGTGGCGATGGCGGCGATGTTACTGCCTGGAGCCTTAACCTGTGCGGCCTCGAAACCTTTACTGCAGGCGTTGCCCAAAATAAAGCCATAAACTTTATGGTCTATCCTAACCCTAACAACGGCAGCTTTAATGTACAGTACAATAGCATTAGCGACAGCAAGACTACCATAAGCGTTTACGATATGCGCGGCAGGATGATCTATAATCAGGACAATGCACCATCAGGCGGGTTGTTATCGCAGCCGGTACAACTAAGTGCACAGGCAGGTGTTTATATTGTAAATGTTGCACAGGGTGCCAATAAAAGCTCTAAAAAAATAGTAATAGAATAAATGAAATATTTTTTACCACATAGAAACATAGTTTTATAACGTACAATCAAGTAAAACAAGGTTTTTTGTAGAATACATAGCTATGTGTTACTGTGAAGCCAAAGGCCCTTTCTTGTTTTAAATACAAGCCTATGTTTCTATGTGGTAAAATAATTAAGTAAATAATTTCATCCCGTCCCAACCTTTGCATAAATAAAATGCTCTTTATATAAAGATAAAATCTGATTTATATGAAAAGAGCATTCCTGTTGCTATTGCTGCTAAGCGGCATTGTACACGCGCAAAAACCGGTCTTTACCACGGCAAAAGTAAAAGCTGCTACAGTATATTTTAATGCTGCCGAGATTACCCAGGCAGCCACGGTAACGTTACCAGCAGGCACATCTGAAATTGTGGTAAAAAATGTTGCTGATTATCTTAACGAGAATACAGTGCAAATAGGTGCACCCGCATCGCTTACTGTATTATCGGTACAATTTACACGTGATTATATTTCAGAATTTGAGCCTGACGAAACATCGCCACTTATTAAAAAAGTGCGTGATAGTATTAAACTGGTACAAAAGGAAATACAAAAAACCGGGGTGCTTAAAAACTCAGAGTTAAAGACGCTTGAACTATTAGATAAAAATACTGTAGTTGCAGGGCAAAATACAGGCCTTAGCGTAGCAGAACTTATCAAGCTTGCCGATTATTCTAAAGCAAAGTATACCGAAACCATGACCGCCTATAATTCTTTGATGGAAAGGGAACAAAAGCTTAATGAAATCATGTCGCGCTTAAATAGCCGACTGGAAACCAATACCAAACAGGCAGAGAAAACATCGGGGGGTAAGTTGGTGCTCCAGGTAATGAACGAGCAGGCGGGAAGTGTTCCGTTAGATATTACTTATCTGTCGCCAAGTGCGTCATGGTCGCCATTTTACGACCTCAGGGCAGAGAATACATCGGGCTCCATAAACATGCTCTACAAAGCACAGGTGGTACAGCAAACCGGTATCGATTGGAAAAAAGTAAAACTAACCCTGAGCAGTGGCAACCCTAATCAGAACAATCAGGCACCAATACTTAGTGCGTGGTTTTTAAGGTTTGGAGCCGATAAAGGTTTAGCTTATGGTAATGAAAGTAACAATATAGCTAATGTTTTGAAAGGAAGGGTGCCAGGCATACAAGTTGAGGGTTACAGAAGCAACATTTCTGCAAAATCTATTTCAGATTACACCACAATCAACGAAAACCAGCTTTCGGTTTCGTTTGATATTGATATTCCGTATGATATTTTATCTAACGGTAAACAGCACAGCGTGAGCCTTAAAGATATTAAACTTCCGGCTACCTACAGGCATTATGCTGTGCCGAAAGCGGAGAAAGAGGCATTTCTCCTGGCTGAAATTAGCGACTATTCTAAATATAACCTGCTTAAAGGCGAAGCCAACATTATTTTTGAAGGCATGTATATAGGCAAAACATTTATAGACCCTAATCAAACGTCGGACACGCTTAACCTTAGTATGGGGCGCGACAAAAAGATATCCATCAAGAGGGAAAAAGTAGTGGAGAAATCGGGCACAAAATTCCTGTCGTCTTACAAGGAACAAACGTTTACTTATGAAACGACCATTCGCAACAATAAAAAAGAGGCGGTGCAGCTTACCCTTAAGGACCAGTACCCTGTAAGTACCGATAAAGAAATTGAAGTGGAGTTGCTGCAAAGTGATAAAGCTAAAGCTAATGCCGAAACAGGAGTACTTACATGGGAACTTAAACTGGCTCCCGGTGAAGCTAAGAAAGTGCGCATAAGTTATAAAGTTAAATACCCTAAAGACCGTAATATAGATAATTTGTAAAGGTTATAATTTGTAGTGCAGTTGGCTCCCCTCTTGAGAGGGGTTGGGGGTGTTTTGTTAACATGGCTGTCTAAAAAGTATTATTCTGAGCTAAGTGTAACGGAGTTGAAGAATCCCGCATAACTTAAGAGATCCTTGCTTCGTAAGGATGACAAAATGCTCCTAAGCGCTTTTCAGGCAGCCTTTTTATTTTGTGTATGGCTCTAATTAAAACTTAATAAAATGCTAATATTTCTTACAGTAGTGCAATTGTTGTATAAATTTACCTAACAACTTATAAACCAATTTGCTATGAAACGAAAATTCCTTTTACCATTTCTTTTACTTGGTTGTGCAGCTTTTGCACAAACTATAGCACCGGTACAATTTGCATCGGGCTTTAACGGCGTTACAGAGATTGTACATGCCGGCACCAGCCGCCTTTATGTGGTGCAACAGGAAGGCACCGTGCGCATGCTTGAGGCAGACGGAGCAATTAACACTACACCATTTTTAGATATTACTGAGGTAGTTAATTACAACGGCGAGAGAGGTTTGCTTGGGCTGGCTTTTCACCCGCAGTACGCAACTAATGGTTATTTTTATGTGTATTATACAAATGACAACGGAGACAATGTAATTGCAAGGTATACCCGCAGCACTACCAATCCTGATGCCGCCGATGCCAATAGCGCATTTATAATACTTACCATACCCCACCCGGGTAACACAAACCATAATGGTGGCTGCATAAGGTTTGGGCCGGATGGTTACCTGTACATATCATCGGGAGATGGCGGCGGTAGTGGCGATGTTAATGGCAACGCCCAAAATATTGATGTGCTGTTAGGCAAGATGCTGCGTATTGATGTAGATGTAGATGCCGAATATGGTATACCGGGCACTAACCCATTTCAGAGCGAAGATGGTGCTGATGAGGTTTGGGCTTACGGATTACGCAATGCATGGAAATTTTCGTTTGAAAGAAACGGAAGTTCTATGTGGATAGCCGATGTAGGCCAGGGTGTTATAGAAGAAATAAACAAGGTGAACCCTGCAAATGGCGGTTTAAACTTTGGGTGGAGGTGTTATGAAGGTAATGAGGTTTATAATAATACAGGTTGTGCAGACAGCAACACGCTAACTTTTCCGGTGGCAGAATATACCCATGCTGAAGGTGGATGTTCTATAACGGGCGGCTATGTTTATACCGGTACTGCTTATCCTAACCTGCAGGGTAAATACTTCTTTGCTGATTATTGCAGTAATAAAATTGGGTGGGTTGATAGTACAACTCCTGACGAAATAACCTGGGCTGAAGGTTTTGAAGGCAATTTTACAACTTTTGCCGAAGATATAAATGGCGAACTTTATATTGCAGGTGGCACCAACGGTGTTATTTATAAAATTACCGATAGTACTGCAGGTACAGAGCAGTTTGCTAAATCAGGAATTTCTGTATATCCTAACCCTGCTCACAACGAAGTGTTTATCGACCTGAAAAACCAGGGTGGTAATGTGCAGGCTACAGTATATGACCTTGGCGGCAAAAGACTTATACAGCAAGGGCTTACGTCAAATCTAAACAGTGTAGACACTTCTGCCTTGCAGGCTGGTATTTATTTGCTGGAGGTAAATGCATCAGGGAATAAAACGCAGCAGAAGCTTATTATCAATTAAGGTAAATACATTCTAAATCAAGAAGCCGCCTCATTTTTGAGACGGCTTCTTCTTATTTGTATAAGTTTCTTTTAAAACGCCTGTTTGCTAAGGTTAAAGAAAATCTCATCAATATCTAAAGAGTCGTTAGCAAAAATATTTTCTTTATTAAGGCGCAGCCTGCCACGGGCACGGCCTATAACATTAACGTGGCCTTTTTGGGCAATAGTATCTTCTGCAGAAATTAACCCGCGCCTTAGCATGATGTTTTTAATGTAATT
>Ga0247815_10002547_pt1 | contig 13461 bp, 12 predicted proteins | sample UWRJL194509B1_FD_181014 | JGI IMG/M metagenome (GOLD analysis project Ga0247815, IMG submission 181014) | Plant litter microbial communities from Arlington Agricultural Research Station in Wisconsin, United States - UWRJ-L194-509B-1 | ecosystem: Environmental > Terrestrial > Plant litter >... | reverse complement strand
GTCCTTGAGGATCTCGTCCTTCTGCGACGCCGGCAGGGTTTCGATCTTCTCGTACAGGTTGGCCATGCCGTTGTTGACGTTGACGCCCAGTTCCTCGAACAGCTTGGCGTGCTTGGCGAACGCGTCCTTGTAGAAGATGCGCACGCAGTGGCCGAAGACGATCGGGTGCGACACTTTCATCATGGTCGCCTTGACGTGCAGCGAGAACATCACGCCGGTCTTGTAGGCGTCGTCCAATTCTTTTTCGTAGAAGTCCAGCAGCGCTTTTTTGCTCATGAACATGCTGTCGATGATCTCGCCGGCTTGCAGCGAGACCTTCGGTTTCAGCACGATGGTCTTGCCGGAGGCGGTGATCAGTTCCATCTTGACGTCGCGCGGCTTGTCCAGCGTCAGCGATTTTTCGCCGTGGTAGAAGTCGCCGTTGTGCATGTGCGAGACGTGGGTGCGGGAGGCCTGGCTCCACTCGCCCATCGAATGCGGGTGCTTGCGGGCGAACTCTTTGACGGCCTTCGGCGCACGGCGGTCGGAGTTACCTTCGCGCAGGACCGGGTTGACCGAGCTGCCGATGCACTTGCCGAAGCGTGCCTTCAGGGCTTTCTCTTCGTCGGTTTTAGCGTCTTCCGGGTAGTCCGGCAGCTTGTAGCCGCGGCTTTGCAGTTCGCGCACGCAGGCCACCAGCTGCGACACGGAGGCGCTGATGTTCGGCAGTTTGATGATGTTGGTGTCCGACAGCTGGGTCAAAGCGCCCAGTTCGGCCAGGGTGTTCGGGACTTTTTGTTCGTCGGTCAGGAATTCCGGGAATTCGGACAGCACGCGCGAGGCGACGGAGATGTCGCTGGCGACCACGTCGACGCCGGCCGGCGCGGTGAACTTCTGGATGATCGGTAGCAGGGAATACGTCGCCAGCAGCGGCGCCTCGTCAGTCAGTGTGTAGATGATTTTTGACTTTGGTGTTGACATGGTCATTCCCTTGTATACGTAGTGTTAGGAGAAGGTGTTCAGCGGGGCCGGCACGGTCGCCGCCCCGCTAAAGTGCTTATTTTAGACTGTCCTAGGGTTCTTTGGCGAAAACCCTCTCGTGGAATGGGGCTGGGTTTCACATTGTGAAAAATATCGCGGCCGCGCCTGGAGCGTCCACAGTATTCTGAAACCGCATAGTTAGGTTATTATTAAGATCTGCACTTTTCTGATGCGCTTAGCCGCTCTTGCTGCACGGATATAAAATGCCTTTGATAGTGGATTTCCTGTTGCCGCGCCGCCCAGTCTCTCAGCAGGCGAAACACGCATCAAGTCGGGATGCGTGGCGTGACTACGTGTTTGGCCGCGCCATGACGGCTTGGCCAGCGAAGCCATTGATCAATCATCGTTTAAAATTTACGATGGTATATCTATCGAATGATCCTAAGCCCGGTGATATCAATAACTTCGTTAAGCCGGTGCAGGATGCGCTCTGTGCGCTGATTTACGCTGATGACTCCATGATTTTTGATGTCTCCGCGCATATGCGCCTATTAAGTGAGCAGAACTCAGTGACTGGGCTTCCTCACACGCTTGCCAAAGCTATCATTGACGGTGCTGGCGCGTGCGTTTATGTTGCGATTTCCGATTCATCGGAGTTGGCGAAGGAGCTTCAATGAATATCTTCAATACCGCTCGTACTCAGAGATTAATTGCGAAACGCTACGAGGAGCAGGGGTACGTCGTTACGCTAGACCCACCAAGCTCGGAATTCCCTTTTTCGCTGGGAAGCTATAGGCCTGATATTTTGGCGAAAAAAGGCGACGAGAAAATTATCGTTGACGTCAAAATGGCAGGTACCAGAGGGGATGCGGAGGCCTATCTCCGCCTGGATCAAGAAATCCAGAGGCATCCAGGCTGGCGATTCCTATTTGTCTCGGTCACGGAAGAGGAATTGCAAGAGCAGATTTCGAGCATCACCGGCAGCCCGAATCTGAAACGCATTCAGGAGCAGCTTGCAAAGATCGACAAACTCGCCGAAAAAGAAGAACTGGCAGGTATGCTTTTGCCTCAACTGTGGACGGTCTATCTGTCGGCGTTACGGCTTCTTGCCTTATATGATGGTCTACCGACCGAGCAGTACAGCGATCTTAGCTTTTTAAATCAGGCTTACTCAACTGGGTTGCTATCTTTTGATGAGTACGAATCGGCACGACGACTTATGAAAATTCGCAATCGAGCCGTGTATAGCCTCGACTCGCCAGAGACGCCTACGGACTGGGAGCTACTGCGGGAAATGGTCGATACTGTGTTGGAGCGAATCTCAGACTACCCAGTTCCAACAGGAGCGTCATAACTAGTCGGCACAGTTTGAATGGTCCGCGTAAGCTGACGAATATTTAGCGATCCGCGCTGGCGGGAAGGGTGAGCATGCAATGTAACTGTGGTAATAGGGATAACTTGGTGGCGATTGGTAATGACTATTCGGGGTTCGTCGCGAATCTGCGCTGTCTGGAAACTGGCGATTGGGTAAAACTGATGCAGTGCCTGGCATGCGATCAGCTTTGGCGAACGGATGAATGGGACAAGTATGAACCGCTGTACGCGTTAAAGCTGGATGCGCCGACAGGCTGGGAAGAGGTCGATATGGCGCCGTTGATTAAAGAACGCATGGTGCAAAATCACGGCGGGCTGGATTCGGTCATTTGCATAGCCAAGGATTGCAAGCTGCACGCCCTCAGAGGGCGGGCATATTGCGTCGATCATTTTTACGAAAACGGTGCAAGAGCTTGACCGGCGCGCCACATGTTGATATGTAACTTGGCCAGCGCGCCCGGGTCGGCATCGCCCGCGCGCTCGCGGTGCGGCCGCAACTGCTGGTCTGCGACGAAGCGGTGGCCGCGCTCGACGTATCGATCCAGGCGCAGGTGCTGAACTTGTTCATGTGCCTGCGCGACGAATTGACTCTCACCTACCGGTTCATCAGCCACGACCTGGCGGTGGTGCGGCATATCGCCGCCCGCGTCGCCATCATGTACCTGGGACGGGTGGTCGAGTCGGCGCCGACGCAGGATACGGACACGCCAACGATCCATACACGCAAGCGCTGCTGGCCTGCGTGCCGACGATGGAAGTGAAAAAGACGGTGTTCATGGCCATCCGCGGCGAGATTCCCTCGCCATTAAATCCACCGACGGGATGCCACTTCCATCCGCGCTGTCCGCACGCCTTGCCGCGCTGCGGGAAATCGGGCCGGATCATTTTTCAGCCCGCCACCTGAACGACTGAGTCGCCACGCGGCTCAGTCGTTGTGAAATTCGCTGGCCGTGGCGAACAGGTCCCACGCCGCGATGAACATCGCCGCCACCACCGGGCCGATGACAAATCCATTCAGGCCGAACAGCGCCATGCCGCCCACGGTGGAAAACAACACGATGTAATCGGGCATTTTCGTATCCTTGCCGACCAGGATGGGACGCAGGATATTGTCTACCAGGCCGATCACCACCACACCCCAGGCGGTCAGCGCGACGCCTTCCCATACCGCGCCGGTGGCGAGAAAATAAATCGCGACCGGCGCCCAGACTAGCGCCGCGCCGATGGCCGGCAGCAGCGACAGGAACGCCATCAGCACCGCCCACAGCAGCGGCGCGCGCACATCCAGGAACCAGAACGCCAGGCCGCCCAGGGCGCCTTGGGCGATCGCCACGAGGATATTGCCTTTGACGGTGGCGCGGATGACGGTGGTGAAATTGCTGAACAGGCGCTGCTTGTATTTGAGCGATAGCGGCACGGCGGCGCGGATCTTGGCGGACAGGGTGGCGCCGTCGCGCAGCAGGAAGAACAGCAGGTACAGCATGATGCACAGGCTGGTCAGGAAATCGACCGTGTACAGGCTGACGTTGATCGCTTGCTTGGCGACGGTCTGGCTGGTTTCGGCGGCGCCGGCGGTCAGCTTTTCCTGCAGGCTGGCCAGGCTGCTCAGGTTGAAGCGGTCCAGCAGGTTCACCATCCAGGTCGGCAAGGCCGCCATGATCTTGGTAAAAAACATGCCCACCGTGAGCTCGCCCGAGCGCACCATCTCGACCACCGAAGCGACCTGGTCCACCAGCGAAACCGAGACCAAGGTCAGCGGCAGGATGACCATGACGACAATCAGCAGCAAGGTCAAGAACGACGCCAGATTCGGTTTCTGCCGGGTTTTCTTCAGCAGCCAGCGGTAGACCGGCGCGAACACGATCGCCAGCACCACGCCCCAAAACACGGCGCCGCCAAACGGCAGCAGCACCCAGGCGAAACCGATGGTCACGAGGGCTAGCAGAAGTAGAAAGGATTTTTGTTGTAGTGTGTACTGGTGCATGAAGTAGCCGTATGTTGTTTTGTTTTAGTGTAGCTAATCATAAGCGATCAGCCTGGAAATGCCGCGCACGACGTGTTGCTATGGCAAGCAATTTTTTTGTGGGGTAATCGCAGAGAGGTTGCACTTGGTTTTAGAGAAAGGTGCACCTCGATGGCCGCGTAAATGCCGTATTCAGGTCTTGGGCCAAGCATGATTCGGGCAAATTCAGCGGTGCGCGCGATGCGATTAGCGCAGCTGCCAAGCGCTATGTCGGAGAAGTATTGCTTTGCGCAGTAGTAATGCGCCCAAGCAGCGAGGCTAAAAAGGCGAGAGCTTGAGGGCTCGCCTCAATTCTTCTTATCTGAAGCGGACAGTCGCCGGGCCGCCTGCGCGGGAGGCGAATCTCCCAGCGGCAGCAGGGCGGCCATCCGGCCCAGCGCGCGCACCAGCGTCGCCTCGCCGAAGCGCAGGCCGCGTCCGCGCAACTGCGGCAGCAAGCGCACCGGTTCGGGCGTGATCTCCACGGCGGCGCGCACCAGCAGCCGTTGCAGCCAGCGCATCGACGCCGGCAGGATCGGCGCCTCGCCCATGATGCGCATGAAGTCGGCGAGGATGTCCGAGCCTTCCAGCCCGGGCGCGGTCGCGGCGAGCAGCGCTTCCCATTCGGCCCGCGAGCGCGGCGCGCCCGTCGCGCCATACAGCCTGGCGGAGGGCGCGGCTTCGGCGAGCGCGGCGTCCTTCTCGGCCGGAGACAAGGGCCGGGCGTATCGATGATATGCCTCGGTGAAGCCGAAGCCTGCGGTCGCCTGCACCCAGTCCAGCAGTCGAGGATCGTTGGCCTGATAGGCGACGCCATCCGGCGTGGTGCCGGTCACATGTCCGTGCATCCGCACCACGCGCGCGATCAGCGCCTCCGCTGCGGAGCGCGGGCCGTAGACGGTCATCATGGCCGCGAAGCCGGTGCGCCGCAGCCGCGTGCCCGGATCGCGCTCGAAGCTGCTGTGATCCCATACGCCGGAGCGCACCGACGGTTCGGCCAGCTCCAGCAGCACCGCCGTCACGCCGCCGACGAACAGCGACACCGGATTGGCGAACACCCGCCACGACACGCCGTCCTGCGGCGCCAGCGCCGGCTCGCCCGCCGGCTGGCTGAAGTCGAACGCCATGCCCGGAGGAGGGCGCATCAGGTCTTTTATCGTGTCGAGCATCTTAGATCCGGTCCAGCAGTTGCTGCTCGGCGCGCTCGCTGAGCACCAGCACCAGTTTCAGCCTGGCCCGCGTCATGCCGACGAACAGCTTGCGCAGCACCAGCTGGTCCATCTCGACGAAGTCGATCTCGGTGAAGATGATCGCCGGCGCCGACTGGCCCTTGAACCGGTACACCGACTCGGCCAGCAAGCCGCCATCCCGGTATTGCGGATTGCCGAACAAATCGTATTCGCCGGTGAACGATTTCAGCGTGTGCACCTCGCTCAGCTGGTCGAGGTGCAGGATCTCCGACTTCTCGCGGCCGCGAAACGAGGCGATCGCGATGTCGTGCCGCGCGAAGCCGGCGCCCAGGCACAGCGTCACCGCGCGCCGGGTCTGCGCCAGCATCGCTTCGGTGTCGCCTTCGGGGTAGGTCAGCTCTTCGATGTCGGCGCCCTTGAAAGGGCTGCCTGCTTCCACCGGCGTTTGCGTCGCGCCGATCGAGGCGAGGATCTTGACGATCTGCCGCGGGCTGCGGTAGTTGGTGTCCGAGTGCAGCTTGACCCAGTCGGGCAGCGGCACGCTTTCCCTGCCGTACAGATTCTGGTTCGGATCCTCCAGCCAGATCGCGCGGCCGCCGTCGTTGAGCATGCGCAGCAGGATATCGCGCCAGGAGGTAGAGAAGTCTTGGCCCTCGTCGACGATCAACACATCATATTTCCAGCTCGCCGGCAACGGCGAGGCGGTCATCTCCGCCTCGATCCGCTCCCACTCGCCGGGTGCGCCGTAGTTCGGGATCTGGCCGCGTTCGCGCGCGAAGGCGTCGCTGAGCATGTGGAAACTCGTCACCCGTCCACCGCGCGGCGCCAGGCTTTCGATATGGTCGGCCAGCGGCCGGTTGTAGCACACGTACAGCGGACACAGCCCGGCGTCGATGGCGGCGGAGAATTCGGCCAGCGCCAACTGGGTCTTGCCGCTGCCGGCGGTGCCCACCACGTGCAGGCGGAACGGCGAGAATTCCAGCCGCCGCGCCCACGTCGCCAGGCCGCCGGACAGCCGCGCCACCATCTGCGCGGCGTTGCCGATCATCGAGCTGGGATCGGGCCGCAGGCTCAGCATATTGCCGAGGAAGCGCGTGACCTTTTCGTATTGCTCGCCCGGCTTGGGATCGTCGACCGGCAGCGTCTCGCGGATCACCTCGGCGAGGCGCTGCTTGCTGTTGGCGTCGATGATGTGGCGCGGATCGATGCCGGCCAGGTGCGGGTCGCGCACGATATAGTCCGGGCAGTACAGCAGGTAGTCGATCGACAGTTCGCTGCCGAAGCGCTCGGTCAGCCCCTTGATCGAGCGCATGATGTGGTTGGACACCTTGCGTGGTCTGCCGGCGTAGTGCTTGACCAGGCCTTCCGGCGTTTCGTTGAGGAAGCCGGACTTCTGCTCCATCAGCAGCACGCGGCCGTTCGGCGCGACGAGGATGAAGTCGATCTCGTCGTAGGCGGAAAAACCCTTCTCGACGTTGGTCCAGTGGACGCCGTGGTAGATGCGGTACGGCTCCTCCGCCAGTGCGGCATTAAGGTAAGTCAGCGTTTCGATTTCGCGCGCGGCAGTGCCGGTCGCGGCCATTTCCTGCCAGCCGGTGGGATGTATATGCGCCATGGTTATTGCTTGACCAGTTCGACGCGGCGGTTCAACTGACGTCCGGCGTCGGCGTCGTTCGAGGCCACCGGCGCGTACGAGGCGACGCCTTTGGCGCTGAGCCGCTTGGCGTCGACCTTGTAGTCGGCGGCCAGCGCCTTGATCACCGATTCGGCGCGCTTTTGCGACAGGTCGATGTTCTGCGCCAGCACGCCCTGGTTGTCGGTATGGCCGACCACGTACACTTTCAGCTTGCCGTCCTGTTGCAGCAGCTTGGCCATTTCGGTCAGCGCCGCCTTCGATTCCGGCTTGACGTCGGCCTTGCCGGTGTCGAAGTAGACGCCGTACACCGCCACCTTGCCCTCGGCCGCGATGCCCTTGGCCATGGCGGCGGCGTCCAGGTTGGCGCTGACCTTGCCGCCCTCCATGGCCTTGCCTTCGACGATCTCCAGGTACAGGCCGCCGTTCTTGTCCTGCACCGGCGCCACCACGTACACCACCACATGCACCGGCCGCCCGTCCTTGGTCACGCCCTTGGACAGCAGGTAGCGCGTCTCCATGCGGCCGTAGTTAAACGGGGCATAAGCGATTTCGCCGCCGTCGATGAAATTATTGCCGAGGCGTTTTTCGTTCCAGAACTCGCCGAAGCCTTCGCCGCAGGTCTCCTTGGCGCAGGCGAACACCGGCTTGAAGCCGGCCTTGTCGAGCGCGGCCTGGTAGTTGCGCATCACCTCCAGCGACGAGCGATCCTTCGGATAGACATAGGCGATGCGGGTGTACTTGCCCTCCAGCGTCAGCGCCTGCTCGAAACCGGGCTGGCCGTTCTTGCCGGCCACGCGCTTGCCGGCGGGCAGCGACACTTCGTCGAACTCCTTGACCCCGTAGCCGACCAGCCGCGCGCCGTCGAAGCGCGACAGCAGCGGATGGTCCTTGCCGCCGGGTATGGTGTCCTTGGCCGGCATCTGGCCGTGGGCGAGCGGCGCGGCGGCGCACAACAGCAAGGCGAACAACTGGCGAGCACGCATGACCATCCCTTCAATGTTTATCGATGTGCCATATTATCCAACATCGGCGGCGCCTTATGCTATGTAGCGAACATTACGTGCGGAAATATCCCCCTACAATGATTCCATCACTGTATTAGGTACCTAAAATGAAAAAATTGATGTTGGCATTTGGCGTCGTCCACGCCTTGATCGCGCTGCTGTTCACGGCCGGTGCGCTGTTCCTGATCGTCATCGGCGCCCGCATGGGCTGGGACGCGGCGACGCTGGATTTAGGGCTGGAGGCGGCGCAGGAGGTGATCGAGGCGATCGGCATCCTGGCCGCCGCCGTGGTGGCGTTGCAGATCGCCGAGACCATCATCGAGGAGGAAGTGGTGCGCGACGCCGACATCAGCGCGCCGACCCGCGTGCGGCGCTTCCTGTCGCGCTTCTTCGTGGTGATCGTGGTGGCGCTGGGCATCGAAGGCCTGGTCGCGACCTTCCACGCGGTGCACAACGATCTGAGCGAGTTGCTGTACGTCGGCGCGCTGGTGTGCAGCGTCGGCATTTTGCTGGCCGCGTGGGGCGTGTTCGTCCACCTGAACCGCTCGGCCGAGGAACTCGAACCGGCGGCGATGGAGGAGGCCCAGGCCGAGGACCACAAAGTCCAGCCCTGACGCTTACTCAGGCCGCAGCGACGTGCCGAAGGGATTGTCGATCAGATAGCGCCAGTAGCCGTCCGCGCCGCGTCGGGCGATGTCGTTGGCGGTGGCGGTCAGGTTGATGTCCTGCCCGTCGCGGCTGGTGCCGACGTACGACCAGTCCAGCACCAGCGAGGCGATGTCGCCGGCGACGAAGATGTGGCGCGCGGTGATCGACATCTGCAGGCCGAGGCTGAAATAGCCGGCCAGCTCGGCGGCGATGGCGTCGCGGCCCACCTGCGGCACGCCGGCGGCGTTGACCAGGATGCCTTCTGGGTCATAGAAATTCAGCATCACGTCGACGTCCAGCGAGTTCAGGTGGGACAGTAGCGACTCGACTATCCCTTCGGGGGTGGTCGACAGCGCGTAGGTCTTGGACATAAAATTCTCCAGTTCAGTATTGAGGTTTCCATTGTGGCGACGCGCCGGCCGCGCCGCTATCGGCCACGCGCAGCGCATGCGGAAAAACGCAGGAGATTCGGATATGTCGGCAACAGACCACGGCCAGATGGCGCATTCGGCGCTGCCGGTCTTCGCCGGCGTGGACTTCGACGCCGCGCAGCTGTTCGACACCGCCGATCTGGCCCACGCCAGCGCGCTGGCGGGCCGCGTATTCAGTCCACACAGCATCACCGTCAGCGGACGCGGGCGCGACTTCCGCTCGCGCGTGGCGCGTCTTGCGCTGGGCCCGCTGTCGCTGATCCGCATTACCTGGGGCGCCGCCGTCCAGGTGGACCCCGGCGCGCTCGGCTCCTATTATCTGCTGGCGATGCCGCTGAAGGGACACGCGCGCTTTCACATCGACGGCCGCGTCATCGAAGTCTCGCCGCACGCGCCGGCGCTGATCAGCCCGGGCCAGCGCTTCCGCTTCGACGCCTCCGCCGATTACGTGCAGGTGGTGGTGCGCATCGAGCGCGCGTCGATGGAGCAAGGCTATCAGGCGCTGACCGGGCGGGCATGCGACGCCGACATCAATTTCGCGCCGCCGATGCCCACCGACGGCAGGAGCTGGCGCGCGCTGGAACCCTTGCTGCAGGTGCTGGCGGGTAGGGCGGGGCCGGCGGCAAGCGTGTCGCCGACGTTTGAACAGCGCATCGAGGAATTGTTGGTGGCCACGCTGCTGCTGCAACAGCCGCACACGCTGTCGGAGCGGCTGCTGCCGACGCGGCCATCGGGCTCGTCGCGCCACCTGCAAATGGCGCAGGCCTATATGATCGAATACATCGAGGATGCGTTGACGGTGGGGCGCGTCGCCATCGCGGTTGGCGTGTCGGTGCGCACGCTACAGGCCACGTTCAACGCGCGGCATGGCTTCGGCCCGATGCAATGGCTGCGCGAGCAAAGGCTGTACCGTGTGCGCGAACTGCTGTGCGTCGGTGATGGCGGCATGTCGATCACCGACATCGCCATGCGTCACGGCTTTACGCACACCGGCGAATTCTCCAAGGCCTACCGGCGCATGTTCGGCGAAACAGCCAGCCAATCCAGGGCGAATAGTAGATAATTACAAATGTTCGTGCAGTAAATTATAGATTCATTTAAAATACATCTAATAGTCATCGTCAAATTAAGCCATGTACCTGCGCAAGCACTCACTCGTCGTCATCGCCCGGATCGCCTTGTTCGCGATCCTGATGGCCGCGCTTGCGCCGGCGATGTCGCGCTGGCTCGCCTCCGGGCCGGACCACATCGCCATCGCGGTCTGCCATGCGCCGGGCTCGATGGGCGAGGGCAAAGGTCATGTGCACGAGAGCGCGCTGCCGCTCGACGCCTGCGCATATTGCTCGATGCAGGCTGACCTGCCCGCGCTGCCGCCTTTGCCGCCATACGCCAGCGCCATGCTGCACCTGGTGCGCTGGGCGCCCCGGCTGTTCTATCACGCGCCAACTCCACTGTTCGCCTGGCATGGCGTGCAGTCGCGCGGACCTCCTTCGTTCTAATCCGGCCGCGTTCGCGGCCCGACGTTCCCTTTCCCTGATGTCTTGAAGTGCTTTGCCGTGCTCGGCGGGCGCTCGCATGAACCGTCGCCGCGCGTGGTCGTTTGACCCGATGCGTGCCGGAACGCGCTTGCCCGCACGGTTTTTTTTGAGTAAGCCACCATGTCCGATAATCTTTCTCCGACCGTCTCCGGCGGCGGCCTGTATCGCCGCGTCTGGCGCTGGCATTTCTTCGCCGGGCTGATCTGCCTGCCGCTGATTTTTTCGCTGGCCACGACCGGCGCGCTCTATTTATTCCATCGCCAGATCGATGATCTGGTGTATGCCGACCTGCTGTTGCGATCGAACGCCGATCCGGCGCCGGCATTGCAATCGTCGGTACTGATCCGCAACGCTCTGCTGGCGCATCCGGGCCGTCCCAAATCCATCACGCTGCCCGACGATCCGCAGCATACCGCGCAGGTCGACGTCGTCTCGGCCGGTGGCGTCACGCTGCAGGTCTTCGTCGATCCCGTGACCGGCGTGGTGGCCGGCGCGATGGATGAGTCGCAGCGGCTGATGACCACCATCAAACATCTTCATTCACTGGCGCTGGTCGGCGACGCCGGCAAGGCCGTGATTGAAATCGTCGCCGGCTGGGTGGTGGTGTTGATGCTCAGCGGCGCCTACCTGTGGTGGCCGCGCGGCCGCCGTCAGGGAGTGCTCGCCATCCGCGACAAGGCGGCCGGCCGTGTCTGGTGGCGCGACCTGCACGCGGTGTCGGGCCTGTATGCCGGCGTGGTGATCCTGTTCCTTGCGCTGACCGGCATGCCGTGGTCGATGTTCTGGGGCCAGCAGGTCAATCGTCTGATGAGCGATCACGGCCTCGGCGTGCCCGACGGCATGTGGCGCAACGTGCCGAAGTCGACGCAACCGGCCGCCGAACTGGGCGCGCTGCCATGGAACCTTGAACATCAACCGGTGCCGGCATCGGATCCCACGGCGGCCGATCCGCACGCCGAGCATAAGGCGATGGCGGCCAAGGCTTCGGCGGGCAAGCAATACAGCGCGCCCGACAATCCAGCCGCCGTCGGCGTCGACCAAGCCGTGGCCACGCTGCGCGGCATCGGCCTGGACGCCGGCTACCGGCTGGCGCTGCCGCGCGACGAGCGCGGCGTCTACAGCGCGATCCGCACGCCGGGCCAGCTGGACGGCCAGCGCGTGGTCCACATCGACCAATACAGCGGCAAGGTGCTGATGGATATCGGCGCGGCGCGTTTCGGCCCGCTCGGCCGCGTCACCGAATGGGGCGTCAGCGTGCACCAGGGCGGCGAGTACGGCTGGCCGAACCTGCTGCTGATGCTGGCCGGCTGCGTGGCGACGATGGTGTTGTGCGTCAGCGGCGTGGTGATGTGGTGGCGCCGCCGCCCTTCCGGCCGCTTAGCCGCGCCGGCCCGCCGCGACGGCGACCGGCTGGCGCGCGGCGTGATCGCCATCGCCGTCTGCTGTGGCCTGTTCTTCCCCTTGCTGGGCGCCTCGATGCTGGCGGTATGGCTGATCGACAGCCTGCTCGCCCTGAAAACCAAATATATCTAAGGACTAAAAATGCAAACGATCTTCAATGGTAAACAAGTGCTGCTAGCATCCGTGCTGGCGCTGGCGGTCAACGCGGCGTGGGCCGCCGACAATGAGGCGGAAGACGCGTCGCTGCCGGTGGTCGAGGTCACGGCCGCCGCGCAGACAGGCTTGAACCGCGCGCTGGGCACCGGCTCCCACCTCGGTCTGACGTCGATGGAGACGCCGGCCAGCGTGGAGAGCATCAGCCGCGCGCAGTTGGTGGACCGGGGCGACGTGCGCGTGATGGACGCGCTGGGCAAGGCGGCCGGGTTGAGCGTGTTTCCGCATCCGGGCAACGGCGGCTCGGCCATCGCCGCGCGCGGCTTCACCGACCTGTCGTCGGTCACGCAGCTGTATGACGGCATGAAGCAGTACGGCGCCGGCGCGCTGACCTTCCCGTTCGACACCTGGTCGGTGGAGAGCGTGGAAGTGCTGCGCGGCCCGGCGTCGGTGGTGTACGGCGAGGGCGCCATCGGCGGCGTGGTCAACGTGATTCCGAAGAAACCGACCCGTGGCGCGATCCAGAACGAGATCCAGGTCGGCATCGGCAGCGAGCAAACCGCGCGCGCCGCCTTCGGCAGCGGCGGCGCCATCGACGAGCGCTGGTCGTACCGCGTCGACGTCAGCGCCAACCGCAGCGACAACTGGGTCGATCGCGGCGATTCGAAAGACGCGACGTTCTCCGGCGCCTTGCGCTTCGACGTCGCGCCGTCGCTGTACCTGACGCTGTCGCACGCGCAAAGCGCGCAAAAGCCGATGCGCTACTTCGGCGTGCCGCTGGTCGACGGCAAGTTCGATCCGGCCACCTTCGACAAGAACTACAACGTCGGCGATGGCATCATCACGTATCGCGATCAGCAAACCTCGCTGGCTGCGCACTGGTCGCCGCAGGCCGGCGTAGCCGTGAGCAGCACTCTATACCGCATCAACAGCCGCCGACATTGGCGCAACGTCGAGGCCTATGAATGGCTGCCGGCGTCGGGCCAGATCCAGCGCGGCGACTATACCGAAATCCTGCACCACCAGGAGCAGGTCGGCAACGCGACCAACGTCAGCGTCGAGAGCACGTTGTTTGGCTTGCCGAACACCTTCGCCGCCGGCGTCGAATTCAACCGCACCAACTT
>Ga0247815_10002545_pt1 | contig 13465 bp, 10 predicted proteins | sample UWRJL194509B1_FD_181014 | JGI IMG/M metagenome (GOLD analysis project Ga0247815, IMG submission 181014) | Plant litter microbial communities from Arlington Agricultural Research Station in Wisconsin, United States - UWRJ-L194-509B-1 | ecosystem: Environmental > Terrestrial > Plant litter >... | reverse complement strand
GTTAGTATTAAGGATTCCCGTTGAAGGGTAAGGCATTTGAACAGGAAGCACCTTGGTAAAGGCAAAGCCAATGATACCAATCGCCGCGCGGTACCGCACAATCACCGTGAGCCAATAGTACAGCACATTATATTCCTGTCTTTTTCTATCTGCAGCAGTCCAGATGAGGCCGCCAACAATAGCTACAACGAACAAAACGATCCACTCCGCATAACCGTAGTAGCCTGCGCCGCGTATAAACATAGGCTGGAACCGGGCAACATCATACAGGTCGCGGTAATGCAGGCTAGTCCAGTCGAACTGAAAAAACTGCGTGTACCACTGCGGATTCTCCGGGATGGTCATCAGTACGAAAAAGATGAAGGCGATGCGGAAAGCTATTTTTTGATAAGATTTCCATATCAGGGGCGGTCTGCTGTCAGCCGCGGTTATTTGGGTAGATGATTGGGTATCTATTGTGTTTGCAGAAATGTTTCCATCCGAAATCCCTGCAGTTGTAGAAGCTGCAACTGCAGAATCATCTTCATCAGACCCTGCAGCCCGTGCAACGTTAACTGCATTCAGGTCTTTCGCATTTGCGATTATCGTATCTCTTGCAGCTGATTGTGTTTCTGCTTCAATACCCGCAACTCCACTGTTTGCCCCAGTAGAACCAGAGGAATTTGCAGCGTTTTTTGTTCCAGTAACACCCGAGGTATTTGCTCCAGAATTATTAGAGGCATTCGTTGGATTCATTGCTCTATTAGCACTCGAAGCATTTGTTCCGGTTGCAGCAGTAGAACCTGCGCTATTTTTCTCGTCAGTCGCTTTTGCGGTATCACTCTCTGCTCCTGCTGTTTTTTCGGTGACAGACATATCCTTTAATATTAAATTATAGTTTCAAACTCCTGTTACGTCCCTTTTGGGCCGCTTTCAACAAATACTTCTTATTGTTCTTCTCCAGGACCACTTCAACACGGTTTCCTTCGACAATCCCTTTCAGCAACACTGTCGAGTCTGGCTGAAGCGCATATTCCAGTTGTCCACCCCGGGTGTCGGCTGAAGCGCCATGCAACTGCAGGGTATGGTTAACCGGGTTGGCCTTGAAGTTATAGTACGACCTGCCTATGGTACCCGAGGATTCATAAGCAGATACTTGATTAGCCACTGGAACCCGCTCCACATTATCTTCAGTAACTGGATAATCCTTATTGATCCGTATACTAAGTGATGCCCACTTCTCGAATACAACATCCTGCCACCGCACTGTATCAGTAAGTGAATATGGAAGAACATTTCCGTTGATTTTGAAGCTGCTTACAGTGTATAATCCGTTAATATCTTTTATACCTCTTTCTTTTGTATAAAGATAACCTCCCCCGGCAGCAGCGCGACGTGCGCTGAATCCATAGATGAGCACAAATACCAGGACCAATGCCGATTTTAACACCAGGCGTACAACTTTAAGGTTATTTTTCCAAATCAGCGCAGGTTTTGCAGGCGCAACAGGAACATGAAGAATGATCAGTTTGATCAGCCTTTGTCCGTCATATACCACCAGGAACAGCGCCAGTGTCACCAGATAAAAACTATAAACCACCTCCCCGCCTTCATAGGCCAGGTTTGACATAAACACGTTCCCAGTAAAGAAGATAATTATGGTGGCACCAATTACCGATGTTTTTCGATAAAGCAGAAAAAAGCCCGCCGCAAGTTCCACTGCCCCCAGAAAAGCCTGATATCCGGGAACAATACCCAGGCTCAGTGAGAATATCTTCCAGCTGGTAAAGTTGCCGTAAGGCGTATTCAATGCGCTAATTGATGGGTAAGGCGCCTGAATAGCAAAAAGCTTCAGAAAGCCGTATGCGATCACCGCAATTGCCAGCCTGTACCGTACCAGTATTCTTAGATACGCATACAAACGCTCATACTGAGTATTCTTTTTATCCAGCAGCGTCCATATTACCGTACCTATCACTGATAACAAAAGGATAAAAATCCAGTCGCTAAAAGTAGCCAGGCCCCAGTCCTCCGGATGATAACTTCCTGATATAAATTGAGGCGTGTATTTAGCAATCTGAAAGATTTCAGCAAAACTAAGATGCAGCCAGTCGACGCTAAACAGGTGCCGGTAATATTTCCAGTCCAGCGGAAAGACCTGCAGGAAAAAGTAGATAAAGGCAAGCCTTAACAGTATCTTCTCATATTCTTTCCATGCAATTGTTCCAGCCTTCAATGCATTTTCTCCAGGCTTCAATGCATTTTCCCCAGTCCTGGAGGCATTTTCTCCAATCCTAGAGGCACCGTGTTCATTCTTCCATTTAGCTTCTCCGGTCTTCGAGGCATCGCCTGCCGTCTTCCTGGCATCGTCTCCGGTTTTCCTGGCATCATCTCCGGTTTTCCTGCCACCCGAACCAGTGTGTATATTTGCTTCAGCCATCTCAGTTTGTAGCTTTAGAACTTGAAATCACATTACTTTTATTGAGGAGCGACCTGGTTTTCAAGTCATACCGCTCACCTTCCTTCAGTAAAAAGAAAGGCGTATTCTTTTTTAATATTGTCTCGTTATCGTAAATCGCTACGTACGACTTCCCGATCACCTCAATAATATCCTGTTGAACCACTATTGCCGTTGCTTCATCCAGGCCAATCCCTATCAGCTTCGGCGAAATCTTGATCAGGTTTGTAAGATCAAACTGCCGGTTACGTTTAAACAGATGCTGATCTATCGCTGAGTTTTTGAGAAACCCCAAACCCTGCAGGTGATCGCCAATCAGGATATCCGCCCCTTTCGTGTCACCTCTCCATAGGAAAGAGCCCTGTATGGTAGCCCCTGCAGAACTCCCTGCAATGACCCCACCCCTGCCCAGCACATCAAAAAATGCCTGGTGCGTCAGCGTATTCAGATAGGCATCAGCGATGCGCCATTGCCTTCCTCCCAGGAAATAAACCCCTGTAGCGCGTTTCAGCGGAGCAATGAACTTTGCAGAATTCGCTTCCGCCAGACTGCCCGTATGCAATAAAGTCACATCCTTAATTCCCGTATTTTTCTTTACATCCTCAATATCCTTTTGGTCGTAGGCCGCCGAATCCCCTGTCGCTGCTGTGATCACCACAATATGCGCCCGATCCTTTCCACCTGCCAGTTCCACAAACTTATCCCAGATCGAGGTCGTACTCCCGACATTCCCTCCGATAATTAGCAAGCTTCCTTTTGCCGGCCCGTGCCGCGTTACCGAAGAAGTATCAATTTTAATAGGCTGCTGCGCCAATGCCGGTGTAGCCAGGGACAGCAACAGTATGATAGTTTTGTATAAAGATTTCATAATAATTTATGCTCGAACGTTATTGAAAAAGAAAAATTTGAGTCGTGACAAACCACAGGCATATGCCCGCAATCAAAACCTATACTGCTAAACCAGCAGCATCAAACAAAAAATAAGAGTAGTTTTTTAGGAAATAAGCAGATCAACAACAACGAAACTGACAGCAACAAATGTTTACCATCCTCGTCCTGATCTGATGATTGGAGCTGGTATAAAGTAATGTTGAATTCATAGCCATACTGATAATAGTTCCTGTGATTGACGTTCTATAAATCAAATATATAAGATTAAATATTACCATGCAATTAATTCTACTAATTTAATAGAATTAATACATAAACCACAGATTTACAGCCTCGAGAAGGGAATAATGATAGACTATGAATATAAATAGGTTATAAAAGCTTGACCGGCTGTGAAAGCATCATTCTGAAAGAATGGAATGAAAATGAATTGTATTGGAGTGGGAAATGCAAAGGAAATGCAAATGTATAGGACATGAGTTTATGGTGCTTAGAAAAAAAAGATCCTGCTGTTTTTCCCTTCCGGTCCCCCTTTTTTGACCTACTGGGAAGCTTTATTGCTGACAGCCTGGGAAGAACCTAGGCTTCTCGCAATGTTACAGCGACCCCTGCAATATCAAAAAAAAGGGTGGTGTTGTTTTTCGACATGCAAGATTTTGCGTAGCAAAATGTTGAGGAGAAAAATAATACCACCCTTTTTTTTACCTATTCTGGCGCAACAACTCCAGCCTTGCCTTCTGCTCAGCAATGCGACTTTCCAGTCGGTCATGCTTCTCTTTGTTGTGAAGCGCCGCACTAACATGGTCCGCCTGATGGTCATGGTGATTATCCACCCAGGTGGTAAACTGTTTTTCCTGATGTTCCGCATTGCCGCTTAATTTTTTCAGCAGCTCCTCCCGCTTAATCTTCAACATCAGCAGTTTTTCGTTCCATTCAGATTGGTGTTGCTCATCTGCTGCCAGATATGCAGTCTCTGCTTTCTTAATATCATCGTTCAGCACTTCCAGTTCTGTGATTGCCGGAACGTAAACGTCATCGTCAATATTTATGCGGTGAATATCAGCCGTTAATGGCGTCAGTACCGAGTTAATTGGCACTTCCCAATCCTCCCAAACATGCGCGACCAGCAAAGATTTTCCATTTGGGATATTCGCAGAGATCTTGTCCAGGTAGTCAGACACACCTTCAGCTTTAACCGTATCCCCTGCTGCACCAACCACCATACCAGCACCTATTCCTACCAGGAAGCCAAGTGGCCCCGCAAGTAAACCGATGAGTCCGCCGATGATACCACCGCCTATTGCGCTATATCCTTCAGCTTCATCCTTTGCCGAGCGGATTGATGTAACCCCTGCCTCGTCTTTAGACAGCACATACGATTCGCCCAGTGAAATATCCTGTAGGGAATCTAGCTGCTGAAGAGCCAGTAACCCTTTAAATGCCTCTGTTTCGTTCGGAAACATAGCTTGAATCATTCTTTCCATAACCTGATCAATTTCAATTGTATACATAATATAAGGATTAATCAGGGGCTTTTGTTTTAAAATCTATCCTGTTCACCTAGGGAATACGGGCGTTGGTGTAAAAATGTTTCAATTGAATGGCAGAACAGGTATTTTAGAATTATGAGATACCTGGCCATAAATATCAATTACGAATTAGATCAGGATTGGTACTGTAAATGTGCCTCGGTGATCGATTGTTACAGTTACTTTGACCGTTTAGGAACTGGTCATGGACCAATGGTCGCTATTTATGATGTTGAACAGGAAAAGTACCTTTGGATTGCCGAAGACCATCATCAGGGTGACGGAAGGCTGAACAGAATTGTGAGTGGCGCAGTAAAAAAGATTAAAGAACACAGCTAACAGAAAGAACACAGCTAACAGGCTGTACCAATATTAACATTTACCTATTAAATACTATTAACTATTATTATTTCCCAGGTGCTGTATCGTCAGGCATCTGGGATTTTTTTTACCTGTGACCGGATTAATCTGGACAGCGCATACCTCTGACAACACACAATTTAAATTGAGTGAAATTACACAACAGGAAGTTTAAGCTTGATTTTATCCTAAAGGGCAGTTTTTGCAACGTTTACCCTTTTTCCACTTCTCACAACACTTCTTTTTCTTCTTTTTGGAGTCTTTCGAGTCCTTATCTTTATCCTTCTTCTTATCCAAAATACACGTATTGGTGGTAAAGTACAATTATCAGACCAACCTGATCTTACTGAACCACTTGTTAAAAATAGCAGCGTAGGTACCGTTTGTATGCAACAGCTCCATCGCTTCATTGATCTGATCCTTCAACACTACATCCCCTTTTTTCATCGCGATAGCATACTGCGATTCTGTGCCTGGCATAAACATCCCGATTTCAAGTCCATCGTGCAGGTGCAGAAATCCTCCGGCAATCGGTGAATCATCTATCAGCACATCGATTCTCCCGGCGAGCAGCTTCTGGTATAATTCCTTATTCGTTTCTGCATGAACGGTTACATTCGACGGAAATTGTGACATCACGTATTTTTCTGCTTCGGTAGCGATACGGATACCGATCTTTTTATTTTTGAAATCCGTTAAGTCTGTTAATAAAACACCCTGGTTAACAATTGCACATAGCTGGAACTGCAGATAAGGCTTGCTAAATTCCAGGATCATTTTTCTAGAACTGGTCATGGTAACTGCAGAGCAGATCATATCCAGTTCACCTTTATATAACTTTTCAAGAATATTTGCCCACAAAGAAACTTCATAGTGGAGTTCTAGGTCGAGTAGTTCAGCAATCGCGGAGATCATATCTACCTCAAAACCTTCAAATACAGCCGAGTTATAGTCACTGTGTAAAGGAAAAGGAGCCGCTGAATCCAGGCCTATCTTCAATATTCGCATCATATTTTATTTTATAGTGGCAATTTTAGTGATTTTTAAAGCTCTTTTCCCAATTATCTACAATATATCGATTTCTTTTTACCCTTAGAATACTAAACTACCTGAAAATGAATCCAAATAAAAGACCAATAAACGCTGCAAACACCGTACTGAGGAAATTTACGCTGTCGTTGTTCAATTTTCCCCTCCTTTCGAGCGTTGCACCCAGCAGGGAGTCGGCATAATTACCGGCCGCCCCTGCAATAATAATACATATAAAGACAATATTAAATCCTTGTGCGACAGCATAAACAGCGGCAATTACAGCGGCACCGGCCATTCCAAATAGTGTACCCTCAAGGCTCACCAGTCCGTCCATTCCCCGTGCTTCTTTCTTCCAGGTAATACAGTTGTAGAAATTCTTCCCGTACAGCATCCCCATTTCGGAAGATAAGGTGTCGGCTGTGGCCGATGCCAGACTTGCGCTGAGCATTAGCAGAAAGATAGTAGCATATTGTGGCAGCAGTAACATCCCTAACGCACATATTACAGCAGTGCCGGAATTTGCAAGAACCTGGCTATACTTTCGCCGTGTATGATCTCCAGGTTTTTCCAGTCCTTGCTTCTGACTGCGTCCCCAGGATGTTGCCGCGGTTCCCAATGAAAAGAAAAGGGTAAGCATGATGATACCGGTATATCCTGAGCCGAGATACAGTAAAACACCGCAGATGAAACCTGTCAGCGCAGCTGAAGGCGTTAACCGTTTGGTTGAAATACTGAATATTACACCTGCTATGAGCAGCACGGCAACGGGAAGATCTTTCCAATACATCATGAGCCGACAAAGATAAGTCAATCCCAGAGATAACGAAACGGGCTTTACCGGAATTTAATGACATTTTTAAGCATAAATCCGCCTACAATCTTATATTTACGTCAGAAACCAAATTAAAGTGTCTAAATACCTCTGCTGGCTTGCGCTGATCTTATTGCTCTTTTTTACAGGTAACAGGCCGCTATACGCCCAGGCTTTACCGGTAATAAAAAACCTGGGAATCCCTATAGTAAAAGATACCACAGTAACTGACGTAAGTAACCAGGTGGATGTGAGCGACCTCTACAAACAGCTATTGAGCAAAAGAAAAGCGGCGCCAAGAAATAAAAAAAGCAGCAGTTTGACGATATTGCCGACCATCGGTTATACACCCAGTACCGGATTTGAATTTGGCGTAGACGTTTCGGGCTCACGTTATTTCGGTGATCCGGAGAATACCACCCTTTCTGTATTTGATGCCTACACGGCTATATCTACAAACGAACTGGCATTGCTGCAGCTTACACATAATATATACACGAAAGGCAATAAATGGAACTTTCAGGGGAGTTACGACCTGGGGAAAACAGTAGTGCTGGACCACGGACTGGGAACAACGGGCAAACGTACTGAGGAGATTCCGATCCGCTTCAAGTATATTAAACTGAGCGAAAATGTGTACAAAAACCTGCTGCCTAATTTTTACGCAGGTGCCGGTCTGGCTTTTAATTATTATACCAGCATTGATGAAGAACTGGAGGATATGCCGGGCAAAAAGACCTACAATTATCTGTACAGTATCAAAAATAATTATCCCACAAAAAGTTATTTTGCGAGTGGTTTGCTGCTGAATTTGCAATACAATTCGCGCGACCAGCCCTATCGCCCTTATAAGGGTTTATATGTGGACCTGATTATGCGGGCCAACCAGAAATGGCTGGGAAGTGATAAGAATTCACTGCAACTGAAAACTGAACTGAGGAAATACTGGAGTTTGTCGGTTAAAAACCCTGAACAGGTTTTGGCTTACTGGCTTTGGGGCTCGTACCTGCTGGATGGATCGCTGCCCTACCTGGAACTGCCGGGTACAGGAAGTGATGTACCGCAGCGTATAGGCCGGGGCTACACGATCGGCCGTTTTAAAGGCCCTTCATACTTTTATAATGAAGTAGAATACCGCTTCCCTCTGACAAGGAACAAACTGATCAGCGGTGTAGCCTTTTTTAATATGGAAACCGCAAGCAACCAGCAAAACGTGAAACTGTTCAACTATTGGGAACCGGGCACTGGTGCGGGTGTTCGGATTCTGTTTGACAAACATACACGCTCGAATCTTTGTATTGATTACGGCTTTGGAAACTATGGATCGAGGGGTGTTTTTGTTGGGTTAAACGAAGTCTTCTAAAATTCAAACTGCACCTTGGCACGCAAGCCATATTCTGATACACCGGGGTTATTGAGGTAGTTGAAACGTTTGACCATATCAAAACGTAATACCTTAAAGATGTTCCCGATACCTATACTTCCTTCGATATAAGGTTTGCTGCCCAGCGAATAAGTGGTTGGTACGCCTTCCCCGTTTTTAGGAAATTGCAGGATATCAGGATGTAATCCCGGATCGTTTTCGTCCCTGATCCCGCCCATTAGCCCTTTGAAAGTTACATACTCTCTAAGTTTAAGCTTATTCAGCAAAGGGATACGGTTAACAAACAAACCGTTAAAGTTATGGTCGATATTAAGGCTGACGTAATGATCACTGACAAACTCCTGGAAGTTCATCAGGTTATAAGCGTAAACCTGGTATGAGTACGATTGATTGGCATGATGGATATCAAGCAAAGGGAAAGGCACCTTACCAAAGATATAACCGCCTTCTATACGCACATCTGAACGTCCGAACTGCGACATATAAAATCTTTTATCGATGGTACCGATTACATTCTGGTAGCTGTATCCACCCCCCAGCAAGCCTTTAACGCCATTGGCGAAGTTGAGATAAAACACAGGATACTTTTCGATAGTCCGTTCCCGGCGGGTTTTTCCCTGGTAAAAACGTTCATAAGGGGCATAACGCAATTCGAGGTTAAATTCTGAGCTGACGATATGGTCGAGACGCTCTAAACGGCCGTTGACAAACCTGTCGTAAACCAGAGCCTGGGCAGGTTGCTGTCTCCATCTTCTGAAACCGAGGTTAAAGGAGAAGTGGTTCTGGTATTCCTGCATATATTCTACACGCCAGAATTCGCTGTAGATAAACTGGTTATTGGTACCACGTCTGAAAGAAGATACGATATTATCCTCCGGAACGGAAGTTTTGGATTCGTCGCCCGGAATATCTACATCACGTTTGTAACTGGCACGGATGAAACTCTGCGGGAATTTATAAATTGATTTGTTGTTGAGCGAGTATGCGGCACTACCGAAGTATTTCCATTTCTGGTCTTTAAAACCGTAAGCACCATAAGCAGCGAGATACCAGCGTGTACTGAAATCGGTTGTAGTCCTGCCGCCAAAACGCAGCCTGAAACCCTCCTGGTTATTGTAACTATAGAAACCATAGAATGGGCCGATTTCTACAGGGCCGAACTGTTTGTAACCGATAAACAAAATAGAAGCCACATCCATCAGTCGCTTGAAGGATTTCATGTTTCCAAGTATATCGATATTACTGTAGATCTTGAGTTTGTCTTTGGCTAAAGTATCCAACCGGTTTTCCGTCCAGTATTGGTCGGACCGCTTATCGGCACCTTCGGCAACTACGAGGCTTTCCCCACTGTATACGCTGTCGGGTAACAGAACGTTGGACTTATAATTTTTTACGATGACGGTTCTTTCACCCTTAAAGCCCCGGCCTCCTTCTTTACCCAAACCAAAATCAACCAACAGGTGACTTTTGCTGAGGTGATATTTACCGGCGGTATCGGTATCAAAGTTTAGCTTCACCTCCATCGCGCGGACAAAGTTCATGTTGACACCCTTGCCTGTTTTTAGAAATGCATCCTGCACAGCATATTTGCCATCCATGGTGATATAAATCCTTCCTTCAAACAACAAACCGTTCTCGTTCCGTGGAATGAAAGACAGCTCGATAAGGTTTGGGCTATGGGTCTTGATGGTATCTGTGATGAAAAACTTATAAAAAGCAGGCGCACCGTCCGCTATAGGACTGAGGAACTGGCTGTTGGTGAATACAATATTGTTATCATAAATGTTAACATCAGCGTACATCCTCTCGAAATAGGTACCGATAGCATTATTGTCAACGAGGCCATCGTCAAAGTTGACATGTTTATCTGCGAGCATAACCACTTTGGTTTTCTCAGGGTTTTTGCGGTAATAATTTTGCGAGAGGCGCTCACGCAAATAAACAGGGAGGATATTCTTTCCCCCTACTTCATTGGAATCCTGTACATCAAAAAGGAACTGGTATTTTTTGAAAATCTTTTTATTCTTGAATTTCTCGCTGAGGTTACTAAGGGAAAACTGCATCCAGTCGTACTGCTGATATTCAACCGCCACATCGCTCTGCATCCTGTTCATGGGTTTGTGCTCAATTACTTTATGGATGAGCTCAACTGCAGGATTGTCTTTGTTGCGATAACGTGCTTTTTTAGCAGAACTGATTTTAACTTCGGTGAGGTTTTGTGAGGTTTCTACCAGCTTAATATTGATCACCTGGGTGGTAGAAGGCACTACATTTAGTATCTGGGCCTTGTAGCCGACATAATTTACCTGCAGCAAGGTGTAGGGCTGGGGACTACTCAAACGGAAATGTCCTTCGGCATCGGTTTTGGCCATTACACCAGAGCCTTTAAAAAGGACAGTAACATATGGCAAAGGATTTCGGTCCTTACTGTCAGTGATGGTTCCTGTAACTACCGTGCTTTGTGCAGCGGCATCAAGAGAGAAGAGAAAAGTGAGAAAAATCAGTATATAAAAAGACTTCTTTTTAATATCATTCATATGGAAAACGCCGGGCCTAAAAGTCTTTTTATCGCAGTAAAGGATAACAATAGCTCAATCTACGATCTAAAATGATCATTTCCAATGAAGAATTCAATTTCATAGCTATTCTGCCATTTTTTAGTGTTAAAAAATGTTAAAATACCGGAATTCCACTTCAAAGAGAAAATTAAGCTGGGATGTTTACTTACTGTCAATTGTTGTTATGAAATGATAACGTAGATTTTTCAGAAATGTTTTACCGCTTTCTGGCACCTGCCAGTTCCTGGTGACTTTCCCTGAAAGATTTTGGCGCCTCGGTTGTCTGGCGTTTAAAAAACATGTTGAAATTGGCGGGGTATTCGAAGCCCAGACAATAGCCGATTTCGGAGATATTCCACTCAGTATGTTTGAGCAGGGAAATCGCCTCGTTGGCAATTCTTTTTGAAATATGCTCTGATGTGGTCTTGCCGGTAATCTCTTTCACCGCATGGTTGAGGTGGTTGACATGCACGTTTAAACGCTCCGCGAAGTCGTTTGCCGTACGCAATTCGAGAATGTGGTCGGTTGAATAAATCGGGAACTGCCTTTCCAGCAACTCTGAAAAAAGGGTGGCCAAACGCGATGAGGCATTGGGCGATTTAGACCCTGGTTTTTCATGCGGGGTCATCTTGATTCCTTCGTGGATCAGCAGGTTGACGTAATTACGGATAAGGTCGTACTTATAGGAATAATCGGTATCAATTTCTGCGAGCATTTTCTCAAAAATAGCACTGATAGTCATCACCTGTGCTTCATCAAGATAAAAGACGGGCACGTCCTGGATCCTGGCCAGCATGGGATCACTGGAGGGCTGTGAACGGTGCCACATAAAACTTTCAGTGAAGAGGCAAAAGTAACCCGACTGAAATTCTGAAGTGGTTTCCCAGGAATAGGGAACCTTGGGGTTATTGAACAATAAGGCCGGGCCGTCTATCACAATTTTTTCATTGGGATAATGCAAGACACCTTTTCCAATGATTAGCGAGATCTTGTAGAAATCCCTCCTGTTATAGGGAGAAGGGTTAAGTGTGCAATAACCGGAACGTTTAAACACATTGAAATGTCCCATATGCTCGTCTTCTATAGAGCCGGGAATAACCACATCTGGCCTGTTTGCAGCAAACATCTGGTAGAATTCCAAAAGGGACATACTTCTTTTCACGTGTTAAATTTGCGCAAAATTTAAATATGTCCCTCCTGTTCTTCTGTAAAATATTTGTTTTTTATACTCCTTTTAGGAGAAAAGGACTAAAAAACTACAATCCAGTTAAGTTTTCCCCTTGATTTACTATTTAATTTTATCTCCGGTACGTATTTCTTCGGATGCTTGCGTCACAAGTACGTCACCATCGGCAATACCTCCATAAATTTCAAGTTTATCTTCAGTTTCACGACCTTTTTTAACTTCAACCAGTTCAGCTTTGTTCTTATTTGAACGGATCACATAGATTTTTTCAGCACCATCTACCAGGGCTGTCTTTGGAATGATAAAAGTACTTACGTTTGATGGAAGCGGAATGGAAACATCGGCAACCATGCCTGGCAACAATTGTTTGGTTAGGTTAGGCACATCCATTTCTACACGCTCTGCACGTAAACGGCTATCCAGAGCGCCCGACAAACGTTTAACTTTTGCAGTAAACAGACTGTTTGGTTTTGATTTCACGGTAAAGGAAATCACGTCGCCTTCTTTGAGGTAACCTGTGTACAATTCAGGAATAGAAACTGCCAGCCTGAGGCGTTTCTGGTCCTGCAGCGTGAAAATAGGCAAGGCTGAACCTGATCCTGTAGGCCCTACAAAGGCACCTAAGTTTACATTTCTCGCAGATACGATACCACTGAATGGCGCGCGGATTTGCAGGTAACCAATAGTGCTTCCTACTTCCCTAAAGGCTGCTTTTGCTGCATTGAGCTGTGCCTCGTCGGAATTTCTTTTGGCAACGGCCTGATCAAGATCGTTTTTGGAGATGGTACCCGGGGTTTTACTTGTTTCCAGCAACCTGTCGTAATTGGCTTTACTTGCAGTATAAACGGCTTCCTGTGATTTAAGCCTTGACTCGGCCGCAGCCAATTGCGAGCTGATCTCAGGTGCTTCAAGTGTCATGAGCAGTTGCCCTTTGGTAACTTCAGAACCTATATCGACATTAAGTGTTTTCACAAAGCTGCTCACTTTGGCATAAATATCTACCTGCTGATAAGCAATCAGCTCGCCGGGCATTTTTAGCGCGGTAGACAATTCCTGTTTGTGCAACACAAAGGTTGGAACAGCTGCCGTCTCTGCACCCGGGTCTTTATCGTTTTTTTCTTTATGCTTGCAACTCCCCAGGAAAGTTAAAAGGGCAATACTGCTGAGTAAAACTGTGCTGCGACGGAATATTGTTGTGTTCATTCTGTTTGATCTATGTTCTTAACTTATTTAACCTCTTGTAAACCTTTAATGTAATGTACGCTTTCTTCGTCCTC
>Ga0247815_10002544_pt1 | contig 13466 bp, 10 predicted proteins | sample UWRJL194509B1_FD_181014 | JGI IMG/M metagenome (GOLD analysis project Ga0247815, IMG submission 181014) | Plant litter microbial communities from Arlington Agricultural Research Station in Wisconsin, United States - UWRJ-L194-509B-1 | ecosystem: Environmental > Terrestrial > Plant litter >... | reverse complement strand
CGAGTCCGAGCGGTCGACAGGGTGCATGGCAAAGAAAAGAAAGGAGGCAACGGGCTTTTGAAGGTGAGGTGAGGTGGCAGGAGGCAGAGGCGCGGCGATTTTGGTGCCGCGTCTAGGGTGCCGTGATGTCCGGTGTGGCGCGGCGGATGTTGATGGCAGGCGACGGTTGACGTCCCGCTCTGATCCGACATGTCAGTGCTATTTAGGAATGATCCACAACGAGGGTGAGTGATCAAAGTGGTGTTCAGCCCTGTGTGCAGTCGGACATTAGTTACTTCAACCAACAAGCCGTTGTTTTGCTTCCAAGCACAAGTTTCAACAGCACACAGGGGGATGCCGGTATGGTCAAGTCGACAGCCGCGGACCATTTCCAGATGACTAAAACGAGAGGAAACCTTGCCGACGCTTGATCGAGGGCATAACCAGTGCGTCGTCGTAACTTCCAGCACACCCCGCCGCCCGCCTCTTTCCATTAGACATGATTAGACTTGGCGCTGCCTCACAAATGACCTAGAAGACTTTCACGTGGTAAGTAGTGTAGCGAGCTCGCCGCACGCAGTGCACATAGCTCCCCGCACCAGCTGGAGGCCGAGCTGACAGACGATAATGCAAGCGTCGTGCTACATAATGTAAAAATTCGACAGGATTTTGAATAATACACAGAACTTAGATAACTGTGGAAGCTCAAACACAAGTTATCAGGATGAGGCTGCCGGCGCGCTCGACGTCACCACGCAGGTAAGGTGATTTGAATGACCTACCCGCGGCCGAAGGGTTAAACACCACATTCCTCAAAAATAGCTCCCATAGACAGGAGAAGTTACTGCGTGCAGAATGGTGTGCGTATAGATATGACGATAATATACCTAAGCTTCCAAGAACATCAACAACTGTGACGTGAAGCCAAACTTCGCGATGTATGATTATTTTTGGATATCTGACTTGAAGGGGCGAGTGACGATCACAGAGCGTACATTACGAGAGACCAGCACGTGGTGAACACTTTTGTATTCCAAACCGCTCAAGAAATTGTCACTGACACACATTCCGCAGCGAGAATGGTATACGGCATCCTCCGATGAGAAACGGAAAACCATGTTCAGATATTGCGAAAGATCCGAAGAGCAAGGGGTTCATTTTAACGAAGTACCCCTCAAGATCCAACCTCCACTTTGCTTCTAACGCTTACTCGAGTCTTCCTGCCTTTGGCCTTAGGCGTGTCGACGGAGACTGTGATCACGACCTTCATGTCTGTATACTAACGTTCTCAAGTCAGGACTTCGCAACTCAAAAATCGAGAGTGAATACTTACCGACAGCCTTCGGCTTCCTGCTCGAAATGCTGAGGTTGGAGACGTCGTTGGCGAGGCTGGCCACAGTGTCCGGTGTACTACCTCGCATCACCCGCCGGCTCTTGGGGGTGCGCACGGACACCTCTGCAGCAAAATTATCAGCAAATCTGCAGCCACAAAGAGATGTCTCATCTCTCGCACCTGATTCCGTATCACTGGATTGCGTGGATTCTGGGTACGACGGAACGGCTCGGTTCGTGCGGGCCCTCAGACGCGACGCATCGCCCGCGCCATATCGCGCACCAAACTCTGCAACATCGCGCTTCTCCATCCCACCAATACTCTTAGTCATTCTACGTCGTGCTAAAAAGCTTCAGGACCCTTCCGGGCTTCTTTTGAATTACGAACTGTTGCAACCGCATCGCTGTTCAATTGCAAAGCCACATCGGCGACACTGCGCCACATCCGGCTCGGACAACTCAGAGACTATGCTTGCCGTCTCACTCGGCGCGAAATTATCATCTGAGAGCACGCTGCTTGTACGACGGGTAGCCCGGGGGGCGCATCTTGTAGGGCAGCTACACGATGCCGAGGGTGGCACAGTAAGGGGGAACAGGTCCGCTTCGCGTGACACCGACAGCGCAGCACGCGTTATATATCTTGGCGGGTGGTCGCGCGGACCGATCTCCGGCTGGTTGATGGGCGGCGGGTGTGTCAAGGTGAAAGGGTCGGAATCTGCGATCAGGTTGACCACAGCAGGCCTGCTGAGCCTAACGCCACATCAGAATTATCAACCACGCGGAGCCCACGGAGTAGTGTGCAAGTGCGGAACGCCCATTTTCAGGCAAAACGTCCCCGTGGAAGGTGTGGCTGAAGCGATTGCGCGATACATGTTCACAGCGCCATCAATAGATATGCCGGGCGTCTCAAATTTATAATCACGTCATGCAGGGTTCTTTTGATGGTGGCTCAGCTAGTAGATATGGCGAAAGATCTTCAAATCAGGTTCTGATTGTTCCTGTATAATCTCGGCGACATGTGGGGGCCTGGAAGTCAATGACTGGTCAGACAGTAATACCCGTGAGCATCAAAGCATTTGGATCAAGACAAGTGATTTTAAAACTGTTGGTCTTGTTAGACGGATCTGCACGCTGTGGTTATGCGCTAAGCCACTGTCGCAAACGGGGAGTCATAGTTGTAGAGAATTGATTGAATCTGAAACCAGACTTGGTACAGCTACCGCACTAAGGAACCCCGAGATTCAGCTCGATCACAGATGTGTGAGGCTGACGATGCGCGACTGACTCAGCTTGCGGAGGGCAGAACGGCTTCGGCTATTGCCGGAGTGTATCAGACTCTCCACTCTGTCACATCGCTTCCTGCTTCCCTAGTCTCTACAACTGAGTTATAGCTGTGTGCTTTGACTCTTTGAAGTATAGTTAATCCAACGCTCCACGAGATGTAGGAACCAACTCGCCAAACCGTACCATAATAGAGCACTAGCAGTCTCTCCTCTCGTGCTGTGTGCTTGGTTTCAATGAAAGGGTCAATTCGCGTAGAATAGCTCAGCTAGCTTTCAGCCAACTCTGTGGTGCTGATTGCTCTCGAGATCTTCTGCGCCCTTCGCAGCCTCGTAGCACGTGTGAAGCGCTAAGGTCTGACATGTTTTGTTCAGACCGACTTCCAGGGTGGAGGGTTGTTTGTGCTTGAGCCAATACATCTTGGCCAGCTTCTAGACGAGCAGGTAGTACGACACATTGCCTAGGCGCGGTAAATCAGCAGCACCACCCTGCGCGCAGCATTTCTATGTCGAGATCCGAGGCCGACTGCACAGAAAGTCTCTCTACAATACGCTAAGGTGGTACTTGGATGCTGTTATTGACATAGACATAGCCTCCGCAATACCCGCAATGTATGGCTGGATCCGGCAGATTTGACTCCATTGTGAAAAGTTTTAGTTCCGATGTCGCATTCATGTATCAGCTGACGCGAGCGGGGTCTATCGGACAAGCCCCACTACCCTTGCGTCCGGCCCTGACACGCGCATCCTTCGAGGAAGCTCAGGGAACCAAACAGTTGAGTGCGATCGTGCCTGGACCCTCATCAGGATAGGAGCAAGGACTAGGACAGTTATAGGTCATCAAACGTTCCGTACTGTTCGTTTTCCACGCGCTACTCCTTCCCCCAACACACGTGCCACTCACCCATTTAGAACTTCTCACTTGAACAGTGTAGGTCTCCTCCTTCTAAGTCGCACGTTGGCCGAAGGAGCCGATTGTAGTGCACATACAGTCTTACCGTGATGTGTGAAAACTACGCCGTTCAGTATTTCAGACTGGCTTATCTTGACGCAACTAGGACATAGAGCACTTAGTAGTGCAGTTGACACCGGCGAACTTGGTCTCATGCCGCTCGCGTTCATCCACCGCATCCCTCTGAAGGCCGATCCGACAGATGTGCCTTGCACTCACAGGTACCCTCTCTATGCTTCGAGAAATTTAATGTGGGAACTGTGGAGCTTAGACTGGACCTCGATAGCAAGACCTCGTTGCCCCACCCCATGCGGGGTTCCCGCTTAACAGACCCTCAACTTACAAATATGCAACGCCCGTGTTGCCCCTCCAGCGAACAGTAATTTTAAGGGCTTTACTGTACCAATTAATTGCCTGAGAACGCATCTAGATAGCATACAGAGTCTCGAGCTCATTTGATAACAATAGCAGCCCAGCGACGACGAAACCCTTGAAGCATTTGACTATCCTGCGACAATGGACGGTGGAGAACTTGAGAATGCCTACGAGCGTCGCTCGCACAAGAATTTTGTGACTATACAACTGTGTGAGAACCCTTGAATTTAATTGTGGCCCTCTGGTTTGCATCGAACGCAGGTACCATGTATTGAGTAGGCGCGACATCGGCCGAACCGTAAACGCCGTCCACAATCAATACTGCGTTTGGGGTCCGTTTTTGTGTCATGCGGGGCTTTGTGGAGCGGCTGGGGGAGTTCTCTAGAAAGCAGACTCAAGTGAATTGACCGCGCAGGGTTCCTCGGCCAGCTGATGATCTCACCTATAGATATTACTGCCACCGAGAGCTTGGCAGTTTCGCAGAACATGCGGAACGCGCGCTCGATGTCAAAGTCTGATGGGCTTCCAGTTCGATTTTCAGGGTGAGGTTGTTTGAGCTTGCTTCAACACATTTCAACCTGCTAACACACATTTTTTCAACGCACGCGTTACATTGCTTCACCGCGGTAATGGTCAGCATCACCCCGCGAGTGGCGTGGGACTGCAGGGGTATGTTTGCGAGGAGAGTTCGCGCGCGAGACGATTGCACTACACTTCAACCACTTCAACCACAGGTGATACCTCAGATGAGTTTCAGCTTGGGCGCTGCTTTGGCGTCAGCTGACACTCAATGATGTTTGTTGAACTCGTGCTAAGTAGCTGGGCGGACGGACTAGCTTCCAACGCCCCTCTCGTGTCAGTGCTCTGGTGCATACGCTATACGTGCTTTCTCAGGAGAGCTGGATTGTTGAGGAAGACTGCTCCTATAACAGTTTCGAGATACGTCCAAGTGACCGCCGGCCGTTCGCTACCAGACATTACACCTGTCACTCTCTCGAGCACCTGTGTATCTCTGACCGCACGTTCCACCCACAAATTTGAACGTGTATTTGTTCAATCGACGCACGCCCGGCTCTTCCAAGTCGCACGTTTGTGTAGCAAGTTAGCTTTCTTTGTTTGCATTGCAACATGTGACGACCGCTACCCTAGCAAGATTGCTGTGATCGAGTCTTAGGAACACTAGTTGGTGACATAGAATCCCGAGACGATGCTTCCAGCTACCATCAGGCTGCAATGCTCTCCGCCGTGCCGCCATCTGAGTCCGCATCATCAAACATACCCTCAGTCCAATGTTATCAGCACCCCCAAGGGCCAGCTGACATCAAGGGAAGCTCGAAAGTGCACTAGCGCAGAATTGGTGCTTCCTGCAAATGCTCCCCGTAAATCATTGACACTTGAAGAGGGTCCCATGATGTATGGTCCGTGAAAGCGTTCTAGTGGAAGTATTTGACGATTACAACCCAATTTGGATGTAGATTTTTGGCCATCGACAGTGTGGTATAAAGTCTGAGGGCGAGCGATCTCGAACAGCCATCTCATCAGCGAGCCCACTCTCTGCCTTGCAAAACAAAAGGTTCGCCCAATCTCCATCTCACTGTCAGATCCTTTTTTAAATCTCATAATTCATCACAGCATCATGTCGTACACCATCACCGTTCGCGTCTTCCAGACTAACCCCGGGAATGGCCCGTACCGCTGCGTCGAGAGAACCGTGTGGAACTTCGCCAACGGCGGCACCTGGGATGAGACCAAGGACACCTACGTCCTCACCATGGGCGGCAGCGGCACCTCCGGCATTTTGCGCTTCAAGAACGACAAAACCGGCGATGACATTACCTTCGCATTCGGTGTGCACAACTACAAGCGCTGGGGCGATATCGTCACCGGCCTCAGCAACGGCGACACTGCGACGGTCGTCCAGAGGCAGTACTACGAAGGCAGTACCCCTGGCCGTTTTGCGGCTCGTGAGGCGCAGCGCGCGGAGTACAAAGTCGCGAGCGCCAAAGGTACCAACTGTCAGATCCAGTACACAGTGCCAGAGGGCCAGAACCTCGAGGCCAACCTCATTCTGGGCTGAATTCGCTGTCATTCATCATTGTACTCGTTACATGACATCCGAAAGCCGCGTGCAAAATCAGAATGTACACTGAAGGCGCTGCCATCCAATGTCCATTGTGTGAACTCGCATCATCCGGCGAGCCGGTTCTGATATTTTTACGTCGGCATACTTGCAAACGACTGCGCAAAACAGCCAGACACTTTGTCACTTTGCCACGGCTGAATTACGCCCATCATAAGGATTCGTTAAAGTTCTGCGTGGACCGCTGTAAATGCTGTAATCTCGCGACCCTACCTCCCAGGGTCCTCTCGTCTGTCACAGTCTCACCAGACATCAGAGTAGATCTTTGAGTGCACCGTTCTTCCTCGAGGAGGACAGGTGTGTGGCGTTGAAGCCTGCGGAGCCCAATGCAGCAAATGCCCTATAATCAGGCCGAATTTGGGACTTCACAGCCAGCACTCATGCAGTTCCCTTCTTCGCATCGTCTATGCAATAAAATCCTGAGATTCTTAGCGCAGATTTCGTCACACGTCACGAGTCATAACGCAAGTATCCGAAACTTACCTTCCGCGCCATCCTGAGGCTCAAAAGAGCTAGACGTGCTTGAAATAAGTACAATGATCTCAAAGCTGGAGTGAAACGCTCGCTTAGAGAGAGAAAAGGAAGTAAGTGGTACTGCGTTGGCTGGTCACTCAAATTTGTGTAGTATCCGAGGGATACCATTCAATTTCCTTTGGTTTTACGGCTTCAGTGGCTCCCAATTACTACGAGCTCGGTGTTCCTCAGATTGCTCCAACTGACGGACAGAAGGAAAATCTGATCATGTTGCTAGCGTAATAGAAACATTTGTTCTTGCGGGAAAACCTAGCGGAGGAATCAACTAGCAGTCACAGTATTCCGTCACGGAATATGCCGCCACCGCCGTTGTGACTACAGTCACAGGTCCTCCTGGACCCTTGGTCGTATCCAAATGAGGCAGTTAGGAACGTTCTTTATCAGCATTCCAGTTCCTCTGAGTATCCATAGATGTCATCCGCGGCAGGGCGGCGGTGCGAGGGTGGGATTGGAAGGTGGTATCACCTGATGCCCCAGTCCAGCGGGCTCGTGCAGCTGCTAATCGCGAATACTTGAAGAGGGTCGCATATGACGTGTGCTTCAGGAAAGTGTTCTGATCAGAGTTCTTCACGTCGCGTAACCAATCGAGCCGCTTATTTCCGACCGCCAACGGTGTGGTATAAAATTGGACCCGCGAGATAACTCAAATAGCCATCTACTTTGCGAGCACTTCATCGATCGTACACGCCAAAGGTTTGCTCGCCGCTCATCTCACTGTTCACAACGCGCTGACAACCCGAACCCCGCCTTGCAGCATGTCCACCTACACCATCACCGCCTGCATTTTCCAGGCAAACGATACGCGGGGCTGCTTCCGCATCGTCGAAAAGGCGGTGTGGAGCAACGCCAACGGTGGCACATGGGACGAGGTCAACGGTACCCACGTTCTCACCATGGGTGGCAGCGGCACCTGCGGGATCATGCGGTTTAAGAACGCCGACACGGGCGAGGACGTGGCTGTCGCGCTCGGCGTGCACAATTACAAGCGCTGGCGCGACGTCGTCACTGGGCTCAACGGGCAGACCGCTGCGAGCATCATATCGCAGTACTATACTGGCCCGGATAGCCAGGGTCGTCAGAGGGCGCGCGAGTCGCGTACAGCATCAAGAGCACTGCGGGTCGCCAACATCAGATCAAGTACACGGTGGCCGACGGTAACAACCTCAAGGTCAATCTCATCTTCAGTTGAAGACCTGCAGTAGTTTGTTGAAGTCATCGCGATCATTGTATAACACCCGAAACCAAGTTGTAAATCCAAATGTACACGGTGCTGTCATTCAGGGCTGGGAATGGAGAGCTCGTATCATTCTCCGAATAGCTGCGCCGAAGTGTCATTATCACCGCTCCCGCGGCCTGATGGCAGGAAGCGAGTTCCGTGCGAGGCTGAGACCAATTGCAACGTTGCGCGGGACTTCTGGGTGAGCGCTATAACTGAGTCGCACGCTCAGCGAGAGCTTGATGGAGCGTCGCCCGAAGGAATCATGAGCAACAGTAGGCATGTGACCCCCTTGTGAATCGGAACGACGGGTATCTGCAAACGAGTCTGAGCGGCAGGGCTGCGAAGCTGGTTTGACCATGCTCGCCAGTGGAAGCCCAATGCCGGCCAAGAGACCTGAAGCAAGCCTCTGCCCATTGCTTACAGCTGGCGTGGAGACTCGCAGCTAAGTTGCCAGTACCAGAGGGTATCGCTCTGCCTACTGCCGCTCGCGATATCATCATCGAGTCAGGGGAGGGACTGCATATATCTCCGCCCGAACCCCTGTACTGGCACCAACGCACCGGGACAGAAGTCTTCGAGTGATGCCGGTGAACCGATGAAACCATAAGCTCTCGGTTGAGTTCACGTGTGGGTTGAAGTCTGAGCCAAATTGACACGCGATGCATATCGGTCGATACACTTGCTGCCAATCCCATCCAGACGAGACAAGCAAGCGCTTGATTATTTCTCGGAGTGCTGCATCGTTTCTGCTGCTATCTATCAATGGTGGCAGAATCAACAGCAGTGAGGGGTTGTGGAGCCCAGACCGCACATCCCGACCCAATCTGCACGCATCCTCAATCGCTACCCCGCCTTCACGCCAATGCACCAAGGAAACGTGCAAGGAAGCCACAGCAAGCCATTTTGAGGAGAAACGAAGATAGTGATTGGTCGGGAAATGAAGGAGGCGGAGGCGGAGGAGCGGTCCGGGACTGACCGGGACTGCTCTTGGCTACTTGACTGACTCTTCCGGTGACGAGACCCGATGTCGCTACCTCGGGGCTCGCTGCGGCTGCTGCACAGCGCCCACAGCACACGACGCTCGTACTCATTCTTCTCATCCAAGTCTGGCGCAGGCCGTTACATTAGCGCAACCAAACCACCCAAGGTCGATTCGACCGCCACCACTTCTTCGACTTCCGCCACTGCACCAGGCGCTGAAACTGATGCGTCCAGCTCTGGAGCATCATCTTTACTTGAGCAGGATGGACGCGCGGGGCCAGGGCCTGCTGAACCGCCAAAGCAGGAGCGTAGGGAGCGGCTTGCGTCAATAGCACTCGACTCTGCACGACCAGATTTGTCGCATGCAGACGTCCGACTGAACGCATTCTTTGCGCGCGACAGGCCTCTGTTACTGCTATCCCAGCCTACGTCAGCCCTCTTTACGCCTGCACCTCCAAATTGGGACCCAGTATCAACACCAGCTCCTGCGAAGACGCCTTCTCGCGTCTGGTACTCGCACAATGCACATTTTGACGCGCCTCAACTGCTTGAGGACCCGCCAGAGGCTACGCCCGAAACAGACGCAGAGGCCGCCAGGCTGCTCGGAAGATCACTTGTGTTGAGCCGAGTTGGCGCGTGGGCGGATTGGGAGCGTGTCCTGGCGCAGATGGGCGATGAAGCCAGCGGGGTCGCACTTGACAGCACCAAGCGCAAGAAGCGCAAGAAGATGAAGAAGCATAAGCTTGTCAAGCGCAAACGGGTAAGTGTTTTTCAATTTTCGCGTTGACTGGATTTTCGTGCGCGCGCCAATATCTCACAATTTTGTCACAGACTTTGCGCAAGGCTGGTATCACCAACCGCAAATAGTCGACTCGGCATTGTCTTCTTGCTCCCTCGCATCTTTGCGTTCCGTCGCAATCTGCATCACCGCCAACTTATTGGAATCGCCCACCAGTAGTAACGTCTTCGGTAGATGCAAATGCAACCCAATCCACGCAACTCCCTGTTTGTGTAATACCTCTGCACCCTTTTCGACCGCTCAAATCCAATTTCAAATTTTGCAAATCGCGCATTTTCCACGGAAGGCGGTCCGAGAGTCTCATGCTGTGCCATAATCTGGCTGACGGCTTTCCATGCACAGCATTCCGCGCAAGTCTGACCTCCTCTGTCCAAGATATCCACGGACCTGTGCACTCCCCTCTCCCGCCACTTCACCTTCTACGTGTCTTGCTCCTATCAATAGCTTATCTCTCCGATTGCAAATATCCTGATCACCAGCGTTCCACGGCGTTTCCAGGATCGTATAAAGACGCATGCAGGTTCCGCCCAACATTCTTCCATCACTCCCACATCGACCCAGCCCATTCACCAACCAGACGCACAATGGAGATATTTCTCACCAACCAAGACCCTTGCAACGCGGACTACCTCGACGCGCGCACTCTTGCGCCACTGTTCCGCGTGACGTCACTCTCCAAGAAACGTTCCAGTCTTGGACGCGAGACGACGCTCATCCAAGTATTCCAATCGGTGGCTCAGCAGCAACAGCAGCAAGTCCCAGCTCACGCAAGCGGATACACGCATAGCGGCGCGCATGGAGGATACGCTGCGTCTCCCTACGGCGCGTCACCCGCATCCACGCCGGCACCGGGCGTGTTCGCCATGCCACAAGCGTATCAAACTCAATCTCAGCCTTCTCAGACAGTAACGCAAGGACCCGCTCAACCGGCGACGACGTGCCAGATTGAGTGGCATGCGCTCAAGGACACGCAGTTCCACTGGACAGATTCCCGTGGCAAGGTTTCTGAAAGCAAAGTCGTCAACTCGAGTGGTTTCTTGCAGCGGTGCGTTTTCTTCCTTACTTTGCACATTGCTGTGAGGAGAGATAGCTGAACGGGGATGCAGGAAGCGCAAGTTCACTTCACACGCTGGCCGCACATATGTCTGGTTTGAGGACGGTGTATGTTCTCCGTCTCTTTCTACCTGCCCAAGCCCACATGCTGACACCTATCGTCTCCTTAGTCCCTTCAATCCGAAAGCAAGGCCCAGCTCGGCTCTTTCATCACCTCCACCGATGATCTGCAAACCCGCTGGGACGCACAGCCATCCTCTGCACTACGCTGGGGCGCCATCTTGAGCCTTGAACAAAGTGTGCCGCGCGAAGACATCGGAGACATCGTGGCGGTCCTGGCATATAGCATTCAGAAAACGCGTAAGAATGCGGAGAGGGACAAGGCGATCGGAAAGTTGGGGAGCACGATGCAACAGGCAGCATGAGCAATCTCGTACTGCAAAGTTTGGCCCATCAAGGGGTTCTATTGTTTCTACAGTGCCTCGGCTTTAGGACCTGAGCTTAGGATGTACCAAATGCTTTAATACAGTATGGGAACAATTCTACGGGGTGATGTTGCTGCTGGGTAAAGACAACGAGCAGAATTTTGTTATTATTCTGAAGTCTGGTGCTTCTACAACTAATCAGCACCCTGTGGTTTAGTCTGAGATAATGAAAATCTTCCATCGTAGATCTATCAGAAATATATTGTGCTTCATCCAGAGCGCCTCGCGGGTTTAAACAATACATATGAGCTTGTGAAAGGCTTGAAGAGGCGGAGAGCTTGAGCACCGATATTTTAGCTTTACGAGCTCGCTAGGATCTTCTCAATCATCATTGAGCTAGCTCGGCTCAACGGAGACCGAAAATCATTGCGTATTGACTCAGTGCACGCTTGACGCACTGAAAGCTCATCATCTAAACGACTGTCGGCACTTTCCGATACGGCATTTTCCGATCACAGCGGCCGATGTGCAATTCAAGGAGCATTGCTACTGAAGCCACACAACAACTCCTGAAGGCTACTGAAGGATTAATCAACCTGATATCAAGGTCATATGGTGCAAATAAAGTGGTTTCAGCTCTCAATCTGGAATACGGGATTATCTGAAGTGAGAGCAGCAGGCCTTCAGGCTGTAGCATGGTGATGAACACTTTGTCAAGCTTGAAAGTCATGTTAAATGTTATTATACTGACTTCCGTTTGTTCTCAAGCCTTGTGGCACCTGTATCGACAACACAACGGGGTGGGCGGCTGATTCCGTCCTGGAACATTGTGATCGCCTATTGATTTCCTTTTGGGATCCACCTCGTGCGAATACTCGAGGAAAAGCGAGGAAATACGCCAAAGTTGTTTGCTAGCTTTTCGACATTAGGGAGGATCGATGAATTACTGAAAGGTTAGCCGTGAATGTCTGCCAATCTGGAGGAAATGATTGAAAACTGGCCGAGTATTTCGCCGGTTCTCGCACGTGCGGTGGAGCCGGTGGAAAACTGACAGGATGTTTGTTCAGTGGCTTGTCGAGTATTCCCACGTGAGGAATCCAAAAAGGGGATTCAACTGGCGATCACAATACTTCAGAACGGAATCGGCGGCGACCCCGTTATGCAGGTAATTCAAGTTCGTTAACTGGTGGCCATGTTAGGGGATTAGCAACAACCTTTTTGGTGCGATTTCGATTTTTATTCGCAAGTTTATCAATATGCTTTCAATCGATCACCATGTGTTGTAACAGGGGAAAGGGGAAAGAATTGAGGGCAATCTGTTTTCGGCGAGCAGTAGGGTCGGACTGCGCAGCAACGTGAACTCCCGGTACAGGGGCGTGGGGTGGCCAACACTACTGTATAAAGCCCGCATGCAGGTCCCGCCCAACATTATTTTATCACCTCCACATCGAACCAAACCACTTAGCAGCCAGACGGACAATGGAGATATTTCTCACCAACAAAGATCCTTGCAACGCGGACTACCTCGACGCACGCACTCTGGCGCCGCTCTTCCGCGTGACATCACTCTCCTATAAACGTTCCAGCCTAGGTGTCGAGACGACAGTCATCCAGGCATTCCAATCGGCGACCCTAGAACAGCAGCAACAGCAAGTCCCAGCCCACGCAAATGTATACACGCAAAGCGACGTGCACGGGGGATACGCTGCGTCTCCGTACGGCGCGTCGCCCACGTCCACACCAGCTCTTGGCGTGTTCGCCATGCCACAACCACACCAAAACCAATATCAGTCTTTCCAGCCAGTGACGCAAGGACTCGCTCAGCCGGCGACGACGTGCCAGATTGAGTGGCATTCGTTTAGGGACACGCAGTTCCACTGGACGGATTCCCGTGGCAAGGTTTCTGAATACAAAGTCGTTAACTCGAGCGGTTTCTTTGAGCAGTGAGTCTCATTCCCTACAGCATATGAGAGGAGATAGCTGAATGGGGATGCAGGAAACGCAAGTTCACTTCATACGCTGGCCGCACTTACAGTGACTCAAAAAACCTTTCAAGTGTTTCGCGCTCCGACGATGTTTTGTACACAGCTCTGTAAATAGCGCATATAAACATTATTCCTTTTATTTATAGGTAGCCAGTACTGTTATCTACATATAATGTCTAAGAGGAAAGACAGGAAAGTATGTTTGTGAGGAATGAGAGGGGTCGCGGTGAGCCGACTACACTTGAAAGGTTTTTTGGCCGAGTGACCAGTCAAAGCCGTTCCCACAACCACAACGGCATTAAGACGATTTCGGGCCTGGAAGTGATCTAGATATGTTTCAATATGTATTGGCCGCGTTTCTGTACGTTATTGCGCGCTTATTTTACTTAGCCCGGGTGTGGCAAGAGGTTAA
>Ga0247815_10002540_pt1 | contig 13499 bp, 7 predicted proteins | sample UWRJL194509B1_FD_181014 | JGI IMG/M metagenome (GOLD analysis project Ga0247815, IMG submission 181014) | Plant litter microbial communities from Arlington Agricultural Research Station in Wisconsin, United States - UWRJ-L194-509B-1 | ecosystem: Environmental > Terrestrial > Plant litter >... | reverse complement strand
TGCTTCGACTGGAAACACAGTTCTGCCTCCGCTGCGTGGCCACTCTGGCTGGATCCGATCTGTGGTCTTCTCGCCACATGGAAGACTCATTGCTTCGGGATCCTATGACAAGACCGTCCGTCTTTGGGATTCAGCAACAGCTGTTCAGGTCTTCGTGTTGACCGGTCACACAGACATAATTACCCAGATCACCTTCTCGCCCGATAGCCAATTACTCGCTTCAGCTGCTGCTGACAAAACAGTCCGCCTTTGGAAATCTGATACTGGTGAAACGGTTGGAAATCCACTTACTGACCTCGAGGATGTGATTCGAAGCCTCGGCTTTTCCCCCAATGGCGAGTGGCTGGCTGCAGGATCCCAAAGTTCCTATCAAGTCCATATCTGGGATGTGGCAACGCTGAATCCGACCCCGGTGGTAATTAACAACCAAGGGACTCCGATGTCGCTATCATTTTCACACGATGGGTCAAGGCTTGTGACGGCAGGGCGTCGGATCATTCAATCTTGGGATCCGCAAACCGGACGAGAGCTTCCTGGCTCATCACTTGCAGGCCACTCTGATTACGTCCGCTCGGTCACATACTCTCCGGATGGGCAATTCATCGCTTCCGGCTCTGAGGACCATACCGTCAGGATCTGGGACGCAGCCAGCGGCGTCGAAGGGACGGCTGAGCCACTACCAGCGCACAGCAACTCCGTGTCTGCAGTAGCAGTTTCCTCGGCAGGCTCTTTCATCGTTTCCGGCTCGGATGACTGTTCCGTGCGTATTTGGGATATATCCACTGGTGATACAACGTCACAGCCGCTGCTTGGGCACACTGGCAGCGTGTTTGGGGTGGCGATTTCATCTGACGGCCGCTTGATCGCCTCGGCATCAGAAGACCATTCGGTCAGGCTCTGGGACGTGCAAAATTGTAAGCCGATTGGCGAGTCATTAATGTATCACAATGACGAGGTAAATGCGGTATCCTTCTCTCCGGACGCTCGGTGGCTTGCCTCAGGATCGGACGACCGGACCACACGCGTTTGGGACGTTGTGGCCAAACAAGCGGCACCGTTTGGTCCGCTCAGATGCGATGGAAAGGTCAACACCGTTATATTTTCTTCAGATGGGCATATTATTGCAGCCGGAGATTTTACGGGACGGGTTTATCTCTGGCAGTCAGGGACGGGCGAGCAGGCGCGAGCACCCCTTCGGGCAAGCTCTAGAGGCATCTGGTCTATTACCTTCTCGCCCGATACGAAGCGAATTGCTTCTGGCGGAGAAGACCTCACGGTCTGTGTCTGGGATGTTGTTGCCGGGAATCAAATCTTCAAACTCGAGGGACATGATCAGACGATTCGATCGGTAGCATACTCGCCCGACGGTCTTTACATTGTCAGCGCATCTCGCGACAAGAACTTGCGTCTTTGGGATGCTAAAGAAGGCATCATTCTCACTACTTTGCTTGGCCATGGCGCCAAGGTGCGATCGGTGGCGTTCACGCCGGACGGGCGGTCTATAATATCTGGCGGAGATGACACCACCATCCATGCCTGGGATGTGGTAGCAGCCCTCTCAATGAAGTCTAAAACGGACCACAATCCGCTAACCAGACTCTTTTCAGCAATTCCGAACGAAGATGGTTGGCTCGTGGGATCATCGGGCGAGCTGCTCCTGTGGCTGCCGGCAGATTACCGCGGGTTCACCCTCCTCCCGCCGTGCACGATGGTCATGGGATCTCATCGCGTCGTTCTTGCGGCCGATAAAGGCTTACATTGGGGCGAAAATTGGACCGCGTGCTGGCGCAATCGCGGCTAACCCACCGCTCGTTGCGCAAATTTGACTGTGTCTTGTAGTGCAACCAACTTCGCAAGTTCCCCGAGCATACTGTACCTCACTCCACCCACTGAATAACGTTTCAGAATGAATTGATCGGTCTCACATATGAAAAATCCCTTGAAATTCGTTTGCTCCGCGAGTTCAATCGCGGCAAGTTCATGTCTGCGAGTCACCTTGACTGACATCTCGGATAAACCATCAGATATCCTTATTTCGACCTAACGAGAATGCGATCAATATGAGAGATTACAGCAGGCATTTGAAGTATGTAGTGCACATTCTGTTAGGAGTGCAAGCGTGTGCAGAGCAGGCGCTTCGCTCAGCCACCGTCGACCCCGCAAAGGTACCGGGGCCCCCTGGTCCGTACCTAGCCCTAGGAATACCCGACTTCTGGTACGGACTTAGCCCTAGGATTCGTGCAGGGCTAACGGCTACGCCGTGGTCTGAACCGATGGACTAGGTTCGGACCAGTGGACTGGGTCCGAACCAGTGAATTTTCTCATATAAAATTAAATGGAGAGCTCTCCACTACGCTCAAATTATCAGTATTATACACATATGAGTGATCTCTTTCCATCACAAGTGCATACCTACTGATTGACAGAACTCTAATTCTGCTTTTCCATATTGATAGGCTGTGGCACTATGCAAGCTGACAGAACCTGGATTCCCGCAACTTTACGAGTTATAAGCTGGTCCGTACCAGCCGGGTTTGTTCGCACCACAGGAGGTAAGTCATTGGAGTGACCCGATATCTGGTACGAACCGGGCTGGCTGGTACGAACCTGGGAGGCCACTATTTTTTTCCCATTGCTAAAATATCTCAAATCGTTTGCACAGCTTGCACAAATTCTAGGCTTAGGTACGGACCAGAAATTTCCTAGGCTTAGGTACGGACCGCTGGGCCCCCGTACTACTGGACCCCGTCGCCTTTCCTTCAAGGTAAGCCGTGTGTAGACCACACTATCATAACCAGTCAACACAATTTTCATTAACTCAGCCACATAATGCATCATCAGTGATCTAAATGCGCTTATGAGTGTTGCGAAACGACTTGTGCGAAGGATGAGGAAATCGAGTCTCGACGTGACGAAAGACGGCGGAATTCTTCTGTCAAGAGTTGTCCAATAACGAGTTTAGAAGAAAGGGATTGGAGGAGAGGATGGAAGAGATCTTGGGAGGCATGGACGAAGGAGGAGGGAAGTTGTCATGTCGAGTGAGCGGGAACGTGGCCCAGCGGAAGATCAAGATGGAGTGCATGCAACGCGAAGCAGAACCCGACAGAGAACGTCCACGGCAAGAGCAGCAGAAAGCGATGCGAGGCTGGAAGACTACGCTCTGTGAGACGGGCATGTATTAAGCGAGCAAGGCCTGCAAAGCCTTCGTCGTAGGAGCGGTATCCCCGGGACATGGACTCGGACTTGCTGCTAGTTCACCACAAGCGGCGCCAAATCCAGACGCTGCCACTTGTCTAGAAGAGTCGATACGGGATGCCCGGCCTTTGCGACGTGCGTCTAGTGTCACGCCCGTAATACGTTGGGCCAGAACCTCGTGGAGCCGTATGTCCGCCGTCTTCCAGCATCATCATCGTTACACTGATAGGTCTTGATAGGTGCCAGCTGGTGATACAAGTACGGCGCGGCACCGTCGCTGTACTGTCCGAATAGAGTTGGCGAGTAGCGAAGGCCACTTGTTGTGGATGTGGCCGCAGCGCATGGAGCCAGCATCGTCCTCACCACCGAGACCCGTGCGTTCAGCACGCGTTAAACTTGTCACCCTTGCGCAAGATTCGTCCAGCCGCAGCACCTAGAAGAGTAGAATAAATATGTGACATTCTTGGGAAGGAAGCAGGTTAAGCCCGGAGCGCGACATTCTAAGTCCGAAGTGGCGTCCCTTTCCTCTCGTCTTGCTGCGTCTCCGTCTTATCCGTCTCGCATACCCGTTGATTCCCCTCGCTGCTCTACGCGCATCTTCTTCAAATGGATAGCCCGCTCTGCCACGCTTCTCTAGATTTGACAAGCAGCGATGAAGAGTTGGCACCGAGCCAGCCGCGTTCCTCGATCACCAGGCGCAACTCGCCCCGGACAGCAACACATCGCTTCATCCGCGTCACCTTGGTCGTAGATGCGGCTTGCCATTTTGGCCCAACACGTGCGATTGCAGGCTTGGTGGCTGGCCGATGCTCTAGCCCTGCAGGACCGTGAGTTGGAGTTCAAGCCAACCCTTGTTACGCTGCTCACCCTGCCGTTTTTCGTTGTTCGTGAATGCCGCACCATTTACAGTCCGCACCTGGTTGGCCAAAGCGGGCTGGGTACTCGTTGCCTGAGCCGTCAAACCCCATCGACCTCCACAGCGCCGAGGCAAAGGCTTGAGAACGGCGGCGTTGCTTTCCCAGATATCTGGCTGTATGTCTACAACCCGTAAAACCTTACTCGCAAGGCTGACCGTGAAAAGGACAGCTGGTGGAGCTACGGTCACTAAATTGCCGCCGCGACCGACAATACCGAGTGTAAGGCCGCCAAGACTTGGGGTTCCTCGTTCGACTACGACCCGAGCGAGTCCACCAGCAAGCTCCTCGAATGACTTGACAAGGAGAAAGTCAAGGCTACGTTCTTCGCCGTCAGAACCGCTATTCACTGGCGTCCGTGGCATCTCCAAGCGGCATACATCGCTGGTCACCGGATCGTGAGTTGGTCATCAGACGACCCGCGGTACCGCGAACTGACAGGATTACGCTCAAGGACACCATAGATGGAACCACGCCTCGACGATCACGCCCACCAAGGAAGGTATCATTGTTCAGCTGGGCTAGTCAAGACAAAGCGGCCAGAACGCGCTCGGCGTAGACCACTGTACTTCCATCCACCGTACGGTGATAACGGCAACCGCGTCTATGTCATCGCGAAGGCCATGAACATCACGCCCGTGATGTGGACCATCACCGGCATACTCGCGTCCGACACGACCGACGTCGTCGTCCCGTCTGGTCAGCAGAGCGCCGCACAGGTCTGGAACCCATTTCAGTCGCTCCTCACCACAGACGACGCCTACGGCAAAGGCTTCATCGTCCTCGAGCACGACTTCTACTACCGTCAGGTCGACCTCACCGTTGGCTACTTCCTCCCGAGCACCGAGGCGTGCAGCTACAAGATTGTGCCGATCTACGAGTACGCCGGCTAGGAGCTTCTCAACACCTACCTCGAGAAGCGCACCACGACCGAAGTGGCCGGTGGCTCGAGCGGCACGCCCGGCAGATCTGGCAGCAACAACAACGGCACGAGTGTCGCCAACGGCAGCAAAGACTTTGCGCTGCCGATGCTCGATGCTGCCAAGTTCGTCGCGTCGGTGGTCTTCGCTGGCGCGCTCGCTGTCGCCGCATCGCCGTGAATGTTGTTGTAGTTGCGTGTAATCAGTTTCGACCCTTCCCCCGTACACGTATGCCTCTCATTCTCGCTTGTTGACTCGTACACTCCCGTCCCCGAACCATACTCGTAGTCTCGCTCGCGGACGCTCTGCCTAGCACCTGGACCATGACTTAACCATTACGATCGCACTGTCCATCCCGTTGTGCCTCCGCTGGCTTAATCTGACCCACACCTGTCTGTGAATGTAAGCATTGGACAATGACATGCCGCTCGGTTGCCTTGGCCTATGCAGACGTTTATGAGAGCTCGAGCCTAACACGATCTATCCTTTGAGCGACTTCAATTGTATCGGAACGCACAAGCATCTTGTCATTCTATACCTGTGTTTGTGAGGTTAAACAATGTGTTGCTGGGATTGAGCGCTCAAGCAACCACATCGGGCTAGAAGCGGTGGCCGAACAGCACGCGTTCCTTGTCTTCATTCCGTTTAGCGACTAGCACCTATCGAAAACCCCTGCGACTTGCGATGAGTAACTTGTTCAATAGGGCGACTCATAAGGTCAAAAAGAGGATTGGGCAGACCGTGGACCGGCTTCGACCTTTGTCGAGCCAGGAACACAGTCGATCGGCCTCACCGGCACCACCGCAACCCGTTGAATCCGCATCGCCGCCACCACCCGAAGCTATACCGTCCGGTACTCCAGCCTACGCACGACCTCCTTCTCCTCCAACAATTCTTGCTACTACAGGTTCTGCCGTCAAAGGGCTGCTCGTGGCGGCGCGTGATGGCTCGGACCTCTTCCTCCCACTCAAGGCCGCACTCGTTGGTGTCGTCGCACTTTGGGATGTATTCGATGTGCGCTGTCTTGTTTCCCCTTCCCTTGCATCGCTGATGTTGAATATAGCGTACGGTCGAGGCCAAGGCAGAGTTCACGAAGCTCGAGAGCAGGCTCAACGCATTCAAAGCCATCGCCGATGCACACCAAGGTGAACCCGGTAAAGTCGATGAAGGCTTACGGACCCGTCTCGCATCAATCACCCAGTGCGTCTCAAATCACACCGTGGACTCATCTTTTTAATTGTTGTTCAAAGAGCTGTTCAAACGCTGTGGGAGGCGGTTGAACAGAGGCAGGCTCGTGGTGGATTTGCGCGAGTGGCGCAGTCCTCCATTGACCTTGATGACATCAAAGCACTAGTTGCTTCGATCACGTCTTTGCTTGAAGTATTTCAGGTAGGTCGCGTTGGTACTTGTTTCGCTGCAGTCGCGCTGATTCACTGCAGTTCGAAAGCAGCATCGCCGTTGAGAAACGATTGGGTCTCATCGTCGAGGTACGTGCTCGTTGCGCTCCTCCCATACAGATGAATAACTCGATCTCTCGTAGCGTCTTGATGCGGACAAAAACGAACGTCTGATTAAGGAGCAAGCGAAGAAACAGGTCTGTTTGTATCCATTGCTAGTAAAAATTTACCGCCTCACCAGCTCACGCCTTACGCCACAGGAGAGGATCATCAAAACAATCAAATCAGGTGTGCTATGCCTCATTAGCTGCTGATCCAACGCTCACACTACTCAGTACTTGGCGATAACTTTGTATCGGAGGCGGCAGACGACGAGCAGCCTACCTATTCAGGCTGCATGACGGGTACTCGGGAAGGTGTGCTATCCAAGTTCGTGGCATGGGTGAAGGACGACCCGATGTCCATCTTCTGGCTTGCGGGAATGGCTGGCACGGGGAAGACATCGATCGCAGTCACCCTCTGCCGCCTGTTGCGCAATGACCCAGCAGTGTTTCTCGGCGGCGGATACTTCTGTTCACGCTCAGCCGGGTCGATTGCTCGGACCGATGTGCGACGCATCCTACCAACTCTTGCGGCATTGATCGCCGGCAAGTCTCAACCATTTGCCGAAGCACTCGCGACAGAGCTCGAAAACGATCGCCGAGTGGGTCACAAGCCTGTCGCCGAGCAGATTGAACTGCTGTTGCGCAAGCCACTGGCTGCACTTTCATCTTCGCCCATCCCGATTGTTTTTGTCATCGACGCCCTGGACGAAGGCAGCAACGAACTCGAACTGGCAGAGCTTCTGAGGCTCTTGGCAGATTTCGAGTGTGACGCAAAGGTCAAGTTCATCCTCACGTCCCGCCCCGAGTTGCACATTCGTGGCACTCCAATATCGAACCCAAACCACAACACCATTATCCAACTTCACACAATCAGCTCGGAGGAGGTCACGTCCGACATTCAACTTTACATCAGCAGCACACTCGATAAAGCAGTTTCCGAGGTGAAATGGTACACGGACCACGACATAGAGCTTCTGGTGAAGCTTTCTGGCGGTCTGTTCATCTTCGCTTCCACCGTGCTTAAATACGTCCTCGACCCAGATGACGATGAAGAACGTCAGGACCGTCTTCGGAAGGCAGCCTCGGCTGCCGCTACAGGTACTGCGGCAACAGCAGCCATCGATAAGGTCTATGAATTGGTTATCATTGAAGCCTCAAGATCTGACACGGTTGACTCGGACGAGTTGGAGAGAATGAAGTGCATCCTAGCATGTATCCTTGTTGCGCGCGCGCCTCTATCGGTCCACGCGCTGGCGTCGCTCATTGAGATCAAGCCTGGAAGGCTTCGAGCATCGCTTCGGCGCCTTCATTCGCTCGTTCACCTGCCTGACGACGACGCACAGCCAGGCTTGCGTATGCTACACGCGTCGTTTGGCGATTACCTGAATGACCGTGCGCCACAGAGGCTCAAAATTGCCCTCACGCTTGGGCATGACCTCCTCGCAAGGGGCTGTCTCCGACGAATGGCGTGTAACGACCTCTGCTTCAACATCTCAAGGAACGTATCCTCGTTTCATCTGAACCCGCAGAGTACACCGGACTGGATTCCGCTGTCGCTCATCTACGCGTGTCTTCACTGGGCTCACCACATCGACGCGGCTTCAGTCCGCTCCGCTTTTGATGAAGGTGTCGGGAGGAACCTCCGGGGAAAGTTCCTGTTCTGGTTGGAGGTACTTAGCGTTCTGGGCAAGGTTGGGATTGCCGCGGGGCTTTTGCGCATCGCGAGTTCGGCAGTAAGTCAAGTGAATGGGTTCTTGCTGCGCTCAACTCATTTAAAACAGGTCATTTTACCTGCTGTCTCGCAGTTTCTTCGCGATGCCAACTTGTTTGTAGCGTCGTCGCAAACGGCTATCAGTGCAAGCTCACCGCACATATACATCTCGGCGCTTCCATTCGCGGGGAAGGACTCCCTCGTTTATCAGGATTTTGCGCCGCTCTTCACTGGAATCATCTCCGTCACAACCTTCGGGATCAACCGCCACGGTGGCCGCCTCGTTTCAACTCTTATTGCACATGAGGGAGGTGTCAACTCGGTCACGTACTCTCACGACGGCCGCCTGCTTGCGTCAGGCTCGGGCGATGGTACTGTTCGCATCTGGGACACCCGGACTGGCGAAGAGACAATTGCACCGCTACGGAGCAACGATGGTCGAATATTATCTGTTGCATTTAGTCCAATTGATATATGCCTCATTTCGGGCGGGGAGGGTAAGGTAGTGCATGTGTGGAACGCTTCGACTGGTCGCGCAGTTTTGCCTCCGCTGCGGGGCCATTCTGGTTGGATCCAGTCGGTGGCGTATTCTCCACATGGTCTGCTCATCGCATCGGGGTCCAATGACAGGACCGTTCGCGTATGGAGTGCAGAGACAGGTATCCAGGTCTTTTCGATGACTGCCCACACGGGTTGGATCAATGAAATCGCCTTCTCGCCTAATGGTCAACTACTCGCTTCCGCTGCTGATGATGAAACAGTCCGCCTGTGGAGATCTGATACTGGCGAAGCGGTTGGAAATCCACTGACTGACCTCAAGGATGAGGTTATGAGCCTCGGATTCTCCCCCAATGGGAAGTGGCTTGCGGCAGGCTTCTACAACTCATCCCAAGTCCGGATCTGGAACTTGGAGACTTTGAAACCAACAACGGTGGTAATTAGCAACCAAGGGACGCCTAATTCGCTATCACTTTCACCTGATGGGTCAAGGATTGTGTCGGGTGGACGTCGCAACATTCAATCTTGGGATCCGCAAACTGGACGAGAGCTTCCTGGCTCATCACTTGCGGGCCACTCTGATAGTGTCCGCTCGGTCACATACTCTCCGGATGGGCTGTTCATCGCTTCCGGCTCTGAAGACCACACCATCAGGGTCTGGGACGCAGCTAGCAGCCTTGAAGGGGCGACTGAGCCACTACCGGCGCACAGCGACGCTGTGTCTGCAGTAGCGGTCTCCTCGATAGGCAATTTCATCGTTTCCGGCTCAGATGACTGTTCAGTGCGCATTTGGGACATCGCTACTGGCGAGCCGAAGTCAGAACCACTGCTCGGGCACACTGGCAGCGTGTTTGGGGTGGCGATTTCATCTAACGGCCGCTTGATCGCCTCGGCATCAGAAGACCATTCAGTCAGGCTATGGGATGTGCAAGCGTGTGAGCTGATTGGCGAGCCACTACTGCATCACGATGACGAGGTCAACGTGGTGACCTTCTCTCCGGACGCTCGGTGGCTTGCCTCAGGATCTGATGACCGAACCACGCGCATTTGGGACGTTGATGCCAGGCATGTTGCACCATTCAGTCCACTCAGATGCGATGGGAATGTCAGAACCGTTGCATTCTCGCCAGATGGGCGATTCCTTGCTGCCGGAGATGATGCGGGACAGGTCTATCTCTGGCAGTCGGGGACGAGCGAGCAGGCGCAAGTACCACTTCGGGTTAGTTCCCATGGTATCTGGTGCATTACCTTCTCGCCCGATGCAAAACGACTTGTTTCTGGCGGACAGGACTTCACCGTCCGTATCTGGGACGTTGTTGCTGGGAATCTAATCTTCGAGCTCGAGGGACATGGTCTGGCCATTCGATCGATAGCATACTCGCCCGACGGCCTGTACATTGTCAGTGCATCTAACGACAAGAGTTTGCGCCTTTGGGATGCCAAAGAAGGCATCGTTCTCACTTCTCTGCTTGGCCATAGTGACGCGGTGCGATCGGTGGCGTTCACGCCGGACGGGCGGTCTATAATTTCTGGCGGACATGACACCACCATTCATGTCTGGGATGTGGCAGCGGCTCTCTCGATGGAGTCTAACGCGGAGCGTAACCCACTAGCCAGACTCGGGTCAGCCATTCCAAACAAAGACGGTTGGCTTGTGGGATCATCGGGCGAATTGCTCCTGTGGCTGCCAGCAGATTACCGCGCGTACACCCTCCTCCCGACATGCACGATGATCATCGGATCTCATCGCGTCGTCCTTGAGACCAATGAAGGCTTACACTGGGGCGAAGATTGGACCGCATGCTGGCGCAATCGCGGCTAACCCACCGCTCGTCGCGCAAATTTGGCTGTCTTATGGTGCAGCTAACTTCGCAAATCTCCCAAGCACACTGTACTTCACACAACCCAGTTGCTAACGCCTCTGAACGAATAGATCGGTCGCACTGACAAACTCTCTCTTGAAAGTCGTTTGATCCGCAAGTTCAATCGCCGCAAGTTGATGTCTGCGAATCAACTTGGTTGACACCTCCAATGAAGCATTAGATCTCCTGATCTCGACCTAACGAGAGTAAAATCAACATGAGCAACGACAGCAGGAATTTGAAGTATGTATTGCACATCCAGTTGGGAGAGCAAGCAGGCGCAGAGCAGGCATTTCGCAATAGCACCGACGACGCCGACGCTTTTCTTTGAATGTAACTTGCTTATCGAGCACGCCATCATAACCAGTCAACACAGATTTTCTTTTTTTTCAGCCGCATACTGCATAACGGGTTATTGATGTGTAACTGTGAACGTTGCGAAACGACTTGCGCGAAGGACGTGAGGGAATCAAGTCTCGACATATCGTCGCCCAGTACACTGCAAAAGATCGACGGAGGCAGGATTTGCGCAAGCTTATATAATAATAAAAGACTTCGGAACTCTTCTGGCAAGAGTTGTCCAACGGCGGGTTTAGGGGAAATGGAGGAGAGGAGAGGGGGACGGAAGAGATTTTGGGAAGGCATGGAAGAAGGAGGAGGGAAGTCGCCATGTCGAGACCGGGACGAAAGGGAGCGTGAGCGGGAACATGGCCCAGCGGAAGAAAAGGGGGAGCGCATGCAACGGGAAGCAGGACCCGGCCGAGAAGGTCCAGGGCGAGAGCAGCGGAAAGCGATGCGAGGCTGGGAGACTGCGAAGGGCGGACATGTATGACGCGAGCAAGGCCGCCTGCGATGCCTCCGTCGTAGGAGCGGTACTCAGCCCCGGGACATGGACTCGAACTCGCTGATCGCTCACCATAAGCTGCGCCACATCCAGATGATGACGCTTGTCCGCCAGCGTCGATACGGGATGCCCGGCCTTAGCGACGTGCGTGACTAGTGTCATGCCCGGTGATACGTTGGGCTAGGACCTCGTGAAGCCGGATGTCCGCCGTCCATCGCAGTCGGCTCAGGCAACTGTTTCCAGCATCATCGTCGTCGTGCCAGATCTTGCGCTGCACTAACACGTCTTGGTAGGCATCAGCTAATTCTGGGAGCGCGGTGCGGCGTTGTTGCCGTACTGGCCAAACAGCGTTGGCGAGTGCGAAGGCGACTCGTTACGGACGTCGGCACAGTGCACGGTGCTGGCATCCTCATCGCCATCGACACCTTACGTTCAGTGTGCACTTGCATCATCACGCTTGCGCAATATTCGTCCAGTCGTCACGCTTTGAAGAGTAGCATAAAGGTGTGACATTCTTTGAACGGAAGCAGGGCAAGCCCCGAGCGCGACATTCCAAGTCCGAAGTGGCGTCCTTTTCCGCTCTCAGTGCCGTCTCCACCTTATTCATCTCGCATTGCCGTCTATTCCCCTATATGCCCTACGCTTGTCTTCTTCAAATGGATAGCCCCGCTCTGTCACGCTTATTTAGATTTGACAAGCGGCGATGAAGAGCTGGCACCGAGTCAGCCGCGTTCCTCGATCATCAGGCGCAACTCGCCCCGAACAGCAACACATCGCTTCATCCGCGTCACCTTGGTCGTAGATGCGGCTTGCCATTTTGGCCCAACACGTGCGATTGCAGGCTTGGTGGCTGGCCGATGCTCTAGCCCTGCAGGAGCGTGAGTTGCAGCCCAAGCCAACCCTTGTTACGCTGCTCACCCTGCCGTTTTCGTTGTTCTCGAATGCCGCATCATATTCATTCAGCACCTGGTTGGCCAAAGCGGACTGGGTACTTGTTGCCTGAACCGTCGAACCCATCGACCTCCACAGCGCCGAGGCAAAGGCTTGAGAACGGCGGCGTTGCTATCCCAGATATCTGGCTGTATGTCTACAAACCGTACAACATTACTCGCAAGGCTGATCGTGAAGAGGACAGCTGGTGGAGCTACGGTCACTAAATTGCCGCCCCGACCAACAATACCGAGTGCAAGGCCGCCAAGACTTGGGGTTCCTCGTTCGACGACGACCCGAGCGAGTCCACCGGCAACCTCCTCGCATGACCTTACAAGGAGAAAGCCAAGGCTACGTTCTTTGCCGTCAGCACCGCTATGCATCGGCGTCCGTGGCATCTCCAAGCGGCATACATCGCTGGTCACTAGATCGTGAGTTGCTCATCAGACGACCCGCGGTACCGCAAACTGACGGGATCACGCTCAAGGACACCATAGATGAAGCCACGCCTCGACGATCACGCCCACCAAAGAACGTATCATCGCTCAGCTCGGCTGGTCAACGCAAAACGTCAGGAACGCGCTCGGCGTAGACCACTGTACTTCCATCCACCGTACGGTGATCACAGCAACCGCGTCTATGTCATCGCGAAGGCCATGAGCCTCACGCCCGTGATGTGGACCATCACCGGCATACTCGCGTTCGACACGACCGACTTTGTCATCCCGTCTGGTCAGCAGAGCGCCGCACAGGCCTGGAACACATTCCAGTCGCTCCTCACCACAACCGACGCTTACGGCAAAGGCTTCATCGTCCTCAAGCACGACCTCTACTACCAGCAGGTCGACCTCACCGTTGGCTACTTCCTCCCGAGCACCGAGGCGTACGGCTACAAGATTGTGCCGATCTACGAGTACGCCGGCTAGGAGCTTCTCAACACCTACCTCGAGAAGCGCACCACGACCGAAGTGGCCGGTGGCTCGAGCGGCACGCCCGGCAGATATGGCAGCAACAACAACCGCACGAGTGTCGCCAACGGCGGCAAAGACTTTGCGCTGCCTATGCTCGATGCTGCCAAGTTCGTCGCGTCGGTGATCTTCGCCGGTGCGCTCGCCATCGCCGCG
>Ga0247815_10002537_pt1 | contig 13508 bp, 13 predicted proteins | sample UWRJL194509B1_FD_181014 | JGI IMG/M metagenome (GOLD analysis project Ga0247815, IMG submission 181014) | Plant litter microbial communities from Arlington Agricultural Research Station in Wisconsin, United States - UWRJ-L194-509B-1 | ecosystem: Environmental > Terrestrial > Plant litter >... | reverse complement strand
ATGTAGAAGACGGCCGTAAAGGTCTTAACGCAGTTAATGTTCAGTTAGTATAACTATACAGTATATTAATTTAGAGTCCGGCACGAGTTAATCGTGCCGGATATTTTTTGCCTGAAATTTTGAGCTAGGCAAAGTTAAATCCCACTCAATTGGTCGATTTCAAAAAAACGAATTCCAGGTTATAGTAACTTTTATTTGTAAAGTTTTAAAGCAAACTAGTATAGGTTTCGGTCGTAGCTTGTTCGTAGTTTGTCGTAGGTAACTCTATAAAAATAGCACTATAATAGCGCTATGACTCCACCGTGTTGAACTAGTTAAATTCAGTGGAGTCATAGTGCTGTTTCAGTGGTGCTAGTGTGGAGTATCCTATACCAAGCTACGAACAAAGATGCTTCTAAAGCCTGCGAAGCTATGATGAAGAACGAGCCATTGGCCGCCGTGTCATATGTCCCATAATGCCGCGGCATGTAGGATGAAAAACGGTCATTGCTTATCTTAGAAATCACCAAATTGATACCTATGACAACCAACTCAATCAACAGTTTACGACTGGAAACACCAAGATTATACCTCATTCCCCTGACATATGAACAGTTATTGTTATATGTTAAGCCAGACGGCAGGCTGGAAAGCGAATTGGGATTGTTACCCGCAGACAGGGACATCGCCGACGATTTTAAACGTACGATAGGAACCTACCTTATTCCGTATATCGAAAAAAATCCTGAATACACCTTATATGCAACTGTATGGGTGATGGTGGAGAAAAATAAGAATATCCTCATTGGCGACCTCGGTTTTAATGCCGCACCAACTGATAAAGGTGTAGTTGAATGGGGGTACAGTACGTACCCGGATCATATGAACCAGGGATATATGACGGAGTCCCTGGCTGCACTTGCCGCATGGGCTTTCACCCGGCCGGAGGTTAAAATCATCATCGCTCAAACCCATAAGGACAACTTTGCTACGCATAGAGTTTTGGCCAAACTTAAATTCGCTGCTTTTGCGGAAGCTGATCAGTTTTATTGGTGGCGTTTAGATAAGGAAGAGACTGTTGAGGATAGTTAAACAAAAATACAAGTGTAGATTTGTGACTTTACTTTTATGAAGATATCCACTTCTGCGTTGTTTACTTTGTGCATGATCCTGGCTACCTGTTCCGGGCATGCGCAAAGTTACGCAAACACTTACATCTCCAATTCTTTAGTAAAGCAAAACAAATTCTTATCAGCAAAAGCTGATCTAAATACTCCAGCATCTTATTCTACTGCCAAATCAGCCTTACCGGAGCCCCTCTGGCCGAAACGACAGGACGTGATCAAATGCTATTGGAAAACCTGGCAGCTTGCAATTTCAAATGTCCATGGCGTAACCAACGCCAACGGTTTTATCAGCCCCTATATTGATCCTGCTTTTAATGGTCACATTTTTATGTGGGATACAAGTTTTATGGTGATGTTTGGGCGTTATGGTCACCGCGCTTTTAACTTTCAGGGTAGTCTGGATAACTTTTACCACAGGCAGCACCCGGATGGTTTTATTTGCCGGGAAATATCTACGGTAAATGGGGATGAAAAATTTGAGCGCTTTGATCCATCCAGTACAGGACCGAACATCATGCCCTGGGCAGAATGGGAATATTTTAAAAATTTCAACGACCAGGATAGATTGAATAGAGTTTTCCCTCCATTATTGGCCTATTACCAATGGTTCAGAACAAACAGGTCATGGCCGGATGGCACTTATTTCTCCACGGGATGGGGTTGTGGCATGGACAACCAGCCTCGGGTGCCTCAAGGTTGCAGCCTGGAATTTAGTCCGGCATTTATGTCCTGGATAGATACCTCCCTGCAGGCGGTATTCGCTGCGAAAGTCCTGATAGCAATGGCCAAACAGCTAAACCGGGAAGAGGAGGTGAAAGACATTCAAGAGGAAGTTGTTTCTCTGACAGGTTTTCTACAGAAACATTTATGGGATACGCAAACGGCAATTTATTATGACCGTTTCAGGGATGGCTCGAAATCTAAAGTGAAAAGTATCGCGGCCTACTGGGCGCTGCTCGCAGATGTGGTACCGCAAAACCAATTAGATAGGTTTATCGCGCATTTGGAAAATCCAAAGGAATTTGCACGTTTGCACCGGGTGCCAACACTATCTGCAGACGACCCGGGCTATAAAGCCGATGGCCATTACTGGCAGGGTGGGGTTTGGGCACCAACCTCCTACATGGTATTACGTGGCCTAACCAGTGTTAAGAAAGATTCACTGGCATATGAAATTGCATTCAACCACCTGGACAATGTTGTTAAGGTATATAATGAAACGGGTACATTATTTGAAAATTATGCGCCGGATAGCCTTAAAGGTATGTACCGGAAGGATATGGTTGGATGGACTGGGCTGGTGCCTATTTCTGTACTTTTCGAATATATCTTCGGAATCAGGCCAAACGTGCCTGATCATTTGATTACCTGGGATATCAGGTTGACAGACGAATTTGGCCTTAAAAAGTATCCTTTTAAGCGTGATGGACTGGTAGATTTCTGGTGTGCGGCGCGTAAGAAACCTACTGACAGGCCAAGAGTTAAAGTGAAGTCGAATGTGGCACTCGACTTAAAATTAATATGGGCCGGCGGAACTGAGATGGTACATATCAAGCCCGGAAAATAGGATTTAACGCAGCAACACTATTGGAACACCTGACTTGCTGGACTGCTGTTGCCCTGTAGCCAGCGCGCGTGCAATCAACAATTTCATGTCTGATGAAAATTCTTCGGGCTGTTCAACGAAGCCCCTTGCGTAAATTGCACATATACTTTTGCCATTCGCGGTCAGTGGTCTTTTATCGATCAGAAAATAGCTTTCTGAAGCTAGTGGGTCGCCCTGAATATAGGCGTACCAGCGTCTGTGTTTTAGTTTGTCACCCATAACAATTGGATACTTTTTCAAAAAAATATCTAAAAAATTTAAGTCGTGCTTACTCTGATCAAGGTTTTCAGCTTTCCCTTTGTAGATGTAAATTAGAGAAAATATGGATCGTGGGCTCGGACTCCTGCCCCAAACAAGCCCTTTCTGTTTACTCAATAGGAGTTGGCCAAAGGTTTTTACACCGGTTCATGTATTCATACAGGGCCTGAACACTGAAATCGCTGAGCGACGATTTGGGAGTGTGCTGATGAGACAGCTGCAGATGCCTGTAGATTAAATTTTCCAGGCTCGCAACAATGTCTTGGGCTTTATATTCCCGGCGCACCTTTTCTTTTGCAGCGGCACCATAAGCTTTTCTGATTTTTTCATTTTGATATAAAAAACTAAGCGCATCGCTGATTTTGTTCACGTGACGTTCTACCACAAGTCCCGTTTTCTCGTTATCTACAAGTTCAATTTGTGCGTTATCCCGGTCGGGGGTACTAATTGTAACCACAGGCAGGCCCGAATGCATTGCTTCTGCAATGACTAATCCGAAACTTTCGCCCATGCTGCTTGCCGCCAAAAAGACATCCATGCTGCGGTAAAACAGTAATAGCTGAGCCATATCCGGCGTGTTATCAAAGATGATCAGCTTGTCCAGGATTTCAAGCTGCCAGGCAAAATTCAGCATATTTGGGGTAACGCCGACAAGTAAAAACCTTGCGTTTTTAACTTTTTTGGCAAATTCAGCGAAGCCAATTAAGGTGATGGGGTCAAACTTATGGTCGTCTGCGCGTCCAATCCTTCCTACGATGAAATAACCGTTAATTTCCTCCCGCTCTTTAAAGTCCTGAACCTGGGCTTCAGATGGGCACATTTGATCCATCGCATCCACATCGACTGGATTATACAGGACTTTCCTTTTGTATTCAAACTTGTTCCTGAGGTACCGGTCTTCCTGCATACGCCTGATCAGGATCATTTTGGATACATAAAGGTCATAGTCTATAGCATCGTATTGATTTGAGTGATGGTACAAACCGAATATATTTGTCTGAATTACCATCCTGGGTTTGTTGGCCCAAATCGTCCTCAGCAGGAGGGGATCCATTGTGCCTGCCCCATGCCAGTGAAAGACATCTGTTTCACGAAGAAGCACAGCCAATTGGAGCAGATCTCCATCCAACACCTGTACCCTAACGCCGAGCTGTTCAATTAATTTGACCCTTTCGCCCCCAGCGTTCAATCCAACTACCAGTACATCAAATTGGTTTTTGTTTAAATATTTACTGTAAAGCTGGATCACGTATTCCGTGCCACCCAGTCCTAATTCTGATGCTGCTTCAATGATTTTAATCTTCATTAGGCTAATTTAAATGTGTCGATAACAGGGTAGCGGGGACAATCGTACCCTAATCTATTCAGGGGCACATGTCCATTTTTTTTCAGTAATTCAGCGGGAGATGGGTATCTAGAATTCGTTTACCCCTTTTAGTTGTGTTAGTGTATTTTTTTAGAAAAAAAATAACGCATAGAGCATGGTGCTAAATCATTTTAATAAAAAATAATTCCGAAATCCATGTTTTCGCCTTTTTTTTTCGTGTTTTCAGTTTTTATATTCGCATATCCAAAGGACAAAATAGTTAGCCTGGTACTTTAAAAATTGTAGACTATGACTTTGCTGGTCATTTAAATAGTCGGATTGAAAGGGTTTCAATTGAAATTGATAAAGGAACATCTATATTACCTGTGGATAATGGACGCCATCAATCCGGTGGGCTACATGCCAATAGTAGTCCCCGGACGATGGTGATCTGTTTTAATAAAACTTAATTATGGTTATTCTAATTTTCTTGCGGGGACACTCGTCCCAGAATTGATGGCCCATATCAGCTAGGCTGGTGATTTCTTATCTTAGGGATAACCAATAAAGCTGATATGACTATCAAATTTTTCTCTAACTATGACACTTCTGAAGGTCTTTTAAAACGGTTTCTGGCGAATTACTCGGTATGGGACGATCAGTTGACTTTCACCATCGCTGAAGATTATGAATATGCTGTTGTGTTCAACCGGACGGAAGAATACATTCAGCCGGATGCGAAAATCATTACGGTGATCCAGGAGCCTTCATGGAGCCCCGCCCATGCGGTCACCAAATTCTTAACGAATAGCGATTACCTTTTTATTCATGACCCGGAGCTTTTTGAACGAAGTCTGAGGATCAAGCTAGGAGGCAAGGTCATCGAATCGCCCTCGTTAATGTTTTATAACGATCATGTGGACAAGACATTTTTTCATTATGCAACATCTACAACTAAAATAAGAAAGCTGTCGATGGTAGTTTCTTATTTTAACTTTCCTTTTGGAATCTATCAGAAGAGGTATGGGTTATTGAATAAGATTCTCAATTCTGATCTGGATATAGATATATATGGATATAAATTACCGGTTACAGACAGCCGTTACAAAGGTTATATCGATTATAAGTTCACTGGTCTGTTACCTTATGAATACTCCATTGCGATTGAAAATTCAGAAGAGAAAAACTATGTGACCGAGAAGTTTGTGGATTGTGTGTTGTGTAATACGATTCCAATTTACCACGGGGCGCCCAACATCAGCGAAATTTATGACCCTAGGTATTTCAAAACGCTGGACCTTGATAGTCCCACGGCAATTGAGGATATAAAGGAAATCATCGCCAGTCCACCATGTTCTTCTACGGTGAACCGGACAATGTATTTCAATGAGTATAACCTATATAAGAAGTTAAAAGAGATTATCCTTTAAAAAGCGGTTTTTCAATAAAGTATTTCTCCAGTATATATACTGGTGGAAATACTTTTGCGGTCCGCAGATATAAATGCCAGATAGGTCTGTAATATTACCTTTTCGCTGAAATGTAGAATTTCCAAAGTATCTTTCCCACTGCTTCTTCTATTTCCGTCAAGTACAAAATAGGCGATTCCCTTCTCTGGGCAACAGGCCAGCAACATTGCCCGGTCAGAATCTTTCATCCCTTTTCGTTTCCAATTAGGGTCCCACCTGAAATCCAGACCCTCATCGGTAACCTGAATATCCACATTCCCTACCGCAGGCATAGTTCCTTTACTAAATGTTGCTTTGGAATAATCGATCCTCGGATAAGGGCCTTCCAGGTTCAGTGCGGCAGGATTGTTTATCTGCACAGCGAAATTTTGATAGTTGATAGTCGTGCCTGCAGTGACCAGATGAAAGCCCACTTTAATGAATTCCATGACGGGCTTCAGAAGTTGACTTACCAATGGGAACCTTGCCTGGTTCTTCAGTTCCCCTTCTGTATGCGGTTTTGTTCTCAGGCCAAGGGCTGATGTTACTTGCTGTCCATGGACTACTCTTAAAACAATATTACCAACTTTACCTGTCGGGGTATTACTCCCGTTTCTATTAACAGCCATAATTAACTTTATTTAGGTTGAATAATCAAAGTGTAAACGAGCCAGCATATTCGCTGTCTGATACATATTTAATATCTGTTGAAGTGAAATATAAATAGGCATGGAACAAATCACCTTCCATCCCATAGGGCAGTTCACAAGTAGTAGTTTTTGCGCCCCTTTCGGCCACTTTGAAATACTCGATGACCCTTTGTCTGGTTGCATTAAAAAATGTGATGTGAACCAGATCTTCCGGACCTGCCACTCCTGGATATTGCTCCCGTATTTTAGTTAGGGCGTGCCAGTTCAGTGTAACGATCGAATCTGGATGAGTAGCTAAAGAAACCTGAAAGCCACCATGGAAACCATTATCACTTTTGGTAACTTGTAGTTTTGAATAATCGAGCTCAAAATTAGGAAAGGTTCCAATTGTCGCAATATTCACGTGGTCGCTAATTGCTGCTGCAATTCCTCTTAGTTTCGACTTTTTCCGATAGCCCATCTTCAATGTCCTGGTTACTTTGTTGTAAAAATTACTGACCAGCTTTAGCTTGATCTGTTGACTCATTTTATCCTCTGTTGCTGGTATGGTGGTGGCGCCACGTGCGCTTCTAGCTAGCTGTTCATCGCCATCTTTATAGAGTTCCATGTCACCTATCTTACCGCGGAAAGGTCCGAGTGGACCTGGGTTCATCCTTGCCATAATTATTGTATTTGAATTTAAATCTGTAATACAAATTTAATCACCTAAATGTTAAGTTGCTAACTATCAACAGGTCCAGTCGCTATTTGTCGCCGTGGTTCGTCGTTTGTCGCTATTTGTCGCAATAGGAGATCGTAGCCTTCGCCGTTCCTTGTCCCATGACTGACCGGAGACTAACCGGGGACTGACCGCTGGTTGACCGGTGTGCACGGAGCCCAAACAGATCTTGAACAGAGCCTGAACAGGGCCTTGCTCCGGTATCTGACCGAGGGAAGGCCCTGTTCAGGCTCTGTGCAGGCCCCGATCATGCTCTGTTCATAGCGGTCAATGTCCGGTCAATGTGCTGTCAACCTACGGTCAATGCAGCCTTTAAACCCTGACTGAATAGTTCTCAGTTACGGTTAATAAGAATAACTGCGCTGAAAAAGAAAGCCTGATATACCTGATTAGATTAACCATCTCACCAGCGTGGATTATTAGTTGTCCGCCTGGGAGATGGTTTTTTCTACATATATATAGGAGAATAGCTACAAGTGGTAGACTATAGGGAGGACAACAGTTATGAAGAAATATATAATGAGTTACGGCTGCCCGGATTATGCACTACGCAGGGAACTGTTTAGGGCGATGGCTACGGAGTCAGAGTTTTTTGATGAAGTAGTGGTGTACTCACCTGAAGATATCGGCGAGGAATTTGCCTCGAAGGTGCGCCAGACGCTTACCCTGACTAAAGGAGGGGGATTCTGGTTGTGGAAACCTTACTTCATGAAAAAGATGCTCGAAAGAATTGAGGAAGGGGATATCCTGGTGTATTGCGGGGTGACCTGCATCGTGAATATCCTCGGGAAGGCACGCTTTGATCAGTACGTTGACCGTGTAGTACATTCGGAAACCGGCATCCTGGGTTTTGAACTGCCTTACAAGGAAGAAGAATATACCAAAAAGGAAGTCTTCAGGCATTTTGATACCTCGGAGGAGATTATGAAATCAAACCAGCTGATGTCTGCGGTGCTGATATTAAGAAAATGCCCGCATACGCTGATGCTGATTGATAAATGGTATGAGACGGCGATTGCTGATCCGACTTTATTCACAGATCAGTTGCAGATCCTGCCGCAGGACAGTGAATTTATTGTTCACCGGAATGATCAAAGTGTATTTAGTGTGATCCGTAAGATCCACGGTTCGGAGATCATCCCCAGTCAGGAATATTTTTTCGATTTCATCAGTGAGTGCAATACATTTCCATTTTGGCCGACTACCTTCAGTCGACCGCAATAAAACCTTGAATTCCAGCAAATAGGACCTCTGCAACCCATACATTATCGTTATACCAATAAATAGTAACCGTGAAAATTTTAAAAAAATTATTTAGTAAAATATTTGTTTTCAGAAAATACTTGTTATTTTAGCGCTACGGTTCAAATTGACCGGGTAATAGGTAACAAGTTAATATTTTAGGGCTGCCCGTTGTGGATGCACGGTCAGCCCCATTTTCCTTTTTTGCCCCTTAAAAAATTGCTGGTGTATCCGTTAAAAATAGCATTTGCGCCCTTATGAAAATAGGTTTTGTACCTGTTAGAAAATAGCATTTGTGCCGTTTATGAAATAGCTTTGATACCCTTTAGAAAATAGTTTCGGTACCCTTTAGAAAATAGCTTCGGTATCATTTAGACAATAGCTTTGGTACCCTTTAAAAAATAGCTAAAGCATTTTCAATTTCATTGTAGATATCCTGCAGGTCTTGATCGCTGATGCAGTAAGGTGGTAATATATAAATCACGTTGCCCAATGGCCGCATCAGTATCCCTTTCTCCATAAAATACGCATATAACAGGTTCCTCAATTCACTAAAATAGGATGTGCCCGCTTCGGTTTTCCACTCAAAAGCGATAATTGTCCCGGTTTGACGTACATCTGCAAGTTTGGGATGGCCTTTGAGTTTCTGTAAAAAGCCCTGGTGACTGCGCACAATTCTGGCAATCTGATCCTGACAATCCTGCTGTAACAACAATTCAATACTGGCCAGGGCTGCAGTACAGGCCAGTGGGTTCGCGGTGAAGGAGTGCCCATGAAAAAGCGTTTTCATCTTGTCTTCGGAGACAAAGGCGTCGTAAATCTCCAGCGTACAGGTGGTAATGCCCAATGGCATCGTCCCTCCGGTAAGGCCTTTGGAAAAACACATCAGGTCGGGCTGGGTTTGCAGATAATCTGCAGCGAAGTTCTTTCCGGTGCGACCAAATCCTGTGAATACCTCATCCTGGATCATCAGGACTACCTGCTGACGGCAAAAGGCCATCAGTTGATCGAGCGCCTCTGCCTGATACATTAGAATACCAGCGGATCCCTGGATCAACGGTTCGTAAATAAAACAGGCCAGTTCATCTGCATGGGAACTGATGATGCTTTTTAGGGATTCAAGATTTGCTGCTGTAGGGGTATCGATAAAGATCACTTCAAACAATAAGGTATCAAAAGGGGCGGTCCAGGCGCTTCGTCCACTGACAGACATCGCGCCAAAAGTATCCCCATGGTAACCGTTTTTAAAGGCGAGTACTTTCTTCCGCGGCATGCCTTTGTTGTACCAATACTGCAGGCACATCTTGAGCCCAACCTCCACTGCGGTAGATCCGTTATCGGTATAAAATACCTTTTGCTGAGTAGGCGGGAGGATGTCCAGCAACTGTTCCGCGAGGGCAATTGCGGGTTCGTGAGTGAACCCTGCGAAGATCACCTGATCGAGTTTTTTCAGCTGTGCGGTTACCCTTTCCAGGATGAAAGGGTGGGAGTGACCATGCAGGGTAACCCACCAGGAGGAGACGGCGTCGATATATCTCCGCCCGTCTTCTCCATAAAGGTAACAGCCTTCGGCACTGACGATAGGTACAGGTGCCGAAGATTTATGTTGTTGTGTATAAGGATGCCATATACTTTGAGCGTCTCTTTCAGTTAAGGTCATACGACTTGCGCTTTCAGTTAAGGTCGTACGACTTGTTCTTTCATGTAAGATCATACGACTTGCTCTTTCTGCATAGGTTTCAATCCGAGGAGGTCGAACATCTTACGGTCGTCGTCCAACCTTGGGTTCGGCGTCACCAGCAATTCTTCGCTTTCGCTGGTAAAGATGGAATTGGCACCTGCCATAAAACACCACGACTGTTCTTCGGTACTCATTTCGGCGCGACCAGCACTTAACCTGACCATGGAAGCGGGCATGATGAGCCTGGCAGTAGCAATCATCCTGACCATTTCCCAAGAATCAACTTTGGGTAGATCCGCCAATGGGGTTCCTTTGACACGGGCAAGTGCATTGACCGGTACCGACTCAGGGTGTTTGGGTAGGGTAGCGAGGGTATGCAACATATTGATCCGGTCGGCATGTGTTTCGCCTAAACCGATAATCCCGCCAGAGCAAACGCTAATTCCTGCATTGCGCACGTGTTTGAGTGTATCCAGGCGGTCGTCAAATTTGCGTGTAGTGATGATCTCTTCGTAATGTTCTTTGGAAGTATCGAGGTTATGGTTATAAGCGTACAAACCTGCTTCCTGCAAACGGGCAGCCTGACTCTCGCTGAGCATTCCGAGGGTGCAGCAAACTTCCAGACCGAGTCCGTTTACACCTTCTACCATTTCCAGGATCTGGTCGAAATCACGGTTGTCGCGGACTTCCCTCCAGGCGGCAGCCATGCAGAATCTTGACGATCCGGCGTCTTTGGCGCGTTGGGCAATGGCGACTACATCCTGTTTTGACATCAAAGATTTAACGGTTATGCCGGTATGGTAACGGGCAGCCTGACCACAATAGGAGCAGTCCTCAGGGCAGCCCCCGGTTTTGATGGAGAGTAATGTGCAGACCTGAACCTGGTTGGCAGGATGGAATTCACGGTGGACAGTAGCGGCTTGATAAACCAGTTCTAAAAGTGGCTGGTGGTAGATGTCTTCAATTTCCTGGGTGCTCCAGTCGTTGCGTACATTGGAATAATCGTTCATAATAATAAGTTTAAGTAAATCGCATAATTTGCTGTGGTGCAGTATCTATTGCTGATTTGGTCAGCATATCTATATCTGGCAGGTGACTCCAGTTGGTGTTTTCAGGAAGCTGGTCTATGATCACGTCGCGCGTATCCGGATGGAAGTATCCGTTCAGGATCACCTGCTTGACTGGGATGTTCATCGTAGCCAGGGCGTGCAGGCTGAGCAGGGTGTGGTTGATGCAACCCAGGTAATTCCGGGTGACCAACACGACTTCTGCATCGAACCTTTTGATGAGGTCGACCATCATGAAACTCGACGAGATGGGCACGAACAATCCGCCGGCTCCTTCGATGATCAGGAGGTTTTCGGTAACCGGCATTACAATGTCTTCGGGTTTAATTTCGAGTCCTTCAGATTTGGCCGACTGGTGGGGTGAAGCCGCCATGTGCAAACGGAAGGCTTCGGGGTGGATCACGGTTTTCGGGTTGCTAATTAAACGGCTGACCTGGTCGCTATCGGAACAGGTGAGGTCGCCCGACTGCACGGGCTTCCAGTAGTCGGCTTTAAGCTGCTGGCAGAGGACAGCCGAAACAATAGTTTTACCTACGTAGGTACTGATCCCGGTTATGAATAGTGGTTTAGTTTGCATAGGATGTACTCAAATGGTGAATGTGACGACAAAGCGCGAGGATTTCCTCATCGCTGTTATGGAGGTGCAGGCAGATGCGCAGCCTTTCTTTTCCTTTGGGGACGGTAGGGCTGCGGATGGCCCGGATATCAAATCCGCTTTCCTGTAAGGTGCTGCTGAGCCATAAGGCTTCTTCATTGCCATTTGCGAAGATGCACTGGATAGCCGAGGGGTTCTTGCTGCTGTTGATTTGGTGTTGCGGTGGCAAATTATCCATTAGGAGCGAACATTTGCCCTGAAGGAGTATTCTGTCATGGGGACGGGATAATAACCGCTTATACGCGATCTTTATTGCAAGTAACTGCGAATACGGCGGAGCGGTACTGTAAATGAAGGGTCGTGCGAAATTAATGAGGAAATCCCTTAGCAGGTTACTGCCTAAAACGATGGCCCCATGCAAGCCGAGTGCTTTTCCAAAAGTAACTACACGTGCGAAAACTGCATGCTGGATTTCTAGCATGTCTACCAGTCCTGTTCCAAAAACCCCAAAGGCATGGGCTTCGTCGACAATCAGCCTTGCGCCATAATGGCGACAGAGTCTCGCGATCTCCAGCAGGTTGGCCAGGTCGCCCTCCATGCTGTACACGCTTTCTACGGCTATATAACATTGCCCTTTGCTGTTCCTGATCTTCTTTTCAAGGTCTTCCAGGTCGTTGTGCCTGAAGTTAAATCGGCTGGCAAAACTGAGCCTGCAACCGTCGATCACCGAGGCGTGAATGTATTCGTCGCAGATGACGGTATCATTCTTTTGCGGGACGGTGGAGAACAATGCAAGGTTGGCAGTGTAGCCCGAATTGAAGATCAGGCCATGACTGGCATGGTGGATTTGTGCGAGCTCCGATTCCAGGTTTTCGGCGAATTCAGAGTTGCCGCTGAGCAGTCGGGAACCCGTGGCCCCGAGTTTGGTTCCTGGGTGTTTTTCCAGTTCCCGACTGATGCTTTCCTTGAGTTCAAAGGAGCGGGCATAGCCTAAATAATCGTTTGAGCTGAAATCATATAAAATGTTCTCAGGCTGCAGGTTACGCAGACTTACTTCGTCTTTCCTGAGCAGGAGGCGTTCCTTCAAATCATTGTGTAAAAGTTTATCCATTAGCGTTTATATTTGGTTAACTCTTAACGCTGTGCCACTGGTTGAATGTGCTTTGGCAATGCCACAGCGAGATCATTGATCCAGTTTTGGTACAGGTGGTTTTCCAGCGAAATGATGTTGTTGGCATGAAACTGCCAGTCGGACGAAAAGCTTTTCAGCTGCGCCGTCATTTCTTCCAGATGGCCTTGTTCTTCCAGGATAATCGAACGCACACTCACCTTGCTGCCGGCCTTGTTCAGCACTTCCTGGTAGATAGGATAGATCAGGTCCGCCCGAACCTCAATCGCATAGGTCACAAGCAGGTAGGCCCCGAGCTTTAGCGCTGCACCTTTTAGCAGGAGGTGGTCCATCAGGTAACGGCTTGTCATCATGTCCAGCTTATTGAGGTAATACTTGCTGCTAAAAGGTGCTAGCAGGTAGTCCGGCTCGTAAGTAGGGCAGGCCGAAGCATCCAGTTTCCCGATCTGCTTTTTTAGGTAGAAGGCATGGCGGTGTTCTTCTGCTGCATGTTTTAGCACCATATAGGTTGATGTTTCCGGTAATTCGTTGGCAGATATCTTTCTGGCCCCGATATTCTCCTGAAGGGAGAGGGTATTCAGAAAGCGTGCATGCGTTTCGTCATCACTTACGATCTGTTTGAGGAGCTCTTCTAATTCCATTTTACATTTGTTTACATCAAAAGTATTATCTTGCCAGACAGTTAAAAGGTACCAGTTTGTA
>Ga0247815_10002536_pt1 | contig 13508 bp, 3 predicted proteins | sample UWRJL194509B1_FD_181014 | JGI IMG/M metagenome (GOLD analysis project Ga0247815, IMG submission 181014) | Plant litter microbial communities from Arlington Agricultural Research Station in Wisconsin, United States - UWRJ-L194-509B-1 | ecosystem: Environmental > Terrestrial > Plant litter >... | reverse complement strand
ACAGTGGTCGTTCCTGTGGTTTGGACTGCTGGCGCTGTCGCTGGGCTGGCTGCTGATCCGCCGCGCGCGCCGATGATCAATCACACCGGCGCCATCGCGGCCGGCGTCAGCGTCGGCGCGCTGCAAACGCAGTCGCTGCTCGACGCGCTGGACAACCGCGTGCTGCTGTGCCACGCGCTGGAATTGTCGCGCGTCGGCCTGATCACGCAATCGGAGCGCGTCCTGAGCGCGGACGAGGCGCAACGCTTCGCGGCGCTGGTGCAGCGCCGGCTCGACGGCGAACCGATCGCCTACATCGTCGGCCAGCGCGAATTTTTCGGCCTGCCGTTCGAGGTCGACGGCGCGGTGCTGATCCCCCGCCCCGACACCGAATTGCTGGTCGAGCTGACGCTGGAGCGCCTGCCGCCGCGAGGCCGCGTGCTCGACATGGGCACCGGCAGCGGCGCCATCGCGGTGGCGCTGGCGCACACGCGGCGCGATGCCGACGTCAGCGCGCTCGACGTCAGCGCCGACGCTCTGGAGGTGGCGCGCCGCAACGCCGCAACCAACGGCGTCCGCGTCGCCTTCCTGCAAAGCGACTGGTACGCCGCGCTGGAGGCCGAGCCGCCGTTCGACGTCATCGCCTCCAACCCGCCTTACATCGCCAGCGGCGACCGCCATTTGTCCGAGGGCGATCTGCGTTTCGAACCGGCCGGCGCGCTGACCGACCACGCCGACGGCCTGTCGGCGCTGCGCGCCATCGTCGCCGGCGCGCCGCCGCATCTGAAGCCGCAAGGCTGGCTGTTGATGGAACACGGCTACGACCAGTCGGCCGCCGTGCGCGCGCTGCTGGCCGATGCCGGTTATGCGGAAGTGCAAAGCTGGCGCGACCTGGCCGGCATCGAGCGCGTCAGCGGCGGACGGCTGGCGCGCTGATTCCCGACAGGCGGCGCAAGGCCTCCAGCAACGCCTCCGGCGTCGCCGGCTTGTACAACACGCCGGCGAAGTCCTGTGGCCGTCGCGGCGGCAGCAGCGCATGCAGCAGCACCGGCGGGGCGTCGTCGCGCGGCAGCAGATCCCAGATGCTTTCATCGGCGCACAGCGCCAGCGCCGGCCGGCCTTCCGCCAGCTCGTAGCGCACCTCGAAGGCGGCGCTCTCCAATATCTCCGACAGATAATCCCGCATCGCGTCGTGCGGCTCCAGCAGCAGCACCGCGTGGCCGGCGCCGAACGGCTCCGGCAGGTCGAAGCGCGGCGCCGGCGGCATCGCCTCGTCCTCGTTCGCCAGCGGCGCGCTGATCTCGAAGCGCAGGCTGTCGCCGGCCCGCAGCAGGCGGCCGCCCATCACCCGCACCAGATGCGCGGCCAGCATCAGGCCGGGATCGAAGACCTCGTCGGCCAGCGAGCCGCCGACTTCGCGCCATGCTTCTTCGCGATGGTCGTCGCCGGCGCAAAAGCGCAGCGTGACCGCATCGGCGCCGGTCGCCGCGTGCAGCGTCACCGGCCGCGCCGCGTGGCCGTGCAGTTTGCGCAGCGCCCGCGCCAGCAGGCGCGCATCCAGCACCGCCAGCGCCGGCAGCGACGCCGGCACTCGCGCGTCGTCCACCGTCTGTCGCAGCAGGGCGTGCAGATAAGCCGGCGCCGGCGTCAGCTCGGGCGGCCGCACTTCGAAGCGCGCGCAGTCCTGCAGGTCCGACAGCCATTCCAGCTGGCGCCGCGCGCCGCCGGCGATGGCTTGCAGGTCGGGAGCGGCGGAGCAGGCCTGGGCGGCGATGCGGGCCAGCGGCGCGCGCAGATCGTGGTTCAACAGCGCCAGCAGGCGGGCGCGGACGCGGGCCGCCGCCTCGTGTTCCGCGCCGCTCACGAGCCGCCGCCCGCCTGCCGCGCGGCCTGCCGATAGGCGGTCGGCGTGGCGTCGACATGCTCGCGGAAGGCGGTGGCGAAGTTGGCCGCGCTGCTGAAGCCGGTCTGCTCGGCGATCTGCTGCACGCTCATGTCGGTATCGACCAGCAGTTGCCGGCCGCGCGCGATGCGCGCCTCGCCCAGGTAGGCGAACACCGTCATGCCGGCGTGCTGGCGGAACGCCTGCGACAGGCGCTTTTCATAGGTGCCCAGCGCGCGCGCGATGCCGGCCAGCGTCAGCGCCGCCGACAGGTTGTCGTCGATCAGGCGCATCGCGGCGGTGGCCATCACCTCGTCCGGATGATGGACCGGCGGCGCCGGCTCGGCGTCGACCGGCGCCGGCGCCGGCGCGGGAACGGGACGGCGCAGGTTCGCCAGCTCCAGGTGGATACGCACGCGGGCGAAGACTTCGGCCGGGTGGTAAGGCTTGGCGACGAAATCCACGCCGCCCATCGCCAGCCCGGCGACGCGCTCGTCCGGCTCGTCCAGCGCGCTGAGGAAAATCACCGGAATCTCCCGGGTCAGCGGATCGGCCTTCAGCAGCCGGCAGGCGGCGAAGCCGTCCAGCCCCGGCATGCGCACGTCGAGCAGGATCAGGTCCGGCCGCGTCGCCAGCGCGCTCTGGTAGCCGGCGTTGCCATCGCAAGCGGTATAGACGTGATACTGCTGCCGGCGCAGCAGGTCGGTCAAAAAGCGCAGCTCATCCCGCTCGTCGTCGACGATCAGGATGGTGGGCCGTACTCGCTCGGGTGTGGAAAAGGCTAGGATGACGCGCTCCCGGTGGGGCATACGCGCCGATTATGCATGCCTTCCCGCCCACACCGCACAACATCGCGTGCAGCAAAACCATATTCACCTCCGGCAGAATGGCATGTTACAAGGCGCCGATCAAATTCAAGCCGTTGGCGCCGAACTGGGTGCCTATCAAGCTGGTATCCGCCGCCAGTTGCGCCACCAGGTCGGCCCGGCTATGGCTATCCAGATAGGCGTCCCATTGCGCCAGCGTGGCGGCGTTCGGGTCTTGCTGGGTGGCGTTCTGGTACAGCAGCGTCACGAAGGCCGCGTCGTCCAGTCCGGCGTAGCGCTGCTGGAACTCCGGCGACTCGGTGAAGCCGCGCGCCAGGTCGGCGCCGTGCAGGCCCTGGTCGACCCAGAAGCGGAAGCCGGAGATGTCGCCCGCGCGGTCCAGCGTCAGCTGGTACAGCATGCCGATTTCCTGCAGCGTGGCCTTGCCGGCCTGGGTGAAGTTCAGGTCCAGCGCCACGCCGTTGAATTCGCCGCGCTCGATCAGGCGCAGCGTGTCGCGCGCGCCGTCCGGCTCGACGATCATCACGTCGCCGTTGCTGCCCAGGACCATGCCGTAGCTGGACGAGGCGGCGGCGTAGACCACCGTGTCGACGCCGTCGCCGCCCACCAGCAGGTCCGAACCGGCGCCGCCGTCGAGGCGGTCGTCGCCGGAGTTGGCGATCCAGCCCTGTTCCTGCGTCAGCAGCTCGCCGCCCAGCGCCACGCCGTCGGCGGTGACCCACAGCCCTTTGTGTTCGGCGGTCAGCGCGATGTCGGCGAACACGCCGGCGCGCACCGTCGCGTCGCCCGGCGCCGCGTCCAGCCTGGCCACCCAGTTCGCCGTTTCGGCCGCGTCGGCGGCCCGGCCCACGCTGTTCTGCAGCAGCTTGGCCACGTAGTCGTGGTTGGACAGCGACATCAGCTCGAGCCGCGCCTCCGGCGACGCCAGGAAGCCCTCGGCCAGCTGCTGCACCGTCATGCCCTTGGTGCTCCAGAAGCTCAGGCCCGCCAGGTCCGGCGCGCGCTGGAAGGCGGCGTGGTACATCAGCGACAGGTCCTGCAGGTGGCTCGCTTGCGCGGTGCTGAAGCCCAGGTCGGCGAAGCCGTGGTTCAGGTCCGCCGCCTGCAGCGTCTCCATCGCGGCCGCGCCGCTCAGCGCCATCTGGTGCTGAGCGACCACCTTGCCGTCCTTCAGGTAGAACTGCCACTGGCCGGCGTCGCTGCGGCCGCCCTGCAGCACGTCGCCGCCGGCGCCGCCGGCCAGCGCGTCGTCGCCGCGGCCGGCGACCAGGATGTCGTCGCCGTTGCCGCCGTCCAGATGGTCGTTGCCGGCGGCGGTGCCCAGCACGTCGTCGCCGTCGTTGCCGAACACGGTGTCGTTGTCGGCGCCGGTGGTGAGCACGATGTGCTGCGCCGCCGCGTCGCCGATGATGTAGTTCTTGCCGGCGCCGCCGCTGACGCTGGCCGTGCCGATGATGGCGGCGAAATCGACGTCGTCGAGCTGCAGGCCGATGCCCTGCGGCAGCTGGCGGGTGTCGATCACCAGTTCGATCGAGGTGGGGATGGCGATGTCGCCCTGGCCGCCGCCCGACGGCGTGACGTCGTCGCCGGTGACCAGGATGGTCGAGCCGTTGGCGGCGGTGGTGCCGCTCAGCGTCAGCGTCGCGTGCTGCTGCTGCACCGATGCATCCAGGCTGCCCAGATAGGCGCGCGCCTGCGACTCCATCATCGTTCGCGTCGCCTGGCCGGCGGCCGTGTGGTCCTCGATGCGGCCGATCAGGTCCATCCACGCCATGTCGCCGCTCAGCAGCGAGGCCGGGCCGGAGGCCTCGAAGCCGACGCCCATCGGCAGGCTGACCACCAGCTCGGTCCCCACGCCCTGCGCGTTGGGTGCCAGGCCGAGCGGGATGTCGGCCAGGTGGGCGTGTTCGGTATTGGTGTCCTCGGTCCTGCCGCTGGTGATGATCGGGACCGAGACGGTTTTCGTGGCCAGGCCGGTGCGCGCGTCGACGCCGTCCTGGGTGCGGATCTCGACGCCGTCGACCAGCGCCGGGATGCCGGTCGGCGGCGCCGGCGGCGTGGTGTCGACCGCCAGCACCAGCGGCGTGGCGGCCGTGTTGCTGTTGCCGGCCGTATCCGAGAACAGATGGCCGGCCACGTTGATGGTCAGCGGCGTGACGCTGTTGGCGGGCGGCGTCAGCGTCACCGTGTAGTGGTTGCCGCTGCCGCTGAAATTGCTCAGCGTGCCGCCGCTGACGACGATGTCGGCCAGCGTCAGCACCGCCGCGTCGCTCAGCGTCAGCGTCAGCACGGCGCTCTGGCCGGCGCCCAGCGCCAGCAGGTTGCTGCTGATGGCCACCGTCGGCGCCTGGGTGTCGACCGTGAACGGCGTCGATTGGGCGGCGCTGGCGTTGCCGGCGGCGTCGGCCACCCGCACCATCAGCGTGCCGCTGGCGGGCAGCGTCAGCCCGGCCAGCGTCCAGGTGCTGCCGCTGACGGCGGCGGCGGTCCAGGTGGCGCCGCCGTTCAGCGACACCTGCACCACCTCGCCCGGCGCCGGATTGGCGCTCAGCGTGCCGCTCAGCGTCTGCGACGGATTATTGGTCACCAGATCGCCGGCGACGCCGCTGTCGTCGGAGAACTGCGCGCCGCCGGCGGCGGCCGTCGGCGCCACGGTGTCGATCTGTAGCGACGGGATCGCGCCCGCCGCGCCGTTGTTGCCGGCGGCGTCGGCGTAGCCGCCGGTGACGCTGATGCTGGCCGCGCCGCTGGCGACGCCCGGCGTCGGCGTGAAGGTGGCGGTGTACACCAGCGGATTGGCGGTCGCCGTGATCGGGCCCAGCGTGCCGCCGCCGACGGCGACGTCGGCCGCGCCGAAGCCGGTCGGCGCCTCGCTGAAGGTGAAGGTGATGATGGCCGGCGTGACGCTGTTGGCGGTCGCCACGTTGCTGCTGATGGCGACCGTGGGCACGGTCTGGTCGAACTGGTAGGCGGCGACGGTTTCGGCGCCGTGGTTGCCCACCGCGTCGGCCACGCGCACCCGCAGCACGCCGTGGCTGGTCAGCGTGTGCGCCAGCGTCCAGCCGCCGCCGTCGACCGTGGGGGTGGCCAGCTGCCAGGTGGCGCCGTCGTTGAACGAGACCTGCACCACGTCGCCGGCGGCCAGCGGCGCGGACAATGTGCCGCTGACCGTCTGCACCGCCACCGACGTCACCAGGTCGGTGGTGTTGCCGCCGGTGTCGTTGGAGAACGAGGGCGCGCCGCTGGCCGCCGCCGGGGCCAGCGTATCGATGCTGATCGACGGCGAACCGGCGCCGCCGCCGCTGTTGCCGGCCGCGTCGCCGTAGACGTTGGCCGCGACGCTGATGACCGCGGCGCCGGCGCCGACGCCGGTGGCCGGGGTGAACACGGCGGTGTACACCAGCGGATTGGCGGTGGCGGTGAAGCCGCTCAGCGCGCCGCCGGCGACGCCGACGTCGCCGACCGCGAAGCCCAGCGGCGCCTCGCTGAAGGTGAAGGTGATCAGCGCGGTGTCGCCGGCCTTGAGCGCCGGGCTGCTGCTGCTGATGACCAGCGTCGGCGCTTGGGCGTCGACGCCGATGACGGGGGCGCCGGCGCCGGCGCCGGCGTTGCCCGCCAGGTCGGCATAGGCGCCGGGGGCCAGCGTGACGCTGGAGTTGCCGCTGTAGCCCAGCGTCGGCGTGAACACGGCGGTGTAGACGCGCGCGTCGGCGGTGGCTGTGAAGCCGCTGATGGCGCCGCCGACGGCCAGCAGGTCGCTGGACACGAAGCCTTGCGGCGCCTCGGTGAAGGTGAAGGTCAGCGTGGCGCTGTCGCCGGCCTTGAGGGTGGTGGCGCTGGCGGCGATGGCGACGCCGGGCGCGGTGGTGTCGAGCACGAAGGTCGCCGTGCTGGCCGCGCCGTGGTTGCCGGCGCCGTCGGTGACGCGCACCTGCAGCGCGCCGCCGCCGGTCAGCACCCGCGGCGCCAGATGCCAGACGGCGGCGCCGGGCGCGCTGATGGCGGTGGTCCAGCTGCCGCCGTTGTCGAACGACACCTCGACGATCTCGCCGGGAGCCAGGTTGGCGTTCACGGTGCCGGAAATGGTTTGCAGCGCGAAGTTGGTCACCAGGTCGCTGGTGTTGTCGCCGCTGTCGGCGGAGAACACCACCGTGGCGCCGCCGGTGCTCGGCGCCAGCGTGCTGAAGCTGATCGGCGTCACCGCCGCCGACAGGCCGGGGTTGCCGGCCGCGTCGAGGAAGCCGGCGCCGACCACGTCGATGGTCGCGCTGCCGCCGGCCACGCCCGGCGTCGGCGTGAAGATCGCGGTGTACACCAGCGGATTGGCGGTCAGGCCGAAGCCGCTGAGGATGCCGCCGTTGACGTTGATGTCGGCGGCGCTGAAGCCCAGCGGCAGCTCGCTGAAGGTGAAGGTGATGGTGGCCTGCTCGCCGATGCGCAGATTGGTCGCGCTGCTGGCGATCTGCAGCGACGGCGGCGCGGTGTCGACCGTGATCAGCGGCGACGCCAGGCCGGCGCCGGCGTTGCCCGCCGCGTCAGTATACATGCCCGCCGCCAGCGTCACGCCGGCCGACACGCCGTTCAAGCCGGCGTCGGGGGTCAGCAGCACGGTGTAGACGCGCGGATCGGTGGCGCTCACGCCGAAGCCGCTCAGGCTGCCGTGCAGCGGCACCAGGTCGGCCTGCGTGAAGCCGCTCGGCGCCTCGCTGAAGGTGAAGGTCAGCGTGGCCGCGCCGCCGGCCTTGACGGCGGCGGCGTTGCTGGTGACGGTCATGGTCGGCGCCACCAGGTCGAGCACATAGGCGGCGGGCGAGGCCGGGCCGGTGTTGCCGGCGGCGTCGGCGACGCGCACCTGCAGCGTGCCGCTGCCGGCGAGCAGTTGCGGCGTCAGCGCCCAGACGTTGCTGTTGACGGTGGCGGCGGCGCTCAGCCAATGGGCGCCGTTGTCGAGCGAGACCTCGACCCGTTCGCCGATGGCCAGCGGCGCCGACAGCGTGCCGCTGATGATCTGCGACACGGTGTTGGTCACCAGGTCGGTGCCGCTGGCGCCGAGGTCGGTCGAGAACGCGACCGTGGCGCCGGTGGTGGTCGGCGCCAGCGTGTCGATGGCGATGGCGCCGCTGCCGGCGAGGACGCCGCTGTTGCCGGCCAGGTCGGTGAAGACGCCGGCGGCCACGCTGATGACGGCGCTGGCGGCGGCGGTGCCGGCGGCCGGCGTGAAGACGGCGGTGTACACCCGCGGATCGGCGCCGGCGACCAGGCCGCTGAGGCTGCCGCCGGGGGCGTCGATGTCGCCGAGCGTGAAGCCGACCGGCGCGTCGCTGAAGGTGAAGGTGATCAGCGCCGTCTCGCCCACCTTGAGCGCGGTCGCGCTGGAGGTGATGGCCAGCGTCGGCGCCAGCGTATCGACGCTGATCGACGGCGTCGCGCCGCCGCCGCCGGTGTTGCCGGCGGCGTCCATGTACAGGTTGTTGCCCAGCGTGACCGAGGCGGCGCCGTTGAAGCCCGGCGTCGGCGTCAGAAGCACCGTGTAGACCAGCGCGTTGCTGGTCGCGGTGAAAGCGCTCAGCGCGCCGCCGCTGACGATCAGGTCGCCGATCGCGAAGCCGACCGGCGCCTCGCTGAAGGTGAACGTGATGGTGGCCGACTGGCCGACCCGCAGGCTGGCGGCGTCGCTGGTGACGGCGACGCTCGGCGCGGCGGTGTCGAGCACGTAGGCGAAGCTGCTGGCCGCGCCGTGGTTGCCGGCGGCGTCGTTGACGCGCACCTGCAGCGTGCCCGGGCCGGTCAGCGTCTGGCCCGACAGCACCCAGCCGGCGCCGCCGACGCTGCCGGCGGCGGTGGTCCAGCTGGCGCCGTTGTTGAGCGACACCTCCACCACGTCGCCCAGCGCCAGCACGCCGCCGCTCAGGGTGCCGGCGATGGTCTGCGCGGCGGTGCGGGTGATCAGGTCGGTCGGGTTGCCGGTGTCGGCGGAGAACAGCACGCTGCCGCCCAGCAGCAGCGGCGCCACGGTGTCGACCGCGATGCCCGGCGAGACGGACAGCGGGCCGCCGTTGCCGGCCAAGTCGGTGAAGGCGCCGGCGGCCACGGTGATCACCGCGTTGCCGGCGGCGACGTTGTCGGCCGGCGTGAACAGCGCGGTGTAGACCCGCGGATCGGTGGCGCTTTGCGCCAGGTTGCTCAAGCTGCCGTTGGCGGCGCTGACGTCGCCCAGGCTGAACACGGCGGGCGCTTCGCTGAAGGTGAAGGTGATGACGGCGGTGCCGCCGCCGTTGACCGCCGTCGCGCCGCTGGTGATGGCCAGCGTCGGCGCCAGCGTGTCGATGCTGATCGGCGTCATGTCGCCGCCGACGCCGGCGTTGAGCTGGACGTCGGTGAACAGGCCGGAGGCGACGCTGATGGCGGCGCTGCCGTTGGCCACGCCGGTGTTCGGGGTGAAGAGGGCGTGGTACACCAGCGGATCGCCGGTGACCGCCAGGCCGCTGAGCGTGCCGCCGGCGACGGCGATGTCGCCGAAGTCGAAGCCCAGCGGCGCGGTGCTGAATTTGAAGCTGATGGTGGCGGTCTGGCCGGCCTTGAGCGCGGCGACGTCGCTGGTGATGGCCAGGCCCGGCGCCACCGTCGCGTAGGTCATCGGCGTCAGGGCGGCGGCCTGGCCGCCGTTGCCGGCCTTGTCGGCGTAGGCGCCGGCCGCCACCGAGATGGTGCCGACGCCGGCCGCCTGCCCGGCCACCGGCGTGAAGACGGCGGTGTACACCAGCGGATTGGCGGTGGCGGTGAAGCCGCTCAGCGCGCCGCCGGTGAAGCCGATGTCGTTGACGTCGAAGCCGACCGGCGCTTCGCTGAAGGTGAAGGTGATCAGCGGCGTGTCGGCGCTGTTGAGCACCGCCTTGCTGCTGGTGATCGCCAGCGTCGGCGCGGCCTGGTCCAGCGTGTAGCCGAAGCCGGTGGCGGCGCCGTGGTTGCCGGCGGCGTCGCTGACGCGCACCTGCACCTGATGGCCGGCGCCGGACGACAGCGTCCGCCCGGCCAGCGACCAGGCGTTGTCGCCGGCGCTGGCCACGGCGGCGATCCAGGTGGCGCCGTTGTTGAGCGAGACTTCCACCGTCTCGCCGTTCTGCAGGTTGGCGCCGAGGGTGCCGCTCAGGTCTTGCGCCGCGGTGTGGGTGATCAGGTCGCCGGCGACGCCGCTGTCGCTGGAGAACGCCACGCTGTCGCCGATGGTGCTCGGCGCCAGCGTATCGATGCCGATCGCCGGCAGCGCGGCGGCCGCGCCGGGGTTGCCGGCGGCGTCGGTATACCCGCCGCCGATGATCGAGACCACGCCGCTGCCGCCGTCGACGCCGGGCGTCGGCGTGAAGACGACGGTGTACACCTTCGGATCGGCGGTGGCGGTCAGGGCGCCGAGCGTGCCGCCGCCGACCGACAGCGAGGCGTCGCTGAAGCCGAGCGGCGCGTCGCTGAAGGTGAAGGTGATGGTGGCGGTTTCGCCGATCTTGAGCGCGGCCGCGCTGCCGCTCACGTCGGCGGTCGGCGCCGAGGTGTCCAGCAGATAGGCGGCCGCGTAGGACGCGCCGTGGTTGCCGGCGGCGTCGCTGACGCGCACCAGCACCTGCTGCCCGGCGCCGCTCGACAGCGACTGCCCGGCCAGCGACCAGGCGTTGCCGACGCCGGCGGTGGCGGGTGTCCAGCTGGCGCCGTTGTTGAGCGACACCTCGACGACCTCGCCGGCGCCCAGCGCCGTGGCCAGCGTGCCGCTGATGGTCTGCGCGGCGGTTTTGGTCACCAGGTCGGTGGCGCTGGCGCCGCTGTCGGCGGAGAACAGCACGCCGTTGGCGATCGCGGTCGGCGCCAGCGTGTCGATGCTGAGCGACGGCGTCGCCGACCCGGTCGCGGCGTTGCCGGCCAGGTCGGTGTAGGCGCCGCCGGCGATGGTGATGCTGGCCGAGGTGTTTTGCAGCCCGGCGGTGGGGGTGAACAGCGCGGTGTAGACCAGCGGGTTGGCGCTCGGGGCCAGGCCGCTCAGCACGCCGCCGGTGGTGACGATGTCGCCGGCCGTGAAGCCGAGCGGGGTTTCGCTGAAGGTGAAGCTGATCGTCGCCGTCTCGCCGGCCTTGACCGCGGCGGCGCTGCTGGTGATGGCCACCGTCGGCGCCAGCGTGTCGATGCTGATGCCAAGCGCGCCGCCGCCGGCGCCGCTGTTGCCGAAGACGTCGGCGTAGGCGCCGCCGGCGACGCTGATCGAGGAGGTGCCCGACGCCAGCGCGGCGGCCGGCGTGAACACGGCGGTGTAGACGCTCGGGTTGGCGGTGGCGGTGAAGCCGCTCAGCGCGCCGTTGCCGACGCTGACGTCGGTGGCGTCGAAACCGGTCGGCGGCAGGCTGAAGGTGAAGGTGATCTGCGCGGTCTCGCCGGCCTTGAGCGCCAGCGCGCTGCTGGTGATGGCCAGCGTCGGCAGGCCGGTGTTGACGGCGATCGGCAGGACCGCGCTGGCCGGGCCGTTGTTGCCGGCCAGGTCGGCGTAGCCGCCGGCCTTGACGCCGACCGAGCCGCTGACGCCGGACTGGCCGGCCGCCGGCGTGAACACGGCGGTGAACACCAGCGGATCGGCGGTGGCGGTCACCGCGCCGACGCTGCCGCCGGCGACGTTCAGCGAGGCGGCCGTGAAGTTGTGCGGCGCCTCGGTGAAGGTGAAGGTCAGGTTGGCGCTCTGGCCGGCGCGCAGCGCGGCGGCGTCGCTGGTCAGCGTCACCGTCGGCGCGGTGGTGTCGAGCGTATACACCGCGCTGTAGACGCCGCCGTGGTTGCCGACGGCGTCGTTGACGCGCACCTGCAGCGTATCGCTGCCGGTCAGCGTGCGCCCGCTCAGCGACCAGGTGGTGGCGCCGACGGCGGCGCTGGCGTTGACCCAGGTCTGGCCATGGTCCAGCGAGACCTGCACCACCTCGCCGGCCTCCAGCGCGGTGCCGAGCGTGCCGCTGACGGTTTGCGCCGCCGTGCGGGTGATCAGGTCGTTGCCCAAGGTACCGGTGTCGGCGGAAAACGCCACCGAGTTGGCCATCGTGCTGGGCGGCAGGGTGTCGATGCTGATCGACGGCGAGCCGCCGGCGCCGCCGGCGTTGCCGATCAGGTCGGTGTAGCCGCCGGCCACGGTGATGCTGGCCGCCGCGCCCGCCACGCCGGCGTCCGGCGTGAACAGCGCGGTGTAGACCTGCGGATTGGGGGTGACGCCGAAGCCGCTCAGCGTGCCGCCGGTGGTGACGATATCGCCGGCGGCGAAGCCGAACGGCGTTTCGCTGAAGGTGAAGGTGATGGTGGCGCTGTCGCCGCTATGCACCGCCGCCAGGTTGCTGGTGATGACCAGCGTCGGCGCCTTGGTGTCGATGACGATGGCCGGCGTGGCGCCGCCGCCGCCCTGGTTGCCGAGGCCATCGGTGTAGCTGCCGCCGGCGACGGTGATCGACGCGTTGGCGCTGACGTTGGCGCCCGGCGTGAACACGGCGGTGTAGACGCCGCCGCCCTGGTTGGTCAGCGCGCCCAGCGAGCCGCCGGAGACGCTGATGTCGTTGGACGCGAAGCCGCTCGGCGCGCTGGTGAAGGTGAATGTGATGTTGGCGCTTTCGCCGGTCTTCAGCGTCGCCGCGTCGCTGGTGATGACCACGCCCGGTCCCAGCGTGGTGATCGAGATCGCCGACGACGACGCGCCGCCGCCGTTGTTGCCGGCGATGTCGGTATAGCTGTTTGCCGCCAGCGAGACGCCGCCCACCACGCCGCTCAAGCCGCTGTTGGGGGTGAACTCCAGCGTGTAGACGCGCGGATTGGCGGTCGCCGTCAGATTGCCCACGCTGCCGCCGACGGCGCTGAAATCGGTCAGGTCCAGCCCGGCCGGGGCCTCGTTGAAGGTGACGGTGATGACCGCGCTCTCGCCGCTTTTCAGCGTGCCGACATTGCTGCTCAGGGTGGCGGTCGGGCCGGTGGTGTCGAGCGTGTAGACGTTGCTGGAGGCGGCGCCGGCGTTGCCGGCGGCGTCGACCACGCGCACCTGCAGCGTGTTGCTGCCGCTGATGGTCTGCCCGGCCAGCGTCCAGGCGTTGCCGCCGGCGCCGCCGCTGGCGGTGGTCCAGCTGACGCCGTTGTTGAGCGAGACTTCGACATGTTCGTCGGCGGCCAGGTTGGCGCTCAGCGTGCCGCTGATGGTTTGCGCCGCCGTCTTGGTGATCAGGTCGGAGGGGGTGCCGGTGTCGGCGGAGAAGCCCACGCCGGCCGAGGTGGTGGTCGGCGGCGTGGTGTCGAGCGCATAGCTGGCGCTCAGCGGCGTGCCGCCGCCGCCGATGTTGGTGACCCGCACCTGCAGCGTGCCGGCGCCGCTCAGCGTCTGGCCGGCCAGTTGCCAGTTGCTGCTGCCGACGGTGGCGCTGGCGGTGCTCCAGGTGGCGCCGTTGTCGAGCGAGACCTGCACCGTTTCGCCGCTGGCCAGGCCGCCGCTGAGGGTGCCGCTGATGGTTTGCGCCGCGATGTTGGTGACCAGGTCGCTGGCGCTGACGCCGCTGTCGTTGGAGAACGCGACCGTCAGCGCGGTGGTCGCGCTGCTGGTGGCCGACACCACGCTGGTGGCGCTGTTGCTGACGATGACGCTGCCGTCGTTGATGCTGACGGTGAAGCTGGTGGTGGCGTTCATGCCGGCCGTGCTTTGGAACACCAGCGCCTGCAGCGCCGCCTGGGCCGCGCCGGGCGCCGCCGCCGCGTGGGTGTAGGTGACGCCGCCGTCGGTGGTGGTGAAGCCCGAGGCGCTCAGCGAGGCCGGCGTGAACGCGCCC
>Ga0247815_10002534_pt1 | contig 13512 bp, 14 predicted proteins | sample UWRJL194509B1_FD_181014 | JGI IMG/M metagenome (GOLD analysis project Ga0247815, IMG submission 181014) | Plant litter microbial communities from Arlington Agricultural Research Station in Wisconsin, United States - UWRJ-L194-509B-1 | ecosystem: Environmental > Terrestrial > Plant litter >... | reverse complement strand
ATCGACGGGCAGTTCGATGCCTGGTTGGACTTCGCCTTCGATGGTCGGCCCATCACCATCCGGCAGGGCGAGGGCGGCGCGTATCCAGCCGACTTCCCGGTGATCTTCAACGGCACGGTAGAGAGCATCGAGGCGAATAAGGACAGCATCATCATCCGCCTGCGCGACAAGCTGTACGTGCTGACGGTGCCGATCCTGAAAAACCGCTACGCCGGCACCAACGTGCTGCCGAACGGTCTGGAGGGCGGGCCGGATGATATCCAGGGAGAGCTCAAGGCGCGCGTCTGGGGCGCTGTGCTGAACATGGCTCCGGTGCTGGTGAACTCCTCGAAGCTGACGTACCAGGTCAGCGACGGCGCCGTCACCGATATCCCGGCCGTCTACGACCGCGCGGCACTGGTCACCAAGGGCATGAACTACGCGACCAGCGCGGCGCTTCAGGAGGCTACTCCCGCCGCCGGGACGTACGGCACCTGTTTCGCCGCTGGGCTGTTTCGGCTCGGCTTCGAGCCCTCTGGGCAGATCACAGCAGACGTTACCGAGGGCGCCAACGCGGCCGCCCGCACGGCGGCGCAGATCCTGCGGCGCATGGCAATCGCCACAGGCCTGACGGTTGGCGAGATCAGCGCCGGGGACGTCACCGCGCTGGACGCGCTCAATTCGTCGGTGGTGGGGATCGTGGTTGACGGCGGCAGCACCGGCCAGGCCGCGATGGACCTGGTCGCCGCGAGCGTCGGCGCCTGGTACGGGTTCGACGGGGCGGGGATGCTGCGCATGGGCGTGCTATCGGCGCCGGCAGGCGCGCCGGTGCTGGAGCTGTTCGAATTCGACATTGGCGCCGAGATCGAGCGCCGGCCCGCGCGCGACAACGGCATTCCCGCCTGGCGCGTGGTGGTGAACTACGCGCGCAACTGGACCGTCCAGGAATCCGATATCGCCGGAGGCGTGACGCCGGCGCGCCGAGGCTTCCTGAGCCTGGCCAACCGGTCCGCCAATTCCGCCAATCCGGCGGTGAAGGTCAAGCACCTGCTATCGGATGAGCTGACCGCCGACACCTTGCTGGCCACGGCCGCCGCCGCGCAGACCGAGGCCGACCGCCTCAAGGCGCTGTACTCGGTCCGGCGCGACATCTTCGAAGTGCCGGTGGATGCGCGCCTGCTGCAACGCACGCCGCTGTTCTTCATGGACGTGGTGCGAGTGACCTACGGACGCTTCGGCCTGAACGCCGGGAAATTGTTCCGCGTCATCGGGATACGGCCGGAGCTCAAAGATCAAAAAGTAACTTTATCGCTATGGGGATGATAGATGTCTAATTGCATGATGGGATTTCCCAATCGCACGGACAAGGCCACGTTGAGCGGCGGCGCCTGGACGGCTGGCCTGCCGCGCGCGAACCTGCAGGACCGGGTAATCGGACGCGTGGCGCGGACCGTTGACGCGACGCTGGCCAGCACGCAGTTCAACATGGACATGGGGCCGACCGGCAAGGCGCGCGCTCTGAGTTTTCGGAAGCACAACTTCTCGTTGGCCGCGCGTTACCGCGTGCGTGCGACGGGTGAGGGAGTGAAGAAAAACCTGATTTCCTATCCGCGCGAATCCAATGGTGCGGCTTGGGCGCGCGCCAATATGGCTGTTCTCCCCGGCGCGGCCTTGGCACCGGACGGAACGATGACGGCGGAGCGGCAATTGGCAATTTCCACCGGAACCGGTGCCGTCTATACCGTGCTCATCGCCATCACGCCAGGCGCCACCTACACGTGCAGCCGCTACTTCAAAGCCGGAACTGCGCCGCTGTTTGAGCTCGGATTTTCCGATCAGGTGGATTCCGGTTGCACTATGCGGGTGGATACCGCGACGCGTGCAATTTCCGGCGGCGCGTTCGGCGGCTGGACGGGGTTTTCTGGCCGGGTCGATGATGCTGGCGGCGGTTGGTACCGGGCTGTCTTAACCGCGACAAACACGGCGGGTGATACCGCGACAGCTGTTTATGGCTGCCACACTTCTGGCGGCGGGCCGTCCTTAACCGCCGGGCAATATGGTTGGACATGGCACGCGCAGATGATCGAAGGTGCTTCGCCTGGCCCGATCATTCCGGACTTGACGCAGTTTGTGTCGCGCGCCGGCATCAAGAACGAATTCAACGCCGCCGGCGTACTGACCCAATACGCCGCTGGCGCGGCCGTGACCGCGTATGACCCGGCGACGCTGATCAGTCGCGGTCTTTCGCTGGAGGCTGCTACCACCAACAGGATCCGAAACAACACGATGGTGGGCGCTGTCGCGGGCACGCCGGGAACGCTGCCGACGAACTGGAGATGCGGCGTCGCCCCTGGGCTGTCCTATTCCGTGGTTGGCACGGGGGTCGAAAGCGGAATTGAATATATTGATCTACTTATCTCAGGAGCGGCGACCGTGACAGGCGGCGTATCGATTTTTCCTGACGACTGGACATATATCACCGAAGCGGTGAGCGGAGAGATCTGGACTAATTCCGGGTTCATTCGATTGGTCGCTGGCTCGCTGGCAAACATCGTGTCGCAGTATCTGGTTATTGAGGAATATTCTCTGGCCGGCGTCTTTGTCACTGGATTCTCATATGCCCATCCAGCGCCGACTGCCGCACCTCTTAGTACGCAACGAGTGTCCGCTACGCGAACGCTGTCCGGCGGGCCGTCTACAGCGCGGGTTGGTGGGTACTTTGGGTTCGCGGTGACGACTGGCGCAGCAGTCAATATCACCCTTCGCATCGGCCTGCCGCAGTTGGTTCAAGGCGCGCTCGCAACATCGCCCATCAAAACCACTGGCGCCGTCGTGACGCGCGCGGCAGATATCTCCATCAGCCCACAGGGTACGCTGCCGGCCGGCTACATGGATGAACTGCAGCCGGCCACCTACGACAGCGACTGGATGGACGTGTGGCCGACCGTCTACCCGTTCGGGACGCTTGAATGGGGTGACGAGAACTGGTGGAGCGGCAAGTACACGACCGAGGAGGCGGAAGGCTATATCGCCGAGCTGGTGCACATTCTTCCTTCTGACCGGTACGAGCGCTGGTGGCGGATCGAGTTCGACGACCAGACCAACGCCGCCGGCTTCATCGAGATCGGGCGCCTGTTCATCGGACCTGTGTGGCAACCGAAATTGAACATGAGCTATGACGGTGCCTCGATCGGCTGGGAAACAACCACCGAGGCGCGCCAGGCGATCAGCGGCGCCGAGTATTTTAGCGACGGCATCAACTACCGGGTACAGCGTTTCACGCTCGGGCACATGAAGCAGGACGAGGCATTCTCCCAGGCGTTCGAACTGCAGCGCCGCGCCGGCATCTCGGGCGAAATCCTATGGATTCACGATCCGACCGACACAGTGCATGCGCTGCGGCGCCGCTTCCTTGCGCGCCTGCGCCAGCTCAGCCCAATCGAATATCCATACCCACTTACGAACAGCACCGCATTCGAACTCAAGGAGCTCCTCTAATGACCCAAGTGAACGCAAACGGCAGCACCTATTCCGACGACGGCTCCTCCCCCAAGGATATGGTGGTCGACGGCGGCTACCGCATCTGGTTCTTCAAGATGGTCAGCGACGTGATGATCGAGATCGCAGCGAAACTGGGCACGCTGGCCAACGCTGTGGCCGCCGCCGCATTGAGCGCCGCCAGTGCGGTGAGCGCGCCTGGCACGTCGGCGACGTCGACCACGTCGCTTACGGTGGGTTATGGAATCCGGAACTTTACGATCCAAGCCGGCAAATCGATTCCGCCTGGCGTGCCGTTGATGATCGCGAAGATTGGCGCTGCGTCAACCGTATGGATGCACGCCATCGTCGAGAGCTACAACTCCGCTACAGGTGCGACCGTGGCCACCGTCATCGCGGTTTCGGGCCTGGGCAGTGTGGCAGCGAGTTGGTCGGTCGGCTTGTGCGGACCCGGTGGCGCCGGCCTGGGGTTCAACCAGTACACCGGCAGCCAGTTCTATTCCGCCGGCATCTTCGAGGGTGCCGTCGATATGGCCGCCGCCAACACGGTCGACCTCGGTACCGGCACGCTGTTCCAGAAGATCGCCACGGCCAACTGGACGCTGGCTGTCACGGGTATTCCGGCCGGCGCCGCCGCGTGCTTCATCCTGGAGCTGACCAACGGCGGACAGTGGACCTTCACGCCGCCAGCCGGGACAACGTACGCGAGGGGCGTGACTCCGGTGCTCAGCTTCACCGGGACAGACGCGATCGCCCTTTATAAATTCCCGGGCGGCGCCTGGCGTCTGCTTGTGCTGGCCCCGGGGGTCGCATGACCGCGCGCTTCCTTCGATACGCCGCAGCGGCTGCGAAGCAGTTCAAGATCCGTTCGTACGATCATCCGCCGGCGCTCCTGCCGCCGAACCTGGGTAGTGGCCGCTTTGTCTGGTATGTGGATATCGCGGGCTATGGATATCCCGGTGCGTCGGGCGGCGCTAAGTCGTTTGTCCTGTTCGATTTCAATAGCAACACCAATGAATATGAACCGACGAACTCGATTTCCGGCAATTCGAGCAGTGGAGCGGTCTACGCCCCCAGTGCTGCCGGGCGTGTGTGCATGATCGACGCGACCACGCTCGAAATCATCACGCCCAGCGACACGTCAGGATCGTGCGACCGAAACATTATCACGATCGGCGCGGCTCCATCCATTTCCATGACCTACACGAGCAGGACGCCTGCTGCCTATGCGGAGGTCGGCGCACCGAACAGCCAGCACCCGAGAAGCACGCCGGCGGCGTACGCCGGAAACATGCTTTACGGGTTCTCGAATTACGGTCCTTTTGCTGGCTATTCGGCCACGAATGGCTACGTGGAAAAGGTCTCGCCATCTGCTGCTGTGCGAAACGCGACCGCTCTGCGCACCTCGCTGCCGTTGGATAACACACAGGGCAACCCCGGGAAATCTATTGCTGCGCTGGGTGGTGCCACGCCGAATGGTTACGTGGTGGCCGACGTTTCCGATTGGGTGACGTCGGCTGCTGTCGGCACCTGCAGGTATCGGTTGGTAAATTGCACCGGCACGCCAGTTGCCGTTGGAACGGAGCTTTCCTTTGCGGGCGGCCCCGTCACAAACGCGCGGGATCGGGTCTTGGCTATAAGTGCGACGCAGGTTGTCGCATTCGATCGCGAAAACAGCGGCGCAACGAGTGCGCGCGTATCGCTTCTAAATACAAATTCAGCAACCGCCCCGACCACGCTTACAAAAGGGGCGGAGCTGGCGGTGCCACCTCCTGTTGGATACGCCGCCGTCCAAGTGGACTCCACGGTTGTGTTGGTGGAGGAAAACGCCAGCAACAACTTCATCGTTTCCGGTAAGGCGGTTGTTTGGGTTCGATGGCTCCTCTTGTCCGGTGCTCAGGTCGTCCGCCCGATGCTAATCGCATCCACCGGCCCTGCGAATCTCACCATGACCCAGTTGCCCGCCACGGATCTACGAGGGCACCCCTTGGATGCGCTGCCTGGCGGAATCGGCGGGCCTGGAGCTGTTGTGGCCGCGCCGGGCGGCAAGGTCGTGGTTTTCGCGCAGCGCGCCCGCGATCTCTTGTACGAGCAGTTTTGCTATCAACTCTAAGGACAACCGATGAAACTTCTCAAGCTCACCAACCCCGCAGCCATCCTCACGATCGCGGACTTCTTTGCCGACGTGAAGGGGCCGATCTGGCCGATCGACGCCGAGCGGATCGACTTCGCCGAGTACGGCTACGCACGGATCATCGAGGCGCCGCCGCCGGAGTTCGACGCGAGTACGCAGTACTTGGTGCAAGGCCCTGTTGGGCTGGTTGACGGTGCCTGGTCGCAGGGCTTCGCCGCGATGGACTACACGCCGGCCGAGCTGGCCGAGCAGCATGCGGAAGCGGTGCGCGGCGCCGCCATGACGCTACTGTCGGGCGTGCAGGGCTACCTGAACAATCGGGCCGCGGAGCGCCAGTATGACAGCATCCACAGCGCCGCACTGCGCGCGTCCTACCCCGGCCCATATCGCGCGGAGGGCATCGCTTACGGCACCTGGATGGACACCTGCCTGGCGCATGCCTATGCAGCGGTCGCCGCCGCCGAATCCGGCGACGGCGACGTGCCGGCGCTGGACGAACTGATCGCCGATTTCCCCGAGCTGGCTCTGCCGGCGCGTTAAACGAACCTTTCGCCCACACTTTCCAAGGCCCACATGACCGAACCTATCACCACCGCAACGGCTCTCCTTGCCACGCTCGCTAAGACCGCAATCGAATACCTGCCCGGCGCCGCCGGCGCTGCCCTGTCGCTCAAATTCCTCGGAGGTGAATTGGGGTTCAGCCAGAAATTGACGTCGTTTGCGGTAGGTTTCACCTGCGCCGTCTACGTGGTGCCCGCCGCAATCGACCTGTTCGGAATCCAAGGGGAGCGCGTCCACGCCGGCATTCAGTTCCTCGTCGGCCTGTTCGCGCTGGCCACTTGTCGCGAACTGTTCGTCGAGATCAACAATGCCGATCTGATCGGCTCACTTAAGCGGCGCTTTCTAGGGGATCGAGCATGAGCGCCCAAGCGGTACAGCAGCTGCTTGCCGGCGGCGTGCTTGGTGCTTGTGTTTGGGCTGTCCTGAACCCGCATCTCCACACGCGCACTAGCGGCACGCTGGTGCTATCCCTTATCGGCATTCTTGCCTTCGCGAGCCTAACATGAAAATAAGCAGCAATCGGATTGCGTTCCTTGATACGCTGGCCTTCTCTGAAGGCACCTCAACTAGCTCGGCGACGCGCTGCAACGGCTACGACGTCATCGTCACCGGCATCGACGGCCGGCGCGAAATCTTCAACGATTTCCGAGACCACCCGTTTGCAGCTGGTCGTCCGTCGAAGCGGATCAATTCCAAAGGACTCACGTCCAACGCAAGCGGCCGTTACCAGTTCATGCTCCGCGACTGGGCGCACTATCGCACCGCACTACGCCTGCCGGATTTCGGCCCGGAGTCTCAAGATAAATGGGCGATACAACTGATTCGCGAACGGGGCGCACTGCCGCTGATCGACGCGGGAAGATTCGCCGAGGCAGTCGCCGCCGTATCTAACCTTTGGGCCAGCCTACCAGGGGCGGGCTACAAGGATCAGCCCATGCGGGAGCTTGGGCAGCTTGCCGCCGTCTATGCAGCGGCCGGTGGGGTTCTAGCGTGATCCCGTGGTGGTGGAAGGTAATTGGCGCTGGCGCTGCGCTGGCCATGCTCGTTGTGCTTGAGCAGGCCTATGAAGCGCGTCTGGTAGGGCGGGGTGATACCGCTGGCTATGCGCGCGCCAAAGGAGAGTGGAAGTCAGCGGAGGCGAAGATCGCCGCTGACGCCGAACGGCAGGCTGCCGTCGATACAAAGAAGGCGCGGGAAGAAACAGCCGCGCTGCAATTGAAGTTTGACCAGCTGGGCGATGTCCAGCAGAAAGCCCGTATCGATCATGAAATCGACAAAAACATTGCTGTTGCTGCTGCTCTCGCCGGTACTGAGCGCCTGTCAATCGTTGCCGCCATCGGAACCGGTGGTGCGCTACACGAATCCGGAACGCTCGAAGGTTCCGCAGTTAGAGCCGGCGCTACGGCAACGCCGCGAATCGACCTCTTGCCGGGAACTGCTGCAACTGTTCTCCGCATCGCAGGAGATTACGGACAGCTTGTGCGGGACTATAACGCCGTCCTCGACCGGTTCGACGCCGCTCGCGCGAGTTGCAATGCCGACTAAATAATTTTGTAAGACAGAGCGCCTGTCACGCTGCGCTAACAGCGTGACAGACCTCAATCTACTGGGTGAGCAGTAAACCAAGCCAGGGCTCTGTACCTTCCGGAAGGCGGCCAGAGTCTAGCACAATCGACAATAAAAAGGTTTACTTATGGCAATGCCAATCATTCCTTGGATCGGCGGCAAGCGTCGCTTGGCCGACCGCCTGATTCCTCAATTTCCACCCCATAGCTGCTACGTTGAAGTTTTCGCCGGCGGTGCAGCTTTATTTTTTATGCGTCCGCCGGCCGATGTCGAGGTGTTGAACGACATTAACGGCGAACTGGTCAACCTGTATCGCGTCGTCAAGAACCATCTAGAAGAGTTCGTGCGGCAGTTCAAGTTCGCATTGTCCAGCCGCGACGTGTTCAAGTGGATGCAAGAAACGCCTCCCCACGTCCTGACCGATATTCAGCGCGCGGCACGATTTTTCTATCTCCAGCAACAAGCGTTCGGCGGAAAGGTCAATGGACAGACTTGGGGAACCGCGACTACGGCGCCGCCTGTCAATCTGCTCCGGATCGAAGAGAACCTTTCAGCGGCACACTTGCGGCTGTCCAGTGCCTATATCGAGAACATGGACTGGTACAAATTGATGGAACGGTACGACAGACCGCATACACTTTTCTATCTGGATCCGCCTTACTGGGAAACGGAAGGCTACGGAGTGGACTTCCCGCTGTCGGAGTACGAGCGGATGGCCGACCTGATGTCGCGGATCAAAGGCAAAGCTATTCTGAGCTTGAACGATCACCCGGAAATCCGGCGTGTCTTCAGCCGGTTCCAGATGGATGTGACAGGGATCAACTACACGGTGGGAGGCGGCGGCAAGGCAGTTGAGCGCCAGGAATTGATTATCTACAGTTGGGACAAGCAAGCGGACCCTGTAGGTCTTTTCTAGAAATCACCAGTGCAGACGTCTGCACTGGTTTTTTTACTTTTCGTGGATTCGGTTATCCCCTGTGTGCGTCTGATGGCAGGCGATTATTGCGGGCTGTCTGTATCGGCGGCCGCCTGGACAACTTCCAACTGGCCAGCCTGGAACACTTCAAAGTGAGGATCTCCGTCGACCGTCCATTCGCAGTAAATACCGTTCCGGACACCCTCCCAATTGTGTTCATCGCCAAGCGACGAGCATGTCACCCACATAACCTGACCGTCAGGATTGCCCCGCATGCGCACCAAGTCGCCCTCGCGCGGTCGGTCCTTGTTCTGCTCGTTCACAATCACAGCTCCAGTTGCACAGTTTGAACCGGCGCCGGAGCGTCGAGCGGCACGCCCATCTCTGGACCATCGGCGCCGGTGTTCAGCGCGCGACTGACCGGGAACCATGCGAACAGCTCGACGTCGAGCATCGCCGTGCGCGCCAGGTGCTCTGCTTCTTCGGGCGTCAGCGCTGGATCCAGCCAACGCCTCGCATCCTCGGCGGTGACGGCTACGGGGCGCCGATCGTGTACGTCGACCATGCCGCCCAGTGAGTCGGCCGTCACCAGCACGAAGCCAGCTTCCTCGCGGTTCTCGACGAACGGCCCGAAGTTGGCCAGCGCCAGGAGGAACAGCGGCTCGCCGTCCTTCCGGTGAATGTGCCATGGCTGCTTCGATCCCTTCTCGCCGGTCCATTCATACCACCCGCTCGCGCATACGATGCCGCGACCCGCGCGCATTAGGGGCTTCCAGTAAGCGCCGAGCAGCTTCTCGACCTTGGCGTTGATGGCTATCGGGATTGGCTTCCTCGGCGGCTTCGCCTTGGCCGCCCACGCCGGCCGGTAGCTCCAGAACACATCGTCGGCGACTAGGCGACCGCTTTCCATGTGCAGCACAGGCCGGTAGGTTCCGGGCGGTACGTTCCAGCGGCCCGGCGCCTCGCTGCGGTTCAATACCTCGTCCACCCAGTCGAAATTGACGAGGAGGCGGCTGATGTCGTTTTGGTCTAAGCGTCCACACATGCAAATATCATATCCTATCGACCGTGCTGATATACTGTTCGCATGTACAGTATTTATTTGGTGCAATAATGAAAGCGTGGGTTGCAAGACGGCGCGAGGGCGGCGTGCTCCTCGATGAGCCAATCCAGTTCGAAGCGGCTCCGCCTCTATTGGAGATGCTGGTGATCGAAGTCACAGACCAAGGTAAGCGCCGGCCTTCGCGGGTCGCCCGGCTTTTCCCGGCAGGCTCGCGAGTCGCCCTAGCCCAGCTGGTCGCCCCGCGTCTGGTATGGCTTAACGGATGGGACCTGGTGCTGAGCGGGGTCGAGGAAGGCCCTGGCGTGGGAGGCATCACCGGCGTCGCCCAGTCGTGGATATGCCGGCTGGCGGCGCCGCAGTTCGCCGCTGGGTTCCTGGCGCGCCACACGCACAAGGATGGCGTCGAGCTGCGGAAGGGCGCGATCTTCGACCGCTACGGCTCCAGCACCAAGGGGAAGCTGTCGGTGGCCAGCGCGCACGAGGCGGCGCTGGGGCGCCACACGATGTGCGCGGAACTGGCGCGGGACGGCAAGTCGCAGCTGTATGGAACTCTGCTGGAAGTTGAGCTTGGTTGGATGGCTGAAGAGCGGTTCGCGCTGGCCGGCCTCCACCAGCACCCGGCCAGCGGTGAACTGCCGGCCCGCCTCGTGCGCCAGGGCTGGCTCTGCGAGTTCAATATTGAGGAGCCCGAAGACGATCGGCGCAGGCGGAAAAACGGAGCGCTGCGGTGAGTGGCGTAGCTTTAAGCGTAACTACTCCGAAACCGGGCGCATGTTCATAGGATAAATCACCAAGCCATCATTCGCGTGGGCCGAACGAAAAACAGCCGCATTAAAAAATTCAATGCGTGCACGAAATGACCTAGAATTGGCAGATGAACAAATAAGGAAATTATGGACAAGCATAAAGTGCTGGGCGGGACGACCTTCGGACAGCGTGTGGCCGAGGAAGAAACCGATCAACTGGTTTCTTACTTCGTCGAAACGGATCATTGGAAGCGCATTTACAATGGGGACGTGGACGTCGTCTATGGGTCAAAGGGCGCAGGAAAAAGTGCGCTGTATTCTCTATTGATCTCCAAAAGTAATGAGTTCTTTGATCGTGGCATTTTTATGATTCCGGCGGAAAATCTTCGTGGTGCACCGGCTTTCAAAAATCTCACGACCGATCCCGAAATTTCGGAACGAGAATTTGTAAGCCTGTGGAAGTTATACTTTGCAGCTTTATTGCACGATCTATTCGTCACTTATGGAATTGCTGGCGACTCTACAGATCAACTGCAAATTGCGCTAAAACGCGAAGGACTTATCAAAGGAGGTCTTTCTTTAGCCGGAGTCTTGAGTTCCGTCGCGGACTATGTGCGAAGAGTTTTCCGTCCTCAGTCTGTAGAAGCTGGGCTCCAAGTTGATCCGATGACACAGCTGCCGACCGGGTTCTCAGGGAAAATCACATTTTCGGAGCCGGGCGCGAATGCGGACAAAGAACTACGTTCTGTTGATCGACTACTAGAATTAGCGAATGATGCCTTAGAGTCAAATGGTATCTCCTCTTGGTTGCTGCTCGATCGGCTAGACGTCGCTTTTTCCGATAGTGTTAAATTGGAAGCTAATGCGCTCCGCGCACTGTTTCGGGTTTATCTCGATTTGCTCGGTCACTCATGCATTAAGATAAAAATATTTCTTCGTTCCGATATATGGACTCGTATTACTCAAGAAGGATTTCGCGAGGCGAGTCACGTAACCAAACACCTCACGATCGGTTGGAATAAGACATCTCTTTTAAATCTAGTAGTCCGCCGTGCCGTGCACAATGTACTGATTCGGGAAGCCTACGGGGTCACCAGCGAGGTTGGCAAACTTAGTAGTAGCGAACAAGAGAAATTTTTTTATCGAATGTTCCCTGAGCAAGTAGAAGTTGGCCCGAGTAAATCTGCAAGTCTGGATTGGCTCCTATCTCGGACCAGAGACGGCACAAAAGTGAACGCGCCGCGAGAGCTGATCCATTTGCTCAACTCTTTGCGCGATGTCCAAGTGCAGCGTTTTGAGGTAGGGGACGAGCCCGAGCCCGAGGGCGAGCACTTATTCGCACGCGTTGCGTTTAAGGCGGCCATGCCAGAGGTATCAAAGGTTCGGTTGGAGCAAACGTTATATGCTGAGTATCCCGACCAAAGGGTCTGGATGGAAAAGTTGCGGGATGAAAAGACGCTGCAGACTCCGGAAACTTTGGCTGTTTTGTGGGCGATGAAACCGGAAACGGCGGCGTTTTTGGCCGGACGATTAGCCGTTATTGGCTTTTTCGAGCAGCGCGGGAGCCGGCAGGCACCAGAATTTTGGGTCCCATTTCTTTATAGGGATGGGTTGAATATGGTGCAAGGCACCGCTGATTGAACCTTCTTGTAGCCGTTCGGCCTGGATTATCAGGCAATCCATTTGATTGCCTTGATCTCGCGTTTTAGACAACTCAGCACCGGCGAAGCGATGTAGTGGGTTATCAGGGTCGTGAGCTGGGAACAAAACTAGATTAATCTGGAGATAATAATGGGCTTTGAAGCCACTGACTGTTGCCGCCTTTGTGGTCGGTCAGCATTTCTACAAAATTCGCATATATTGCCTGCTGCCGCTCATCGGATTACTAAAAGAGCGGGAAGAAACGTTTTGTTAGCGTCGGGACATGGGATATTTAAGCGTGATAACCAAACCGATTTTACCGAGCGCTTATTATGTTTCGAGTGTGAACAGAATTTTTCAAAGTTCGAAGGCTTGGCCATCACTGCTTGTCGAGCAGCGTGGGGAGGGCGGCTCGCAGCTAATCGCGCAGTACTTTCGGCGGACGTGAGGCCACTGGTAATCTTTGCATACTCAGTCTTTTGGCGAGCGTCCATATCGTCGAAAATAAGCTTGTACAAATTGCCAAACGAAGTTGAAGGCCGACTGAAAGAGGCACTGCTGATAGGTAAATTCCCGTCGCCCCCCGAGTTGGCAATCAGTTTGAGTTTTCTTAAAGTCCTTGACCTCCCGCTGACAGACAGGTGTCTCATGGCGCCCTGGAAAGACAAGCTAGCGGCAGGATTAGAAGTTCATTACTTTTCGGTTTTCGGAATAGTTTTTCGCATGAACTACCCTTCTGCATTCCAGGAGATAGAGAGGGATGAATTTTTCCGTTTTGACACACAGATGGGAAGAATTTATCCTTTGCAACAATGGGAGCAGGAGATGATTGACGAACGATTTACGAATGAGGCGGTCTACGCGAAATTTTCGGAACGCTTTAGCAACTGAATAAATACCCCGGAGCAATTGCAAAAAAGATGAATTGAAAAAGGTCTAGTCTAAGCAAAAATGTAGCTTTGGGGCGGGTCCGCCGGCAGCGCGCGTCCTGTGTGCGGAAGTTTGTCGCTGATTCCAGGCCGTTTTTCTGCTCCGCAAACTGCGCTTTCCAGCAAAATTGACGGGCTAGATTCAGCTTTATTTAGTCCGGTTTGTGGAGCGGAAATTTGCATATAAGCCGCATGCACTCTCGGTTTCTTAGGAGGGTTCCCAAGCTTAGGACGAGGGTTCGATTCCTATCTTCACCGGTACCGCGCGCGGAATTATCGAGTGTAGAAGTCTGCACGTGAATGTCGAAAGAGAAATGACAACTTAATGCCAACATATCTCTTGGAGTCCGCGTCGTTGCTCATTTAACGCGGGTTCGATTCCCGCCGTCTCCACCACCTATTTGTTTCAAGCAGCCTCAAGTAGTACAAAAACCCGCCTCCGAGCGGGTTTTTTACTATGAGCGGCCGTCCGGGAACGT
>Ga0247815_10002533_pt1 | contig 13515 bp, 12 predicted proteins | sample UWRJL194509B1_FD_181014 | JGI IMG/M metagenome (GOLD analysis project Ga0247815, IMG submission 181014) | Plant litter microbial communities from Arlington Agricultural Research Station in Wisconsin, United States - UWRJ-L194-509B-1 | ecosystem: Environmental > Terrestrial > Plant litter >... | reverse complement strand
CGTCTTGATGGTCGCAAGCTGTTCTGGAGTAGCTATCACGATGTTCTTGAAGATTCCGTTCTCAAAGAGGACGCATGTCAGCGCGGTCAGGTTGATTCCTGTCATGATGTCAAGTTTCCCCGGGACATGCGGGGCGAGCATTCCAGCTTCGACTAGCTGGTAAGCCGCTGCTTTGCACGGCAGGTTACGGTCACGAATGTCATGCGTCACCCTGCTCAAGCAGTCAACATCTGTGATTAATGATTGTAGTTGATTCTTGAGTACCGCTTGCAGTCTTTCTGTAATTCACAAGAGAAAGGAGAGATAAATTTCCTACACCTTCCCTTCTCCTCCCTGCCCCATATCCTCGTCACTGAGTTCGTCGGGAACGGTTGAAAGCGCGGCCTCACGACCGGCATTGTGCAGGTGGTGTATTGACACCTTGTATTGTGAACAGTGCTGGACTAGGTGCTCTTGTGTCTGAAAGGGTTCGCGGCACAGGCAGTCAACATTCTCATTGGGTATGAATGCGGACTGGTACGCGCCGTAGAAGCCGCACCCGGTGCGGCACTGCACTACCCGTCCAAACACTTCCTGTTCCATTGCAAGCACCTTGAATTGCGGCGTTAGTTTCAGTTACGGCGGGATGTGGCTGGCCACCGCGAAGCAGCATGTCCGTGGTGCGAGTCTCCACTCGTCCATCCACGCTGCGAGGGTTCACGACTTGGACGGGCGCTGCGCATGCGCACATGTGGCGATGAAGCCGATGAAAATTTCCATGGTTGTTGCTTCCTTTGCGAGCATGTCAGACGCCTTGTTGCCTGCAATGTTATGAGGTCGATTAGCATCGCCGAGTTGGATGACGGCCGGCTGTAGCAATCCGGCCGATGATGCGACTAAAAGCTAGCATGCGATCTGGCTTCTGGACTGGTGTAAAGTTTGCTCATACATTCTCTAGAGTGATGCAGTTGACAACGTGACTACTTGCCGGCGTGCGGGTTGGTGACACAGGCATGCCCCGGCTTGCTCAGCCTCGTACCAGAGTTGGCACCGCTAGCTATCGTGTATCTATAGCTTATCGCGAGCTGTCGCACCAGGGCATCACAACTGAGTGCTTGTGCGACGCGTGCGATGTGGCACTGGTAGACTGAGCAGAATGAGCGAGGTTAGCCCAGAGGACCTGCATATTCCAGAATTATACTCACCTTCGCTTCTCAGCTGGGCCCTTCGAAATGGATAGAAGTTCTGATACTAGACGGACGATTAGACGAAGACTGAACGAGGTCGGTTCAGCAGCTCCACGCATGACGCAATAATCGGTAATTGCCGTCAATGCGGAAGCCTCCGAATGATTCTCGGTGGTTGCGGCTCTCACACCTCTGAGTACCTGCTCAGTATATGCAAAGCAGAACGTAAATATATGCTCATAAACTGGTTATACAATACATTCAGGTATCTTCAGCTAGTTATAGACACATTTACACATGCTAAGCTGCGGAAATCGATACGAGCTCGAGGAGTACTATTTAAGCACCGACTAGGCAAATTCCGAAGATCGGCTCAAAGCAAAGGGACGGCACATTCGTGACCGTAACGAGGTCGACATTTAGATCCATCGCGCGAGGGAATACGTCTCCAATGCAAACTGGGCTGCCACGAGTAAAGGTCGTGTCATTGACAGAGATCTTGACTTCCTCGACGAATGCGAACGCGGGTATGATCGTGGATCCGACCGAATATGACTCTGCTGACCAAGTGCTTGCTATGTCATGCCAACCGGTGACTGGTGGCCGATCAGACACCTTCGGGACATCGGCAATCAGGGCTTCCACGCTGTTCACCCTGAAGGCTCAAACTCTCTGTCGACCCGATCCGGTTCGTGTGAATCATACGATCATGTCTCAAAATTGTGTTGGAGCCCCTGACTGGCGTGCCGATTGGCTAATCTGTCCGACACCCACACCCCTTGTTCTCCTGATCATTTCCAATGGCGCAGGCCCTCGTACTCTCTGGTCTGGCGCAGGTTTCAGATGTCGCTGGGGCGTCCGCAATGCGTGCCCTCTTTGGCACAGCTGCTCTGATAGCTGAATGGGCACTAGTGCGTCGTGCTTCATTCTGTCAGGCTCGAGCATCCCTCAGGTCACTCACTGAGACAACTCAACAGGCTGTGCGCGTTAACCGCGATGCCGCCCGAGCGCTGGCGCGACATGTCAACGAATGTGTTACGGCAATCAATGGCCTCACCACTGAGCTCAATAACGAACTATCAGAAGGTATGCTACAGGCTCTGGAGGATCTTGAAAGGTAAGCTCAGGAGCCTGGGTAGAATATGAGCTATCTTAACTCTTCCACCCTCGCGCGTAGAATTCTGGTTAGAGTTCAGGAGGCGCTTCATGGACAGGCGAAGCGATCGTACATGAACCAGTTGTTACACCAAGAACGTGACGGGCGCGCTCTTTCTGAGCTGCGCCAGGAGATGAATCACGCTGTATCGGTGTGCCAGGTGTGATGACTCATGCAGTCGTCAGTCAAACCACGTAACTGACTATGGTGTAGCTAGGTGCTAGAGTGGTGGCACACCGTACGCTTAACGAGATAGATACCCTTAGATCTTCGGAGAACCCATTGACGACGGCATTAGAGGTCCAGGAGCGGATATTGCAACAGGCTATAGACGAGAGAAGCACCGCCGAGGCGGCAGAAGCTTCATCCAAACGAAACGCGCGCCTGCCACCACGACCTTCTATCTTCTTCGGACGTGCTGCTCAAATTGACGCTGTCGTCGACCAGCTTGTTCGACCAGCACCCGAACATGTCGCCATCCTGGGCGGCCCGGGTATGGGCAAGACCTCGCTCGCTCTGACGGTTTGTCATGACCCGCGAATTGGCGCGCACTACAAAACCGACATACACTTTATTGCCTGCGACGCTGCGGAGGGTCGTTCAAATGTCCTAGCAGTTATAGCCTCGTTTTTTGGATGCGTCAAGGGTGACCGAACAGCTCATCGCAAGGCCGTTGCTACTGCCCTTCGATCATCAAGCCCTACGCTCATCGTACTAGACAACTTCGAATCAGCATGGGACTCTGACGCAGCTCGGCTAGAAGCCGAGGAAGTTTTGGGTATGCTTACTGGCTTTGACGGTGTTGCCGTCGTTGTTACTTTACGCGGTGCAGAACGACCACATGGTGCGACATGGTCCAAGCCAGTTCTACCTCCACTCCTTCCACTCGACCTCATCGCAGCCAAACACGTCTTCCTGACAATCTCCGACGCTTCGGAGTCGGATCCTGACCTAGATCGTTTGCTCAACTACGTGGCCAGTATTCCGCTGGCAGTCGTACTGCTCGCAAATCTTGCCCAGTTCGAATCCTGTCGGAGCCTCGTGGGTCGGTGGAACGAGACAAAAACGAGCATGGTCGCGCGAGGAGAAGCGGCCGACCGATTGAATAGTCTCGATGTCTCTATCGGCATCTCTCTCGAGGCTCCACGCATGCGGAATGCGCCAAATGCAACTTGCCTATTATCCCTCCTGGCGCTTCTTCCTGATGGTGCAATGGACAATGACATCCCTATATGGGGTTCGTCAATCCCGCTGGTTCAGCAAAGTCTATCAGTGCTTCTACAGAACGCTCTAGCCACGCGTTCAGACGATCAACGTATTCATGTTCTTGCACCCATACGCCAGTATATGCTGACACATTACCCTCCGACTTCGGAGATAGCCGCTCCCCTCCTTCAGCACTACTTCGAGTTAGCCGAGATTCTTACTCAGCTGAACCTACCCAGTGCTCCTAATGTCATCGCCAGCATTACACAGGAGCTGAACAACATGGAATCAATAATCCGCCATGCACTCTCGCACGGGATTCTCACCCGCCCAACGCTCACTGCTATCCGACGTATCTGCGAGCTTATCACGCACACGGGAGCGGGTTCCCGTGACCTCGTTGTCGAAGGCGTGAGGATTGCACGAGCACATTTGCCCGAAATGGAAGAGCTGTTAGCTGATCTGCTGAACTGGCAAGGAATGATCAGCTATGGAACGGCAACCGCTGGAAATCCACGCGAGCTATTTAGAGAGGCGAGAGCCATTTACGAGCATTTGGGTCACGAACCAGGTCAGATAGATTCGACACTGTACCTCATTCAGGTCGAGGGGTTTGAAACGCCGGCCGAGGCAATCGCCCAGGGCAATCGGATGCTCGAGCTCGCAACTCGAATCGGGGATCATCCGCGTGTGGTAAAGTGCAACCGCGACCTTGCAATAGCTTACGAGGATGCGCTCATGCTTGAAGAAGCACGTTCATGCCGCGTTAGAGCACTCGAGGCGCTGCGAGCAAACGGCGAGACCCAGTCCCGCATGGCTGGATTTTGCATGTTCAACCTCGCCAAAAACGAGCTTTACATCGGTAGTGTACGTGAAGGTCTCAAACTTGCCCGGGAGGCGCTAGAGGTCTACAGTGGCATCAAGTATAGCATTGGCATCGGGAACGCGCAGTGCAGCATCGGGGCGGCGCTCCTCCAGCAGGGCCATCTCTCCGAGGCAATAGAGATGCTCCAAGCCTCCATCAACACTTTTGCAGAGAACGGATATGGGCGCAACGAGGCGATGTCAGGGATGATCCTCGCACGTGCACAGCTTGCCAACCAGAATATTTCTGCGGCAACCGTCGCCCGGGATAACGCCATTCGCAGCATCCGGGTGTACTCAAAATGGACCTGGGGTGAAGCCTTGATTCTGCTCGCGAGGGCACAGTTCGCCGAGTATCTCGGAGATGACACAGAAGCTCTTTTGGCGTATCGAGAGTTTACTCGAGCCTGCTCGGAGAACAAGAGCCCGACCTGGCGAGATGCGGAAATCCTTCATGCGTTGGTGCGGCTCGCGAGCCTAGAACCAAACCCGGCCGACGCGAGAAACAGTCTCATTCTATGCGCAGCATTCTCCCGGAAGGTAGAGAAGAGCTGGTGCCCAGTTGCATTAGCAGCATTGGCGAGGCTCGTGCTGTACAGACCTTTTGACGACGAGGCGGAAGTTCTGGCGGAGAGTCTTGTCCAAACGGCCGCATTGCCACTGCTCAGTATGGGATTTGAGCGGGACCTGGGAGACGCACTATTGTCATCTGCTGTTTTGGCCCGCCGCCAGGGGTTGGACGGCTTATCGAAGCAGCGAACACACTCGGCGATGACACACCTTCACAATGTATCAGGTCTATTCGAACACGAGGAAATGCACTGGGATCAAAGGACCGGACTTTTTGTTCAGGACATATGATTGCGACTCTTATAGGGTGTATGCAACTAGAGGGTTTAGATACAAGATGCATTTTAGCCGTGAGACCTGGTTTGACATATTTATGATACCAATGTTCTCAGATTTGAGACATAGATATCATCCTCAATGCTGACCAGACATGATGTAGTTGAAACGGGGACGGTCCACACAAGGGCAAGTGCAAGTGGGGACGTTGCGAAGAGCAGGCGTGTCCGCAATGTATACAACATCTCAGTAGCAGATAATATAGCCTTAACTATTTCTAAAGGTGTATCAATCTAAGCGTGACGGTACCATTCAGTCCCCGTAGACGAGGTAGAAAGGCGTGAGCTCCGACAACATGAGTGTCCAAGCTGTGGTAAAGCCTTATAATCGCATTTCCATCACTCCGTTCCTAAACAGACCGGCGTTCAATGAAGAACGCAAGAAATCGGCTAGGAAGGTCGAACAGGGCGGCATTAATTGCAGTTGCGCGATCGTCGGCGCAGTCTCGAGTTAGGCGCGCCTCTCCAAGTTCTCAATACCTTTTAAACCAAATAAATATGATAAAAACGCGACGTCTTTTTGTTACAAGATGTGACTTTGGAGCTGTGTTCCGTCTCGTTTCACATGGAACACGCGGGTCATCGCAGGCGGGGCATCTTCGCGGAACGGAAATAGCACAAGGTTCCCGTGAGCGTCGACAGAGCGTGTCCAGGTCATGTTGACGTATCCGTTCCACGCAGGTTCAATAGCGCTCTCTTCGGCCGCGGGCTCAGCCTCCTCGATGGCGTCGCTGTTATCGTCGTAGGATGTCAAGGTGGCACGACGGCGGCGTCTATTTCCCGGACAGTATGACTGCATGAGGCGTCAGAAAACGACGCATCCTGAGATCACACAACTTACGCGCTTCGAGAGATCATTCCGAGTCCGCACGTTATACTCGCCAGTAGCAGACCGCACTTGGCCACAAACTCCAGCCCCGCCAGCCCTGATGATCTTGCACCCCAGAGCATGATCAACAGTGGCTTCGTCGAAGGCGAGTTGGCTAATTGAGCGGTTGGCGCAAGTCAAAAATTAAGGAAAGGGACCGCTTACAATCTGGCACCGTTCGAAAGACCTTGTGTGCGATAGAAGTTCTTGAGGTCACTACCATGGCGGGCATTGTGCTGCCCGTTTGCGCAGTGATTAACCCCGGAGATAGCAATAGCATCATGTCCGCGATAGCGATTTGTGATGCAACTGTAAGCGAGAGATATAGGAGAATTAGTCTCTACGATGGTAGCGCCTGAGACAGCACCGACCCAAGCCCTCCTAAACCAACATCAGTCACACAAGATGCACGACTGAATGATTTGCTTACTGACCATCATAGGTGCTCGCGTAGCTATAATTGAGGGCAAAAATGGCATCAGAAATTTACATATGTTCCATCGTTGTAAATATAATCTCACGGAAACTCGTCGCTAAACTGTGATGAGCGCTAAGAATACAGACAAAATACGAGATATCTCACCATTGATATCCAGGGAATTTTGAAGCACAGTCGCTGTTTGCACAACCAATAGCCTGGGAGCTGTGTCAGTCCAGACGGAACCTTTGGCGAGAAAGCTTCACCTGGCGCCGATACGTGTCCTCTGTCGTATCGTGGCCCGGATTAGGCTTCATCGTGCTGGAGTCGGGAGCGTAGTGGATGTATCTGCTCGCGGATGAGTATAATGACCAAAGAAAAACTTGGCTGCACAGACGCACCGATTCACATCGCGGAAGTTCGTCCCACCGGCACTAGCGCACGCAAGAGCAAAGCAATGCGTATCGCAGACATCAGGATATTTGTCGCATGATAAAACAAAAACCGGAGCCTCGGCCGCAAATGCAGTCGCTAAAGGCAACAAAAAGGCAACGAGAAAGGAAAACATCTTGAAGAGTTGAAGGTGGCTCGAAGGATCAAGTGAAACCGAAAGGCAAGGCCTTCAACAGCTACTTTGAAGCTGAATGAATGGCGACGAAAAATACGGAAAGAATGTGAGACGACACAATCTGCTAGATCTGGTTTTATGCACCGTCGGCACCGCACGGTTGACGTCGCGACTTGCTTTCACTGCCGCGGAAGCAAGAGCAGGCTGGTAACCCGATGTGGTGCCTCCGATCAACCGATCTGAGGTTCAGCTTGGTCGCTGTCGGTCGCCGGTCGGTCGCCGGTCGGCCGCACATTCTTGCTGCCAACCAGTGTCAAGCGCGGGCGGATCCGACGACACCGGCCACAGTGCGATCGGGTGCAAATCCGGATCACGGACGTCTTACCGGAGCCGATGCACCATACTGAAGCATCGGATGCAGTTGTCGGATTCCATGCATGTCCTCAAAGCGTTTAAATACACCACCAACTCTTGATCGGCACAACTTACACGACTTCACTTTCTCATTCTTTCTCGCTTTTTCTTTATTTCTCCCCGACACCGATTCGTAGTTGCTTCTTCGTCCATGGCCCTCTCTCGGCTTATTTTGATATTTATTCTCGCAACGAACATCTCACTTGCCATAGGAAGTTCAAGACTGCCCCATAATGCCACGGCAGCCGTACCAGTAGAAGATTCACATGAACTCGACTCTGCAAGTACGATCGCACATATCTCCCACTACCTTGCTGATGCCGTTTGTGCTGTTATTTAGCGATCTATTCTCCATCTAGGGGATGAAGATGACTTCTGGTGTGATCGCGTCCTATTTAAAGCAACGGCAAATCGGGGATCTTGCAACAGCCGTATTCTGTACCACATGGAAGCGAATGCACCTGTGATTTCCAGGAACACAGTGCTACCTGAAGCAGGCAGGATAAAGATGACCCCGAGCAGGAGAGCACCAGCAAGTAATCTGCAGCCATGATGCTCGCTGACAGTGCTGACGTCGTCTCTTCACAGCGTGGCATCGCTATGGCGTGCGACCAAATGTTGGTAAGCACATGTGTTACCAATGAATTATCTGAGCACTTCTGAGCTGCGCACTGTCACAGCCACCTTCATTTGTTCTCAAGCTTCTGCGGGAGTCTGGAACATGCAACATAGCGGCAACGGCCAGAGATTCAACCGACGCGAAGAACAAGATTAACCATGTCAGAGTTCTACTCGAAAGGGATGCAAATCGGTTTTTGTTGCAGCGGTAAGTGGTCATCGCACGTGATTTGCCAAGACACGAAATAATGAGCAATCGCCGACAGAACGCGACTGTTCGAAATGAAGCAGCTCCTCGCCCAGGCGAGAGGGTCACAGGGCATACCAACGCACTTTTCGAAGCTTGAGATGGTGCGTTTTCAATTTGACCGCTACACTGGTTAGATTAACCCTGAACCATTGTCAGTTGGGAGTAATGGACTACATGTAGGCGATGATCAAGTTTCATGCTGGTCGGCGGGTACTAATACGAGGTCACAGATTGCAGACTTCGAGTCGGTCGCTTCAGACAGCGAAAGATATAGACAGTGTACTCGGATCCACTGGCAGCAGGGCCAAAGTTCACTCTGGTTGGCAGCGAATCATCAACAAAATCACCAGTGCCCGAGCTGTGTTACTGGAGGATGTTCGCCGCGAGATCGGATGTACTCCGGGACCGAGACCCGGCGCCGGAGGCGGTGTTCGTACGCGCCGCAAGCTCGATCGGCGCTATTTGAGCAGCTTCAACAGTCATTATGCTAACACGAGCGCATGGCCGAGCTCGAGCCTGGATAGGCGGATCAAGAAGACTCCCAAGTCAGGCCCAAAGGCTCCCGCGGCACCGTCCTGCCCGAGCAAGAACAAGAAGCTGAAGAAGGTCATTCCTCGCAGCAAAGTGCAGACTAAGCCGAAGCGCGCGACTAAGCCACGGCGTCCGGCAAACCGCCCAGCCCAGAAGCCTGCAAGTACCACGAAACGGGTTGCTCCTCGCCCGGCGGTGCGTAATAAGAATGCGCAGCTTTGCAACAAAGGCCCAATTTTGACCGGTGATACATCGCAGACTCGTACACGCAGGCAGCCAGGCAAACAAGCAACTGTCAAGAAGACGACACCAAAGAAGAAGCCGCGTATTGTACCCAAGCCATCCACGAGGCCGAAGGGCAAGCCGCGCATGCGCCGTCGTCGCTGACAGAGGACAACATGTGGACGGATCACACACCCAGAATAGGTTTGGCAACTGCAGTATCATGTTGTCTACGCCACGCCCTACATCTGTATTCGTTACGCATTTCCAATCTGTTGACGAAATATCATTATTCGTGTGTCTGTAATCCTGTGATCACATCAGTGGTGGGCTTAGCACGACCATGTGTGATCTCCACGTCGAAAACAGTGAGGCCTTGGACAACTGTAATCTCGTTGTCCTGGCGTCATTTGGCGAAGAGAAGTAGGGCCGTATTTCTCGTTCAATTTGACACCACATGTTTGTATATGCACTCTGAGGCGTCAGTGCATCTTCGCGATTAGTTCAGTTCTGCCATCCATGCCACTTGTCCACTTCACACCGAGCCATGGGCTCACTTACTATTAACTACTCCTCATAATTGGTACATACATCTCTCATTCTCATCATACGCCCAAAATCTTCGAATCTGATTCGTTCAAAGCAAGCAATGACTTGCACGACAGACTACGCCAGTTACACGGGTTGTTGCACAAAAACGCCACGACACTGCTATTCTCCTAGCACCAATACTGCACTCGAGAACAACCTGGTCTCGTAGAGTGTGAGAAGTTGCCTATATCGACTTCTTTGGCTGCGACTGCGGAGCTTACATTACAATACACCACCGTCCTCAGATCGTGCACCCATACGCAGCAAAGCAGCAAAATCTCACATTGTCGCTAGGAGCGAGCTCTTACTCTCAATTTTGGGGTGTGGACATTTCCGGGACCGCTTTCGCGGTCTACTTGGTTGGCGCAACGAGGTTCCAATGTGCAGCGCAGAAGCAAGCAGAGCCTGAGGTTTTCGACTCGCAGCCGAAGGAAATCTCGCTCGGACCATGAGGCTATCTTTTATTAAAAAAACTGGACTGTACTGATCCGTGGGGTTGATACGGCATGCATATTGGTGAATCGTGCGTCTTTTTCGAGACCAGCTCAAATAGCCACATCGGTCGACCCAGCTCTTCCAGCTCATGCTCACCGACCCGCAACGCTCACTCTGATCATCTGCTAAGCATAAATCCTCTGCGCGGAAAAGCACATCAATGTGCCTCGGGCTCTGACATCACTCGAACTGCGACACCGTTTCATACGGGGTACTGTATCGCACATCATGCCTATAGTTGAGCAACCTGGCATAGTGATCTCACAACCCGAGCGTTGCTCGTTCGGAATGGGAGGTATTGCTGCCACGTGTGAAATTGCAGACTAGATTACCTGCCTTCATGTCTCATGAGGCACTTGACCGTTGCACACACCTGTACACAGTGCATATATGGCATGTAATCATATTTTAGGATGGCCCGAGCTTTAATATACCTGCTCTATTGCTTGATAAGGTTTTGGAGTGAGCGCAAATTTCAGGATGGGCCATCCCGAAAATTGTTTACTCGACATAGGCCACACAGTGCACAATACCAAGATCATACACAGCGTATACAGGAAGGAAATGGTTCAGTGCTAATTCGACGAGTTCAAACGGGGAGAAATATGTGCATTCAGTAGGATATAGGTGATTAAGATTGTTGAGGTCCGGACTTCCGGATGACCGCTCGAGGTTGTCTTCATCGTCCGGTGGCCGGACAGGGCATAGGCGATTACGTAGGGAACATCATCTAGACCGAGCTGCAGGTTCAAAAGAAAGACGCGGCGATCATCATCTGACTTGAACATGGGGTGTGGGTTGAGGAAGAGGCGTCAGCGAGTGCAAGGACGAGGACGAGCGCGGGTCTTGACATGCCACATGCGTACACAGAAGCCATGACACGGCCAAGCACGTAAGAAGTTCAAGCGGTTTGCTTGAAAGGGTTCAAAGATGTAGTACTGTATATCCATGTCAGCGACGCAGAGTCGAACGGGTGAGGGAGGAGAGGCGCTAGTGGAGAGCGATGAGGCATCAGATCGGTACAGCATTGGCCGCGCGACACGCCAAGGAGAGCATGCGCTTGACGCATGCGCAGACCAGCGGAGCGAGTTAGGCTTGGCTGGATGATGGCCATTACGAACCGGTAAACACGCGCGGATCGAGACGTGGACGAAGGTACCATACTGTCGCAAGCCGCAGAAGGCGTGCCAAACTCGGGAAACAGATAGAACGCGGGAACAGCACATTTGGGTCAAGGTTAATGCATTATCTTATTTTCCCCATTGTGCACAGGTAGTCGCGGGTCAAGGAACGCGGCAGGCAAGGCAGGTGTCAGGATAGAAGCCTTTCAACCCCGGCCGACGTCGCACACGGCACGCGAACATACTGATCTACGTCTACTAGTGTAGATTGAGTATCGATATAGACTCGTGACCGCCACCAGTCTGACAAGTTTCCACCTGCAAGACCTCGATGCGGACGCAACCCAATCCCCAAGACTCACACCTGCACCCCACGCAGCAAGTACAAGAAAGAGGTAGCCTCGCGTTTTCATTTCGACGAGGTCAAGAAGAGCTAGGTATACATGCAGTGCGCGGACGTGGTGGTTGAATTGTTTGTTTGCTTTGTGATGATGATGCGAGGGGGAACATGGATTCGAATGAGTCGTACAGCGCGAGCGTGTCGTGTTGACGCGCAAGGGCATGTCGAGTTAGACCGAGCTGGAGGTCTGTGGATGGGAGGGATATGGTCAGTACTGGGTTGAATGACGGCACAGAGTGATGGACAAGGAGGCAGGTGATGCGCAGCAAGACGTGGTCCCGAGGCACGACGAGATGGTCGCGCGGACGGACGCGGTTGTTAGACCACGCGGACCCCATTTTGAGACAGGAGAGGACGTGGAAGTGTATGCTCGAGACAAGCAGACAGAGACGCGGACGATTCAGAAGAGAAGCGGACAACTGGACATGGCAGACGCGGGTCGGGACGGCTCGAGGTCACACGACACGGTCCAAAGAACGACGCTTCATAGTGATAGATGCAGTCGAAAGGTTGCTCTTCTAGTGAATAGATGATGCAGATGTAGTCGCGCAACAGCCACGACAGACGCGGGTCGAGACGCGAACGATCACGCCGTTCTCGTCACGATCCTCGCAACGAGCACGTCAAACCAAACAAACCGGACAAACAGAACACACGAAGCAAGCGAAGACACAACAGGCGTGGGGTCGAGACATGCTCGAAGAACGCCGCGCTCATTGCCCGCGGGCAATCGCAGGCAAACAAACCAGGATCGAAGGTGTCCGCCAGCACAGTCAACGAAGGGGAAACGCCAAACGTTCAAGAGAATAGGGACTAGCACGCCATCGAATGCGAGATTGGAAGGAGCAGACGACGAAATGGGTACTCACGGGTGGGGTGACGTCTCCAGACACGTGGAGAGCGCCGAGCTTGGGGCTGGTGCTGACCGCCACACTGCTACGCGCAATGCTCCCCAAGTCGACCTTGTCGTTCGTCTATCATAATCACCATAAGCACCAAGACGTTTGAAGGATATCAAGTAACATACCTTGGCGCCTTGCCTCAGCTTGAGCGCCTCGTTCCTCTCCTCGTCACTCATCCGCCGTTCCATCTTCGGTGCGTCCTTACTACTCTTCCGCTTCACCTTCGGCGTGTTATCCTCGAGAGCTGCATCCGCGTCATCGAGCATCTCGTTCGCCCATTCGACGTCGTCTGCGAGTGCACCCCAGCTATGAGCGCCGCCGCCGTTCTTCTGGACACGCTTGTCGAGTCCAGACTTGGACTCGGATCGGTCGCGGATGATGGCGCGAGGGTGGGTAGAGCGTTCGGTGCGAGTCATGGTGTAGTTGTGATAAGATGTGGGTGAAGGTGAGAGTAAGAGTAGAGGTCGGAGTGTCTGCGGGTTAAGAAGCATTCGACGTCAGCTCGTGCGCCACATGCACACTAGCACTCCACAGCGCCGCGCCACGACTTGTGGGCGTTCGCCACGTCGTTCCCAGCCGGACACTCGCCTTGAAAGCCTGTGATGATAGCTGCAAGTGTGAATGTGGTTGGGGTGTTGGGGAAAGCAGGAGCGCAGCCGTCGCGTGACCCTCTCTTTATACTCCGGCAAACAGACGTTTGACACACAAAGCTCACACGACACCCATCCTCCCGACCCGAGCCGAAACCGATTGCTCCCGACCTCGTGAGTCTCGAGCAGAGTCCCGACCCACCATTCCTCCTCGTTCCCGCGCGCGCAGA
>Ga0247815_10002531_pt1 | contig 13518 bp, 11 predicted proteins | sample UWRJL194509B1_FD_181014 | JGI IMG/M metagenome (GOLD analysis project Ga0247815, IMG submission 181014) | Plant litter microbial communities from Arlington Agricultural Research Station in Wisconsin, United States - UWRJ-L194-509B-1 | ecosystem: Environmental > Terrestrial > Plant litter >... | reverse complement strand
CATTTGGAAAGGCTTTGGGAAAACTTCGAAAATTTCATTGCTGGGACCGTTAGTTGAAGTGATGAACTAAAGACCACGGAAATATCCCGAAATTTCTACTTACAAATGAAATTAAATTCAGAAAGCTTCGCTGCAACGGACCCACAAATCCCAGACAAAAAAAGACCCGCTACGCGGCGGGCCAATGGGATTCAACAGGAGTGATTTCAGGTTAGGGGCGCAAACGTGAAAGGTGTGTGAAATGGATGTCGCAGAAACGCGAAGCCCGGCAATCGCCGGGCTTGGTAGAGCGTCGAACATATTCAGCGCGCTTGAGCAGACGCCTGTCTCGCCGATTGGCCCTGAGCATTCGCTGGAAAGGTATGCGGTGCGTTGAGTCTCGACGCCATTCGGTCGGCGAATTCCTTGGCTTCAATCAAACTTCGACATTTGACCGGGTAGTTGTCCAGCTTCACGACCCAATTGGCCCCGTGAGTACCTTCTTCAATTTGGATAAGCATCAGTAAGCATCTCCATTAATAAGTCGGTGAACACCATGCCGCGCGTCAGCGGCGAGAAATCAGCGAGAAAATCCTGCGCCGAATAGGGTGGATGAGCCAGCAAAAAATTACCTAACCGATGAAACGCCGCGACCATTGCGGGTCGCGGCGTTTTTTTGAGGCTGAGGCTCTATCAGTTCAGATGCGCTTTAAGTTCGGCACCGGCCTGACGCATGGCGGCTTTCACTTCCGGGATCTGATGCAGCGGGTTGAGCAGACCGTAATCGTGAACCATGCCGTTGTAACGCACCGCAGTCACTTCGACCCCGGCGGCGTCAAGTTTGCGGGCGTAGGCTTCGCCTTCATCACGCAGCACATCGGCCCCGGCAGTCTGGATCAGCGCTGGCGGCAGGCCGCGCAGTTGCTCGGTGCTGGCCTGCAAGGGCGAGGCATGGATTTGCGCACGTTCGCTGGCGTTAGTGGTGTAGCTGTCCCAGAACCACTGCATCATGCCTTTGGTCAGGAAGTGACCCTCGGCGAATTCGTTATACGAGCCGGTATCGAACTTCGCATCGGTCACCGGCCACAGCAACAGCTGGAAACGCAATTTCGGGGTGTTCTGTTCTTTAGCCATCAAGCTGACCACCGCCGCCATATTGCCGCCGACGCTGTTACCGGCCACTGCCAGACGTGAGCCGTCGACGCCGATTTCCTTGCCGTGCTCGGCAACCCATTTAGTGGCGGCGTAAGCCTGATTGATCGCAGTCGGGTAATGCGTTTCCGGGGACGGCGTGTAATTGACATAAACCGCCACCGCGCCAGAATTCACCACCAGGTCACGAATCAGGCGTTCGTGAGTCGGGTAGTCGCCCAGCACCCAGCCGCCACCGTGGAAGAACATGAACACCGGCAAGTCGCCTTTGACGTTGGCCGGACGCACGATTTTCAAACCGATGGATTCGCCTGCCACCTTGATGGAGCGGTCGCTGACTTGAACTCCGGAAAGATCCACCTTCACCGATTGTTGCGCGCCGGTCAGCACTGCACGAGCGTCTTTCGGGCTCAGCTGCTCAAGCGGCTTGCCGCCACCTGCTGCCAGGGCGTTGAGAAACCCTTGGGTCTGGTGTTCGACATAAGTGCTTTCAGCAGCGAACGCCGTGTTGATAGACAGGGCAAGTACGGTCAGGGAAGCGGCTTTCTGGATGAAGTTCATGATGATAGTCCTTGATGATCAGTGAGTAGTGGTTGGGCTGTGTCAGCACCATGAACGTAGATTAGTGTTCATCAGGAATGTGATAAAGCGGCTGACGAGCGTTTGACTGTCAACCTGATCGAGACAGTTGCGCAGGCCGCTGCAACGAACTGCTCCCTGTTCTTGTCTATCCCTTATCTTCTCGTTGTGGACTTTTGACATGTCGCCCAATCGTGGCCTTGTATTGCTCGCCCGTGGTGGCTACGCCGCCCGTGGCCTGGTTTATCTCATCATCGGTTTCTTTGCGCTGCTTGCCGCGCTGGGTTCCGGGCAGCCGGCAGACAGCCACAGCAGCCTGGAAAAACTCCTCGGCCAGCCGTTTGGCCACGCCTTGGTCGGTATTGTCGTCGTGGGCCTGATTGCCTTTTCCGCCTGGCGCTTGCTGCAAGCGACCCGGGATGTGGACCATCACGGCACAGGCTTTAAAGGCATCGCCATTCGCGCAGGCCTGCTGGCGGGTGCCGTCAGCAATGCGTTGCTGGCCTTCTTTGCCTTGAGCCTGTTGATCAGCGGTTTGAAAAGCTCAAGCGGCTCCAAGGACGGCGGCAAGACCGAAGATTTTCTGACGACGCTGCTGTCATGGGATCACTCGAACCTGCTGATCTATGTAGTGGCGCTGGTGCCGTTGGTGGTGGGGATTATTCATATCGTCAAAGGCTGGAAAGCGACGTTCGAAAAATATTTCGAAGCCGACGAACAGGTCATGCGCTATGTGCGGCCCATCTCACGTTTCGGCCTGATTGCTCGCGGCGTGGCCTTCATCGAAATCTCGGCGCTGCTGGCCGTTAGCGGCTCCAGCTACCAGGCCATGCACCCGCCCGGAATGAAGGACGCCATGAACGGTCTGCAAAACTTGCCAATGGGTTGGCTGGTGCTGTCGGTGGTTGCGGTCGGGCTGATGGCGTTTGCCGTTTACAGCTTTGCCGAAGCGATGTGGCGCAGGATCAACATGGATGTGCCGGATGCTCCCCACTCATTCAAAAAACATGTCGGTATGTGACGGCCGAGATGCTCATGCCTGGCGGACGGGCTCGCTTTCGAACACCTTGGTCTGATTGCGGCCCGTTCGTTTGGCTTTATAAAGAGCTGCATCGGCCTTGCCGATAATCTCAGCAATGCTCTCGTCGCCAGCAGGGATGAGCGTGTGGCAACCGAGGCTGATGGTCAATTTGCCGAGGGGATTGGCGTCATGCGTGATATTCAGGTCTGCAACGCGGTTGCGAATCAGCTCGGCAATAACCCATGCGCCCGCCGCATCAGTACCGGGCAGCAGCACGGCAAATTCCTCGCCGCCGAACCTGACGGCCAGATCGGAAGGTCGTTGGCTGCACTGCTGCACGGTTTCGGCGACCTGTGCCAGGCAACGATCCCCCGCGATATGCCCGTAGGCATCATTAAAACTCTTGAAAAAATCGATATCCATCATGATCAGGCTGACAGGCTGTCGTTGCCGCGCACCGCGTTTCAATTCGGTCTTGAACGACGTCTCAAACAACCTGCGGTTGGCGAGCCCGGTCAGAGCGTCATGGGTCGCCAGCAGCTCCAGAGCGCTCTGCGCCTTGCGCAGATCAGCCTCGACTCTGATGCCGTTTTTAACTTGCACAATCACCAGAAAACCAAAAAGACATATCACTACAATGACGCCGCCGGTGATCAAACTAGTGCGATAAGCGGTGTTGTACCACTCGTGGAGAATGGCGCTTTCTGAAACGGCCGCGGCCACCACCAGCGGGTACTTGCTCAGCCATTTGTAACCCACGATTCTGACTTGCCCATCCAGGGCTGATTTGATCAGCGCAGTATTCGACAGGGGATTGGCGTTATGCTCACGAAATATCTCACCGTTGGCGATTGATACCCCGACGAGCTTGCTGGTCCAGGGCCGCCTGGTGAGCAATGTGCCGTCGGCCGAAGCAAGCAACATGGCGCCATTGGTATCGATATTGAAACCTTTGAAGAAATCATCGAAGTACGTCATGTTCAGCGCCGCAAGTACCACACCCTCAAACTCTCCCTGGGCATTATTGATCCTTCGCGACAGGGGAATGATCCACTCGCCGTTCTCGCGGCTGCGAATGGGCGCGCCAATATGCGGTGACAAATCGGGATTAGTTTCGTGGTATTTGAAATAGGCGCGATCAGCGACAGTCGTTTCGGTAGGCATCTGCGCAAATGAACTGATTAACCAGTTGCCGTGGGCATCAAAGACGAACAGACCATGCAGCTGGCTCAGCGCTTGAACCTGGCTGAGCAGCAGGTCGTGCAGGCGGATTTTCTGGGGCGACTCGTGACCGTAGGCTTGCAGCCAGCCAAGCAGATTCTGCAGAGCGAAATCGGCTTCATCGAAGGTGTCTTCAGCTTGCTGCGCCATCGCGCGGGCAATATTGGATGACGATATCTCGGCCTGCTTCAATTCATGCCGTTTGGCCTCGGCCAGGTGCAGTGCAAGTAGGCCAAGCAAGGCAATGCAGACGAATCAGATGAAGAAAACCGTGAGCACTATCAGCGGGAGACGTTTCAAGCGGTCCTCGGTAACTGCAACTTCATGGATCACTACTGGCATATAGATTCTTAAATAGAGAGCTGCTGATGGATGAGAATTAATACCTTATAGAAAGTAAGTCTATCCAGATACTGCTTGGCTAGCAATTGGCCATTTCTTTGCTTCCAAAAATATGGCGCTGGTTGTTTGGCACTTTCGGCAGGTGCTTCGTTATGTACCTGCCATTCACAAGTTTAATCTTGCCTGTAAAGCCTTGATTAACTTACGGGTGTCAGGCTGGCAAATGAGTTGAGTAAGTGTTTGGAATGTATTGGCTCAAGCCTGGTGATATTTCGTCATCGCGCCACCGCCGATGCCGCTTCAAGCGCGATGGCCGCGCCAGTCATCCGGTTTTGCGAGGGTCGACTTCAGATTTATGCGCTGCCAGAATGGCTTCCCTTTCAATACGTCCTGTCCGCTGTTTTCCACCAAGAATTCACCTTCATTTGAATTCGACATGGCCAAGACCAGGAGCGATCCATGCAGCGTCATCCTTCAATAGATGCTCCATTGAGCCCCGAGGCCTTGCAGGCCCGGTATGAATGCGCCCGAGACCTGGCAATGGAAGCTGCGCGTCGTGCCCTTGGCCCTTACAAGGAACGCGAAAGTTTAATCGTCAATCACAAGGGTGATCAGACGCAGGATCTGGTGAGTGTCGTCGATCAAGAGACCGAGGCCTTTATCAAGAAACGGCTGGCCGAATGCTTCCCGGACGACGGGTTTCTCGGCGAAGAAACCGGCGGGGCGACGCTTGATGCGCGCTGCATCTGGGTCGTCGACCCCATCGACGGTACTCGTTGTTTCGTCAACGGCCTGCACGCCTGGTGCGTATCCATTGGCCTGCTGGTGGATGGCGAGCCCATGGTCGGCGCCGTTGCTGACGCGATCCATGACGAGCTGTTTCACGCCTGTTCGGGGCAGGGCGCCTGGCTCAATGGGCAGCGGCTGAGGGTCAATACGGCGCCCGATATCCGCCACGGCGTGATGGGCGTCGGCACATCCCTGCGGCGCGGCAAAGAGCATTTCATTCCGTTCATTAGCCAGTTACTGGAACAAGGCGGCACCTTCATCCGCAATGGTTCGGGGGCGCTGATGGTTGCGTATGTCGCGGCGGGTCGACTGATCGGCTACTACGAGACCCATATCAACAGCTGGGATTGTCTGGCCGGGCTGGTATTGGTCAAAGAGGCGGGCGGCTTGCAAAACGACTTCCTGCGCAACCAGGGTTTGACCCAAGGCAACCCGCTGCTGGTTGCCAGTCCGCAGGTTTATCGGCAAGTGGCGGCGATGATCGGATCTTCGCTGGACGAGTGAAGCCCCCGGTTTTGTTGGCGTCCAATCCTGCCGGGCCGGTGCAAAACCGGTAGGAGGGGACTTGTCCCCGATGGCGTTGGATCGGCCAACATCATTTCGCCTGACACTGACCCGGTGTTTGCGCTGACGCCTTCCCGGACAAGGTGGAGCGCCACCCCGGCCGGTCCTACCTGATTTGTGCAATCCGGTAGGAGGGGACTTGTCCCCGAGAGGCCACTCCCACCAAACACCGGTTGCGTTGCGATGGGGTATTTCCTTCAGATCGGTCCTACATTGCTGTGCGATTTATCATTCAATATAAAATAAGAGTCGCCGCCTTTATATCCTCTGCAAACTATTAACTTCATGCCCTGACCATTTTTCTCAGGGGTTTCTGAATGGTGAGTTGCCATTCAGAAATAGAGTGATCAATGCCGAATACGATTTACGGCGGCTGTGACTGTCCTCAGTGTCGAAACAAACGCAAGCGTCCGCTTCCGCTGACTGACGAGGAGTTACTGGAACTGCAACGCCAGCAACGGATACGCAAGGCCCGCGAACGCAAAGCAGCTGAGTTGGCCGAACTTGAAAAGAGAAAACCTGCGCCAATTCCGCCGCCCCCCGACAATCAACAATGCACGGTCACCAAGTCCATTAACGTCCCTAAGGGACACGCCTGTTATCCGCGGGGGCGCGCGCATTTCGAGGGGCTCAACAAATACGGCACTTATGCAGTGCTCAGCACCACCGAAGCCATCACTTCACAAGGTACGCCACTTGAATTGATCGACGGCTCGGTTGACGGGCGAGCCTTGGCGAAGCAATTGGGCGGCGGTGCGCTGGCGCTGAGCAGGGTTTTGCCCGCCGCTGCAACTGGCGGGACAGTGGCGGGCGGAACGGTTTTCTCAGCGGCGGTCGCCGGCACCATCGCCATGCTGTTGCCGAACAATTCGTTGGCATCTGACGCCGCGTTTTACAGCCGGGAGGACTTCGCCGATCTGACCGTCGCCAATACCGGCGTGCGGATCAACATCAAATACCTGCCCGAACAGTCTGTCACGGCGTTTGGCGTCTACACCGGCAACAATCCGCATTGGCGCAGCGTGCCGCTGATTGCTGCCACGGAGCAAGGCGAACAACTGGTTGCGGATCTCGGCGAAGGGATCGGCCTGATCTGGACCCCGGCCGCCAGCACGCGCGACAAGCCGGCTATTCCTGCACTGGAAGGCGCGCCGCAACTGCCGGGTATTTACGTCTGGCCCGAAGCCAAACAGGCCGAACGGTTCTACGAACATCCCATCGCTCCGGAAGACTTTCGCGACTTCATCATCTGGTTTCCCACCAGACCGGAGATGTCGCCGATCTACCTGTCCGTCAGCCTGCGCGACGCGCCGGGCGTAGTGACGGGTCAAGGCGAGGATGTCGATGGGATCTGGCTGGCAGGTGCTGGGGAAGGTGAGGGAGTGCCGATTCCTGTGCGGATTGCGGATAAGCTCAGAGGACGCAAGTACTCCAGTTTCAAAAACTTCAGAGGCGCGCTGTGGAGGCAAGTTTTAGCTCATCCCGAATTAAGCGGCCAATTCAGCGAGAGAGATAAGGTTCGTTTCAAAAAGGGAGGATCGAAACGGGTCCATGAGCGTGAGGCGGTGGGTGGGCGTCAATCTTACGAGTTACATCATATTGTGAGTATTTCGGAAGGGGGTGGTGTTTACGATATAGATAATCTTCGTGTAAATACGCCCAAAAATCACATAGATCTGCACAGGAAAAAGGCAAAGCATGAAGATTGATGATTTGATGAAAGCCAGCTTTTCGGATTATACCGAGGATCAATTTATTCGACTCATAGAACAAATTCTAATTGAGGACGCGTCTGAGACAGATGAGCTCGCAGACAAGCTGCTTTTGCATTTTCGTAAGATAGTCGGGCACCCTTCAGGGATGGATTTGATTTATCACCCCGAGCGTGGCGCGGATGATTCGCCCGAAGGTATCGCTGAGACGGTAAAGCAATGGCGAGAAGCCAATGGCTTACCCGGCTTCAAATCGAGGCTTTGAACGGTTATGGATGACTTGATGTGCAACAAAAACAGTATCTCGGACTATACCGAGGACCAGTTTATAACTTTAATTCGTGAGCTAGACGGTGCCGCTACGGAACGCAAGCGAAATATGTTGGTGGGGCACTTTAACAAAGTTGTACCGCATCCCGCAGGCTCTGACCTGTTGTACTTTCCGGAACCGGGCGCTGATTACTCGGATGAAGGGGTGGTTCGTACCATCCGAGAGTGGTGTTCGGCCAACGGCCTGCCCGGTTTCAAAACCGCCGACCCAACCTGCACACCTCAAAAACAGGAGTCACCTGGCAAAATGGATATTCAGGAAATCCAGAAACTACTGATAAAACCTGTCACCAAATTCACCACTAGTGGTTCCAGCGTTGCCCCTCAAAACGAAGAGAGCTGGATCGGAAAGGTATCTCTTTTTCGACCTGACGAAGGCGTGCCCAAAAATGCAGCAGGCAATGAACTGCATCCTTATGCGCAGTTCTACCTGCCAAGTCTTCCATTCAATAGCCCGCTTCTTGAGGGGATTAGCGTACTCACGCTGTTTGTAGCGGACCCGTTACCTGATGAACTTGAGCCAATGGGTAATAACTGGCTGATCAGGGAATACAAGGCAGAGGATGTGCTGGTGTACAAGGATCTACCCGTCGCTGGTTCGACTATCAAACCCTCTCGCTTGAACGCTGAGTTGGTCGCGGATGACTTTCCGCTCTGGGATGGTGGCGGTATACCCGGTTATCTCGCAGCAGAAATCTGCGAGCTGGAGGACGCTGGCAAGCTGGAAAGCTTTGACGATCTGGGCCGTCATATTTACGACCACAAGATTGGCGGATATCCGTCGTTCTGCCAGCCGGGCGTCGACCTGGGCGATGATTTCGAATTTGTATTCCAGCTGTCCAGTGACGCGGATATCAATCTGAATATCGTGGATTGTGGCAGCCTGATGTTTTGGAAACACAGGCACTCTGGCGAGTGGGTCATGTACTACGATTTTTACTGAATAGCCTGCTGAAGCCGGTTGGATCCATCCGGCTCCGGCCCCCACTGCTTAAACAAGGCCCGAATGTCTCGATCTGCTGTATGGTGCACCGTTACACCCAATAGGCCGCGTAGGTGACTGTTTTGCCGCGCCGGACTACGCTTCAGGTATCCACGCCGCATCTTGGCGGCACTCTCGTTTATTCATGCACGTCAAATTGGCCTCGGGTCGTTCAAAACTTGCTGTGGCCGGGCTGTATTGGCTTTACCGTTCGTATTGCCAATCGTATCGCGAGCACCGTCCGGCTGTTCCCTTCTGAAAGACCAGGAGTTTTGCAATGACCGACTACACGCAGGACGCGAGCCTGGATGCAGTGCACGAGCTTGAGCTTGAGGCTGCGCTGGCCGACTGCGCAAGTGAGCCGATCCGCATCCCTGGGGCCATTCAGCCACATGGCGTTTTGCTTACCCTCAGCGGCAAGCCGCTCTGTATCGAGCAGGTGAGCGCTAACTGTTCCAGGCTATTAGGCCTGGACAGCAGCGAGCTGTTAGGCAAAACCATGTCGATGCTGGTGTCGCCGCAACAGGCCGACCTCGTTGAAATGGCGTGTTCCGGGCCACGGCTGGGTGAAAGTGATCCGATTCGCCTGACCTTCGGCAATTCGGACTACACCGCTTCGCTGCACCGTAGCGATGAGGTGTTGATCATCGAGCTGGAGCCTTTCGTCGAATCTACCCAGGAACAGTCCAGGGTCATTGCCCGGGTGCTGCGCAACCTGCAGGCGGTCAACACGCTGGAGACCCTGTTCGATATCAGCGTGCATGAGATCCAGGCGCTGACCGGTTATGACCGGGTGATGATCTACCGCTTCGAACCCGAGGGCCATGGCAAAGTCGTGGCCGAGGCGCTGACCGGCAGTTTGCCCAGTTACCACGGTTTGAATTTTCCCGGTGCTGACATTCCCGCGCAGGCGCGGGAGTTGTATCGCCTGAACTGGATCAGGGTGATTCCTGACGCGACTTACACGCCCGTTCCGTTGGTGCCGTTGCTCAGGCCTGCGACGGGGCAACCGCTTGATATGGGGTTCTCGACCCTGCGCAGTGTTTCTCCGGTGCATTGCGAATACCTGAAGAACATGGGCGTGCGCTCGTCGATGAGCATTTCGTTGCTGGACAATGGCGAGCTTTGGGGGCTGGTTGCCTGTGGGCATCCCGAGCCGCTGCTGGTCCCGCGTGAAGTGCGTGATGCCTGCACCCTGATCGGCCAATTGTTATCGGTGAAAATCGCCGCGATTGTCGCCACCCAGATCCAGCGTGAGCGAGAAGAGAAAGTTGTCTTGCTCGGCGAGCTGGCGTCGGCCATGAGTCGTGCCGAGCGGGAAATTCTGGATGGGCTGGTGAGTCGGCCCGAGCTGCTTCAGTCCCTGACGCTGGCCGACGGTGCCGCCGTCTTGATTGAGGATCGCCTTCACCTGTTCGGAAACTGCCCGACTCAGGAACAGGTGCGAGCGCTCTACCTCTGGATTCGCGATGTCGGTCTGACGCAGAAAAAATTGAAAGAGCGCGCCATGGGTCTGCAAGGCCTGGGGGTTTTCCATTCCAACTCGATGCATCAGGACAATCCCGCCAGTGCGGCGTATCGAGACGTGGCAAGCGGGGTCATTGCCTTCATCCTGCCCAAGCCCATCGACAACGCCGTCATGTGGTTTCGTCCCCAGCTTACGTCCACGATGAACTGGAGCGGCAACCCGGCCCAGCACTTGAGCCCAAGTCCGGTGGGCTCTGCCAGCCATCGCCTGCATCCTCGGCAGTCGTTTGAACTCTGGGAAGAGCAAGTCACCGGGATCGCGCAGCCCTGGTCGCGGGGCGATCTGTATGCCGCCGAGGATATTCGTCGTTCGGCGCTGGAACACGATCTTGAACGCCAGGTGCATCGCGAACAGGAGGCGGTGCGCCTGCGCGACGAGTTGGTTGCAGTGGTTTCCCACGACCTGCGCAATCCCATGTCCATCATCATCATGCAGTGCGGCATGCTGCAACGCTGGGCGACCAGTGACGCCACGGTCGAGAACGGCCGCATCCGGCGTGCGTTGGGGACTATCGAAAAAGCCACCACCCGCATGAACAGCCTGCTTGAGGACTTGCTCGATACGGCGAAAATCGACACTGGGCGTTATCAGCTGTCTTGCCTGCCGCTGACGGTCACCAGTCTGCTGGAAGAAACCTGCAGCCTGCTCGTGACGCTGACGGCGGACAAGGACATTGAACTCAATTGCACCGCTGAACCGGGCCTGGTGATCGATGCCGATCCGGAGCGGATCTTTCAGGTGCTGTCCAATCTGGTGGGGAACGCAATCAAGTTCACGCCGGCGGGCGGTCAGATCAATATTGCCGTCGTCCGCGAAGGGGACGATGTGCTGTTCCGCGTGAGTGACACTGGCATCGGCATACCCGCAGAAGACCTGCCTTATATTTTTCAGCGCTACTGGTCGGTGAAAAAGGGCAATCCCCATGGCAACGGTTTGGGGCTGTACATTTCCCAAGGCATCATTGCCGCACATGGTGGCCAGTTACAGGTACAGAGCGGGCCGGGGCCGGGAAGTGTTTTCACCTTCAACCTGCGCGCTTATGCAGGGCAGGCCAGTGCTGGCGAGGCGACTTTTCTGAAGCAAAGCGGCACTGCGCAACGCCTGGCGCAGTCGATTTCCTCCAGGCTGGAACGCCAACAGCAGCAGGACAGCACCGCACGCGCGGCACTGCTCAACGAGCTGAATCATCGGGTCAAGAACACCCTGGCGACCGTGCAGGCGATTGCTTCGCTCACCGCCAGCAGTTCTGACTCCTTGTCGTCATTTCGTAAAAGCTTCGATGCCCGGTTGTTTGCCTTGAGCCAGGCACACGATGCGCTCGCCCAGGCCGAATGGATGTCCAGCCAGCTTGCGGATCTGATCGCCCAGCTACAGGCCACGCGTCCCGGCACAAACCAGATCAGGTTCGAAGGCACTCAAGTTACTCTGGAGCCCAGAACATCGCTGACCCTTTCAATGGTGCTCCACGAGTTAATGGCCAATGCGTTGCAGCATGGAGCCCTGAAGTCGCCCAGCGGCTACGTCACCGTTATCGCCACGCTGAATGCCGCCGACAACCCGCAGTCGCTGAAAATCGACTGGGTTGAAACAGGTGGGCCGGCTATCACTGCCAGCGCAGTCAAAGGCTTTGGTTTCCAACTGATCCACCGCAGTATCGAGCGAGAACTGCAAGGCAAGGTGCAGATGAACTTCCCGGAATCAGGGCTGCATTGTTCGATGCATATTCCATGGCTTGAAATGCCGACAAGCGCACTATGACGTCTGCAGTCGCGTTGCCTCAGGTATTCATTGTCGAGGACGAGACAATGCTGGCGATGCTCATCGAGGCGATGCTCGATGATCTCGGTTACGCAACGGCATTCCACGCCAGCACCCTCGCCGACGGCTTGCAGTACGCAGTCACCGGGCAATACAACCTGGCCATCCTCGACATCAACATCATCGGCGGCACCTCTTTTCCCATCGCCGAAGCGATTGCCGGACGCGGCATACCTTTCGTGTTTTGTTCAGGATACGGCCGCGTCGGCATACCCGAGGTCTGGGCCGAACGGCATTGCATCGCCAAGCCTTTTGGGGAAGAGCAATTGGGTGAGGCGTTGAGGGGGTTGCTTTGTCCCGGAACGAAAGCCGGGTAAAGCTGAGGACGGTTACGATTAACCAGGCAACAGTCCAAGGGCCTTTGCCCTCATGCGGGACAAGGCATACACCGTGCGTGTTCGCGGTATTGATGCCTCCGCCAGATCAGCCACCGCTATCAGCGTTCCCAGGATTGCCTCGATTTCGACGGGCTTGTGTCCCTCAACGTCTTGCAGCATCGACGTTTTGACCTTTCCTAGTTTGCGCGTGATCGCAATTCGCTGCTGCGGGTCAATGTCGGGGGAGATGTCCAGCTGGCGCCCAAGCTCAAGTAGCTCCCCCATCATTACAGTGAACAAAGCGCTGAGGAATGCATCATCGATCATCTCATCGGTCGAGCAGCCGACCAGCAAGCTGACAGGGTTGAAGCATGCGTTCCCCAACAGCTTTAACCATATTTCCTCACGTATGTTTTCGTGGCCACGAGCGTCAAAACCGGCCTCAAGAAAAACGTCAGTCATCATTGACACGCGACTGCTGCTGCCACCACCGGGTTCGCCGAAAACAATTTTGCTTCCAGACATATGCCGGATGACGCCGGGGCTTATTACCGTACAAGACGGGAATACAACACAGCCAATGATCGCATCCGTAGGGATATGCTTTTCAACCAGGCCTTCTGGGTCCACGGCCTTCAAGCGGGTACCTGACAACGCCGCAGTGGATTTCAGGAAATACCACCAGGGAAGCCCATTGATCGCGGGTACGACGATGGTCTGTGGGCCGATTAACGCCTTCGCCTCTTGCACGGCTGCTGGCAATGCCGGCACCTTGACGGCAAATATCACCACGTCTTGAACCCCCAGTTCCTCGGGGGCCGATGTCGCGAAAAGTGGCGCGATCACTAGATCGTTGCCGGTGTGAAGTTGCAGTCCTTGCTCGCGTATGGCATTCAGCGTCGCGCCACGAGCGACAACGCTGACGTGATGGCCAGCGGCAAACAACTTGCACGCCAGAAATCCGCCGATGGCTCCTGCACCCACAACGGTAATTTTCATCATCATGCATCGGCCTCTTTCAGCTCTGTCGCGCGGTTATTCAGCGAACCGTGGTGGCTTCCGATTATTGTGCCCGTCAGGCGTCGGTCAGCAATATCAGCTGATCTCTATTGAGTAATCTGCGGGAACATGACTTTACGGGCGTCAGCATCCATCTCGGTCTTGTAACTGTGTTGAGTCTTGAG
>Ga0247815_10002530_pt1 | contig 13520 bp, 10 predicted proteins | sample UWRJL194509B1_FD_181014 | JGI IMG/M metagenome (GOLD analysis project Ga0247815, IMG submission 181014) | Plant litter microbial communities from Arlington Agricultural Research Station in Wisconsin, United States - UWRJ-L194-509B-1 | ecosystem: Environmental > Terrestrial > Plant litter >... | reverse complement strand
CATCACATGGCTTTCAGCACTGCTGTTATAAAATATGGTAGGGGGCGATTGCAAACCGGGTTTTACATTGTAATAATCCTTGATGATACCAACTATTTTGAATGGCTTATCTCCCCATTTGATTATTGTCCCGATAGGGTTTTTCAGTTCCATCAATTTAAGCGCCGCCTCATTCATTAAAATTGAATTGGATGTATCTGCCGCAAAATCGCGCGAGAAATCCCTTCCTTCTATGATTTCGGTCCCCGTGGTACGGGTGTAGTCATACCCTACACTTCGGTAATTTATGGTAAAAACTTCTTTAACGTTCTTACCTGGCCAGGAAAGATCTCCGGTAATTTCTCCTCCATTGGCAGTGAAGTCATAGGGATACTCAGTGGCAGAAACAATGGCCTCTTCTTTGATCAACCTCGCTTTTAATAGTTCCAGCTTGCTCCTGGTCATCAACTCCCCTTCGCGGTCCATCTGGACCAGATTATCCTGATTAAACCCGAGCGGCTTGTTTTTGATATACTGAATCTGCGAATAAATTACTATCGCACAGATAATCATACAAATGGAAAGGCTAAACTGGACTACAACCAGGATTTTGCGGATTGGCAATGATGAACTTCCAATATTTGTGAAGCCTTTCAACACTTTTACCGGCGTAAAGGACGAAAGATAAAATGCTGGATAACTTCCAGCAAGGATGCCCGTGAGCAACACCAGCGATACTAAAGTAAGCCAGAAAGTAAAGGAATGGTATTGAATAGGAATGGTGATATCCAACAGGCTGTTAAAGTATGGAAGGGACAATTCCAGCAATGCAAATGCTATAACCATAGCGATGAACGACAACAACAGCGATTCAAGGAAGAACTGGCCCATTAAGGAACTACGGTCTGACCCCATTGCTTTTCTCACCCCTACTTCTTTTGCCCTTTTTTCTGAGCGTGCTGTAGACAGGTTCATGTAATTGATACTGGCAATCAGCAATACGCAGAGGGCGAGAAAACCAAATAACCTGACCATATCTATCCTACCGCCTGAGGGTTTTCCATTCTCAAATTTATTATACAGATGAAATTTTGTAAAGGGAAGAAGAAACGCTTCCATAATGGTTGTTTTATCATTATTGGCGATGAGCTTTCGCACAGCTTTATCTGCGGCTTCAAATGAAGCATTTCCTTTCAGCTTGAAAATTGTAGAACAAGTTACCAGCGCCCATCCGTTATTTTTGCTTTCAGGGTTTTCCTGGTCAAATAGTGCCCAGGTCTGTAAGGCTTCAAACTGAAAAGTCTGGTTTTTCGGTAGATCTGCGATGACAGCGGTAACCATTAAATCTTTTCGGTTGTCCCAGGTGATACTTTTACCCAGAGGATTTTCGCTACCGAAGAGCTTTTTCGCTGTTGTTGCAGTCAGCACAACGGAGTTCGGATCAGTTAAAGCATTTTCCGCAGTGCCATATATATAGTGGTAATCAAAAATTTGCAACAATGAAGGGTCAACAGTCAACATCTCCAGTTTGAACTTGTTCTGTTGATGACTGAATAATGTCTGCTGATTTTCACGTATCCTGGCCGCAGCTTCTACCCCCGGAATCGACTGCATCCCCGCAGCGGCAAGCCTATTTGGCGTGGCACCGATTGTAAGCAGACTTCCATTCATATTGAGGTTTAGTTTTGTATAATAGATGCGATCTGAACCTGTAAACTGGCTATCGTAACTCATCTCGTATTTTACATACAGCATCAATATCAGGCAGCAAGCCAGCCCAATAGCAAGGCCGCCGATGTTGATTAATGAAAATCCCGGGTTTTTTAGAATGTTCCGTAAAGCAATTTTAAAATTCAGATACCACATACGTTTTGTTTTCTTGTGCTTAACGAAGAACATGCCAACTAAGATTCAGCACATTTACTATTGATAATCAACCATTTAAATTAAATTGTAATTCTTCACTGTCCGTTACCGAACAAGAGATGTGCGCAATCGCACAGAGTTTGCCCTGTCCAAACATATTTTATGCTAAACCTATGGAAAGATCCACTATTGCGCATCATACTTTTAATTAATCTTAAAATTATGGCTGAATTAAACATTTCCAGAAACAAAAAAGAGACCCCCAGAGTAGATTTGACAGCAATGGTTGACCTGGCTTTTCTGCTGATTACATTTTTCATGCTTACTACGTCGTTGATCAAACCTCAAGCAATGGACATTGTGAAACCAGACGAAGAAAATCCAAATAATTACACTGCACTGCCTTCATCCAGAACGATGACCATTTTATTGGGGAAGAACGATAAAATAGCCTGGTATATGGGAGAAGCAGGCAAAAGCAGGCCAAACATTGAGAATTATGAGCAAATCAGGCAGTCTATTTTAAATAATAAGCATAAACTTGATGAAATTGCTGGCAAAAGAAACTCACTAATTGTAGTGATCAAACCTACCTCTGGCGCGACTTACAAGAACTTTGTAGACATTATGGACGAGCTAAGCATCGCGCAGATTACTGCTGCCCCGGCAATTGATGACGACCATATTACCATGGAAGAACAGCATTTTATGAAAGAACATAAAATTCTGTGATACAAATTAATCCTTTACTAATCCTAATCATGGATAGTAAAGGATTGAATACCTTTTTCCTCGCCATTTACAATAATAGAGACCTGATGCTCACCGGTATAAAATTTCCTGGTAGTAATTAACCGGAAAGACTGCTTTCTTTTGATTGTGGCGGTTGCGCCGGCCTCAAAAACTTTCTCACTGATTTTAAAGACCTTTCTTGCAAGGTGACCTTTCGATTTCATATAATAGATACCGTATTCCAATCTAACGGTACGGCTTTCTGCATTGCTATTACTTATACAAAATGAAAACTCTACACTATCGCCTATTTTAACTTCCGGGGTAAGGATTTGAAAATCCTCAAGTTTTATGTTCTCTGCATCTAATCCATATTGTTTCAGTATCTCTGCGTGACCCTGCTTCAATAATGTACGGCAACCATGTTTGATGATAGCATCCGTTTCAGGACTAATTCCTTTCCAGCGAAGGGCCAGTGCAATCACCACATCAGGATTGTCTTTGGCAATATCATTGATACTATTGGCGACGCTACGCCGAACCGATTCAGAGGGGTCAGTTTTTAGGTTCTCCAAAATTGGCAATATAGACGAGGGGTCTTTTTTCAGTGCCGGCAGCGCCATCGCCCACGGTAGTCTTGGGCGGCTTCCTTCACTGGACAGACGCCTCACACGGGCACTTTCATGGGTGGACCAGACAACCATCTGTTCGATCATCCGGTTGCCGTATTTTAAAACAAAAGGCCGCACGGCGAATTCACAACTGATAAACTGCGTAATAAATTCCAGAGCCTTCACGGCTTCATCATAATCGTCCAATCCGTAAGTCTCTACATAGTCGGGGAAAAAGATGTAGGCTAGTGTATCCTCGCCAATGTTATCTTTTCGGAGTTGGTTGATTACTTTTTCTATCAACTTTACCGCGTCTGAAAAGTCTGCCGGAAGAAATTCGTGAAAGACCCGGGTTGTATGTTTCATTCTGTCTTTCCACTCCATAGCGGTAAAATGGTCTCCAAAAATTTTAAGCGTAAACTGCTCTTTGTTAAATTCAGGAATTGCCTGTTTAACAGAATCTGCGAAGCGGTTAAAAAAAGCTGGAGAGTAAATATCTTTAATTAAGCCCATGATAGCGAAGTTAATAAAGTCTGATCTCCTAACCACTTGTTTTTGGGAAAAACCTTTTCATTTTGAAAAGGTTGATGATATCCTTTCCATGCGGCGTATCTTCATTTTCAAATTAATGGACTGGTAACAAGCAAATTGCAGTTTATTTCCTTTAACCGGAATAACTGTTGCCTCTTGGCCGGCAACAAAGTATAATTCACGACAATTCACATGAAAACACAATTATTTAAGGCCACATTATGTGGGGCACTACTAATCTCAGGTCTTACTTCTGCCGCACTGGCGCAGGACGTAAAAACAGATACCGTTCCACAGCAAAAGATCCCATTTAACAACTACGACCTTGGCTGGATTAACGGGCAGAACAGGCAAACGGATTTTCCCCTTACCGTAAAAGACAAAGACGGGGAAACCATATTAACCGGTATGGCACTGGTGGACGGGTATTTCAATTATAATTTTGCCCGTCCAAAAGACAATACCCAAACCATTTCGGCATCAATGGGCCGTTCAAATGAATTTACAATTAACCAGGCATCTTTCGGTGTAGAAAGTTATTATAAGAATATAATCGGCCGGTTTTGGTTCCAGACGGGAAATTCATTGAACATTGTGCAGGAAACTGATGCATCGGTATTCAGAGGCAGGAATACGGGAACTGGTAATCTTAAATTTATAAGAGAAGCTGCGGCAGGTTATCACTTTAACGTAAACTACGGCTTGAACATAGAGATGGGTATCTTTATGTCTTATATTGGGCTGGAAAGTTATGTGCTGCAGGAAAACTGGAGTTATCAGCGTTCTATGGTTTGTGACTTTACCCCTTTTTACTTTCAGGGCGCAAGGTTCCAATATTTTCCTACCAAAAATTTTAAGACCGAACTGTGGGTTTTAAACGGATGGCAATCATATAACAGTTATAGCAAAAATCCAGGACTGGGTTCATCCAATTACTATCGTCCAAATGACAACCTTCAGCTGGTGGCCAACTTCTATTATGGAACAGATACCCGCAGCAGTTCAACTACCTTATCCTCTGTAAAAAGGTTCCACCATGATAATAGTATTGTCTACCGTTATTATAAAAACAAGTCGGCAACAGGGTTATCACAAGCGGCTTTCAGTCTCAACAACCATTACGGTTTTCAATCCGGAGACGGCGTAAAAGCTAAAAATAACTACATGACCGGCAGCGCGCTGTCCAGCAGGTTATGGTTTAACCAAAACAAGCTTGGATGGACAATGCGTGCAGACTATGTAACCAATCCTGGTTTATATCTCGCATTCGCGCCCGCCCCTGCCATCTCAGATCCTGCTTCAGGAAATGTGATCCCAAATGATTTTGATCAGGCCATTACTGCCGGGAGCAACCTCAAAATCACGCAACTTACAACCACTTTTGACTATATGCCAAGCCAGTTTATGACATTCAGACTTGAATATGGTCACAGACAATCTAACGTACCTTACTTTGCTGGCTCAGGTGGAACAACATCTCAAACGGGGTTCGTAAACGACCCTATTGATCCGAACTGGAAACCAGATTTGCGCAAGTCTGAAAACAGAATTACTCTTTCTATGAATTTCAGGCTGTAGAGGGCATTTATTACAAATTTTAAGATTTCCTTATGGTATAAAGTACACTATCCCGCGGGTTCATAATTGGCATTTTAAATATTTTTTGGCACTCATAGTTGCAAGCACACAATCAAATATCATATATTTGATTAACCATTAACCAACCGCAGAAAACCAAATTAACCTACACTAAGTTTAAATTGTCTCAAATATGAACCCGCATTTAGACCCTACGGATTTGGGTATTTTAAATCTATTACAGGAAAACGGACGGCTTACTAATAAAGAACTTGCGTATACCTTGAACAGGACAATTTCTCCCATCTTTGACAGAAGAAGAAGGCTGGAGGAAATGGGATATATTAAAAAATATGTTGCTGTTCTTGACAGAGAAAAAATAACTGCCAGTATGGTTGCCTTTCCGCAGATTATACTGACCAATCATGGTGAAGATGCACTGGAATGTTTTCAGAGAAGTGTGATTCAGTTTCCTGAAGTGATGGAATGTTACCACATTACCGGGAACTATGATTTTATGCTAAAAATAATTATTCCGGATATGACCGCATACAATGTGTTTCTCCGGCAGAAAATTGCGACGTTAGATAATGTTGGAAATGTACATAGTTCTCTCGTAATCTCACAGGCAAAGGCCGAAATTGGCCTGCCTATTGTGTAAAAAGCCTATAAAATATGCTAGCAACTAGTTCGTAATACACTGCCCCTAAAAAGCTAAGTACTCTTTGGGGGCAGTTTTTTTTCAGGGGATTTGCCAATTAGTTTGCTGACTTTACCCTACTGGCCTCGGCTGCCGAACTTTTAGACCTTTCACGAGCACCTTTAATATCGCTGCTGCCAAAACGGTACGTACAAGTCAAACGAAATACCCTGGTTTCAGATTTTTCATTCACAGTGTAATTTTGCCCTGGCAGAGCACTTGTTATGCGCCAGCGTTGCAGGTTGAAAACGTCATTGGCGGCCAGTTTGAAAGTCAGCTTTTTGTTGGCGAACGACTTACTCATTCCAAGGTCAATTCCATATTGTGGTTTCATGGACAACGTTCCTTCAACCATAGATGACTGATAGAAGCCGGACATTTCAAAATTAGTAGTAGAGTTGAGTGTTATCGTTTGATTGGTATTAGCATTAAAAGCAAGTTTACCACTGCTGTAAGGAACTCCCAGAAGATTTGGTGTACTGAATTTGTTGTAAAACACAGTAAGATTATTGTTGGTAGTCCACCACTTTACGATAGTAAGGGGAGAATTGATATTAAGGTTGTACGACTTTTTCTCTGCGAGGTTCTGGGAGGTAATAAACAACGTTTTCTTAAGCGTATCTGAAAGTAATACCCTGGTAATGGCATCACTGGTATTACTATAACCCAGGGTTGCATTCAAGGTTTTCTTATATGAGTATGAAACTTCAAACGAATTGGTGTATTGGGGGTTTAAAAACGGGTTACCAATTCCATAAGTATATAAGTCTACAAAGGATATGAATGGGTTAAGATCACCATAATCGGGCCGGTCTATCCTTCGGCTGTAAGAGAAACCAAGGTCATTATTTTTAGACAAAACTTTATTGATGAAAACACTGGGGAAAAGATTAAAATAGTGACGTTCAGATACGCGTTTCTCTGTTATAGAATTCCCTTTCGAGTTTGTTTGTTCTGCCCTTAAGCCTAATTGCATGGTGAAGCCAGTCCATTCCTTTTTCAGGTTCATGTATCCGGCATTGATGTTTTCATCATATTTAAACTGGTTACTGCGGACTACATCATCCTGCCAGGAGTTATCTAAATAGTTCTGGAAAACAGAATTATTATCGGTACTAACCACGCTGCTTTTTAATCCCGCATCCATTTTCATTGTTTTGTTGAAAGGATAAGTGTAATCTGTTTTGGCCGCAAAAACATGGATGTTAGTCGGTGCTGAACTTCTAAAGATATAAGGTGCCCGGTAAGGCTGACCCGCTGCGTTCAGGTAGGTATTGCGGTATTCATCATCCTGCCTTGAACCGTATCTGGAATAATCTACATCTGCACTGATTTCCTGTCCTGCAGTATCTATGGTCCCTTTGTAATTTAAGTTGTAGGTGGTACCTGTGTATTTATACCCACCAGGATTAAATGCAACCACAGATGAGTCCGTTTGTCCGGGCTGACTTCCGATGCGCGTAACTACATCCGGCTTGTTTTTTCCATTTCCGTCATAGCCGTTCACCGCCAAGCCTATCGTATTTTTATCATCCAGAAAATAATCGAAGCCGCCTTTGTAATTCAGGTTTCGTCGTGGCCCCTTTGCACGACTTGTTTGATCGAAGTAGGTTTGATTTTCAGCAGTGTTGTTTACCCGTACTATATCAAGATTATGAAATTGTTCCCTGCGGGAATAGTTGAACTCCCCGAACACATTGAATTTCTTTTCCCTGTGATTTAAAGAGATACCTGAATTCGCTTTATAATACCTGCCATATCCGGCACCGGCGTTCACCGAACCATTAGTTCCATAATTGCGGTTTTTCTTCAATTTAATATTGATGATACCTGAATTCCCGGCCGCATCATATTTTGCAGAAGGATTGGTAATTAATTCGATAGATTGGATGGCATTGCCTTCTGTAGAACGTAGTAAATTGGCCAGTTGCTCGCTTGACATATAGGTAGGTTTACCGTCCAGCATAACCAGCACCCCTTTTTTCCCTCTCAGGCTAATATTGCCATCTTTATCTACTGTCACTCCCGGCGCTTTCTGCAGGATTTCCATGGCAGTATTACCAGCCGCCAATACGCTGTTTTCTATATTTAACACCGTTTTATCTACTTGTCTTTCTACTAAGGGCTTACGACTTACAATGTCTACACTGTTTAGTTGTTTCGCCGTAGGTTTCAACTCTGCTGTACTAATTAATGGTGCTTTGTGTGCGGCGTCAATTATAAAAGGGCCTTTGAAGATCCGCGCGTAGCCGATCATATTGATAGCTATAATATATTTTCCATCAGATAATCCTGAAAAAATATAAGAGCCGTTATCCTCAGTGATAGAGCCTTTAATCAGAGTTGAGTCCTGTGCTTTAAGCAAACTCACTGAAGCGTATGATAGAGGTGCATTTTTTTCGTCAAGGACTTTGCCTGTCAACTTCCCTGAATTGCTTTGGGCAGTTGCAACCGAAAAAGATAGGAATATCGAACTGTATATTAAGTATATTATATTTCTCATTTGAACTGGTATTTACACCATTAAGATGCAAACACCAGTTAAAAGGTTACAGCAAGGCTAAAAAATAACTTTTACCAGCCTCTGCGTGGCCCGTGACCATGATGTCCGTGACCGTGTCCGCGTCCTCCGCCTCTTCCTTGTTCCTGAACATAACATGAGCTTAACAATGCGGCAGTTACTAATAGTAACATTAAATTTTTTACAGTTTTCATATGCGTGTTATTTAAAAGGTTTACCTAACTTATATCCTATAGACGTTATTAAACTGCAAAGGATTAATGCCTCCCACATTAAGTTTAGCAGAGAAGCTTAATTATCGGTTGTAAATACTTACGGTTTGATATGATCAAATGATTTAATCCCCTAAGCATAAAGCTGTTCAGAAATCTAAATAATCTTTCAATAATTTGTTCAGGGACACAGATTATATATTTTGTATCAAATTAACTGAAGCAGACTCAACATGAACAATATTCTGAAAATTGTTAGGATTGACGACTACTCTATTACACCAAAGTACCTTCAGCTGATCAACTCGATAATCAAAGGCATTCAATCTGGTGAGATTAAAAAAAATGACTTATTACCATCTATCAATGAGCTAAGTTGTGCGTTGGAAACTGCCCGGAGTACAATTGAAAGGGCATATGCAGAGCTAAAAAAGAAGGGTCTGGTCATCTCGGTTGCGGGAAAAGGATTTTTTATAGTCAGCACCTGCTTTCATCACCCGGTTAAGGTATTGTTACTGTTTAACAAGCTTAGCAATCATAAAAAACTAATTTACGATGCTTTTGCTGCCACGCTAGGAACTGAAGCGTCCATAGATTTTTACATTTACAATAACGATGTTCAGTTATTCAAAAGATTGATTGAGGAAAAAGCTGATCAGTATAACAAGTGTGTGATAATCCCCCACTTCAATGAGCATGTAGAATTAGGTTACGATCTAATTGATGAATTGCCGAAAGATAAACTTATCCTGATGGACAAACTTGCGGAAAATGTAACCGGTAAATTTGGGGCAGTGTATGAAGATTTTGAGCACGATATTTATTCAGCACTGACAGAACTTCTTGGGCACCTGCGTAAGTACCATACCCTCAAAATGATCTTTCCAAAAAAGTCTTATTACTCAAGGATGATCCTCACAGGCTTTGTAAGGTTTTGCAAGCAGCATAGTATTACACATGAAATTGTAGATTGTTTGCAGCAGGAGCATATCAAACCTGGTTGCGTATATATAAATTTGGCCGAAGATGACCTGGTAGTCCTTATAGAAAAAATACTGGAGGGAAAGCTTATCGTAGGAAAGGACATCGGAGTGATTTCTTACAATGAGGTGCCGATCAAGAAGATCATTCTTGATGGTATTACCACGATTTCGACGGACTTTGAAATGATGGGACAGAAAAGCGCAGAGCTGGTGCTTAAAAATTCAATGGAACGAATACGGATACCATTTAAAGTAACGCTAAGGAACTCACTGTAAGTCAGTATAAAAGAAATAAAAAATGGGAAGAGAAAAACAAGACCCTATATTTTTTAAAATAAAATATTAAATATATTTGCTTACTAAGTTTAATATTGTACTTTTGCAATCCCAACAACAACGAAGGTTATTCATAACCAGACTTGTTGGTCAAGTTCGGGGTGTAGCGTAGCCCGGTATCGCGCCTGCTTTGGGAGCAGGAGGTCGTAGGTTCGAATCCTGCCACCCCGACTTAAAAAAATTAAAACCCTCTAGATCTCGAATTTAGAGGGTTTTTTATGGATCAAGTCATAAACTTGTGGAGCAGGTCTTTTTCTAAGCATACATCTGAGTTAAGCGATACAGGAAAAATTCGGATCAAGTCATAAATTTGTGGAGCAACCATTAATTTTTTAGTTTTGCATTTTATATTTATTACCAGATGCAAGACGGTTACCACTCCTTACTAAGCTTATTACTTCCTGATTTTATACTTGACTTCTTTGAAATGAAGGGTGTGCGCAAGGAAGATGATATATTTCATTTAGATCTTGAGGAAGTCAATGTACTGCCTCAAGTTGAAGGGAATGGAAAGTTGTTGTCTAAGGGTTTCTTTCCAACGGTTACTGTTCAAGATTTTCCTATTCGCGGGCACAAGGTTTTTCTGCATATCAAACGTCGCCGCTGGCTGAATACCAGTACAGGAAAGGTGGCCTACCGAGATTGGAGTATTGTTGCAGAAGGAACGAATAACAGAGGAATTCGCGGCTTTTTTAAAAGAAATCAGTCGACGAACCCTAATTCAGCCGAAACTGTCGGTAATTATTATGGGATAAAGGGCAAAAGCCCACAACGCCATTGTAAGGAATTTCTAAGTGGTTTCAAGGATTGGGCACAAAGATCGCATGCAAAGAAATGGTTGTTATTTCCTGAAAATCTGGGGGAACATCTCTCTATTGATGAAACCTCCTTATCACATGGAGAATAGTATACCATTTTTACAAATAAGGCCGCCAAAGGCAGGAAGGGCGCTATAGTGGCAATTATCGCGGGCACCAGAGCTGAAACAGCCATTGAAGTTCCACAAAAGATTCCCGAAAAACAACGCAGGAAGGTGACAGAAATCACGCTTGATATGGCTGGTAATATGTCGTTGATTGCTACACGATGCTTTTGCTCAGCAGAACAGGTTACCGATCGGTTTCATGTACAATAACTTGCAACCGAAGCCCTGCAGGAGATGCGAATCAAGTACCGCTGGGAAGCCCAAGGATTGGACCCTACACCAAAAAGAGCGGGCAGATCTGCTTTTTGAACGATACCCAGACCTCAAACAAGCTTACAATTTAAGCATGAGAATATCCAATTAGGGTTTAAAAACAATTTAATTCATTCTTTACCAAATACATTTTCCTCTAAATCAATTGCGTCAAATTTTTTATTCGTTAAAGCAGGATTGTAAAATAGGAGCTCTTTAATCCCCTTAATTTTTTCAAAGCCGATTTTTTTATAATAATTACTTAGTCTATTAAAGGCCTTAGACTTTATTACCTCAAACTTGTCCAATTCTAGATCTGTATATCTTTCAGGTTCAAACTCAAATTGCAATGGATATGGCTGTAATACAAATAAAGCACAACCAGCTGAATAATTAAAGACAAGATCTTTGATCGCCTTAGCTCCAATCATATAGCCTCTATATTTTGGATTAACCGTTACTTTTTCAATTAGACAGATATTTCCGCCCATTAAATCTTCAAAATGGTTTCTAACTTTGTTGGAATAGTCACCTCTTCTAAAATCAACAATATCAAAAATAAATCTTGCTAAATACTCTGAATGCCCATCTAAAATATCGTACAAACTGTATTCAGAAGCCACCGCTTGATCAAAATAAATAATTAAAAAATTAATCTGACCTATTTGTTCCGTCTTCTTATCATCATCATAATGCGTTAGCATTATACCCATTACAACCTCTTTAACATAACGGCTATGTTCATAACAACCTAATCCTGAACTAAAAGCATAATCAAATGTTACACTAAACTCATCTAAAGGGAATTGATTCATATATGTATAATTATCTATCGTTGTATATTTTATATATTGTCATTTAACTTATAACTTAGGTTCCTACTTAATTAAAAGTCGGCACATTTTATTTTTAAAAATTTACGTTATTTTATTCGCTTTTTCCCTTGTTAATTTCCTTGCTAAGCTTTGTAAGCTTCTTTTTCTTTTCCTCATAAAGCAGTTCTAATGAATACTCTAATAATTCGTAAGCGTGAAGAATACTTTTTTAGAAACACCATCTATGTGACTACCAGTATTACCAATCCACTTGATAGCAATCAGATGCTCTGCTACTTATTTGTTTTTTATTCCATACTTTACAATCCTTTTATGTAGGGTTTGTCTCATTTTTTTCTTACCTGTAGTCATTTTTCTAATTTTTAGAGCATCCATTATTGATTCAATAGAAACTCGAATTTTGTTTGCACAGGAATTTTCGTTCATCCAATACAAGCTGAAGGAGGCAACAAGTATTGCTCTGACCTGTTTTTGACATTTGTAAGGAAGATGAATAATCCATGGGGCTGGGTGATATGCTTTAATGTAAATATGCTTTAAAAGCTCACCGCTCTCATCTGGAGAATTATCTTCCACTTTGGTTCCTAGAGCCGTAACTGCTTCGCCACAATTATCACAATTAAAGTGTGATGTAAATACATACTCTGTGTAATGATAGGCGTTGTAATATTCCTTTTGATTTGCTTTTGTATATAAGTGTCTTTTACAATTTGTAATTGACGTGTATGACAGGAGGGACACGGCTTTTTACTTTTCCATTCCTTCCAGATCTTTGCATTCATATTTTGGAAAAATTGACTTGATTCTGCAATTTATCATTTTTAATATTGTAGTTACTGAAGTAATTTCAGTAATAAAATTTTCATACAATACTCAATAGAAGTATTCAATAAACGTCCCTGCGGGATCACAAGATAGTGTCAAAACTACATACCTAAAAGCTTGCAATTGTTAGATGCAAGCTTTTGGGTTTAGGGGGAAATCCATATTTTTGGAAACTTAGTTTTTTTTGATTATACGTTAATAGGCTTCGCGGAAATAGTTATAAATTATTTCTCAGAGTCAACTATCTTTAATTAATCATAGTTAATTATGGAGTATGTTCAGGTAGTGAAAGTAAGTTATCGTTCCAAACTCCATCGGCATAACTCCTTAAAAAAGGCGACCTACCATCCGTGGGATTCACAACACCAACGATTGAGCGATTACTGTTCTCTAAAACATAGAATGTATTTGATTTATTGTTTATACTTGCAATAATATCTTCCCTAGTCCAATACCAAGATCCTGGTACTCCTGCATGTGTTATATGCTCATGAGTACTTTGGCGATTTTTTTTTGTAATGTGCGTAATTCTACTATCTGCCATAAATTTTCTATTTAAATTAGGAGTCGAAAATACTAAAGGTCACTAACAATTTTTTACGGTATCCAGTAACCTAACAAAATATCTTAAGT
>Ga0247815_10002529_pt1 | contig 13521 bp, 24 predicted proteins | sample UWRJL194509B1_FD_181014 | JGI IMG/M metagenome (GOLD analysis project Ga0247815, IMG submission 181014) | Plant litter microbial communities from Arlington Agricultural Research Station in Wisconsin, United States - UWRJ-L194-509B-1 | ecosystem: Environmental > Terrestrial > Plant litter >... | reverse complement strand
AATAAGCAGGAGCTTATCGACATCATCGAGACCGTCTACCGTGGGGCCTCAAAGGGTCGTGGTCTTGTCGTATCGCCCAAGGGTCTGCCCTACCGCATCTGCCTCCAGCGCGTTCTACTGACACGGCGCGTAGATTATTCGACCCGTTACCGCTACTGATTCTCAATGCCTCGTGCTTCGATCTGTTCATTGGGTTCTGTACAGACAATACACCTCGCACAGCAATGACATCGCTCATCATTACATTTCGCCACACTCTGTCAATCCAGAATGAAACGTCGGCGTCAGTTCAGCGCGCATTCGCCTCGCGGCGTTCACGCACCCACGATCTTCACTGTCAGCTTGGGTCGTGCGTTGGCGCCCGTTGCCACGTTTTCGATCTTGCGCACCGTCAGCATACCCTCGATGACCTGTGCATAGGAGCAGGATCAGCAAGAATGTCGATCGCAGCGTGAAGGCAAGTGAAAGCGCGAACCTTGCCGAACACGACGTGCTTGCCGTCCAGGAAATCGGCTGGTGCAGTGGTGATGAAGAACTGGCAGCCATTGGTATTGGTACCAGAGTTCGCCTGAGTGAGATATAGAGTCAGTCCTGTGTGGCGTCAAAGCAGCGCCAGCGGTTAGATGATTGAACCGGCAAGGGATATGACAGCGCGTCACATGAACGCAGTGGTTTATCTCGCGCGAGCACTTGCGCGCAAGGAGAGTGGTAGGGGACCAAGGTAGTCGAAAGCAGAGTAAAGAGGCGACGCAACGCGACGCACCATTGACAATAATCCTGGTCCAGTATGCTTCACATTGAAGTTCTCGTCTGGAAATTTGTCGCCATAGATTGAGAATGAGCCTGTCCCATCGTTGTTCAAGAAATCGCCTCCTGTAGCACCGTCAAAATCGCACAAACGTCTCCCAACGAACAGACCCACCTTGACACATGAAGTTCGGTACACTTTATGCGTCGATACACGGTCAGAGCTTGAGTACTCGTCCACGATCATTGACAGATAGAGCTCAGCATGCGTGACTCACACTCTGCCATTCACGACGGTCAGCACAAAACCAAACGTCCTTGCAGTGCGCGCAAAGCATACCTGTGGAACGTCGCGTTCTTGTACCCTTGCGGTCTCGAGTTGACGCTGCATGAGCGTGAATGCCATTAAGCTATACCGATGCGCAAGTCACGGCGAAGTCGCGCACCGATGCTCGCCCGTACACAGCTGTCTGAAGTTCTCCGCGGTTTTGGGTACGATATCGCTGAACAACTCCATCTTGATGCGTCCAGCGGACGTCTCGCCAATATTGATGTCGAAGAAGACGATGGGTCGCGTAGGCGCGGAAGTTGCAGACGTTGCAGGTACCTCGGCCATATTGATTGGGGTAAGGGCAACAAAGATGAGCGGAGTTCGAGACGCGTTGGTCAAGCCAAAACGATTCTCGGTTGTCGCTTGCATATCCAGCAGAAACTTGAATATCGCAGATCATACGAAGTCTATGTCCAGAGGCCCGCATTGAGTACAATAACGAACAAGCCTACATAGATCACGCGCATAAGGGGACCGCTTACTTCGATTGCTCGGCGTACACCTAGAGAGAGGCATCAGTATCTAGATCCGACAGATAGCATTGATGTAAGCTGACCTTGATCGTTTTGTCCGCGCAGCCTGTGATCAAACGCGTGCCCGTGACGTCGAACGTAGAACAAAACACGCCTGCCTCCGCCTCAAGCGAGCCTGGCTGCGGGATGTCGGAAAGGTTTTGGAATGATGTGCCCGTTTCGTAGTCCCAGAATGATATCGAGCCATTGTCACCTGTACGCTGTGGGTCAGCAAAGACGCCTATAAACAGCGCAAAACGCAAGACGACACTTACCACCTGAGAACAGCACACCTTCTGAGTTGACCGACAGCGTGTTGATAATTGCATTATGCCCGCTGAAGTTTTGGACGAAGGTGCCTTCGGGGCATTTCCACTTCTTGATGTTGTTGCCGCCAGCGGAAGCCGATGCGAAACTGTACTCCGTCGGGTGGATGGCAAGTGCGCGAACCGACTTCTTGTGATGTGTCAGGGTGAGCATCGTCTTGCCTGCTGCAAGGTCCCATAGTCTGTGGGGCATGAAGAATGTTTTCGTCAGTTCAAAGTTATGCGTGAGGAGCTGGCAGGAACCAAAACCTACCGAACCGTCGAATCCATGCTACCAGTGATGACCTGCGGGTCCGAGTCTTGACACTGAACGTCGGCAACAGTGCCAGTGTGTCCCGAGAGAACATGAATCGACGCGCGCGTCCGCATGTCCCAAACACGTGCGGACGCGTCGCGGCCAGCCGTGACGAGGACGTCGAGCGTTGGGTGGAGGGCGAGCGCGTACACGCCAGACAAATGGCCATGGTAGTGCCTAATGACCTTATTCTGCTCCAAATCCCAGCACTTGACCATCTGCAACACGTCGTGTCAGCTCTCGTTCACTTGCAATGCAACGGGCTTGCGCGCACCTTGTCCTCCGCGCACGAAAACAGGTACGGATGCCTCGCCGACACCGCCAACCCTCGCACGCTGCTGATATGACCCGTCAAACTCAGTTTGAGCTCGCCACTCGCCAAGTCCCAGATCTTGATGACTCTGTCACCCGCGCCGGTAGCGAACCACTGATTCCCTGGTTCAACTGCCACGCTGCGCACCCAGCCCAAGTGGCCCGAGATAACGCGCGTAAGCTTCCACTGCGGGTGGTACTGGGGCTGCACGACGCGTTGCGTTTTGTGTAGTGTCAAGGCCTGGGAGAAGGCGGACTTATTGGCGAGTGTTGACTCAGAACGTTCAACCACAGGCGCAATGGTCGCGATCATACGCGACGTGTCGTCGGCGACTGAAAGATAAATTTTAGTTAACAGAAAAGGTTGGGCGCGCAGGGCGAGCTTGCCTGGTCCAGTGATCATCTTGCGCTCTGGTTGGCCAGCTTTTGGACGCGCTGGTCCAACGACACCTTGTTGCCCCGAGACTGCAACAGGCAGCTCTTTTGCATCGGCATATTCATCTCGTATCTTGACCGCAAGCCGTGTGCGCGAGCTGTAACAGACATATATAAGTCATGGCGTTGGCGCAACCAGAACTGGCACTGCGCACATAAGATCGTCGTCGAGGAAGGGGTCGCTCAATGTCGATTCGAACACTGCACGCGTCCGTTTCGAGCTCGTTCGCAGCAGGTTATCGAGAGAAGGAAGTGCAGCTGTGGCCATGATGGACTGGAAGTGCAAAGCAGAAAGCCAAGTGCCGAGACGCGCTCCGGCCACTACCGATGTACCGTTGCTCATCTGAAGTTCAACCAACGGAGTGCCAGACATATTGAGTTAAATTCGCGGTGAATACGACAGCTAAATTGTGCTGTATCTACATGACATGAATAGCCTGTCTAACCATCTGTGCAAGAAACAAGAAACAAAAGTCCGGGGAGATGATTATACATAGACGAGTACAGGCATGCGTAGAAGGTAAATCGTGCGGATTACCAGGTAGAAGTTATCGTAGCTCTCATTGCGTGCGTCGCCGAGGGAAAGGCGCGAACAACTCAGGTAGACTTCTCCGCGAGCTTCTTGAACTCGGCGAGCGTCTTCGGGCCGCTCTTTGGCGGGTTGATCGCACCGTTCATGCCGAGCGCGCAGTGACCCTTGGGGGCACCAGCCGGGCGCTGCTTGCAGTAGAACCAGACGGGCTTTTCGTCGACGACCTTGTATTCCCAGGTCTTGACTTCGTTCGAGCCAGCTGGGATCGGTACGCTGCGTGATACAATAAGCGACGGCTTTAAACTTAATGTGCATGGAGAAGACTCACAAGCCAGAGTCGAAACCGTACTGGAGCGGGTCACAAGGCTTGTCGAACGAGCTCTGCGTGACAGTGTGGTTCTTCGAGACGCTGTAGTCCAATCGTCAGCTATTGTAATCTCAATGCACACGCGTTTCACTCACAAGTTGAAGCGGACGATCGAGCCGACGGGAGCCTCGATGTTGTCGTAAGTGTATGTCAGTCCGAGGTCTTTGCCCACAATGACATCGATGACATTCTCAGCCGGAGGCGGCGCGGGTGCGTAGGTTTGGGTGGGCTGCGTCGCGGGGCTCGTCGTACCAGTCGGCTTGGCCTGCTGCTGCTTCGTCGGCTGCGACGGGAAGGGGATGTTGCAGCGCTGGTAGCACTCCTTGGTACCGGCGATCATGTTATCCGGGATCTACCGATGGGAGACAAAGGAAGGTTGATGTCAGAACTGCACAATCAAGGCCACATTTGTGAGCTCACCTTCGAAGCGAGGTCCTCAACCTCCTGTACACCAAGGCCACCCAGAGATGCACCGACGATATCGGCAGAGAGTGCGAAGTATCGCTGGGCCACCTGCAGCGTGCCCGGATCCTCGTCGCTGAGAGCCGCAACAAACTTAATCGGATCGCAGCCGTAGTTGGCCTGGAAGTGGATGGAGCCGGCGGGGAAGACCATTGCGGAGTATTCCGTGAGGTTCTGGACGACGAATCGCGAGCCGTTCTCCGTCAAAAAGCCAGCAGAGAGCTCTCCGTTGAGCAGGAGGAGGATCTCAGTCGCGCGTGGATGACTGTGAGGCGAGTTTGCGCCGCATGGTGCCATCTCTCCAATGGTGAGGGCGAGGCCATTGCCGACAAGCGCAGCAAAGTTTCCTACGTTGGCGCTGGTAAGCGTGCCACCTGCACCAGTCGTCTTCTTGAGGTTCGGGTCTTTGAAATCAAAGACAAACTCCTCATCCGTGAGGGCGTTGATCTTGTCGACATGGGTGATCGCGTTGCGAACAGCGGCCGCCCGGTCGGGAGTAGTCGCAGCCCGAGCAAGAAGCGGCAGAGCGGACAGAAGAGTGCTGGTGAATGCAAAGGTCTTCATGGCGATGCAGACAATCGACAGTGATTGAGAGACGATTAAGAGGAAGAGGGAGAATGGAAGGACACAAAAGTCCGGTGAACTGAAGAGGAGGAGGGAATGGAAAACACGAAGAGGCCTGACCCCCTCCACCCTTTTGTACCCTGAGGCTCATGCGGCAGGTGACAGCCCTCAGTACACGCCGAGACAGACTGTCAATCGACAAAGCCGGTGGAATGTCCGGAGTCACCCTCCGCTTGCGGTGCCCAGCACAGCCAAGGCCGTGTCTTGCACCAACCTGCATCGATCCGTGAACATCAAATTCTTCGGACATGAATGGACACACACCTGGCGGTCACAGAGACCCGTGTGGTTGCATGGAATGGGGCGTGCGTCAAGTTCAGCAGCGTTTCGCACAGTGGCAGAAAGTTACAATCACCGCAGTGGGCTGACGGCCACCCTGGTGTCAGCATCTTCGCGGCCACCGATCCCAGATTGGGTCCGAGATCCCCGTCAAACAACCTCGGACCCAGGCGTATTCTGAGATATTGCAGCGCCTTGACCAGCGGCCTGTACACCGGAGCACCGGTTTAGGCCAGCAGTGCTGGCGTTCTCGGAGGCCTCGTGAGTATCATCGCAGCTTGATCAGTCAGCACACCATAACAGGCGGTTTGACCTGTCCAAGTGGAGAAGCTTCTATGTCAACATGGCGGCAGGTGGCCGCAGCATGAACAGGAGGCTAAGGCGCGTCCCGTGAAGTGTGATATCGCGATCGCAATCGCTCGCGCGTGAAGGTCAAGCGTTGCGGAGCTAGAAGCGCGAACACCGGTACTTTCGTCAAAGATCAAGAGAGCCGTTCGAAGCTGTTGACTTGGACGATGGAAGCAAGTCGACTTAGTAGTATTCTCACGGCGCAGAGAGGCTGCTTCCCCTTCCCCCCATGAAACCTTTGTTGTAAAGAGTGGATATTTAAGTTGAAGGAGATCAGTTGTTCAGCGGCTTCTACAAAAACTTCCTCCGAGCTTGTTGATCCCATGAAGGCTGCCAATGCCTGCTCGAGAGAGTCACGTGCAAGCGACCTGAGCAGCAGAAACAAAGATACCTGAAAGTAGCTCACGACTGTGTTGCGCGCTACGCCTCCGTAAGATGAGCGGTACAAGGCTATCCTTGACAATGGTGCAATAGAGCACTCCCCTTAGCAGTAGACCGACTTGGCCTTCAGCTTCAGGGACGACGCCTTCGGGTCCTTTTAGTTCGAGGACCCTGACGAGATTACTGGTCAACTCCCTCTCCACCTGCCAGCGCACGTATCCCTCCACTGAGACTGATGACCTCCCTCGGAGCTGTAGAGCAACCACGGACACACACCTTTGAGGCGAGCGGCTTATCGGCGTTTCACGCCACCGACTTAATTGCAGTATTAGCGGTGAAGTTTGACTTGTGAGCCATGACTCATGACTCTTGACTGGCGCAACTGTATTTTTGCGTTCATCGCAGTAATGGACTTTATCCGTAATGCTGTTCGTGGAAGCTCGAGCACTGTGGTTGTCGTCGTGTCATTGCCACCCGCGCCTAGACTTGAGGTTCATCTCAGGACTCTCTGCGGATACAGGATGTCACCATCTGAAAGCGTGCACCGCTAAATAGAAAGATTGGCCCAAATTCTTTGCACCACGTGAGCTCGGAGAAACGTGAATCGCTTAGAAGATGATGGCGAGATGAACACGACGAAGGAGGAGGTTCGGCTGCTTCCGGCGGTCTTCAACTGTTCGGCTGCCACCGACCTCGTGCCCAACCACGTGCGATCAGCAAAGCAGTGGCGTGTAGAAACGGGGTAGAGGCAATTGAGTGGAGCTTTGTGTGGTACCGATGGAACAGCATGTCAAACACGGACTGGCTCGGGACAAGCGTGAGTCCGAACTTGTAGGCACAGAAAGCGAACGTTCGCCAAAGCACCTCCTCAGAATCTGCGGGAGCGGCGATGACATTGTCCGAGTTTGCAAGCAGCGATCAACCAATAGCTTGGGGACAGGACCTTATATTAGCTGCACAATCGTCGGGATTGACCGGGTCCCTGCTTCACAGATCGGCGGTTGTTGCAGCCGCGATATGCAGATTGATGCTGGCGGTCACCATTTGTGGTCCAGACTACTCCTCCGCGGTCGTCTCTCGAGCCCGCCTCCATTTTTCCAGGCCCTCGTCAAAAATTTTGTGGTTGAGCCCGTGGTCAACGAGGACGAACGTGACGCCGAGCGTCGTCACTTCTAAGTTTTGATATTCGTCGTCATAGAAGACCTGTGGCAAGTGGTATATCAGCGAAGCCTTTCAACGTGCAAAAAACCGTGTACCATTTCCTCATACGGTATCCCACTTTTCTCATGCAGCTCTTTGAAGTGCTGACAACAGGCGCGTCACTGCGTGAGACGAAGACGGGCACTGAAGCATTATTCTCACCTTTATCTTCGACCCTGGATAGATTTCTTCGTAGTCGAAGAAACCGCGTGCAGGGCGGGCGATATCGCTTGTATCTTTGATCAACAAGAGGTCTAGTGCTTCTCTCGCACTATAGATTGAAGGTGCTAGTCAGTAGACGGCGCGACAGCGCGTCGGGACACGACTTGCGCTGGTGGAGAATGTGTACGCGAACAAATGGCGAGTTTGGGTGCGCCAGGTGTCCGCAGGCTGGATAAAATCTCGGGGACATTGGAGTAGAACGAGATCTGCTTGTCGTTGCTGGATAGTAATCAGGTGATCGGTGAGCCACATCGCAAAGCGAGAATCGTGGGTGGCTCATACGCATCCGATATTTGATTGAGGCTGTCGCCAGCGCGTGTGTAGGGTGGCTTTGATTGCAAGTCTATCCACATGCTGAGTGTCGTTGAGTATGCAGCGGTGGCGGCGGTAGCAGCGAGTAAGGCGGGAGGTTTGAACTCACTGCCAAAGGGTGTAGCTAACTCGGCATATGAGCAGCGCTGCTGTTATCGAGCATGCATGGCTCACTCGAGATCGAAAGCAATAAGCTGCGGCATGCGCGATGAGTCGATAGTCGACATGGTTGTGCGTGGGACTCGCTCCGCTCCCACACGAGGTCTAGGAATAGGGGTAGTCGAACCGTGAATTCGCTCTCTTTCCGCCTCCCGCTCGGTGGCTCGACGCAGAGATCTGTATCACCTCATCTCTCTGTTATACTTCATTTTCTTCATAATGCAAGCCAGGCATTCTGGCGACAGAACGGCCAGAATGTGGAGGAAGATGACAAACATGCTCACTGAGGTCTTCAGGCAGACCATGTCTGACATTATGCAGCGTGTCTTGGGCTCAATACCGGTTTTCTTAAGTTCATCGAGCAACGCTGTGAACGCCCCGTTTTTGACTTTGTTATGCTCTACTCGAACTGTGCCATGAGCCAAAGTACCACTTGACAGCCTAAGGACGACGCGTTCATCTCAGACTTTTCACAAACCGAGAACCAGCAATTCATTAGATTCGCACGTACTGCCACTCCTACTGTGTCTGTGCACCATATCCCCTGATCTTCTCCGCAAACGACCACTCGGTCGGTGCACTGAGCGACTCGGAGATCGAGATGCCATTTGCCGTGATCGTCGCGATTTGGTACTAATAACCGTCAGCCAGTATAACTCCAAAAGACGGAGAAGACGGACCTTGTTCAAACTGCGGGCGTCGCGGTAGAAGAGGACCTTCATGCAGTCCTCCATGATCTGGCGCGACTCGGCTTCGGTCAAGACGCCCTCGCGGCCTTCGACGTACTTGCGCAGCAGAGGCTGGGCGATCATGGAGCCGTAGCCAGTTGCAAGGGTCGTGGAGCTGTAGGTTGTGCCCTGCAGATCGACATAGCCGAGGAAGCTGGAACGGAACGCGCAAGCCACCGGGGACATGCGTCAGCTCATGCAAAGATAGAGGGATAGAGAACTCACGATTCGCCGTCTTTGAATCCGCCGACGAGGAGCGAGTTCCAGAGCGGATCGACTTTCGAGCGACGGTGGTACATGATCTGTGAGAGGTACTCGTAGATCTCGTTCGGGCCGAGTGCGTGGCCGTCCTCCTCGGTCAGCTCGTCAATACTGTAATCGCATCACGCGTTAGAATGGAAGGAGTAAGAGGAAGTGAGAGGGAACACGCGGCGTACATGAGGTTCTCGAGGGTGTGCTGGATGTATTGCAGGTCGCTCATGTCGCCACCGCCGCCAACAACTGTGTACGCGCCGACGGGGATCAGACGCTGGATATCCTTGAAGCGTGCGAGCGAGCCGTAGGACGCTGCGAGTTGCTAGAGTCAGTCATTGGTACATGTGGACGCGTGTAGTAGATAGGCTGACCGAGGTTGTCGGCTGCGATAATGACACCGTCCTTGTACTTGAACCCGAGAACACTCGTGCCCGTGACAATCGGAGACCTTTGAAATATCAGCGCGTGTGGGAGAAATTTGAAAGCGATTGGCTGACTGGGTGTGGGCGATGGGTGCGACTTGGGCAGGACGGCGGTTGTGGATCGGGTACGTGTTGTACAGATCGACAGCCTCATCGCGCTGTCCGGTTCAAGTCAGAGATCGAAGTATATGAGCAGAGGGCTCAGACGCACAGGCTTGCCCCAATGCGTGCCTGGGAAGTGGTCCATGAGTGTAAGTGAATGCGAGGACAAGGATGGACGCGTCACGCGGCTGAATCCGAAACGCGTCTGGATCTCGCACTCTGAAATTCAATGAGCCAGCATCAGTTTCCCGCTGGCTGGAATCCAAACGGTCCGCCTCCGCCTCCACCGCCGAATCCTGCGGGAGGTGCCGGATCGCCTGCGCCTGCGCGTGGACGAGGTGCAGCAGCTCGAGCGCGTGGACGCAAACCACGGGGAGCGTCTGGTGGCGTTGGCGCGAACCCGTCAGGACATGTAACGCCATCTGGTGGTCCACAATCACCCGGCGCAACTTCAGACTCGGCTCCAGAAACACCAGGTGGAGTTCTGGGTCCCATGCCTGGTCCACCGATCCAGATGCAGCTGCAAATGCCACCCCCACCGCCTGGGCTTATGCTGCCTGGTCTGCCACCTGCGCCAATACCGCAGCAGCCGTCACAGTTCTCGCAGCAGTACCCACAGATTCAGTTCCAGCACATGCACATGCCCCCACCGCAACTACCCCAGCCAGGTCAAAGCTCGCAACCTGCTTCTGGTCCTGGTCTTGCCCTGCCTGCACCACCGTCACTTGCACTTCCCACCAATGCACCCCCGCCTCAGGACGGTAGTGCACCTCCGTTCTCAGGCCTCACATTGCCTGGCATGGCCCCGCTCGGCCCTGTTCCCGGCCCGCCGCCCCGTGCACCAGCCGGTGCCGCACCCGCTGCCAACTCTGTGTTTGCCGTCGGCGCCTCTGGTCTTGGTATCAAAGGCTCTGGACAGACTGGTGACGATGATGATGGTGATGGAGATGACGAACAACTAGACGCCATGGACGAGGATGCACTGTCAAAACTCACAAGTCAGGCTCAAACTGACCGTCGGTACGTATAGCACTGCATTCAAGTAAATCCGCCGCTGATTAGACCATGTGTACAGAGTGCTGACCAATAGCTTTTCACCACTTCAAAACGAACGCTTTGAGGCGTACCGCCGAGCCACTTTTAACCGGCAGGCAATCCGGAAGGTGTGTGCTGCACGCGCCGTCACGCGTCTCGGGCACGGCGCTCGTTTCGCTATCTCGCCGTGCCGGCAATGTATTGACGCGTGCGCATGGCGCCATATCACTTTGCAGGTCATTCACCAAGGTCTCGGACTCACAGTCACCCCGCAAATTGCACAGGTTGTGGGAGGCATGGCCAAGGTGTTTGTGGGAGAGATTGTCGAACGCGGTGCGTCTGAGGGTCGTGTGACCGGCCGGGACTACGGAAAAGGGGAATATAACTGAAATGCCGCCAGCACGACGGACACAGGAACAGCGTAACGGCGTTGGCCCGATATCGCCAGACGACCTTAGAGAGGCGTATCGACAGTACATGGACTTGCATGGGACTGTTGGGGCGACTCGTGCCTCGCGTGGCAAGCGACTGTTCGTGAGGTAACACCCGGGCGGGTCATAGTTGTAGTACGAGAAATTGCATTTTTGTGGTCGTGCACAACACGTGTTAGTGGGGCAAAGTGGGACTCTGTGGGGGACTGCGGCTATGTAAGTTTGGGCGTCAGAGCGGGGGAAATTGGTTGCGCGTCCCCGTGGGTGATGTGGCTAGGGTATATAACGGGGCATGCCGAATGCGGTCGTCACGGCCCTTGGACAGCTGCAGCCACTACCACACCATGAAGCTCACTGTCCTCTTTGTCCTCGCTGCACTCCAGCTCGTCTCTGCCCACCAGGGCCCCAAGTTCCGCAAGTCGCTCAGCTTTGGCCCAACACTCGGCCATGCTCGCTTCGAGCAGGTCGCCGCCAGCTCTGGGTATGCGCCTTCTGATAAGGACCGTCATCCCCACACCGTCGCACGCGAGTTCATGGCAGACCACCACCCTCGCACCGACGGCAATGGCTGGGCCATTCGCACAGACAGCTACACCGACAAGCGTACTGGTGTCTCGCACGTCTACCTTGTCCAGCACATCCACGACGTCCCGGTAGCAGACGGTGTCGTTCACCTGAACATCAAGGATGGCCGTGTGATTTCATTCGGCGACTCGTTCTACACTGGCAACGTCCCAGACCATGTCAGTGCGACCACTTTCTCGCGTGACGCGCTTGTCAACACTCAGCGCGCTTACTGCGCGGATCTCGAGGACCACGTCACTCAGCCAGTCTACGACCAGCAGCGCGGTGCCCAGGTCCCGCTCGCTTCCGAACACAGTCACGGCGGTCTGCACGCGTCCATTGCAGACGTTCACAAGCACAACTGTGCTCAGTCAGACCGCGCAGCCTTCACTTCGCTCTCCGGTGACCAGCTCGCCAGCCCGGCAGCTGCCGTCCTCAGCTTCATGATGCAGGCAACCCCAGACGCCGGTCTCGCCGAGGACATTGCTGCCGACATGCTCTCGCACATGAACAAGATTGAGGCCACCATTACTCACCACGCCAATGGCCATCCGTTCATGACGCTCGCCAACGTGCCCGGCGCCGTCAAGCCCGTCAAGGCTCACCAGGCCTTTGTTCAGACCCCATCGTCCGATGGCAAGTCATCCGAGCTCAACCTTGTTTGGAAGGTGCGTTTCATCTTGTGATGTCACTTTGACAGCGTGACCACGCGACTCACATCACATTCGCTTGTTGCGCAGTTCGAGGTCGAGATGCAGGACAACTGGTATGACGCAGCCGTCTCCGTCGCCGACCCCAGCATCATCTTCTCCGTCGTCGACTGGGTCTCTGACTCGCCATACTACCCGCAGCCCGCGGCCGGTACTGCTCTGCCGACATCCCGCCTCGGCCGGCCCCAGCCGCCTCCTGCTGGTCGCGTCAAGACGACGACCGACCACAAGCTCTCCGAGGGTGGCCCGCACAAGTACCACGTCTTCCCGTGGGGTCTCAACGACCCGACTGAGGGCAAGCGTGAGAAGCTCGAGCCGCAGCCAGACGCTCTTGCGTCGCCCCACGGCTGGCACTCGATTGCCGCCGCCAACGACCCGGCTGTCACATCTCGTCTCGCACCGACCCCGCCGCGCCAGACGCTCGTCAACTACACGACGACGTTCGGCAACAACGTCTTTGCACAGGAGAACTGGGAGGGCCGTGGCGCGTGGTTGGACAACTACCGCCCGAAGTCGACCAGCAAGTGGCCGAACCTCACGTTCGACTACAAGTACGACCCCAAGGCGGAGGACGATGGGCTCGCTGAGGCACAGCAGTGGATCGACAACACGATCACCCAGCTGTTCTACACCATCAACCAGGTCCACGATTTGTACTACCGCTACGGCTTCGACGAGGTCTCGGGCAACTTCCAGCAGTCCAACTGGGGTCGCGGTGGCGCTGAGAACGATGGTATCATTGCGAACGCGCAGGACGGCAGTGGCTACAAGTGAGTTCATTGCCTCAGTACATGTTATTAGCTGTTTGCTGACTTTGCCACAGCAACGCCAACTTTGCCACTCCTCCGGATGGTCAGAACGGTCGCTGCCGCATGTACCTCTGGAACACGGCTACGCCTTACCGTGATGGCGACCTCGAGGCTGGCATCGTCATCCACGAGGTCTCCCACGGTCTCAGCACCCGTCTCACTGGTGGCCCGGCCGACTCGAGCTGTCTTGCTTGGGGCGAGTCTGGCGGTATGGGCGAGGGCTGGGGTGATTTCATCGCAACCATGATCCGCGCGAACGAGACCTACCAGGACTTCCCCATGGGCGCGTGGGCTGCCAACCAGAAGGGCGGCATCCGCAACTACCCGTACAGCCTCGACTACACCGTCAACCCGTCGACGTACGCGACCCTCGACAAGTACTGGGGTGTGCACGCGATCGGCGAGGTGTGGGCTGAGATCTTGTGGACTGTCGCGCAGAAGTTCATCAAGAAGCACGGCTTCAGCGAGACGTTGTTCCCTCCGGCTGCCGACTCTGTAACTGGCGAGGTGTCCGAGTCGAACGACTTCTACCGCCCGCGCCCGCGTAACAGCCTCGGTGAATTCGTCGGCCCGTACGTTCCCAAGCACGGCAACACGCTCATCGTCCAGCTCGTGTTCGAC
>Ga0247815_10002527_pt1 | contig 13528 bp, 21 predicted proteins | sample UWRJL194509B1_FD_181014 | JGI IMG/M metagenome (GOLD analysis project Ga0247815, IMG submission 181014) | Plant litter microbial communities from Arlington Agricultural Research Station in Wisconsin, United States - UWRJ-L194-509B-1 | ecosystem: Environmental > Terrestrial > Plant litter >... | reverse complement strand
CTCGGACAACGCCTGGCGCTCATGCAGAGCAACAGTTACGTCTTCGGCCGGTTCGAGCCATACACAAGGAAATTACAGTTGGGACAGGGTCACACTCTCCTCTTAGCCGAGTCGGCGGAGCGGAGAGCATGTCGATGGAAGCTGACGCAACCGGTGTATAAACGCTAATCGCCCCGCGGTCGGGATCGACAGACTGACAGTCGGGTAACGCCAGCATGTGAGATGTAAGCAATCCCACGCCGGCAGGGGCTCGGGTGCGACGAAAATAAAGTTGTTGCGTTGCTTCCAACGTCGCGGGTTGTGGCGCGATGTTACTGGAACTCCTTGAATGAATAGACGTCAAGAGTAGGCTGTGTGATGAACTCCTCCGCCGACGCTACTGGGAGGGGCTTTGAGGAGGTCTGCGGAGGGGCATGTGCTGGCGAAACAAGGGTTGGAGTGATGTGAGGTAAACTGTGCCAGTGTAACTGGCTCAATTGCCACCACCACGAGCCCAGTCTCTAATTGAGCTGTCCGAGATCTATACTCCGAGGTTTCCGCAGTCTGTCCTTGGCACTAGTCCGCCGTGCAATGAGCGTGGGAGCCAAAATGCCGTCGATGTGTGAAGCACGGAGCGAGTGCATTCATTGCATTGAGCGCTGGCAGGTTGCGAAGTGAATAGCTCTGCTGGCTGACACACACCGCCTAGAAGCAAATCGGCGACGGCGGATTCATGGATCCAGTGAGGTTGTCGTCGCAGGAGGAAAGCAGGACCCAGCCAAGCGGCACCTGACAGGGAGTGAACAAGATGCTAACAGTGACGGCAAGAGGCGCTGGGTACTGGCTTGGGATCTTGACACGACCCTGGGATGCGAGCGCCGCAGCCAGGGTGCATCTTTCGTGAAGAGCACGATATCAACCTTTTTAGAAGGCCAGAACGTCGGGGAGAAGCCAGTTGGTTCGGTGGGCAATAACAATCGATATCTTTCCGCTGCATTTTCAATCTAGACCAACACTTGCACGTAAAAATCGTGATCTCATCTCCGCGGCCCACATATATTGTAGATTCAATGCACCGAGCAACCTTCCAGACAGAACCTGCCGGGAGAACACCTCAAGCCTGGCCTTCGCAACCACGCCTCGCGTTATTGCCGCGCACGCTCGCTGTCATCAGATGTGGCCTACTTTTCCTCCACCGCACCGACAGCGGCGAACCGACCAGGATGATCCACGGCCCGCTGCCCCTCTGCACGGCCAAATCGGCTCTCCCGATACTCTGCATCGTCGTCGTCGTTTCCTAGATCTTGAAACTGGTAGGGTAACGGGACCTCTTTCGTCGCATGGAATTGATCAGTATTGCCGACATGGTCGTTCTCAATACGGACTGGAGGACGAGAACACGGTAAGCACCTGGAGGAACCCTTGCGGAGTCTGGACGTACAGAAATTCCACATGATCCGGCGGAGAGCCTCAACGCAGGCAACGATAAACGTGCGAAGCGGTGGGCTCGGCCCCTTCACGGGCAGGTAAAACACCCAGAAGAAGCGCATGAGAACATTGAGGACTGTCGCGATTGGGTATAGCTAGCGGTGAAGCTAGTCAGCAGGTGACAGTCATACCAGAGTGATGCGGACACACCCATCTATGGAACTCGTATGCAACCGCGCGTTCTAGCCATCGCGGTGGCCATGCCGAGACCACAGACCAGTCTCTTACAATGTCCTGCGGTGATTGATTAGCTGGGAGATAGTTTTGGGCGGTTGTAACATACCCAGTACGTCGTGTAGACTGCGCTGACGGCTGCAAACACGATGTAGATGACCTTATGCCGGCCAGGCAGGCCGCCTGCAAGTTTAGAACGTCAGACGTGGCCATCCAGCACGGATATAACGCACCGTGATAGCGCCAGACATAGTAACATAGGTACATGACGATGATGCTCGTGTACTTGCCCGCCTGTGAGGAGTCAAGCCGGTTGAGGACAAGTACCGCTGCTCGTGACCCTGGCACTCACGTTAACCAGGTGCATCCCCCTCCCTTCGTCCGACCACCGACGTATACACTGAACGAGACGAATCATTGGTCCAAGTGTGGCCAAGATGAAGACGGCAGGCCAGTGAGGATTCTTCGTGAGCTCGCAGCGTGGTATGGCACGTTCCCAACCGCCAGCCCCAGTTGCTACACAGCCAATGAAGTACAGATTGCCGAGTGGGAAGGCGAGGGAGCATAGTTGGTCACTGGAGTGAGAGGTTAGGCAGAAGTACAACTTGAATAAGGAAGAAGAAAAACGGCGTACGCTATCCAGAAGTCCGCGTACTGATCGAAGTAAACAGCATCAATAACATGGACAAGCGACTGCAAAGCAGACACAGACCTTGACGCGGAATGTTCCACTCCGCAACTGGCGCCCCAGAGTCTGAAAGAACCACCATCGTGCGCGGTGGGTCAAGATCGGGAGCGGGTTGAAGAGGAACACCAGAGTGAACAGTAACCACAAGAGTGGCCACGCAGTGGGCGACCAGATGCTCGTAAACGAGAACATGAAGGCGTATGCAAGGAGGAACATTAAGAATGCAGGAATCTGTTGTGAAGGGTGTAAGCTTGTTAATACACGCCAGTGGCTATGGCACTCACCTGAGCATACTGCCGGCTGTCGAGCGCGGAGCGACGATCGAGAGCAAATATGAAGACATAATTGATGCGAGCGTGCGCCCACACAAGCACGTTGAGGGTGATCAAGAGTGAGAAGGCGGTCGGAATGAAGAGCATGGCGTAGACTTGTAATAGTGGGCTCCATTCCGGGACTCGCGCCCGGACAGACGGCCGTAAAGCTAGAATCGTATGAGCAACAATTTATTTATGCTGTAATGTGGAAATCACCTTGACGGATACCGATGACTATTGCGGGGAGAGCAAGTCCGAGAAAGATCCCAGAGCGCCAGGTACTGGAATGATGCGTCGTTGCTGGCGGCGTGGAATGTAGCCGCTCGCGAGCTCTCCTGAGACTGCCCTTCTCTGTGAGGAAACGTTCAGCAACTTCGCAGCGCATCAAGGGGCAGCTCTCACCAAAGGAGTCGGCATATAGCTCCTCAACCTTTGTCAACATTCCCAGAACTTCTTCCTTGTTCGAGAAGCGAAGCGGCTCAATCTGCAACAAGATTTGAGTACTAGGCCATGTAACGATGTGCGAAATCGTTACCTTCTCACGAAGATATAATCTGCGGGAAATACTCTGCACGGCATTGAGCTCGTTTCAGTTGAGGCTTGCCACGGACGAACCTTGGTAACTTTGTCAAATTTCTTGAGTGCCTTGTGGAAACCTGTCTCGTTCAAGACTCGATAATCGTTGAGCAACTCGAGCCCGCGGTAGAACTCGAGAAAGTCCTTCTTGAGCTTCTTCCTCGCCGTTGCATAGTCCTCAGGATTGTTGATGGCTTGATCTTGCTCTTGGTCTTTGTCGGATGACTCTGGAGCGTCAACAGGCTGTCGAGCCTGCTGACCGTGTGAGGATCCAGGCACCGCGTCTGAGATGAAAGAGAGCCATTTGTTCTCCTGCGGTGCGCGCTAGTAACAAAGACACGTAGTTCAAGATGAGCTGGGTGATTAGAAACTGATAAGCTTGTGAATACGCACTCGGTGGAGGTGATGATATTCCTTTAGCTCTTTGATGTCACCCTCTAGCGAATCAAGTTGCTCTTGAGCCATCTCCTCGCGGCTAACATAGAACTTCTCGATCTTGTCCGCCTCGTGATCGAGCTTGCTGAAGAACTCGAGCTCCGAAGATGACATTGTGTCGAGTAATTCGCTAAGCGTATCATGTACGGGAACGTCGGAACGCGCTGAACAAGGAAACACGGTCAACAGCCGCTCGCAATGACGCAGACGAACGAGGACACTCACGAAACCTCCTAACAGCTCGGCGCGTTGAACGGAGTTGGCGTCGACTGCTGTCAAGGTGTGGACCGAGATGGCGACCAGGAGTTTGGTCTGTGTCGTTAGATACCGCCTGAATGGATGGGCGCTGAGCAGAGTTGATCAAGCGATAGTGCCAAGTCGTAGCGACGCACTGGAACAGGATCTTGTGAAGTTGTCCTAGGTCTTCGGGGTGGTCCACTGGCATGAGAGACATTTGATGGCACGGTCGCCAGTCGCGACGAAGAGCCAGTGGTAGGAGGGTCGGCCGCAGTATGTTTATTGTTGCGTTCATGTTGAATAACCGCAATCTGCTTCTGCAAGCCTTTGAAGTCAATGTATTTCTTCTTCCACTCGGGGATCCGCGTGTCCTCGAGGTAACTGTGACGTGCAGAGATCAGCGGTCTGGGCTACAGCTGTTTAGAGGTGCTCACTGTGCAAACTTCATTGTGGCGTTGAGTCAAGGCCGATTGTACGCCAGCGAGGACTTTAGAAAGGCAAACTACGAGCTGCGCACACAAATTCGTGGTCACACGAGCATAAAAGGCAAATCGTAACCGGCGCAGATCCTCTGCTTCGCCCTGTGACGCAACCAAATAGGCGAGCATGCGTCATTGTGCGGGATCGTCGCTCGTGCCAAGTCTTTCCTATTCCGGTAACTCGAGGTGCGGAGGCACATTCGGAGAGTGCGTCGCATGGAGACGCACTGTGCGAGACAAGGGACGTGCAGCATCATCAACGCGAAATGAGCAGTGAGTGGTCACATGTTGTTGGCTGGGCGCAGAATGCCAAGACCTAGATTCATAGCCTGAAATACGAGGAAACTCCGGTGCCCGCGATTATCTTTGAAACTGAGGAGCGGATGTGCAAAAGGAATTCCAGTTCAAGGCGCGCATCGGTAGCCTCCGACGTCACAATCCGGAAGTAAATTGACACGCGCACGGCTGGACAGTCCCCCGCGACTCCGGCGTTCCCTCAACAACCCACACAAATGCTTGCTTCTGCCTTGCGAACGCGACTCGCGCCTGGTGCGCTAAGACATGTTCCTGCTGTAGGCTCTAGCGCACGCGTCGCCTGCACACAACTTTTCATCGCACGCTACAAGAGCAAGAAAACCAAAGGTGCAGAGGTCGTCGATACACCGCCGCCAGCGCCACCTGGGAAGCGCGATAACTCAACTGCAAATCTTGTTCCGGGATCGCAGCTTAAGGTCGGTACCGAGGAAGGTGAGGCCGCATTTGAGGAGACAGAGGACAAGATGAAGGCAGCTCTCGAACACCTCCGCAAGGAGTTTGCTACGATGGAGCTCCAGGGCAGCGGCCGTGTCACACCAGCCATCCTCGACCCGGTTCGTGTCGAACTACCTGATGTTCCTGGATCTGGCCCCCGGTTGAACGAGGTCGCTACTATTGGTGTACGCGAAGGAACGACACTGCTCATCTCAGTATACGACGAAGCGGTATGCCAGCCACAGCTCATTCTGCGAACCGACGAGCTCTGAACACGTTCACCAGACAACAAAGCATGTTGAGAAGGCCATCTATGCAGCCAAGATTCCGCATGTCGTTCCTCAGAGGGTCGATAATGCCACGATCAAGGTGGTAATGCCCAAGTAAGTCGTGGTGTCTGGCCGTGTATTCGACGATGCTCATGTCCTCTATAGACCAACTGTCGAGGCCCGTAAGACGATCCTCGCGCAAGCCAGCAAGATGACAGAGGATCTTCGTGTGCAACTTCGTCGGACTCGTGAGGCTGGCGAGAAGAAAGCCAAGGTCACTAAGCACTCGAAAGGTCTTGACGAGGTGAGGCGCACGGCCCCACTCCCTTCTACTCCCTAACATACGGTCTGCAGTTTCAAAAGCTCAACACCAAGTATAATACTGAGTTGGACAAGATTTTGGAGAAGATGAAGAAGAACATGCAGTAGGCGCGTTGTATCTTCATGCTCCTAGGAGCCTCCAACACGATGTAATACGAGTTTCAATGCAGTTCGAAACCAATCAACATCTTCAAAATGTTTCAAAGTTGCTCAAAGTTCGTGGAGCGGTTTCCGACGTACCACGAATATACCGTTGTTGACGACTGATGCGGTCAGCATAAGTCTTGAGGCCGGCTGCAATGTCGCTTTCCGTTCTGCCTCCACCCATGGCGCGAGGCAGGCATACTACCTGTTCGCAACGTCTGCGTAGACTATGTACGCTGTTACTCGTACCTGCTGTCGTTCACGGCCTTCAATCGGTTTTGGCCGTAGAGCCGACAGAGGATGCCCTCGAGCGAGACGCGCCGTTCATTTTTAATAGCGTCCACTCCTTGCTGCGCCAATGGGTGAGATACTATACTATCCGCGCTGGACGCGCTAATACGTATTGATAGGGCAACACACTTGCACCGAATGGCTTCTCGTACTCGGTCTGTACAATCCCTGCTGGTACCACGCTCTACCACGGTCGCAAGGACGAGCATGATCCCCTGTCGCCAGAATGGCTTGCATTCGATGCGCAAATGAGCTACGGAATCATGGCCGGTCGCGGTGGAGTGACCTTCCTCCGAACCTATCGTTCAACGCGAAAGCTTGGTCCTCTCCTGTACTTCGACGGGATGAGCGCCGCGCTCACAAGCTCTGGGACCTTGGACACTCAGAGCCTCCTCATTGACGGTTTCGTTGACAAGAACGACCGGTCATTCTTCAATGACTACACTCGTGCGAAACGACTCTGCACGGAGGTCGCGCCGAGGATTGGCGTGGAAGGTTTCGTGCGCATGAACGCTGGGTTTGAACTCATCTGGTGCGATTGGACAACGGGGATCGAACTCGTACTAAACAACAACGTCACGCACTTTGCGTTACTGTTCAACGCGACCGAGTTTGGTGGGCTCCCAGCTCCCCCGGACTCACCGGAGCGTGGACCAGACGACCGTGGACCAAGGCGACTGCATGAACTGTTACCACGCGCTAGTGCTAGTCACGATATTCTCTCCGCTCGAGAAGGACCTCAAACTCATCTCACTAGCAACTCGAGTAGGCAGCTGGTACCTCCTATGCTCGACGAGCCGCTGCCGCCGCCGCCAGGTGCGCCACCAGGACCAGGACATCCCCGTCGTCCTCCTCCATACGGGGGGCATCCCGGTTGGCGACGCATACCCTTTTATGAATATACGAGCTGGGAGTGGCTGCGTTCCGCCACTGCCGTCTACGCGGGCTCTGGCGAGGTTCGGATCCGCCTCTTTCCCTCGACCTTCGTCTCTGCTTACGGTCGCGCTGGCCTCGACCTCTCATCGCCAGATCCAATTACGCATCGCCTCGTGAACACGACACTGGCTCCCGCAACCGCGAAAGCGATCCTCGACGACGTCGCGCAGGCAGTGGCTGACTTCCGCGACACCAGTAAGCCATCTTCCGATGTAGATTGGAGAAGCGTGACGGACCAGATCGTCAACCAGTATGGCCGTCGCCTTCCGGAACTACACGCCCTTCTGCGAAATGGAACGACGGAAGCGATACAGCAGGCACAATTCTCGTTGGCTTCAATGTTGGTGCACTTTTACGTGCCTTCACTCAGCCTGTCCGAAAATCGCGCCGTTTGTGCCAACACATTCCTTTATGGTGTGGATGCCTCAACGTTACCACAACGCGAGAGGGCAACCCTGCGCGCCATCCACTTGGTTCAGGCAGAGATATGCGATTCCCTCTTGAAGCTGAGGGATGGCCTCTTGCCGAGCGATGGCAAAAGCCCCGTCTCGAGTGATCTGCCGTCGGAGACTGTGGTGAGGGCTGCAGATCAGCTATTGCAGCTTATGGCGCGTCTGAGGTGGGACATGTGGGTGCAGTGTGACGAACACTGTTCGTATGCTCAGGTTCGTCTTTGATCGAATGAAACTGACGATCAAAAACTGAGTTAACTTTCAGGTCTGCTACATTGAAATCTGGCCGCTGCGGCTTGGTGGGCGTGGGCCGCGTGGCCCCGGGGGACCAGGTTCAGGCGAGGTGCGACCGGTGTGTATGGGATACGCCTAGTTACGGTGTCCCTTTGACTCGCCAGATTACTCTACCCACCATTCAATCCATTGAGTTATCCATTGAGTGAGCTCACAGTTGTGGCTGCATGCTGGCTCTTCAACTTGGAAACATCACGTGCTGGTCCCTGAGCGGCAGACATTGCGCCCCTTCGACGCCTCCAGCGAACGCCTCATCCCTGTTCTATGCTCGGCAGCCTCCCGATTCGCATCTCTCCCTCTGCCCACTCCCAGCACCAGCATCCGCCAGAGAAATAATGACCTCGTATCTGCATGAGCGGACCAACCTTGCGTTCTACCTCGACAGCTCCGTCTATCAACAGAAACCGTCGAAGCACGCGGATCTCCTGAAAATAATCCAGGTTCGTGCTATCAGCTAATCCTATATCAGCTCCTCCCACGCATTTCACTCGCAGAACAAGTACGGCTCCCTCGAAATCAGCATGCACAAGGCCGACATTGTGTTGGTCGACCCCGGCGAGAGAACGCTTGAGACATTTGCCCATGTGCAAGGCGTGCTCGTTGACTATCGCTATATCAAGGATGACCAGCGAAGGCAGCAGCGGGGTCATCCACAAACGCCATTCACGCAACACATCGTGGAACGGTGCGTCCTATCGAAGATACTCGTGTAAACTGCTGATACTTTGCCTCTAGGGCTGTCAGTCGTGTCATCGGTCGAAAGACCTATGTATTCGCAACGAGACCTGGTGCCGAGCTCAAGAAGATGAGAGAAGATGAGAACATGGTGAGTACCAGCGGTCTATCTGCACCGCTGCTGATGACATTAGACTGACGCGAACGCCTCGGATGCAGCAGGCGGACATAGCAGACCACGAGGGCCATGATGCCGATGAATCAGGCTTAGACACGGAAGACGTCACCGGGGACGAAGAATCGCAGGACGAAGATTATACGGACGACGTTGAGGTGAGAGCGTGAATTGACAACGAAATGCCCCCTCAACTTATAAGGTCTCGCATTAGGAGGCGCAAAATGCTGTCATACATAGCAGACCTCGTCGCAGAGCAGCCATAACGCAGCCCAAAGCTTCACCTAGGGGTTTCTTCGGGGCTCGCAACCCGTCAACTCGGGCTGCACCTGGAGAAGCTCGCGCGGATCCCGGTGCTTTCAGTAGCCGCAGCGACTCTACCTTGGCTACGCAGTCATCACTTCCAATTCCACCACACCGCTTCACACCAGGTGAAGTCATTAAGCCATCACCTGCTCTGGCCAGCTGGATGTGCGATGTTCTTCGACAGCTTCTTGAGTGGTATCCCTTATTGAACAGGAAGGCCGTCATGAGGAAGCTATCTTCTGTGGTTATGCGTTTCGTGAGTTGTTATTGCACCGGCCCGCTGTCTTCGCTAAGCATGATCAGTGCGATGCGGGCGTATCCTCCTTGATTTATAAGATCTGGGAGAGAGCTGGAAACGAGGAGTTCAAGGCACACTTCCGGCCCATATTTGCGGCAAAAATGTCGTCGACTTCAGCGTCAAGCCAGAATGCCGTCGCATCCCCGTCCAAAGCTGCCCTCGAGACCTCTGTAGCTGCCGCCGTTGCACACTTCAATCGCCAGGTAGGCGAGCTTGACAGGGGCAAAGACCGCCGCGTTCTGCCTCCACATTATCCCCGACCTCCGGCATCTCTCATGAGTTGGTCATCCGGTCATCGGTACAACCGTGAGGATGAAAACTGGTTCTACAAGATGTACCGTTATCTCATCGAAACATTCGGTCGGGAGATCACCGATGTGGAGATGGCGCTGCTCATCATTGAAGCGGTATGTAGACATAGTATCTGGGCGAGTGCCATACAGTATATCTCATAATGCCGCGCAGACAAACGGGAAGGCGGCCTTCAGCATGCTGGAATGTTTCATTCAGGATCCTGTACGACGGAAGGTTCTACAAGCTATCGACAAGGAGTTTGGCCGCGTCATCGTCAATTCAAGGATGGGCCAGGGGAAGCGACCGCATGAGTTCGGTGGGTCAACTACCAACAGCTACGCTTCGTCGCCTTGCTAAGCACCCATTCAGCATCCATTGAAGAGCCATCGAATAAGCGAGCGAAGTTCGAGGAGGAAAAAGGTCTGCTGCCGCGTCTGACGCGCGTGGCAAAGCGGTAAAGACCGTCTGCAGGGATAACCTCTAGCCCTTCTCTGTCCTGTATATACAAGTCCGTGTTATCCCCCAACGAATGAGGTTCAAATGAAGACCATAATGTATAGGACAACTATAGTTGAATCATCTCGAGGGGCTTCGAGGGGAACATGTATTCCCACATGACCTTGCGGAAAACGGAAGGCGAGAGAATGTCGACACCCGGGGAGAGAAATTGGAAGACATGCCACATGACATTGGCAACTTCATGATCCTAGTGGTCGGTTCGCTGTCAGCCAAACAACCCACGAAACCAGCACAGTGGGCGAGAGTTGAAACGCACCCGCATGGCCACACGAGCCATAGCTTTCAAGTACCACCGGATGAACGCACCGTCCTTAAGAGTCGTTCCCGGAGTTGGTGTAGTTGATGGATTGCCGTAGTCACTTGTCCGCTCGCCATCCCTACAGGTCGCGGTGAGAGTGGTACTATGATGACTGACGCGAATACGTACCAGATTCCGTCGGTGCGACTGCCGGCCAACTTGAAGAATGACGGGACAAACTTTGGGTCTTGTGGTCCGCGAGGGTGGCGCCGCAGCTCACCGTCAAGTGTGGCTGCAGCTATGGCGCACTTCGTCACGCCCTCACTGTTTGACTGTCAGAGTTGATTATTGTGGGCACGGGTGGGTGATCTTACCCTAGACGTGGATTCAATCGCATTGTTGAATCGCCGAGGGCGATGAAGTTGCGAGGCAGAATGTCGCTGACTTTCTCATACGAGATTCTCGAGCACGCTCCTGTAGTGAGACACTTTGAGATGCAGTCAACAAATAGCCAGCCAGTTGTACGCACTGATCTTGCCATCCCACGCCACCGCCTGGTCCTTCACTGGCTCAAGCAAATCGAGGATATCGAACCAGAACTTGGGTGGTCGCTTGCCATCAATGGTAGCCGCATGAGAGAATTCGCGCAGCTGCAAGGAGGTTGCTCAGTGGCATAGCTCAATGTCTGGAGAGCTGTCGTACCTGATCAAGTGTAACTGGAGTGTCGGCTTCTGGGCCACCTCCACCGAGAATCACGCCTCCGTCCTCGCGCCAGCCACCGAATAGGGTACGAGTATCGTTTGACGGGGGCAGGGGGCTCCAATTCACAAACCAAGTGCCGAACGATATCTTCTGCTTCTCAGGACCCGCTGGAATAGATTTAGCGACTGGAGCAATTTTGGCTACAGGAAGAGTCAGGCTTACGGTAGGCGAGTGTTTCGAGCTTCTTGAGGTTCTCGGCGAAACCAGGTGGTGTGGGAAAGTCGATGGATGAGTAATTGACAGACGGATTGTACTCTTGCCGAATGGTGGCAAGGCGGTCAGCGGCTGGTGGAGGCAAAGCTCGCGATAGCCACTTCAGTCCAGCCTGTGTGACGCCAGTGCAGTCTCAAAATGGGGTTCAGACCGGTGCTTCGCATCAAGCAAACTATGAGCGTACCGACAAACATGTCACATGTGATCTGGGACGATGATCCATCTGCCAGTCGCACCCCGACGGATGAAACCACGCGTGAGTCATCAGAAAGCTTGACTTCTGTGACGGTGCCATTGATGTATTCAATCTGCAGCAATGTCCCAGTCAGTTTGTTTTCGTAACTGATAACCAGGACTCGGACAACCTTGGGACACTGCTCGTGAACAACGTCACGGATGATGCTCTCCAGCACGCGCCGAGTGCAGAAAATGTTGTGGGGGACTGGCTCTCCGCTCTTTTTATAGTGGGGATACGGCATGGGTAGACCATGTCCGTCGAGGAATAGGTTGAAATCGGCAGGTACGATCCTGGGGGACGAAATAGCGAGTATATCAACTTCCAGTGCACCACAAGCGAAGAGTCACACTGACCTGGCGCCATGGGATTTTGCTTTGTCGTCGAAGCCAGGGAAGAATTCACGCAGCGTCTTCAGCAACAGCGCCTGGTATCCTGGTCGATTATCAGGCCAACTATCCATATCTCCTTCGGGTTCAAAGCTGCGCACCGTGAATAGCAGTATATTGCTCGACTCTACCACGCTTGTGCGTCAAAACGTTGTAGGCGACGCCGTCACGGACGACCTCGCGAGTGCCTGTAAAGACAGGGCCGTGGCGCGCCTCTTCTGACAGCGCCCAAGCCTCGGGCTCTACAACGATAACACGTTCGAAGTGCGCCGTGCAGACACGCGCAGTCAGTAAGCCTGCCAGGCTGAATTGGACGCATTTTGAGCGCGTGTAGGGTGGGCACTCAGTGAGGCTTGCACACCTTCCGCCTGCAATGACCACTGTGCCGTGCTTCGCATGCGTGACTGGCTCGGAGAGCTTGGGAACGTCGCCTAGAGAAGTAGTTGTGAAGGTGATGTTGCGTCTGAATGCGCGCTTCAGCAGAATCCAGGTAGGTACTGCTACGGCGACTGCAGCAGATGCGATCGCGAGTGGCGTGGTCGACTGCGATACCAGGCTGTCCATAGAAACGAATGGGAAGAGGTTGAGCGGGTTATTGACGGGCCGCTCCGCTTTTGTTCAATGACGGCAAGGATAAGCATGTGCTGCCGCTGTTAACAGAAGTTGTGAACATGCGCAGTGACGGAGCCACGTCGAAGCTCCGACGCCAAGCGCCGGAAGTTGGTTACACTAAATGAACAGACACATCCGAACACATCAAGGCTCCGGTCCCCGTGCAGTTTGCTAGCTGAGATACGCACCTACTCGACTCAACACCCCTCAGGAGATAAGGCGAATTCGAATTGCTCGGGTGCTTGACAAACACTCAAATACAGTTCCGAGACAAGGATCCTCCGTGCAAGTGGCCGTCCGCCGAGATATTGCGACCCACGCGTCGTGCGGCTTGCGGTGAAGCGTGGTGAGTCATCGCCCCGAAGATTTCGGGATGGACGTGACAAACGTGACACCACGCGTCGCTCTGACTGCCACAAATAACGTGGGCGCTCTCAAACCCTTTGGATAGGCAAAAACATGCAGATGCTACTTCCATGTAGGACGCCGCACCCAAAGGGCATGTATCGTGCACCCTTTACTCACCATTTTGTAGATCTCTGCTCTACAATCGTTTCGCTCGCCTCGTCTTCGTCAACGCGCCTTTGCTCTTGCAAAGCTCTGCAAGCAACTGTACATATGTAAGGCTCGAGCTGCAGGCACTACGGCTTGCATTAAATAGGTCAATGTCACACGCAACTAACCACCGAGGAACCATTGAATAAGCTTGCCAAGTTCGAGCACTAGAACCTTCGCCGCCATATCTGGCGCGCGTGGCAAAGCGGTAGAGACAGTGTGTGCGGGAAACGACCTCTGACCCATCAGGTGAGCGAAATTTCACTGAAAAAGGTAACATGCAGTTTCTCTATCCCGTAGATACACAACGGGGAGGGCCGCATATTTTGCCCAGGAATACTCTGATTGCCGCTTGCTTCCCCTACGCTGTATTTTGCTCCAAAATATGATGTTTAAACTGAGACGAGACCTTTTGGGTATTGCATGAGTT
>Ga0247815_10002525_pt1 | contig 13530 bp, 15 predicted proteins | sample UWRJL194509B1_FD_181014 | JGI IMG/M metagenome (GOLD analysis project Ga0247815, IMG submission 181014) | Plant litter microbial communities from Arlington Agricultural Research Station in Wisconsin, United States - UWRJ-L194-509B-1 | ecosystem: Environmental > Terrestrial > Plant litter >... | reverse complement strand
GTCGCTGGATGAGCGCGCGACCATGCAACCCGGCGACATCTGAACGTACGTCACGTCAGCCATCCCTGCCTTCTCTTGGCCCTATCTGGAGACTAGCCGCCGCTATCTCTACCTCCTATCAGGCCCCTTGCGCTCTCAGAACACTGACGGCCTGCGCTATGGACTTTTTACAGCGAATAGACCCAAGCTGACAGTCCAGGCGCTGCAAAAGATGGCCTCCAGCGGCACGCGCATTGCAGTGTGCACGGCATACGACTTTCCGACTGCAACCCGCGCAGATCGAGCGGGTGCAGACATGACGCTCGTTGGCGACTCGCTTGCGCAGGTTGCGTTGGGCTACCCGAGCACCACTCGTTTGTCTCTGGATGCCATGATTCACCACTGCGATGCAGTCTCGCGTGGCACTGCACGCCCGTTCCTGTTCGCGGACCTTCCATTCGGCACTCACCCGACGCCAGAAGACGGCGTTCGCGCAGCTGTTCGTCTCATTCGCGAGGGTGGTGCCGACGCCGTCAAGTTGGAGGGTGGCCGCGAAGTCGTCCCCGTCATTCGTGCATTGGTCAACAACGGCATTCCAGTAGTCGGCCACGTCGGCTTGCTGCCGACACGCGCCGCAGAGACTGGTTTCAAGGTCCAAGGCCGCGGAGCTCTAGGCGCGCTGAGGATCATGGATGACGCCGAAGCCGTTTGCGAAGCTGGCGCGTTCGCCATCGTCCTTGAGGCCGTGCCTCACCGCGTCGCCGATGTTATAACAACCAAGTTGAACAAGTTGAAGAGGTTCACCATCGGGATCGGCGCAGGACCTGGGACGAATGGCCAGGTTCTCGTCTGCGCAGACGCGCTGGGCGAGTGGAAGGGACACCAAGCCAAGTTCGTCAGGCGGTTCGCCGAGGTAGGCGATCTCGCCGAGACAGGCAGCAAAGCATACGTCGACGCGGTCAAAGACGGATCTTTCCCAGATGCAGAGAAAGAAGGATATGATATGCTACAGGGCGAGTGGGAGAAACTCTCAGGTCTGTTGGCGCAGCGTGCAGGTGTTGGCTCCAAGTAATGCGTGAATCCTTTGATTGCCCACTAATCCGAGCTCCATGTGTAATATCGTGTCCAGCGAGCCCAAAAGTCGACATTGTGATAGATAACTGCGTGCGAAAGGCGATAAGACCTAAGGCCGGTCAAGCAGCAGATTGCACGTGCTCGCCACTTCTGGTTTTATTTTTTAAAGCCTCGTCGGCTAGGGCAGACAGACACGCGCGGAGGAAGAAGTTGAGGAAGAGAAACAGCGTCAGAATGCAGATCCAGCGGTTGAGACTCCGCCTACAACCAAACAACATCCTTCTCAACCGAACGCAACTTCTGTAAGTAATTATTGAGTCCTTCTGTGTCACAGGTCTACTGCGGCGAGCTTATGAAATCAAATGGACACGCGGCGATTCCTCCACACGTAGTAAGGTACTAGAGGAATGGCATTGATTGGATAGTGGTGAGACAGGACAGCAGTCTGAGTGGATTATTGCGAAAATATCCCAGGGAGTAGAGAGGTATCACGAGGATCATGGGTGCTCGTCAGTGCAGAACTGAACTACACCGACTCGTGCAGCATCGGCGGATTGGAGGCTTGCTTCGATGGTAAAGTCGGCCGGCGGTCCGATAATGCGTGGCCATCCAGGCTCAGATGCGTTACTTTGGAAGTCAACTGGTCTGACCCGCTTTCAGTACCAGTCGAGACCTCAGCCACGCTTGTGAGTGCAATGCCGTAACGGATACTTCCTCGCTGCGCCGGACTCAGGCTGGCCAACGGGTAACTGTTCATTTGCGACGTGCGCCGGCTCCGGTCAGAGTAAGCGAACTGAATGTTATCGCGGACGGATGGTTGACCATCATTGTGATCGTTGTCGAGCTGGCGTCGGAACCTTGCCCAGCTACAAATCAAAGCTACTATCAGAGGCCTAGTCATGAACGTGTGCTTCCTACGCACGAATTGATGGTGGTAAGCAGTGCAGTGGCGTACAGTGGCGCGACAATCGGCATAATCAGCGGGAATAGCGAACCTAACGGAGCCTGTGGGTATCAAGTTCAGATGTTGAACATGAGCTCGGCAGAGTTAGGATCGGCTTACTACTCCGAGGCTCGAAGCACTGATGAGGATAAGAACCAAACATATGAGACAAGGCAAGAGCGATTCGACTACCATGCGAATGGTTCGCAGGACAACGGTGTCAATATCGGCCTTCCCTGTCCGTTGTCGCCACAAGCTGACGAACACTGATTGAAATACTCGTTAGTAAATAGAGGCTGCCTTTACGGGACACTGCCACGCACATGTCGACGAAATAACGGCGTCGAGAGCCACGGTTGCAGACATTATAATCCAGACTGGAGGAGGGCGAGTGAGAAACCGCTTCACAACTGTTGGGAATACGTACCAGTGGTTCGGATCTCCTCGACCTGGTCTGCTTTGGCTCCATAAACAGCCTTGCGCACAGTCAGTCTCGCGTACACGTGAGTGGCGCAGAATAAACGTACCGCCACGACGAGTGCGACACCCTGAGCAAGAAGCATGGCCAAGATGAACCTCAGAACGCGTTTGGATTGCGACAGCTGCGGCTAGCATGAGAATCGTTGCAACATGTTCGCTTTTTAGGACCCTCGACAACCTTGTAGCATCTGAGAGCCTAAGAAATACCCATGAGAATTTCCACGAAGGTAAGAAGAACTGGACCGCACAAAGAATCCGTGAACAAACCATACGACGATGGCGTTCTGTACATGGTCATTCCTGGATCGTGGGAGACTTAATATCAAGACTCACGAGTACCGGCTCAAACCACGGATGCTTCAAAAAGGATGTCAATGTCATACTTGAGTAAGAAGCCGTACATGTGCGCACGGGGAGGTGGGCCTACCCGAAAGGTTAACTATGTCCGCGAACTGCGCAGATCGAGACGCACCCAGGTCCGTAACAAGACGCAGATGCAGTATACCCGCCACACTCCATTTACAACCTGCAGCCTATTTGACTCGTCAGAAATGGCGTGAGATCAAGGGTTGGAAGGAGAACTCGCATTGTAAAAACCAGCACGACTGCGACATAAAGTTGAAAGAAACGGCCGTCGGCTAGACTATGACCCTGTCGAGCAAAGTACACGACAGTTTGTACGGCGAGAATACAAAAGATGCCGAACTGCACTGTGGAAAGAGGTCAGCGTGGAGAGTATTGTGCGCAAGGTTAAACGAGCACCGCGTTACGCACACAATGTCCCGAATAGTAGCGGGGCAATGAAATCCGGATCATACCAGCTGGGCAGGATGACTGATAGTCCAGTCGCGGTGACCGAGTGCGGGGGAGAGGCAGCGGAGAACTGTCGCACATCAGCCATAATGTCGATGGAGGAAGAAGACATCCTACGTCGTGTCACCTGCGCGTGGGTTTTAGGGAGTCGGTGGGCACAGGCGTGTCGGCAATCATGAGAAGCAAAGATAATAAGGGTTATTATTTGGCGGTATCCTACCATCATCTGTCGGCTCTGTATGCGGAAGACGTCGACCTTTCGACTAGCTGATGACCTCAAGTTCAGAACGAAAGAGCGCAGGACGCATGTTGTCAATCTCTGTGAGCATCCTTTAGGGTTGAAATAGTAGTATGAGCCACATGCCAGTTCGTAATGCCTTAAACGCGTGGGCCCCTCATAACAGACTCGCGTGGAGATTAAGCTAGAACCTCGGCTGCCAGTGTGGGAATCTTCAGGGCCTAGTTCCTGAGCTACATTAATTACTCCCGCGACGTTGTTTGCAACCGCACAAAAGCCACGCATCTACTCACGGGGACGTTGTGATCGGCGATCGGGCCGCACATTCACCTTCGCAAGACTCGCGGACCCGTCCACAATCAGTAAAGGTTCTGGAAAGCTGTTCGCAGGTGATGCTAGTCGCGCGGACGTCGCCCAACCAAGAAGGTTCAGCTGCTCATCACAAGTCTCTACGGCGAAAATAGGCGTGCCCGGAACCGTGGAAAGAATTCGCTAAGCAAGGGAGGTCGACAGATGTGGAGTGAGAATGCGGGTTGTGGAATGACTCAAGAAGTAGATCATGAGATCAGCAGCGTGGCGATTCACCGTGGTAAGAGCGCTCTGACTGGCGGTGGAATCGAAGTAGAAACGGAGGATCACGCAATGACTGTGGGAGGGCGACACCACGGCATTGTCTAGAACGAACATTAGACTCTCACGAGCAGATATGATGTTCTCGAGAGTTTGATGGACGTCTCCGCTTAAACAACTGTCCACATGAGCACAAGGTAGCAGCAGCCAAATGGCATTGAGACCGACAACAGTGGAGGAATACAGAAATACAATACGAGTCGAAACGATACAATACAGTACTCCGCGCGCTCATCATAGCTCGTGACTCTAGCCCGCTCCTAGACCCGTAGCCCGGATGGGCTGCGTGCTCGCTTTGAGGACAAAGTTGGAGAATACTCTGTACGAAGATCCGGTACAGTACCATCATCTGAAACCAAAGGTCGTCCTTTGGAGCTGATTTGTTCCGATCCACTCCCCCCGAAGCTCGAAAGCTCTATCGTGTCCGCTAATGGAACGTCGTACGACATGCTACTGCCTTGAGTCAAACCAGTCGACTGATGGATGTTCGATTGCGACGTCCGCCGGGTCCGGTTGGTGTGAGCGAATTGGATGTTGTTGTGGCTAGAGATATGAGCGTCGTCACGGTTGCTGTTGTTGAGCTGGCGTCGCAAGGCTGGACGACTGGGAGACCCGAAGGTCAGTCGTCGAATCACAAAGTCACTCTCACGCACGAGTTAAGAGATGTCAGCAGCGCGTTGGCATACAACGGAGAGACAAGCGGTAGCGCCAGAGGAAATAATGAGCCCAGCGGAGTCTGCAAAAATAGAGATCTGAGTATGTGCCATCGTCGTGCCCAGCGAGGGTGTGATGGGCCTACCGTTCCAAGGTGTACGACACTGATAAAGACAAACACCACGCAAACGACACATGGTACGATTGATTCAACAGTTATGCGGATGATTCTGAGAATGACAGTGTCGACGTCACCTCCGGTCCGTTTTCGCCACAAGTTGACGAACACTGATTCAATGACTGTCAGTCACAGGTGACGCACATGATAAAGGAAATCATGCACATGTGACCGAGAGCGCAGTATCGAGAGCCATGGTCGTCGCTGATATGGAAAGGGCTGAATGCAGTCAGCGGACGGCCGAGAGCCGCTGAAAATACGTACTGCTAGTGCGAATCTCCTTTAGTAAGTCTGACCTGGCTGCAGAAACCGCCTTCAAATGGTCAACCGCGCGAAAAGACGGGAGACTGGCTTGACGTACCACTACAATCCCGGCGGCAGTCTGCGCAAGGACCAATACCAAGATTAATCCCATTACAGGCTTTGATCGTGACAACTACGACTGGTGTGAGTACGACGACATGCTCAAAGTCCAGCCCCCGCGAACCTTGTAGCATCGGAAGATCTGAGATCTGGATTAGCGTCATGTCCTAGACAGAATAGAGATAGTCGTACAAAGAAGCCGTGAACGCACTCCACGACAGTGCTATTCTAACCATGGATGTCAGTGGGAGATAGGAGCTTCAGAACTGAGTCGCACCAGGACTATCTCAAACCACGCGTGCTTTGAAACCAGTGTCAATAGCAACTGAGGTGAGAGACGCAAGGGTGCGAACCGGAAGACGATCCTGCGATGGATGTGAGCTGTATCCACAAGCAACATATAGCCAAGCACACCCATGGTCGTAACAAGACGCATATATTGTATATCCGCCAAACTCCGACCGCAACTTGTAGCCTGATCGATATTGGAGAGTCGTGCATGAGAAGGAGAAAGAAAGACACACGTTGTGCATACGAGCACGACCGCGGTGAACAGTTTGAACAGGCGGCCGTCATTCAAGCCATGCCCCTGCCGTGCAAAGAATAGAACGGCTTGCATCAAGAGAATGCAAAATATGCCAAACTGTACTGCTTACAAGCGTCAGCACAGAGGACGACAAGCATGTGCGGCGTACAGGCACACGAGACTGGCATTTGACGCACACAAGGTCCCGAGTATCAGCGGGCCAATGAAGTCTGGATCATGCCAGCTGGGAAAGACGACAGAAAGCCCAGGCGATGAGGGAGATGGAGACCCGGACGGGAACGGTGGCTGCTGGGCCATGGTGGAGGAGAGCAAGCTGCGAGGCCGCAATTGGATCATGAAAACCGACTTCATCGAAACAACCCGCAGTGGGACGAGTTACTTCCGCGGCGTCCGGTGGTGCCGGCATCTTAGACTAGCGTTAGACTGCGGAAAGTACCGAGGATAAATCAAGAGCCGATGGTGTGAACTTGGACAACTCCGACAGACACATCTCATATGTCCGGGGCGCGTCGCATCTTCTCGACGCCACTTGATCTGCGCTATATTTACAAACAGGTTTTTCGGACACACAGCAAACACCTCGATGCGACAGTCAATGAAACCAAATCGAGACGAGCACAAGGGTACCTGCTCCGCTCTAGAGCCTCTCGGAACGTCCCGGAGGCACGAAATCGCCACTTTCGTCATCTCTAAAGTCAAAATATCGCTTCACCCTGTCCGAGGCCCCGGGGATCCCCACGGGTAAAGTGCTGGTGCCGACGAAACGAACAAGATTCTAATTGCAGGGTTAAACATTTGCAGATCACGACTGGCCCACATCGAAATCACGTATCGTGCAGCCAGCTGGAAGTCTTGTCGCTCGCGGGAACCACCGTGGTACGACCAGGCTCTCAATACAATGACAATTCTCATTGCTATCATCGGTGAAGTGGAGAACGGTCTTGCGAGCCTACAGCTCGAGCTGATCCTTTGGCAAGTCTTCACCATTGATAGTCAGCAATCCTGGTCTTGCGAGGTAGAAGCAGGCGATGCGAAAATTGTGAGTCTCAAACTCGGCGCCTGACCATGTTTTTTTTGCGTTTCAGTCTCGCACAACTTGATACGATCTGAAATTGTTTCGAGGGGACCGTCCGACGATGCATGACGTACAAACCAGTTCTCTACCTCGCAGAGTTCGTACCCTGTTGAGGATCGATACCCATCCCATCATACATCCCAATGCCATCCATGAACTGCTGCCACATAGCGTTCAAGTTGTGCCCCTGCTGCCCCTGCTGTGTTCCATCCACGCCGTACGGGGGGTCAGCTGTACCCATATACTGCATTGCGTCCCATGTGCCGCTGTGGTAACCTTGTCCCGGCTGCGCTGCGGTGTATTGCTGCTGCTGCTGCTGCTGCTGCTGGAAGCCCACTTGAGGCTGTGGCACGGAATCGAAGGTCGGAAGCGGCGGGAAGAACGCATCATACGCTGGATCGTACATAGGCAGCGCCCCTTGCTGAGGCTGATGCTGCATTGGTACCGACTGCACGCCATAGTTTGCAGGGTCGAGTGGCTGGTGCTGATACTGCACTGGCATTGCCGAGGGAGGAGCTTGCTGTTGTTGTTGGTATGCAGCCGCTGGTGCAACAAGGTTTGGCGGCTCGTATCCAGTGCTCGGCTGACCCCAGCCGATCGACGCTGAAACTGGCGCCTGATCGATGTTTATCTGTTGCTGCTGTTGCGCTAACGGAGGTAGGGGCGGCACAAGAGGTTGTTGAAAAGCTTGCTGCACAATCGGCCGATGGTGCTGTGGAACCTGAGGCGGCTGCGCTTGAACCGGCTGCGACACGATCGGCTCGAGTTGGATGGTCTGCACCTGTACCCGCTGTGGCTGTGACGGTGGCGCTTGATGAGGTGGTGTAGGTGCCTTCTGCTGCTGTGATCGGCCGATATGCTGGCTCTGGGACGTCTCGATGAGGCGCGTGTGACCAGTGATGTACTTAAACTCCATCTCGTCAACTTGAGCATCAACATCAGCGACGTCATGCGGTCCATGTGAGACAGGCTGTCCCTGAGAGGAGGTGAAGGTTTTGTACGAGGTCTGGGCGGCACTATAGAGCTTCTCTAGCTTGGGCTGCATGCCAGTCAGGATGAGCGCTACATATAAGATATATAAGAAAATACCCACGTAGAGGCGCTTGACACTCCTTGAAACCGTCTGTAAGCGGTTGAAAACCTCGTAGATGCGCTCTAGCTCGGCCCAAGCGGACGGCGCCAGTCCGCTCCCAGGGCTCTTCATCACCACCGTGCCAAGAATCACCTGCGCATTCACCTAAATTAGCCACCATCCGAACCCACCACCCGATATGCCGATACACTTACCATAGCGGAGAAGGTGTCCGTGATGAACATCGAGAACCGGCTCGCTAACGGAACCTGGTGCAGCAGCACTCTCACGCTCGCCGTGATGTAGAATGACGATCTGAATGCTGCCAGCACGGACTGCGCATATACCGTCCTCAGCGGGTCTTCGGGCGAGTCGACTATAGCCTGCGCAAAGAAACCGCGGTGAAGGTACAGGAGCGCTAATGGATAAGTCCCCGGTCAGACACAATGTTCCCTCCAGTCGCGAAACAAGGCTTACTCCTCTGCATAATCACAAAGACCGCTGTTCTTTCCAACAGCAGCAATGTATTCCCCTCCGCCTCTGGATCGAATTTGCCCACCTCGGCGATCTTGAGATGCGGCGGCGGGACAATGTCGCGGATAAGCTTGTCGAGGCGTTGCACGGTACTGTACGTGAGCGGGACAACGCCAAACGCCTGATCCTGCACTTTGAGCAGGCAGTCGTTGGCGAACTTGTGCATCCACCCGCGCACTATTGGATGAGGACGCGTAAGTAGTGGGTCCATGGTGAGTAGAAGAATGTGGGCATACAAGATGGATGACGTTCTCCCTGTTCGTCGGTGAATCCCTGGCGGTCCTCAGCCATCTTAGCGTCGAGGTGGAGAGTTGAGAATGCGGGCGGACGGCCAAGCGAGAGGGATACGAAAGCGTCGTAAGAGACAACATCCCACTGCGAGGCGTTAACAGATGATCCTCCGCGGGTAGTCACTTACGAGGAGGGTTCGGCGGCGCTGCTTCTCTGTGTCTTCCAGATCCCAAGGCGTATCATCACGATGCAGACCAAGCTGATTGTCATCGTCAGCTACACGCTGACAGAAGATACGTCTTGCTCACACTGTGGCATAGCTGAGCCGTCAGTCCCAGTAGGTTGTACGCCATGGTAATGGCAGCTGGCTGGTCGCAGAACCCGAGGTACCACGTCATGAGAAAAGTCGCCCGGCACGCGTTCATCGTTGGATGATCTAGGACCGAGTCAACTGAAAGTGCGATCCTCGCAAGCTGATATGCATCAACGCCCTCCAAAGCGTATGCTTCGCGGTTGATGTCGAGCGCGTGGCCAAGTGCGATGATAAGTAGGAGCATACCAAGCCCGTGGGGTGACACATCGTCGATGCTTGGGTCTTCTCCAGAACCAGGATAAACGAGGGACACGACTGTGTCCTCGAGTTCATCGCGCGGGATGACATCGTAAAGCCAAGAGCCATTTTGGTAGTAGATATCGATGCAGTGGCGTGCCACTGAGCTCCGAGGCATTGCATCGCGAAGGCGGGGCCAGATCTCGTCCTTCAGGTCGGCCAGGTTGGAGAGCGGGAACGAGCGAGAGAGGGCTGCGAGTTCGTGTGGGAGGGTGCCGCGGTCGAAGCTGTCGTCCTCAGTGTCGTTGATTGTCAAAAGTAACTGCAAGTAGTGGTGGGTGTGAGCATTTTGATTAGCAAAGAGTGCGCGCAAGATAGTGTGTGGGCCACAGGAGCCGATCATCCTGCCTCGCCTCGCCTCACAAGCATCACGATAACACGGCTGACAGCGCAACCATAGCAGTCGCACAAGAGTGCAGACCCTGTCATTCGTAATGCCCCCTTGCAACGCAGCTTGCTCAGCCCTTGGTACTCACGTCAGATGCCGCATGCGGGCCGTAGAAGTGCGGACTGTCGCCGATAGCCAGGGTTCCAAGCATGGAGTGAAGAGGTCGCTTCGTAGCTTCGTTGACCTTCTCAGAGGACGGCAGTGCCTTGATGAGCATGTACTCCTGGGCCAGGAGCGGATGTGGCTCGGACGAAACTCCGCCATGAAGCTCGGCCAGTGTGTCTTCAAGCTCTGCAATTTTCTTGCTCATCTGGGCACAATGTCAGTAAGATCTGTAACAAAGTGCGAGTGGTACGATCGCACATCTTCGATCTGCTCGTGCAACTGCTTGGTGTCCGCCAGAACGAAACTGTTCAAGATCGTTAGAAATATACTGAAGCGATTTGTGGGTAGCCATACCGATTTCCAGGGCCAGCTGCGAGGGTGCCATTGGGACACACTGCTCCGCACCCGCGTTTGCTACAGGATGAACATGGTACCTGTGGCCCGCGATCGGTGTTGCGTCCACCACTGCCGAGCTCCGAATCCAACACACCTTCTTGTCACACTTGAGCTTCAGCCGTCTGCACTCTGAATAAAGAGTGTGAATACTACGATATGGAAGCCTACGACAGAGCAGCTTTTGCCGACTGACCAGCACAAGCCATAGCCTTTCGACGCGTTTTCGAGTCATCGCTGGGTCCACCAGCCGAGGGGCCAGCCGGTAAACTCATTTCGTGTCAGGATGGAGAACTAATAGGACGCGGGCAAGTGTTGATGTGAAGGTAGGTGGCAGAGCCGCATTCGGCTACGCGCGGCTCCGCAGGTTATTGCCCGAAGTGTGAAATATCCTCGGGGTCCGCCCATAAGATCATCATTCTGGAAGCCCAACATCATCCCACTGCTTAGCTACTGGCGTGGTGCTTCGTTTAGCAGCAGAGGGGTAAGCATGTGGGTCTGGCCTGCGCTAACGGCGTCCCGACGATCGCTTTAGTATCGTGTGAGGGCTTCAATTCTTGAGTTTCCATACGTTGCCACACACAGTTGTATAACATGTTGGTCCACAAAGCTTTCTTACTTTTCACCGTGCTCGAGGTTCCTAAGAGATTTTGGCCCACTTTGCAGACGAACAGCAGGACACACCCACAGAATCTTATGCATCCGAGAAAGCAGGTAGAATAGCACAGATTGATTCAAAGCTACAGCGGGACAATTGAATACATTATGAGTAGTAAACCCGAGACCCGTCCACAATACATCAAGCAGAGAACAAGCCAACCAAAGCACGCTGCAACCTCCCATCCCGGATCGACTCGTAAATGACCGAGACGTTTTCGCCAATGCCGCGCTCGCCGAACGCCGCAAGGGGATCCTCCTCGACCTCCTTGAAGCGGTTCAGGTTGGCCATACCGTGCATCGGTACGCCGAGCTCCTTGCGCACGAACGCGTACAACGCCTTCGTCTTGCCGAGGTATGGCAGTGCGTCCTTGCGGCCCTCGAGGTAGTCCAGGCGGGAGTTGTTGTATGCGGTGACGAGCTGGACACTGAGCGCAGACAAGAACGCCGGCACCTTCGCAGCGTGCTCCGGTACCGCAGTGTAAAGCGCCAGCGCCGTCGACTGCGCCGTCGAGACCATCCGGTCTGCGGCGTCCTGGGTGCTGTTGCCCTCCAGGGTTGCCTTCATCGTGTTCACGAGTGACCTTGCGGTCTCCTCCTGCTTCAGCGCCGCGCCGAAATGCTCCGACAGCAGTGCTGCAACGATCTTCTCCATCTCGACCTCGAAGTCGGCGTGAGCCGCACGGAGGTCAACCGCTTGGCAGAGAATGTAGATGTAGGTACCGAACAGCATCGAGAGAACGTCGAGCGCGGTCATCGTTGCGCGTGCGGTGATGAGTGCGAGGGAGTTGACGCTCTGGTTGTGCATCTCGGCGCTCTGGACGTGTGTGCCGACCGGGTTTGCGAGGAAGCCGAGCTCGCTCACGTACGCTGCCGTCGCGATGTCGAGGCCCTTAGCATGGTAGTCCGTCGATGGGTCGGAAGCCGCAACGCTAGGTGGCAGGCCGCGGTTGAATGCCGGGTTCAGAAGCTCCGTCGACTGCGCGAACATGATCTTGCCAATGTGGAACAACGCGAGCCGTGTCTTCTCCATCGCGTTCGTGACCTGCATGGCCTGGAAGTTGCCACCATGATGCACGTGCCCGGTCTTGCCGTCAATGAGGGGGTTGTCCGTCGCTGAGTTAATGTTAGCCTGGGCATCTTGGAAGGGCAATATGGCGGGACATACTGGTGTTGCACTCCAACGTCACCGAGGAATGGGCGGACAGGATATCCTCCATCTGCGGACCGAGGTACTGTGCGGCAGTGCGCAGGGGATACCGGTCCTGACGCAGGTGACCCGCATCCTGTACGATGCTGACCTCTTCTTCCGTTCCGGTTGTCGCGAGCTTGCTGCCATCCAAAAGCGAATGAATGGTCTTCGCGCACTCAATCTGATTTGAATGAGTCAGCCGAGGATCGCGTTACGTTACGCGAATAGGGTGTGACGGAATGTGAAGTCACCAGGAGCAGAAGGACAAGCCTTCTGCGACTCCGGAGCTTGCACAGGGATCGAAAAATTTGGGCTCACCTGACCGGCGTGCGGGCGGCACTCGTCATGAATGAAGGGCACGTGGTTGGCTTGCGTTCCGAGGAGCGCCTCGGTGCCAAGTGCAGTGCAGACCTGCGCCAGAAGTGCCAGGTGCACGGCGTCGTGGGACGCAAGTGCACCGACTGCTGCGGAGAACGCAGTTCCGTTCATCAACCCCAGTTGCTCCTTTGGCTGGAGGGCGATAGGAGGCAGATCGGTCTCGCTGGCCCGGATGAGTAAACCAGCGGGGGTGTGGACACGGATGTGTGGGTGCTTAGTGACGGCCCCAGCGACGTATGCAAGCGGTGTCAAATCTGTGACGCACCAAACGAAATCAACGTCCATTCACTTCGAGTTGCGCAGGCAAAATAACGTACCTCCACAAGCAGAAATGCTGCCCCGAAGCGGGACGAGTGGCGTCAAGTTGCGGTTCAGAAGCTCGCGCATTTGCTCGATGACCTCCCAACGGACGGCCGAGTGACCCCGGATGACAGAGTTGATGCGGACTGCGATTGCAGCCCTAACCCACGGGATGGGCATGCTGGTGGTCGAGAGTGGGTCACCGTGAGGCAGAGGCCGCTTGCCATCACCAGTAGGACGCGGGTTCACAGACAAGATACCAGAGTGGTGGTGTTGCAGGAGAGCTGAGCCCAGAGTGTGGTACTGGTCGGTGCGAGTATCGGCTGAAGATATGTCAGAACATGATCACGACACAAAAATTGGCGCAGTCGCCGAGCTCACCACTTCCGCCGAAGCCTGTTCAAGAAATTTCAGTCAGCACCGTCCCGAATGATGAACAAAGAAAAAATTACACACCAGTGCTGACACCGTAGATGCTGGTGGCTGCAGCGAGCTTGTCGTCGATGACCTTGCGGCTGGCCGCAACGCGCGCCTTGACCTTTGGTGACTCGTCGAGCGCGACCTTGGCACCATAGCGCGAGGCAGCGACGATGGCTGGCACGGAGAGGGTGTGGCCGTCGAGAACCGGCGAGCTGCCCGACCTGGTACCCACCACGTTACGTTGTCAGTTCTTGTTACCGGGGCAATGTTTACCCG
>Ga0247815_10002524_pt1 | contig 13531 bp, 16 predicted proteins | sample UWRJL194509B1_FD_181014 | JGI IMG/M metagenome (GOLD analysis project Ga0247815, IMG submission 181014) | Plant litter microbial communities from Arlington Agricultural Research Station in Wisconsin, United States - UWRJ-L194-509B-1 | ecosystem: Environmental > Terrestrial > Plant litter >... | reverse complement strand
TGCAGGGGTGCGTCAAGCGCGACGCGACGCAATATGTTTTTCAAAAGGTCCACCGGGGGCACGAGATAAATGTCTGAAGATGACGTGGGATGTGAAGAGAGGAAGAAAAAGAAGAACTACGGGGACTGCGCCCGAAGTGCAACCCATGCCGCTGACACTGGGCTGGGGTGGGCGAGGCTTTTACGCCGTGACGGGGACCTCAGGTGCCGCCGTCTCCAGAGCGGGCGCGTCAACGGTCGCCTGCAAAACAATGAAGGTGAGTAAATGGGTCAACGCGCGACAACGCGCGAGCGCAGACATACTTTTGCAGACTCGACGGTCGCAGCCGGTCTGGTCGCATCCTTTTGAGAGGCCGCCGCTGCCGCACGTACGACTTCGGCAGCGGTAGGACCGTGGCCGTTGACGTGTCCATTTTGCGCCAGCGGTGGCGCGTGGGCGCCGCCAAGCACGGGGAAGTCCTCTGCAACAGGGACGCGCTGCGGTTTGGGCGGCGACTGCGGCTTGCGCACGCCAGCGGGAGCCGCACCACGTCCAGTGAAGCCGCCGCGGTTGCCGTGGTCGACAGAACCGTTGGTCTTGACTCCGTTCGTTGTCGGAGCGCCGTTTGTCTGCAAATATAGACAGGCGTCAGCCACCAATCTTTCTGACAAAGCGGCCCGACTGACCTCTACAATGGCCATGTTGGAAAACTTGTTCTCCAGACCGGCCAGTGAGCCGCGCGGCTTACCGAGCCGAGACGGTGTGCCCGGCGTAGCGTTCTCCGAGGGCATGACGTGCGGGAAACGGCACGCATCACTAGGAATCATGTCAGGTTTCAAGCGGATTTGAAAGCACAGCGCTCAGGGGGGTACGCACCCGTTGCGACATCTTCCGGATGGGTAGAACAGGCAAGGAGGCTTGCCACGACCACCGCCGATGGACGCGCGTCCTCCGCGTCCACGGTGACCGCTGCCATCGCGGGCGTGGTGCGGAGCGCCCGCGTAGCCGCCGTCCATGGAGTTGTGGACCTGGCGCGGCGAGGTTGGGAGGCCGTTCACATCCGTCTGGATGAGCGGCGAGCCAAACTCTGGCACAGGACCCGGCACAGGCGGGTACGCGGCGATCGAGTCGCGGCGGGTGTGATGATACGGGCTCATGGGTGGCAGTGGCGCGGGCATCATTGGGACTGAACCGGGATACATTGGCGGCGACATGGGGTTCGGCATGCCCATAGGGGGCAGACCATGCTGCACGGCATATGGTGACATATGGGCAGCGACAGGCATGCCGTATGGAACCATTCCAGGTGGTGGCAGGGCTGGAGACATGATCATGGGCGAGACAACGACCTCGGAAGGGCCGCGCGAGTGGCCGTGCATGGGCGGCTGTGGTGGCGAGCCTGGATGCGAATGCGGGGGCGGCGCCGGATACGCACCAGGTGGATAGTAGCCAGGCTGAGGCAAGTACTGTTGAGCAGGATGCGGTGGGCTCATAGGATCAAACTGGTTCTGCGGCGGGTACTGAGCGGGCGGGGGCATGGGACCTTGGAAGTACGGGGTCTGCGGGTGCAAGAACATGCACGACGCGCCGTACTTGCAAGCAGGGAAGTACCTGCACGGGATCGCGCGCGCAACATGCGCCGGAGGGAGGTTGTTTCCGCCATTGCCAGTCCCGTTGACGTGCGGCTGTCCGTTCTGTTGGAGCTGTTGCTCATGCGGCTGCTGTTGGTGCGGCTGGGGAGGCTGCATGGGCTGCTGCTGACCGGGAGGCGGCGGTCCTGGCATAGCATAATACTGAACAGGTGGGTGACCATTCATCTGAGCACCTTCGGGTCCATAGCCCGGGTACGGTTGCGCGCCATACGGAATGGGTTGAGGCGGATAGTACGCATAGCTGCCGTCCGGTGCGGGCTGGTACTGCATATACGGGCCGGGAACGTGTTGTTGCTGGGGCGGAGGCACACCATTTCCATTCTGCACTGGCTGGGGTTGCTGGGGTTGCTGCTGATGCTTGGCTGCGGCCGCCGAGAGCAGCTCGAGAATTGCCGGGTCGCTGGTGTAGTTTTCTGGCCGACCCACACTTGACGCGTTATGCGGGTCAGCACCTGTAAGAACGTGTCAGATTGAAGAAGAGTAATAAGATGCCAAGTCAAACAACGGACCGGCGTCAACAAGCAGTTTGACGACCTCGACATGGCCGTGGCGGACCGCCTGGATGAGCGGCGTGACACCCGTATGGTCTTCGGGCGCCGGTTAGCAAGCATGCTGAAACGCGACCGAGAGCTGCCTGAACTCACCCTTGACCTCGATGTCAACAGAAGACGCGTCCTTGAGGAGTTCTGTGACTTGAGGTGCGTCGCCGACCGCGCATGCTTTGTAGAGAGCCGAGACCATTTCGCGCAGCGTATACGTCCGGGATACAACGAGAGAGAGAAAAGAGATAGCAACAAAGAGGCAGCCGGCGACAGACGACGCGGGCAGCAAACGCAGACGCAGTGGGCGGCGGAGCGAAAGGAGAAGAACCAAACACGTCGACCGGCAGTCGTTCAAAAATTCAACCTGAGCCGCGCGACCGCGGTTTGCCGGAAAAGCACACCCTGGCACCATGTATGCAGCCCACGTCTCTCTCTTTCTCCACACACCTGCCGACGAAAAATTTTCGCAATCGATCCTACGCGCTCGCCTGTCGTGTGATCCCGAAACCTCTCCACCATCACACACCCAGTTCACTAGCAGTCAGCAGCAATCGTTTTGCCACATCGGTCGCCCATCGGGACCGCAGCTCACGGCATCCCGGTACGTGCTCGTCGTCAGCGCCGGGACGGGTGAGATCGGGTGTCGTGCGAAGAATCTACGTTTCGTATAACCAATGAATCGAACCACGAGGCGTTTGACGCGTCAGCGTTGCCGTCGGCCGCGTGCGAGCGGAGATTCCGCGCCGTGTCGGCATCGCAGATCGCTGTCCCTGCATTCAGGACGCGCGAACGTGGAGAACATGTCCTCGGTACTGAAAACGCCGGGCCCAGGACGCTCTGCGGATAGTGTAACGCGCTTGCCAAGTCTCAGACGTAGCAGCGAAAATCCTCGGTTCCAGAGCGAGAGTCGGCGAGGTTGCCGTGATGGTTCTGCGTCATTCGTTCCGCGGGGGTCAATGTTCACCAACTTCGCCAGGTTGTGTCACGACCCGGCGCCCGAGGAGACGTATGGTTGTTGGTCGTTGTTGTATGTACTAACAGGCTTCAGACTGATGTCCGAGGTTCAACTGGTTGTTCGCGCAGGCTATACACCGCAAAGAAGCGTTGACACGCGAGCCCGGCGTTCGACTTCTCGCACCTCGACGCATGACAGGAAGCAAGGGCATGATCACTGTTGTTCCTAAGTTAGCGCCTACTAGTGCGAGCAACAGAAGCAACGTGTAAACCTCGGAGCTATGCTTGACCGGCTCTTGCGCGACGTGCCAAGGTCATGTCACTAACACACCAAAGCGCCAGTCGTTGGAGGAACATGTAATGCGGACGAGGTCGAGAGACATGCAGAGCGAGCAGGGTAGGAATGCGTCGGATACTGCGCAGCCTGGAACTAGGTCACCGCCATGCGCAACCCGGCGGCACACAACCCCATTTAGACGCCGCGCGCAGAAGCTTTAAGACTCTTCAGATCTTCTCGTGGTGCTGATCCGTGTACTGGAGAGTGCAACGGCGCGCGAGAACACGAGATAAGGGCAAGTGGCACCGGCGTCTGCGCGGTCTACTCCGAAGAACTTTGTCACGTGATGCATTCGGGCTCAATAAAGTATTGCCACACTCCGATCTCTGGTTCAAGATCTGGTGCTGCACCTATAAGTGAACAATCAAATGGCACGGTGGCTTGATTTCGCGTGAACGCCGAGATTACAGCTTGTTTGGACAACTTGGTGCATCGGTGCCTTCCGTAGACCTCAGATCACCCAATAGGCCGCAGAATCCTGCTGCTAAACGAGGCGCGAGAATACGATGGTGGTCGGAGCAATGCTCCTATTGGACAGAACCCTCGAATTTGCTCGCTTGATTGGTCTTGTAGCGATAACGACGGTTGAAGCAGCGATTGGCTCTAATATCAATCAAGTTGGCCTCTTAGCAGCGACAGCCAGTATCATCGATGGCAAACTCGACATGATCGCGGGTCTGAGTGTACACTTAGGGAACGGATGAGTTATCACTGCGGTCAGCACGTTTGGCATCTTCACATGCGAGCACAAGGCAATCGGTTTCATCGCGACCATCCGGCGTGTCGTGCTGCAACCGAGCGTCAGCTTGTTCGAGATCTCAGGCATTTAATAAGTGCCGAACAAGAGATGCTGCATCAGTGAAAATATTTTTTAGATCAAATGCCATTCTCGATCATGTCGCAACTTCGGCCGAACAACTCGGACGTAAGATTTGCCTCTACGATGGGTTTTCCGCGAGCGGCGAGGCGACGACAGAAACCTCGACACAGCTGCTTGTCTACTGAGATTGGCCAGAGCAAAGTCATGAACAGCAGGAAAATATGCATGAGAGATCTGATGCAACTGCATATTCTTCGCCCACGCAATGCACACTGGCGTCCCTCAGTACAAGAAGTCAATCCAATCCAGCTTTCCACCGAAGACTTTGGACAGGGTAAAGTTCTTCGCCTGTTCGGCGTTCAATATTTTGTCGAAGTAGATCCGTTGTTCTGGAGTCCACCCAGGACCTGACTTCTCGTGAGCGAAAGCAGCGATCATCGACAACGCCTCCAAGACGAACCGGAATTGTCGTACTCTGCATATTTGACGAAGTCATATGCTGAGACGGGATGAGCGACGACTAAGAGCTGTCTAGGAGAAAGTGGCTCACTGTTCGCAGACCACGTGCTAAATCCTGCAGGGTTGATCGACGCGTCGAGATAGGTCTGGTACCCGATGAGCTCGATGGATTCCACGCAGTATCGAGATAGACTCACGTGTTGAACTATCGTGCGAGAGATGTTGTTCCACGGCCTAACGATTATGTTGGACATAAAGAATGGCTGGTCGTCAAAACAACCTGCTTACCTGCCCAGCGTGAATTTGCCCGTGATGTCCAGCGCAGGGTCTGCGTCTGGTGACTTTACCACCTGGCTTTTCCAGAGATACGCGCCAAACAAGTTGCCGTCGTTAGTGTAGTCACTTGGAAGAGTAGGGTCGTCTGGTACGCCTTTCCAGGCGGTCACGTAGCCACCTGGACCTCGCAGTCCGAGCGTAGAATTGCTGAACCATGCCGTGCCATAACCCTGAGAAAAAATCCTATGAGCATTATATAAAGGCATTTGAATTGCACCTACGTAGACGAAGTCCGTCTGGCCAAGGATGTGACTGTTTGTGAAGTATGCGCTTGCGTTCTTCCCGACGAAGATCGTATCTTGCCAGCTCCTGCACGTTCGCCAGCGTCAGATACAGACGGAATAAAACACAGCACGATTGAAGCACCTGAGAGCACAGCCATAGAATGAAGCTCGCACGTAACCGAGATTGAGAGCGAGAGCGGGTCCCGTTGAGTAATCTTGAACCAAATGTCAACAATCATGTACCAAACTGCGAAGCCTGTCAAATCAACGCACTCGCCTGCGACGGCCAGGTCAGCTTATGTCACTTCTAATCCGAGGTGAAGCTCACAGCACGGTTTTCAAGGTTGACGTTGTAAACTCGGAAGTCCTTCGTGCCGAATTCCTAAGTTGCCACCAGGTAAGTGCCTCCAAGTGCCAGCGTCAACTTGTCAACGCACATCGGGAATAGGGAATGGCGTGGCCTGAAATTTGAAGTGTCAGAACATCTCAGAAAATGGGAAGACGGGACGCACTCCAAAGAAGCCTTTGCCTGTCCAGGCGGAATACTAAACGTCGCGTCAGCCAACACCGCGACAAAGATCGATCTGAACCTGCACTCGCCTTGTTCGGTGCAACGTTGAGAACCGAGATATCAGCATTATCCTGGAGATCATGATCTTGTGTTGTTTGGTTCATGAATAGCCTGTTGAAGATGGTGACGAGGTTCGCCTCATGACCCTGCGGGTTCGGTGTCGAGGTCGCTCCGAGGAGGGTCATCGGCCCCTTACGCGAGATGTTGAGTGTTTCCTCGTACTCGCCCTTGTCGATCAAGAGCCATTGTGGCGACAAGTCCTTTGGCAGCGCGTCCAACGCCGACTTGACTGTGTGATGCTTCGCACGCGGGTCTTGCTGTGAGATGAATATCGTGCCAGGCGGACAACCAAACGTCGGATTGAGTGCTTTCAACGGACCAGCCATGTACTGACAGAGACCATAGACAGGAATCCCGGCGTCCGCGGTTGTCGCAAGGTACGCAACGGCAACGGCGAACGTTGCCAGTTGGCTGTGTCGTATGAAGAGCATTGCTGTATCGTACCGACGTTGTTGAAGGCGACAGACAGACAGACGGATCGCAGAGCCCGTGCTCCAGCTTTTAGCACAACATTCTTTCCGGTGCGCTGGCGGTGGTGCACACCGGTCCGGGCGCGATGTCAGGTGCTCGAGAAGCACCATCTTTGACGCTCACGGTGTTCATGATGATGACCGCCCAGGTAGTGCCATGGGCAGAATAAGCTCTCTAAGCCGTTTGACGCGGCTACAGAATGCGACGGAAGTTTGCTGCCTCATCGGATGCGATTCGGTTGCTTGGTTCCCGGCAGGCACGTGACTAACTTTCCAACGGAAAACCAAAGTATGTGCGCAAAGTAAATACCCAATTGGTTGCACTGGGAAGACGATTCTCACAGCACAGAGCTAGCCGAATGCGCGAGGAGACGAGACAGCGAAAGGGATGTGACGGAGTTGGAAATGGAGTTAGAAATGCTGATCCTCAAGTCCGACACGCGTCAAAATTGATTCCGTCCCTTGGTCTTCGTTCTCGCTCGCCGCTCGCCATGCTCCAGCGCAATCTCAAAGGCGAGCCCGCACGCGCGTTCAGAGGCTTCACTAGGCTAACATACACATAGTCAAAGTGTCTTATCTGCTGGAGCAGTCCACACAGCCTGTAATGGCTCTGACACGCTTGGTGCCGGTGTCGGTCCTCGACGACGCAGACTGTGGGCTCCCGGAAGACATCAAGTACGGCAAGGTTGCCTTGCGCCACTGCCTCGACGCGATTTGCAGTTCAAAGTGCGTTGCCTGTCCCAGTTTTCGAGTTCGCCATATTGACACGCATCAGTCCCGACCTCATCTCTGACCGCTCGCGCGATTTTTCCGTCTACGCCCATGACCCACTCGAGCCTGTTCACGCTGCTTTGTCTATTCCAACAAATCCTTCAGGTTCAGGCGCGCAGTCAGGCAACTCCAACGCATCCAGTATCTTCGCAAACGGTCCAGCTATTGGTATGGGTCTTATGTCATGGTGCCTTGCCAACGACACCGAGGACGAGGATGAGGACCAGTTTGTCATTGGCTCCATCTTCTCGCATCCTGGCATGGGTGAAGCGTTGCAGGTATTGCTGGCACTGCGTACAGTACGTCTATCGCGCCAATTTAGGTCACGTGACACTGATGGCAACCTTCGGCAGACCACAACCCGGACTCGTTTACAGCAGCAGAACCTCTTGAGAGAATGGAGTAAACCCGAGCCTCCACAGCGGCCCCCACCACTCAAGGCAGCCGCAACAGCACCGCTACCTATGTTTGCCCCACCGCAAATGGCGCTCGCAAAGACGATGCTGGCTTCCTCATCACCTGTACCTCCTCCGAGCCGCCCGGCCGTCGCAGCACCTCCTGCAATGGCTTCCGCAGTAGCAGGAAAGCGACCTCCCCGTGTCAAGAAGCCAGTGACGGCAACCACTTCGACGCCTATCGCCCAGGTCAAGCGTGAAAGTTCCTCGCCGTTCCCTACTCCCATGGGCATGCCTCCGGGCTACCCGTACGGTGGCTACTACTTTCCACAAGTCGGTCCGAATGGACAGCCGGGCATGGCCATGCCAACAGGCCCATTCATGCCGCCTCTCGGCCCTGAAGGGATGCCTCTCCCTCAGATGACGATGGACTACGCCGAGGCATACAAGATCTTCCAGAATAACCCTCAACACGCCTGGAGCAACCCACGCGTTTCTTCAGCACTCATGATGGGTATTTGGGGTCTTGTACCAACCGCCGAGGGAACGCCTGCAACGCCGACGCCAGTGGCACCCAAATTTGATACCACACCTGCCGCGTCGTCCTCGGCAGCCCCAGCCCCGGCCCCTGCACCACGGTTTACTGTTCCAGACTATGTGAAACCACCTGTGTTCACGAAGAGCTTACCGGCCTCGACTGCGGTGCCAGCGCCGGTGGCGCAGAAGGAGAATGTCGCGCCTCGGGGGACAAAACGCACAATCGAACAGGCAATGGAGAGCACCGATTCGAAGCCAAAGAAACGGCCTTCTCCCACTGGCTCTGGCGACAATAGCCGCAGCAAGCTCATCGACGCGTCCAACACGTCGAAAGCGAATGCTCGACCCATATTTGCTCGGCCAGCGACCCCAAAGGGTGTCCGCCCACTGCCCGTTCCTCCGCCGTCGTCCTCTCCGCTATTCTCTCCACCGCCAGACCCGCCAGTTTATCGTGCACGGACTGGCTCGACGCACAGTCGGTCTTCGAGCGAAGCAGCTGGGTCGAGCACACCGACTTATACGGCGCCGTGTACCATGCGCAAGGTTGGGACGAGCAGCCCGACACGACCATCTTCTCCGACGCCTGGCGCGCGTCGTGCAGTGAAGGATCTTCCTCCCTCCAGCCCACTTCCACCGACAAGTGATACCGATGATTCGGATATGACCAGCGCAGGCACAACGCCTGCAAGCGACCAAGAGGACTCGTACGATCCTCTGGACGATGAGCTGGCAAGCGAACTATTCCTCGAACTCCAGAATGTTATGGTCGAAGCATGACCTTGCCCTATCCGACGGTTCTCTCAAGGATCCACTCCCATGTATCAATAGTACTTACTCGAGTTCTCCAATGCCTCTCGCCCATGCTCTGCTATGCCTCTACGCACTCGTCTGATCACTGCATGCCGACTCGTCCTGTTACCTAGGGCCTGGAACATAAATCTTTTCATTTGAACATTCAGCCACAAACTAAGAGTGCTATTAGCGGGCGCCACTCATGCAGGGCCGCGGCTGCCAGCGGTGGGCGGTCAGGCTGATTAACACCTTGACCTCTCCTCCGGTCCAAGAAACGACCCTGTCGTTGTAATCCCGAATGCCAACTTGGCGTGACAGGAAAGCCTCACTGTCCGGGCTCGGTGCCGCGCGTTGTCATCGTCGCGCGTTTCGGCGCCCGCGCTACCGCAACTTGTCCTCCTCTCTCCTGCCAGCCAATAGTGACGCATCCTCCGAGCACAGCTTGACTCAAGCTATTGCATTCTCGAGTGTTGAGCTCTTTAATCGAGCACCTGTACAATGGCGTACGCGCTCACAGCCGATGTTGTGAGTACAGGAGGAGCGATGTCAGACAGATGCTCAGGTATCTCTCCAGGGCGTCAAGTTGGGCCCTGTGATGCTCGAGACTGCATTCAGGCACTTTCTGGCAGGTCGCAATGGCGACGAGACCAAGGCCAAAGACGAGATCCTCTACCATGAGGCCTTCAATATCGTCAAGGTGCGGTGGCCGTGTGGCCTGTCTACAATCGCTGACAAGCATCCACAGACCTTCATGCAGACCTCAACCAAGCATACTGTAAGCTATAACGCGGTGCATTTGTGCTTCGAGGCGAGCTAATACGATGACGCGCAGGTCGAGGAGCTCCAGCAGTTCTCCAACCAACGCATTCCTGTACCTCCTTGGGTTCACGCTCCTCGCGTTCTGATCCCCATGTCGTGCTGCAACGAAGCCGCTCAGCTTCTCATCAAGACTCTTGGTGGCGAGGAGATGTGCAGACGGCTCGTCGGTGGGACGAAATGGTGGCAAGTGCGCGGCGTCCAGGGTGTTCACGGGCAGTGGATCGCCGCCCGCAAGGACTGGGAGGAGTCCAAGCGGAAACGCAAGGAGTACGAGGCCAAACACAAGTCGCGTCCACCGGAGGAGGCGAACGTCTCACACGAGTACCAGCCCGAAATGGACCAGATGCGTTGCCTGCTTTTTGCCCATGGAGGTAAGCCCACGACCGCGCACTACCGGCGTTATACATGTGCTTGCAATGTCAAGTACTCACGCTCAGAGCAGGCGGGTATTTCTTTGGCTCAATCGACCAAGAGCGATATTGCATGCAGCGATACGCACGCAAGATGAAGGGTCGCGTGTTTGCCGTCGGATACCGACTGGCTCCTCAGTACCCATTCCCTTGCGCACTTCAGGACGCGCTCGCAGCGTATATCTATCTCATTCGTCCGCCTCCCGATTCCAAGCACCTCCCAGTTCCACCGTCGATGATTATTCTTGGAGGTTCATCTGCCGGCGGTGGGCTCATGATCGCCCTCTTGCAGCTCATTCGCGACTCCGGCTTGCCATTACCAGCGGGTGCTGTCCTCATCAGTCCGTGGTGTGACTTGACCCACTCGTTCCCGAGCATTCATGAGAACACTTCGACCGACGTCATTCCGACGACTGGGCTGAGCTTCCTCAAGCCAAGCTCGCTGTGGCCGCCACCAGCAGAAGAAGACTCGCACAAGGTCGTTCGTGACGGGCTCAAGGCACGACTTAGGAAGCTTATGCACCGCGATTCGTCTGGGCGGCAGTCACCTGCGGAAGAACCACTTCCTGCCTCAACGCTGCACCAGACCGAGTTTTCAACGCGGAGCCTCCATCGCATCCGTCACGCCCGCTCCGAGAGCGCTCTCGGCTTACCGGATGACGCTAAGAACCGGGTCGCGGAAGATTCGCAGGCACCAACCGACAGAATCGTGGTCACTGTCGGTGGTCAGCACATCGATGTCGATACGCAGATCCACCTTTACTGTTCGAATAAGCTCATCAAACACCCGCTGGTGTCGCCTGTACTTTCATATCTTGGAGGGTTGCCGCCATTGTTCTTCATTGCTGGCGACGGCGAGGTCCTTCGTGATGAAATCATATTCACGTATGTTGTCACCTTGCACTGGCTTACAGTTACTCATCACCTTGTAGCGCACATAAAGCTGCGCGTGCCAATCAATACCCAATCAGCGACGAGATTAAGAGGCTCTATCCGCCGCTGGCAGAGATAGATGGCCAATTGGAACCAGCCAAGGTGCACCTGCAGATCTACGATGGTTAGTCGTTATGCATCAGCGCCGCCTTGCGAGAGGCTGACCAACGCTATAGATACATGCCACGTTCTGCCTCTGTTCAGTTTCTGTGTGCGTTGTCGTCTAAGGGATCCTCGACTACTATACTGATGCTATTGCAGACACCAGCCAAGTTTTGCTATCGCGCTGTGAGAACCTTACACGCAACGTTTTATCTCGCAATGTGCTAATGCGCGTCTATAGATTGCAACCTTCTGCAAGCAGGTCGTCCCGGACCGTCCACGGCAACAGTCAATGCCTGCATCACCACCGCAATCGCCTGTACCGGAATCCAAGCCCCTAGCATTAGACCCGATTCTGGCTGCGGCTTTCGTCGAGACGCCGGCGAGGGACGAAAAATTGCAACTCACAGCTTCGCGCGACGAGCCGCTATCTCCCAGTCCACAGGCCAACTCGCCGATGCCGAGGTCTTCCTCACCTTCTCAGCTATTCTCGGAGCCGCCGCAAGCATCAACCGCGACCAGTATCACCGTCTGCGAGCCGGACCGCCCACCACAGCGTCGTGGCGCGACCCGTACGACCAGTCTCCTGCGAAAGCTGTCCCTTGGTGGAGGCTCTGCGCAGCTGAGACGCTCGTTTTCGCTCGGTGGCGAGAGGAGGTCGGGCGAGCCTCGACAGGATTCTGGCGACGTTGCCGGAAGGAGATTCGAACAGACAGGACACACCTACGAACCTGGTCTCGCGGGTGATCCGTCTGTCTACGACAACATTGACGGCAAGAACGCGTTCTCGGTAAAGAATCCGATTTGCCAGCGGGTATCGACAACAGGCGTGCTGCGGCCTCTCGAGGATGAGAGCAAGATCACCGCGCTGAACCTGCCGTTGACTCACGTCGGTGTGATCTCTGAGGCATCTGCCAAGCGCTATGTCGATGCTCGGGTGGCGTTTGATAGACGATTCTCCGGTGCGGCGCGGGGCGTGCAGAGGCAGCGTTCGAAATTGCTTAGCAAGTCTGCGAGCAAGCATGAGAAGCGTGCCATTGCACAGCTAGCAAAAGCGCCATCGACTGCTGCAGCCGCACCGATCTCATCATTCCTCGTCCCAGCCAGTCATATGTCGCCTTGGTATTTCGATGCGGAAGAGGAACCACCATCCAGTAGCCTGGTGGCGAGACGTGACACGGCTGAGGCGAGACGGTTGGGCATGATTGCGGACCAGAACCTAAGCCAAGAAGAGACAAGAATGAGCGGCAACTCACTCTGGAGCGCAGTGGCGAATTTCTTGTCCACGTCACCCGAGGCGGACAGCAAGAAAGGCAAGACGGACCCGATCTACTCTGAGGCGGCGTTACCAACGAGCCCGGTGATGCGAATGACTGCTTCCGCGGAGGTGCTGCCAGGGTTTGACTCGACACTCGACCCGGTAGATGGAACTCGCGAACCCCGTGCAGGGTCGACGTTCAAGTCGTTCAAGTCCATCTTCCGACGACCAACTTCCACCGCCCCCAGCGCACCGGCCGTTTAGATTCGTGTACGTGCCCCTCCCCCCACCCCCGGACTACCATATCATGTCTGTACTTTGTCTGTACCTCTGCTTCTCCTGTATCGCATCACTTTTATATATATCACAAGCGCGTTGCTACTTTGACAGCTGGAGTACGACAGGTGCGACAACAAACAGAGTGGCGAGATCAGCCTGAGGCGGCAATGACGATACGCTGAGCTCAGCAGTTGAGCTCTTAGCGGCTAAATGCGAATCCTCGGCTCTCAGCTTGCTCTTCTCTCACTCTCCCTCTCACCAGCCACGATGATGGAAACATTGAAGCCTTCTGGGCCGTCGCTCACATCGCTAGACACAATACCGCAAACTCTGGCCTATGCAAACAGCGTCGTCGACCGCGATTCTCTTGCCGCACCCCTCCTCCACAGCACGTCGGGAGTGTTCACGAAGAGTTCGCAGCAACTTACACTTCGGATCTTTAACCAACCGTCTGGATGTCCAGTTGCGGTGTGCGACGATGTGGAATCTTTGTGTGGGATCGTGACGCTTGACAAGCCGGCTGGAGTTACCGAGGTCGACATCCAGGTATGCGGCCTCACGTCTTTGACCTGTCAGCTTCTCACGCATCTGCAGATCGAGGGGAACGTACGGCTGAACGAGTATGGAGGCCTGAAGCGAACAACACGGATCTTTCACCAGGCGATCTCGCTGTGGAGCGCCAGCGCGACTAGCGGCGAAGATGGCCGGCAGACGCCTCCACACGAGCTTCCCTTCACATTCCGCATGCTTGGAGCTAGCGGAGATAATACTGACTCGCGTCTTCCTCCGTCATTCGAAGGTGGGTCTCTGTCACATGGCCGTTACCGCTGT
>Ga0247815_10002522_pt1 | contig 13532 bp, 19 predicted proteins | sample UWRJL194509B1_FD_181014 | JGI IMG/M metagenome (GOLD analysis project Ga0247815, IMG submission 181014) | Plant litter microbial communities from Arlington Agricultural Research Station in Wisconsin, United States - UWRJ-L194-509B-1 | ecosystem: Environmental > Terrestrial > Plant litter >... | reverse complement strand
AAAGGCGATCATGCATTTCCTCGTCAACTTCACAAGCCAGCATGTGCAGAACAGGCTCGTTAGCTCGATTTACAAGCCGGAGCTGTTTGGACAGTTGTTACACGAGGACGAGAACATTGTGAGCGAGCGGAACCGGGTTAAGGCGTTGTTGGAAGCGTACAAGGAGGCGTTCAAGACGCTTAGTGAAGTCGGCATGAAGTCTACGTAGGTGTTCAAACCTTGCGGCTTTGAGCTGCCTTGTCCTGTTCGTTTCTGCTCATGACCCACACGAACTCTCGCTTTGTTGTATTGGGATCGCACCCATCGCTTTAGAGTATACAAGACTTAGCGCTTTTTGCATTAGCCGGTCGCCAGTGTTGCATTCAGTTGACTAATGCCCAACCGGAAAGTTTGGTTAAGCCATTGTCCGAGCCTTGTGGATGTCTCTCGCCACATTTTGAGATGGATGGCAATGGGAGTGCTTTCAGGGTGATGCACATCTAGCTAGCGCATCACATCTTTCGGAGCATCTGTAGCTAAGCCGAGTATTTGCGAGCACAAAGATAGTCACCACACTACTTGACCCTACTAAACCAGACCTCGGACCTCTCCTCTGCAGTGGCACCTATGCCAGACACGACTCCATCTCCAGCACCCCAGATTCCGCCTCTCAAACCAAGGCCAGTCACCTTTCCTCCGTTCATGCCAAACTCGACCGTAAGGGGAACAACCTGGCCCAAGACTAACTCGCCGTTAATCAAGTCTTGATATTTCACGAATGTGGTATTGAATAGGTTGCCACTGTAGTGGCGCAGCGTGGCGTTGGTTGGCACACTGCTCCATGCAGGGGTGGGCGTAGTAAAAGCGGTGCCGTTGACGAGCGTCAGGTTCAGTGTGCCGTAGCCACCGTTTGTGTAAACTCCAGCGAGACTGTTGAATGGGACCGATGGTGCCGGCGCGTTTGCTGGTGGCGGGAGAAGGCTAGCAGCAAAGGCAGCAAGGTACTGCAGGTAGTTGTGGTGAATGACCTTGTATCTGCTCTCGATGTGAGATGACGAGGGTAAAGTGGAGAGGTGGCTGAGACGGACCGCTCGTTCCAGGCCACACGGGTCTGCATGCCAAGAAGTTCCTCGGCAATCCTCCACTTGATTGATTCGTACACATATTCACCTCGACCACCGTCATTCACGAATAACGCGATACCAAGACCAGAGTTGGGGAAGCGAGTGATGCGAGAGGAGTAACCCTGCAACCACAGCGTCAGATATTACCTTCAAGCCACACTCATCCCCGCTCACCAGCGCCAAGCCACCATGTTCAATGAACTGGATCATATTAGTCGGTGCGCTCGCAATTATCAAGGTTTGACACACCTCATGTCCTTGGTAACTTGAGGTTGTTAAACCAAGACCATACACGGCGGGACCAAACTCTACGAAAGGGGCCTCTTCGCTGAACATGTGAGGCTTCTCCACAAAATCAAGAACTTTCGTTGGAATCACTTGCTGCCCATTGATGGGGCTCTTGCCACGCAGTAGGAGGGTCTGCAGCCAAATCGCCTGTGGTCGCACGTGAGTAACACACAAGCTCGTTAGCAGGGTTGAGGACAAACCGCGTCTTTTGCAGTCGAAATAACACCACCGGCACCGGCAGCCGCATCGATGCTATCTGGCCACGTAGCCACGATTTTTCCTGGACTCGTGAGGCTCTCGCCGGTGCGCCAGATGCCCTCCGCGAAAGTACCAGCTGCGATCGCGGACTTATAGTCGTACGAGGTTGCATTCATGCCAATGGCATTGAAAAGGTTGGCGTTGACGAATTGCTTGAAGGGTGTCTTGGAAACCTGGGTGACCAGGTTTCCCACAATGTTGAACATATGATTCCCATACTTGCGTATGCATGTAAGGACGGCAGGTAGGAAGCAAAACCGGCAGGCGCACCTGCCAGAGCTCGCGGAACTCTGTTGACGACTTGAGATATGGCAGCGCTTTCAGCTGTCATTGAACAGAAAAGTCGAGTCAATTCAGATCCGGTCAATAGCATGATGCCGCGTACAGATATCTCGTCTGGGTTGGGGCTATCACGCTTGCCAAGGACACCGACATGCGAGGGTAGGCCAGTACGGTGGGACATCGCGTCAATAAGGTCAGTCAACTTGTCCGCCACTGGATCTTGCATTTTGAAGCCATTCAGTACTTTGTGGAGTTTTGACTTCCATTCAAGCGGCACTGCGGGATTGTTGACAAGGAGTCCTGTGGCGATTGCTGTGATCGCTTTGGAGTTACTTGCGATAGGGAAGGCCGTCTGGTACAATATGAGTATGCATACAGGCAGGTTTAGATCCGAACACACCTCAGCTGTGAAGGGATCTCCTGCTAGGTTTTTGACACCAAAGCCCAACGTTTCGACATCAAAATCAGTCGAGTTTGCTGACCTTCGGCGAACCACAGCGAGTGACAGCCCGGTAACATTCCACAGCGTCAAGGTGTCGCGGATATGCTGAGCCAGGTCCGGCGAGATGAGCGAGCCTCCTTGACGAGCAGAAATGCTTGTGCTGTATCGCGGCGCACGCGTAGCGCGAACAAGATCGTCTGGAAGGCGTTGGCGAAGAGTAAAGCCCTCGTGCACAGATATAGCATCTGCAGACAGAATTGCGAAGGCAAGAGCAACGTAAATGAGGAGACGCTGCATGGCGGTCGCGCGAAGACGAGTGCCGTGTAGTCGGCCATGTCACGTATGGGGTACTTTTTATACCAGTACAGAAGATCAAGCAAATCCTTTCTGATAGACGTAGGCTATTTAGACAGATGGGCCGTTGCATGCAGCGGTGCTCGTGACATGGCGCGGAGGAACGAGTAGAAAGGGGTATCCGGTAATCTGCCGGGTTGGCTCAAGTTTCGCACGTCCTCTTGAATCACAGGCTGCGTCTCTCTTCACACATACTAATGCAGTGATGACAATGTGCCTCGGACCTGCTATACTGATCTTCTAGTTATCCTTCGTTGCACTTCGGTCGTTGTCGTTCTTCGCTTCTCTCGTCTCTCGACTTCGCACGATGAGTCAGCCTAGAATGAAAAGAGGACTTCTTTCGGGCCGGTGCAACAGCCTCGGGCTTTGCTGTAACTCCTATGGTAAGTTTCGTAACCTAATCTGGCGCGTGGTTGCTGCGGACGTGGGAGTGATTCGGCGTTGTCCGGATTCTCAGTAGACCCAAGTTTGAGTTCATGCTGTGATGCAATATGCAGCTTCACTATTATGAGTGTTCGCTGAGAAGACTGTGGTAAGTGCGTGGAGGTATCTCAAGAGAGCTGTTTCGTTGGTCTGGGCATTGATGAAACCCTCAAGTTTGTCTGTCGTGAACACGCGAAATGCAACTATATCCCACTAGACATGTCTCTTTTGCATTGGGTCTTCATACTGAATTAGAGAGCGCGGCTGCGATAACCAATGAGAAATATTGGTTGAGAGGGGTTACATACGTGTCACGCGCTTCGGAAGGTGCCGATCTCAAGTCTCCCTCTCCACATCGCTGTCCCCGAACCCGTCCGCTTCTCGACGATGTCGACAACGGCGTACCCGGTGCCGACGAACGTGTCGCCGGCGACAATATCCAATACTGCGTCGCTCCTTCGAATCCTCGCCTTCTTCTTCATCTCTGGCGCTGCCATTGCGTCCCGCCTATTCGCAGTCATCAACTTCGAGAGTATTATCCATGAATTGTACGCGTTTTTTCTCTTTAGACTTAATTCTACATGCTGACTCCGTTCTAGCGACCCTTGGTTCAACTAGTAAGTCATTGCATGCGAGCGCGTAGACATTTCGTGACACGTCGGTCAGCCGCGCAACTCGCGTTCTTGCGACCAAAGGTTTCTATGTACGAAAGCGCCCTTTGGTTTCTTGGATTACAAATTTATTAATGTCTTCGCGCTGTAGGAATTTTGGAATTGGTTCGACCATACCGCCTGGTATCCTCTTGGGCGCGTCGTCGGCGGCACAATATATCCCGGTCTCATGGCCACCAGCGGCGTCATTTACTACTTCCTCCAAGCCATCAACCTGCCGGTCGACATTCGCAATATCTGCGTGTTGCTTGCTCCTGGCTTCAGCGCCTTGACTGCCTGGGCAACATACATGTAAGTTCTCGGCATGCCCTTGGTACAGCATACTTTATTATTCATCCATACTGACGGTCTTTACAGGTTCACCGTCGAACTCAAGGACTCCAGTGCTGGTCTTCTCGCGGCCATCTTCATTGGTGTCGCACCAGGCTACATTTCCCGTTCGGTCGCTGGTTCATACGACAACGAAGCCATCGCCATCTTCCTGCTCATGTTCACCTTCTACGCATGGATCAAGGCTCTCAAGCAAGGCTCAGCGTTCTTCGGCACCGTAGCCGCCGTGTTCTACTTTTACATGGTAGCAGCTTGGGGTGGTTACGCCTTCATCACGAACATGATTCCGCTACACGCTCTCACCCTCATCCTCATGGGCCGTTTCAGCAACCGCCTCTACGTTGCTTACTCTTCGTGGTACGCCATCGGCACACTCGCCAGCATGCAGGTTCCGTTCGTCGGTTTCCAGCCTGTGCGGACGAGCGAGCACATGGCTGCTCTCGGCGTCTTTGGCCTGCTCCAGCTCGTCGCGTTTGCTGACCTTGTTCGCGCACACGTGCCGGGCAAGCAGTTCCAGACATTGATGCGCACGTCGGTTGTTACCATCGGTGTCCTAGGGTTTGCCGCTTTTGTTGGCCTGACGTTCGCTGGCTGGATCGCGCCATGGACGGGCCGTTTCTACTCGCTGTGGGACACTGGTTACGCCAAGAAGTAAGGGTATTTTTTCTTAGTGGATATCTTCTTGCTCACAGTCACTAGGTATATCCCGATCATCGCGTCTGTCTCGGAGCATCAGCCGACCGCCTGGCCGTCGTTCTTTATGGACCTCCACTTCCTCATGTTCGCTTTCCCCGCAGGCGTTCTCTACTGCTTCCGCGAGATGCGCGACGAGCATCTCTTCGTCATCATCTACGCGCTCGTCGGCAGCTACTTTGCCGGCGTCATGGTTCGTCTCATGCTTACACTCACACCATGTGTCTGTGTCGCTGCGGCATGTGCCGTCTCCGAACTTCTCGACACGTTCCTTACGCCCGAGGAGCCGATCCCGCCTGTTGAAGAGGACCCAGCATCGGCACCGTCCAAGAAGCCCGTGACGGCCGCGCCTGCTGGTGCTGCCACCACCACCACTGGCGTCCTCGGTACCAAGCGTCTCGTCAAGCCCGGTGTGTTCGGCATCGACTCTCGCATCATGGTTGTGGTCAGCGTCATCTTCCTGATGACAACCTTCATTCTACACTGCACATGGGCAACCTCCACGGCGTACTCGAGCCCGAGCGTTGTACTCGCCAGCCGCAACCCGGACGGCAGCCAGCACCTCATCGATGACTTCCGCGAGTCGTACTACTGGCTGCGTCAGAACACTGCGCCGGACTCGGTCATCATGTCATGGTGGGACTATGGATACCAGATTGCGGGTATGGCAGACCGACCGACCTTGGTGGACAACAACACGTGGAACAACAGTGCGCATGAGTCGTTCACAGGACAGTCTTTTTTGCTGACATGCCTGCAGCGCACATTGCCACCGTGGGTAAAGCCATGGCTTCCAACGAGGAGGTCGCGTACCCGATCTTGCGCAAGCACGACGTCGACTATGTCCTCGTCATCTTCGGCGCCGTGCTCGGCTACTCCGGCGACGACATCAACAAGTTCCTCTGGATGATTAGGATTGCCCAAGGTGTCTGGCCCGACGAAGTTATTGAGAACAACTACTTCACTAAGCGCGGAGAGTACAAGGTCGACGCTGAGGCGAGCCAGACGATGAAGGACAGCCTGATGTACAAGATGTCATACTACCGGTACGTCTTCCCGCTGTGCTTCAAATGATCTGGTCGCTGATTTCTTGTGTTTGGCAGGTTCAACGAGCTGTTTGGGTCGAGCCAGCCTGTCGACCGTGTCCGGAACCAAAAGATGCCAGCCACAAGCCCAACACTCGACGTTCTCGAAGAGGCGTTCACGTCGGAGAACTGGATCGTCCGCATCTATGCAGTCAAGAAGGACGAGTTGCTTGGTCGGGACCACAAAAGCGCCAACGCATTCGCGGGTGGACGCAAGCGGAAACGCGCGCGGCCTGCGCAGAAGAAGCGTATCCTCGCTGCAGACACAGCAGAGGCGTGAGACGTCTGTAAACTAATAAGATGCCTGCGTTTCAGTCCGAGATTGAATAGGAAAATGTTTGTGATGGTTATTGGTGGCGTTTTTCCTCTGTTGTCGGCTTCAGCTTGCCCGAGTCAGCTTGCATTTGCATTGAAAGCGAAACTCGTCAATCCGACCAGACGATACGACTTTGATATTCTTTCGTCTACAGGTTCTATGTTCACAAATCGTTCAGCTTGATGATCACACCAACACCAGCGACTTCTCCTTCGCAGACTTCTGAAGCTCGGCAAAGTGACCGCTCTCCTTGCACATCCCGCGGAAAACGCCATTATCCTTCGCAATGAGTGCGGCAGGCGTGTCGAACTCGACCACCTCGCCCGCATCAAGCACCAGGATCCGGTCGTAATCGATTATAGTGTTGAGCCTGTGGGCTATTGTGAGAATGCTGCCCTTGAATTGCTCGCGGATCGTGTTTTGAATCCTGCGTAAGAAGTCAGCCGCTGTGAGTTTCGTTATCAGGAGAAATGCAGACTTCTTGTCAGTTTCAAAGTCGACTGATGCAGTTGATTCGTCCAGAACAATGATGCCGGAATTGCGGAGGAGGGCACGCTGCGTTGTGGGTCAGACTTGAAGAGCATATACGGACAGCGACAAGACTGACCGCCATCGCAATGAGCTGGCGTTGACCAGCGCTGTAGTTGTTGCCACCTTCGCTGACCTTGGAGTCGAGCATGAAGTTTGTTTGAGCCGGAGTAGATGTACCACTGGCTGCAGGAGTCGCGTCTTGAGCGCCTGCGACGGCCGAGACCGGAAGGCCACCGTCCGCGACATCGACGGAAAGTTGAACCATTTTGAGGACGTCAAGGCACTCCGAATCGGTGTGCTGGTTGAAGGGGTCGAGATTCTCGCGAATGGTGCCGCTGTACAGCACGGTATCTTGTGGGATGAGAGTAAGATGCGAGCGAAGGTCTTCTACACCCAGAGTTGTGATGTCGCGACCTGGACAGTCTCTGTCAATGCATGCAAGCAGGGGCTTTGAAGAAGAGTAACCAACCGCCAACAATGATCTTGCCAGAGTCAGGGTCGACAAACCGGAATAGCGACATAGCAAGGGTGCTCTTGCCACTCCCTGTCCGGCCAACAATGCCAATCTTCTCGCCGGCCTGAGAATTTTGTGATGAATTAAGAGACCGGCTTGGTCTGTCTGCAGATTCACTCGCCTGGACATGGAAGGACACTCCACGAAGCACGGGCTCGAGGTCGGACGCGTAGCGCAGGACAACATTCTCAAACTTGATGCCTTCACTGAGGAAGGGCCAGGCAGCAGGAACATCGGCAAGATGACGAGGAGGCTCTGTGTAGTAATGATGAGCAAATTGAGCGGATCCACCGCTAAAGCACTGACCAGACGGAAGAGTTGAGTACTCGACAATTCGCTCGATGCCATTCATCTCATTCTCGAGCTATCCATTCTCGTCAGCTGCTTGGAATGCGAGACCGCAAAATGACACTAACCATCACGTAGACCATCAATCCAAAATAGATGTCGACCAAGATGCGTTGCGCTTGGACCAGTACGATGGCAGCCAAACCAGCAGGAATTTCGAAGTAGATGGTGAGTAATGCCGAGATACCGAAAGTTAAGGCTCCGAGGACATCGAAACTGTTTGTGGGGTCAATAGGCTGTAATGGTCGGATGTACTGACGCACCGGTAGCGCAGCCAGATGTCGCACACCGTACCTGAATATCGTCAATGCCGTCCGACTCCCCGTGTTCTACGAAACTTTCTCACTGTGATAAAGTGCCCAATGGAAGCGATCCAAGAGATTGTACATGGAATCCATGAGCTTGTCCTCACTGTTGAATGCTCGAATACTGGCAGTATACATCGTTAGAAATCACCCTTTAGCGAAGTGAGAACTCACGTCATCAAGCCCTGAAGCATTTCGCCAAACTGCGCGATGATAGGAGACCGAGTGGTGGAGGTGAGACGGACGAGATCTCGGGATGCTGTAACGTACTGTGGTCGCAACCTTGAGTCAGCATTGCCCTCTAACGCGCTGACAATCACTCACGCCGCGAGCGACATATAGATGTAGCCAGGCGAGTAGAACCAATGGAACTATGAATGGCGGTACGCCGTAGGCAACTACCGCCACGCTGACTGACAAAGAGACCGCGCCTCGTCCCACATACTGAAGCTGCTGTTGAATTTGCACATCAGCCCCGTCAATATCCTTTGAGAAGCGGTTCAGAATCCTGTGGGGAGGGTCAGATCAAGACGTGAATGCTACCGGAATCTTGTGCGCACCGGCCTGTGGGCGTCTTGTCGAAAAAACGAGTGGGCGAGCGGAAGACAGCGTTTAACATCTCTTGGAAGAGAATTCGTGACGCGCGAAGGCTGCTCCAAATAGATGGGAAGATTGTGGCAACGATCATGATGACGGTGGCAAGCTCTACGAGGTCGTGAGCGGCATGACTGTCAAGCGTTCAATGACATACGGAGACCAAGATACACCAGGAGGTAAGGGTAGACGTTGTACGACGCTGACCGGAAACCAAAGTACCCGCGCCAGTCTTCGGGTTGTTCGTACGACTCCGTCCATGCTGGAGTGTTTGAGTATAAGGAAGCTCATATGCGAGAGAGGCACATACCTTTCACCCACACCTTTTCTGCCAGTGCGCCAATCTGCTGTAACGCATGGCTAACGGCAAACAGTGCGACGATCCAGTATGAAGCTGCTTTGAAATACCGTTTGTACACGGCAGACCGAACAGCCCCACTGCGTATCAGTCAGCCATCCGTAGATCACCGCTTGCTCCGGGAAGGCATACGTTGCTTTGGCTTCAGCCTCGACCAACTTCTTTGGGGCCTTTGCATCCACTTTGCCCTCGATTTTTTCCTCAGGAATCTGTGGCACATCACCTTCAACATCCGAGTGCTTCTCCTCCTCGGCGATTTGGGCAAGGGCACCAGTCCTACGAAGCTCTTCTGGAGTCCCCTGAATGGCAATACCGCCGTTGTCCATCCGAACAATCCAACCAGCGCCTGAAGCGACCGCCGCAAAGTGATGGGTGACGAGGACGACTGTGCGGCCCTTCATGATTGAACCGAAGAGACACTTCTTAATGAGGATGGCGGCGGTGTGGGTGTCGACGGCACTGAGTACGTCGTCCAAGAGAACGGTTTGACTATGTGCGTAGACGGCGCGAGCTGGCAATCCGGCATCAGTGGCTAACGACTCGATGAGGCGCACTTCAACTCACCTAGAGCAACGCGAGCCTTCTGACCGCCGCTCAAGACAATTCCTTTCTGTTACAATGTTAAATTTCAATCAAGAACTGGGTGAGGCGGACGAACCTCGCCGATTTCCGTCGCGTCACCATCGTCCATCTGCTTGAGGTCGGTAGTAAGTGCGCAGGCATCCAGGACATCTTCGTAGCGCTGGCAGAGACGTCAGAGTGTTCTCGATACGAGAATAACGAGCAGAATGAACGCACCTGTTCATCCAATGGCGAGCCAAAAAGGATGTTCTCCTTGATCGTCTCTGGAGAAGATGTCAGCAGAGGAATTGCCCATAGGTTTGAAGACGCACTTGACTCCAACCAGGGGTGCTGAGAGCAAAAACTAAGCGACTCGACCAGGCCGGTTTCAGGATCGACGCGGTGGTCGGTTTTCGGTAGCAAAACTGTGCCAGAGATACAGTCCATCTCTCCGAGCAACGCGGCCAACACTGAAAGATACGTCAGTCGATCTTCAGAGACAGTATATCGAAATGTACGCACACGATGACTTTCCACTGCCAGTCGCACCAGTAATGACTGAGAGTTTGCCACGGGGAAAAACAACGTTGATGTCCCGTAACTGGAATGTCACATCCTCTTCCTCGGATGCGGGAACCTCGGACACTGCAGCGGCCACCGGAGAAGTCGTCTTCTTGAACCAGGCCCGAGGTGATCGCTTGTACCACACAGCCGGAGCGCCCGCCTTTAATGCTTCGTCGGCCTTCGCCTTGGCATCGCTCTCCTTCTGGGAAGTCGAATGCCACTTGAACGCCGCCTGCGCTGCACCGAGTCTTGTATCGAAAATTTCGCCAGTGCCCCGCAGCCGCTCGCCGTTCTTTAGCGAGGACATCCACGCCGGCACTTCATCTTCCTCTAGGAACTCGTCAATACGCTGCATTGCCGCAGCGACCATTGTGTAAAAGCTGAGAACCGTTGGAAGATTGTTGAGTTCGATAGTCAAAGAGCTGAGCGCTAGGATCGCTGGGAATGCGATAGAAACGGTGAGCTGATGCCCCGCAACGCCAGTGAACCATGCCAGGCTGATGCATGCGATGAAGATCGGCACAATATCCCAGGTGAGAGAGAACATCGCCTGGATTACTTGGAACTTGAAGACCTCGGCAAGCTCTTTGCGACGCCTCTCCATAATGCGAGCAATCCAATGAGTCTCCCATGCACTGAACTTGATGAACTGTATCATGCGCAACAAACTCAATAAGTGAGACGGAGTTGAGTGACGACTGTAGGCTGACCTTGATCGACTGCAGAGCCTCGTTGATGGCGCTGCTCCGTAGGTCTGAAGGTAAGTGGCCGAGTTAACAAAACGAAACAAAAGTTCGCAGGCCGCGGAGCAGCTCACCACGTTGCTTGGAGATCACGCGAACCTGGCTCATCATCTTGGTCGTGATCCAAGCGGTTGCCGGCATGACCTGATCGCACAGACCAGTCAGAAATGCTTGTCCTTAGCCAATAGGCCGCAAATCTGACCGGAATGAACATGACGTAGCCAACAAATGCGCTGTAGCCGAGAATGCTGTAAAGGAAGGCTCCAGTGATGATAATGTTGACTGGCGTCTCGGTGGCACAATTGAGAATTGCGGGGATGAACTGCAGGCGGTTGGCGTCCACGCTGACGAGCGAGACGAGTTTGCCCATGTCAGCCTTTCCATCCTTCGTGCTGTCGTTGCTCTTCGAGTCTACAATCCCGGAGGTATCGATGCGCACAAGTGCTTTCGCGTAAATGGAACCAATGACCTCGTCGCGGGCTCTGTCAACATAGTGTGAGTGATGTGCTCCGCAGAGGAAAGAGTGCTGCACGAACCGCGTGACATAGCGGCGCCGTAATGATTCATTTACAACACCAACATGTGCGCGAATGATAAGCAGAATGAAGGAGATGGCGGTGTACAGATATGCGGCGCGAAGGTCTCCACGGACTTCGGCAATAGGAGCGAAGGCCAGAGCGAGAAGGCTGAGTTCGGGCACTTTAACTTCGTAATGAATTAGGCCGTCCTCATGGATTGGCGGTCCTTCGATACTGGTGAGAATGCGACGAAGGAGGATGGGCTGAATGCACAAGAGCACGCCGTTGATCACCTGCACCAACATTAGACAGATTCAATGAACATGCTGAAACAGGCGCACTGTGGTCAGAACGTAAAGCGAGAGGTCGCCGAGGTTGGCCTTGATGATGCGCTTCATTATCTTCTGGTTCGGCCTGGTCACTGCTGTCAGAAGAGTTGAGGTGCTGGTGGTACGCGATTGCACTTACCAAAGTGGCAGGAACTTGCGCGTCAGCAGACGTGCCTGCATGCTTGTTGCCAATTTGCCGATGTCAGAGTCCTCTAGAGCGCCACTGCGGGCGCGCTTCATGATAGGTTCCATCCAGTTGACAGTCAACCATCCAGCCAATGTCGCGTTCTCATCCAGAGCACCCTACAGAAGCGAGTCAGCCAGTTCTAGACGAGAATACGCACCATCCAGCTTGCTCACCTCCTCAAATGGAACAATCTTGTGAACCATAGGGTTAAGAGGGGTGTTGAGGACGAGAATGATCCCCAGAAGGCATGCCGCGAGGTGCACGAGGTAGAGGATACTGAAAGTAGAGATATAGATGCGGCCATTCAGAAAGGCGAGACATATTTCGAGGGATCCTTGGATGAGTGCGAAAGAATAAAGTGCAAAGAGAGTGTAAGGAGGTCGAACAGGCGGTGATAGTAGCGGCGAGATCGTCGCATACGCCTTTATCCGGATCGTCAGGACTCAATCTTGTAGCATAATAAAGGTTCCAGATACGCACCCATACAACAGAGCTAACGGCAAGCTCTGCGGGAGACTGGTGCTGGCGGACGGTTTGCACAAGCAGGATAATGCGGCCGACCAGTTCAAACGCGCCAATAGCCGCGTAGGTGAGCGACTTGGTGGTCCGCGCGGAGGTACCACCAGATTCGAGGTCTTTACGAAGAAGGGGTGCGGTCTCAGATGAGAACCGGTTCGGGTCGCTTCCATTCATGGGGGTTTTGGTATGATTCCGAGCATGTTCCTCGGCGATGTCTTCGTCAGCTATTCTCATGAACAGGTAAACCTGCGAGTTAAAAGCCATCCCAAGCGAGGAACGCACTGATAATATCAGCAAATGCCTCGTTTTTCAGGACTCCGGATGAGAACAGGACGGCAATTCCAATTGCAAGTGCAGGCAGCACTGTGTTCATAGTGAGCCTGAGCCACGGCACGAGGGCATCGACACCGTCCAAAGGCGGTCTCGACATGCTGGCGAGGGGGCGGGGATCGAGTGTGTTCTGCAACATTGACGAATGCAAGGAGGCAAACGCGTGAGATCAACAGACTCGCGATTCTGACCTGTTATGTACGAATCGTAGCCCCTGTTGATCGGTTGGCTTGACTCCAGCTCTCGCAGCCGACTAAGGCGGGTCCGTCGCTGACTCGGACTACAGCATCGGCTTGCGGCCGTTGCATGAGATCCGCGAGGCTGCATGGAGAATACACGGCGACTTGAACTGTAGTGGATTGATTTGGTGGAGGTGCGCCGTTCAAGATTTCAGGCCAGATGGACCACTTTATCATCTACCATCCACATGAATGCCAGCCGCCTCAATGGCCGCAAGTCTGAGGTGAACCAAGGGAAACCGGAGAATTCAGAAAATAGCCTCGCTCAAATCAAGAAAACGGGCTCGCCGCTCTGCGCTCGCGTCTCTGTGATGACGCGAGTCACCGGTCCACCACGCGGGTCTGTGCTTCCATAACACCGATTACGCGGTTAAAGCTAGCTCGGCAACCCACCGGTCCAAACTTGTTTTTGTGGCGGGGAGAGGCGCGCGGAGATGGGAGGATGATGACCATGCTGCGCAGTTCGAAGCCCGTGGATTGATTAGTGTTGGCGTGATCAGCGGGGGCTGACCTGTTGCCACCTGTCTATGCCCTATCTGTACCATTTCCTCGGCGTCTCGCGAAAACAGATTTCTCTGTCGAAAGAAACAGAACTTGTATTTTTCAACCAAAAAAAAAAAAAAAAAAAAAAAAAAACAAAAAAAAAG
>Ga0247815_10002521_pt1 | contig 13534 bp, 8 predicted proteins | sample UWRJL194509B1_FD_181014 | JGI IMG/M metagenome (GOLD analysis project Ga0247815, IMG submission 181014) | Plant litter microbial communities from Arlington Agricultural Research Station in Wisconsin, United States - UWRJ-L194-509B-1 | ecosystem: Environmental > Terrestrial > Plant litter >... | reverse complement strand
GGGGAAAGGCAGAACTTTGCGCGTCGACGCTGAAGCTGTAAGTCAGGATTGGATACGATGTTTGTCGGACCTTTCTGATACACCACCCCACCCCACTGCACTTTCACACTCCAATATTTATCTACACCCCACCCGCCCTTCGCTTCTGATTGATTGAGAAAAATTTCAACAGCCTTACGGCTCTCAATCAAACCTCGGTGCTCTTTTGGAGTGCCTATCGCGAAGTAGAAATCAGATGCAGACACTGACCCCGGTTCCTCAATTTCCCACCATCACCTTACCCATGGCCACGGCAGCGCTGAAAAGGCTTGGCGAACTGAGTGCCGGCCTGACCAATGAGCTCAAGGCATTACCCGCACCTGAAACGGCACTACTGGATGCTCTGGCGACGCCGAATGCTGTTCGACGAGCGTCGCAAGTGTCCCGTCTGTTGCAACGTATCAATGCCTATTGGGACGCGCCGAGCCAAATGGGCGAGAGTCGCTATGAACAGTTCGTCAGCGCCATGCGACGGTCATTGCGTGACGAAGTGAGCGTCAAGATTCACGAGCGTGACCTTTATCCCGACGATGCGGCCTGCCTTCCCGCCTCTGCTGGCCGCGAGGAAGCCCCGACAGCCGCCACGACGACAACCTATTGCCTGCACTTGAGCCTGGATGATGGCGAGCCGGTTGAAATCGCCGGAGCGTTGGTGTTCACCCACACGCAAGGCCGGACGTTATTGCTGCTGCCCGGTTTTGGAGTGACGGGTTTTGCGACCCGGACGCAGATGCGCGAAACACTTGTCCAATGGCTGAATAACCCCCTGCACAAGGAGGCTCTATTCAATTGTCTGGCGCAGCGCCACCAGGACCAACTGGCAAAAATCAGCCGCGACCCGGACTTGCACCTGGAGCCATTCATCGAGCCTGATGTGCAGATGCAGCTTCTGACCGGTGAACCCTTTGCTCACGCCTTCGACAGTCTGCTGAACAAACAGCGCGATGATGTGCGCTACGCCTGCGCGAATGTTGATGACCACAGCCCGCAAAATGGCCAAGTCCTTATTCAAGGCGCCATCGACATGCGCGGTCTGTTCGGGCCGACCGCGATGCTGGAGCTACGCGAACTGGCTTACCTTGAGAGCCGTTACCGCCGAAGCCTGCCGGACTGGATCAAGATCGCCAGCCCGGATGACCTGAACACTTACGCCGAACACCTGCGCCGCTACGATGACGCCCGTGCAGCAACGCTCAGCGCACTTGGGCCGGCGGGGTCGCCAGCGCGCTTTGCCGAAGCGAATCTACGCAGGAGGATGGCGGATGATCTGGGCTTTGAACTGGACCCCGGCGCCATCATGATCAGCACGCGACGAACGTTGCCACTGACGGGCGAGTCCTACACCGTGACCCGCTCGCTGAGTGAGCTGGCTTTGTACGGCCTGCATCCGGGAGATCGCCAGGAGGGATCGCCGTTCCTCACTCGCACCACGCTCAGCCTTGACGATGCTCCGCTGGAGGCCGCCTGCGCGTCCTTGAACCCGGCCTGGATTGCTCGACAGATAGACGAACTCGACGTACGAATGAGCTTTATCGAGTATCAGCGGGCGACTTATCACAATGAAGGTCATCGCCAACTCATGACGATGCTGACCCGCAGACAGATCACCGCGCTGGCCTGCACGGCAAAAATGCAGGGCCATATCCAGCCCGAAGATTTTGTCCTGTTCGAGACGGCTGCAGACCCGACTCGGGCCGCTGCCAATCCAACGCTGCGGGTCCAGCAGATCAGGCTGAGCAATCGCAACGTCATGGGCAAACTGCTGATTTTGCGTAAAGAGAACGCTCGGGGACAGCTCGAGCGCCTGGTGTTGTTCGCCGCCGATGCGCCACGCGACCGGCGCTGCATGGCGTTCAACACTGAAACCCGGTTGCTGCATGAACTGGTCGGCTGGGCGGCCTCCGATACACTTTGCGATTACTTGCTCAAGCAAGCCGAGCTATCCGCTCGCCCGCAGTTGCAAGCACAATTGGCGGCACTCAGGCTCAAGCCTTATCCGGCGGCGGACTTCCTGCAACTGATCGACCTGCCGGATTTCGACGCCGGTTTGCGCACCTTCGCCGAGGAGCATGTGCGCGTGGCGCTTTCCGAACAGGCCAGCCACAGTCCTCAATGGTACGTACAGGCCAGCGCGGCGCAGCGTCAGGAACTGGTGGCGCTGGAAGATGCCGCTGCGGGCGCGCTAGACAATTACCAGGCCAAGCCCCACACCCGCGTCCAGCCGTTCAAGGAGTATGTCCATCAGCGAGCCAGCCAGAAAATCAATCAACTCCTGAACAAGCCGGCCGGCACGGTCGACCCCGACCTGATTGTGATCACCAGCGAGCGGGAAACCGTTACATACACCGACATGATGCTCAACGGCTACGACGACAGCATCGATTTCGTCCACAGCAGCGCCGATACCATGGCAACGTTCAGCGGCCCGGATGGCGTGGACCTGAGCGCGTTGTCACCACGCAAAGTCGCAGGTTCAGTGCGCGGCAAATGGCTGGGCGACGACTACATTGCGTTGATCAGGCACTCGCTGCTCAACGCGGGCAGCGAAGGCTACGCCTATCGCCGCAAGACCAGCGTTGTGATGACCCAGTTGCAGATGAAAGCGGCGGCGCTGCGCAGTCACCTGAAAGGCCATATCAACGAGCAACAGTATGCGTGGCTGCAAGCGTCGATCGAGCGCCTTCATCTGGATGATGTCAGCACGCGCGAGCAATACCCGCTGTATCCGTTGCAGATCCATGTCGACAAACCGTTCATCGCCACAAAGCTGACAGGTGTGGATCAACTGGTCATCCCCAGCACGCAATTGACGCATGTGGAAACGGTACAGGGCTGCTTCGCGATCCTGCCGACCACCATCAGACAGGCTGCGCTCCTGTATACGCCGCAAGCACCCGACGGGATCGAGTTCCGTCTATTTGGCGACTTCACCGCCTCGCTCGACAACGAGGGCATGATCGATTACTACAAGGATCGCTGCCGCATCAAGGCGCGCAAAAACCTGTCGTTTTTTCTCCACGACATGCGCGAGGGCAACGCCAGCAAGCCGCCCTTCCTGTCCAAGGAATTCATCGCGAATGTTGCTGACGTCTGTTTCAACCGTCCGCTCCTGCGCAGGCTTCGTGACGTGGAAGAAACCACGACCGGGCGCAACGAGATGATCACCAGGCTGGTCTGGAACACCGTTGAACTGATCGTCACGGTTGCTACCCTGCCATTTCCACCCGTCAGCTTTGCCGTCGGCGCACTGCTGGCCATGCATGACACCGTGCGCGCATTTCAGGCGCTGGGAGAGGGTGACACCAAAGCCGCCAGCGCGTGGATCCTGACCTCCATGCTCAACAGCCTCGGCGCCGCAGGTGATGCAAGCGTGGGCCTGAAGGGTTTTGGCGGTGTGTTGCGACGACTCAACTACCCGACCGGACGACAATCGGTGCTCAAACCTGTCGAGCACGCATCCGGACTGCCCCAATACGCTGACCTGTTTCCCGTGCGCGTGGGCAACGAACCGCTCTGGATCGGGCACGCCAACGCTAACGGCCATGCGCCAGTCTTGCGAAATACGCATTTATCCGCCAAGCCCGAAGTCACTGGTCAGTTCGTCAGGCAAAGCACAAGCGGGACCTGGCAGCCATTGGCACACGAACTCAATGCCGCGACTGCGGATTTGCACAACGGTATCAGGCGGGAGCTGGTCGTGGATGTCTCTCTACGCGACGTACAGCCCATCACCAGCGGGCATGCGACCGGGGTGAGCCAGATCAACGGCCAGCATTACATCGAACTGAGCGGCTCTAGCTATCAGGTGCAATTCGATGCCCGGATGCGGGTCTGGAACATCGTTGATCCGGCAAATCCGTACGCGTTCTTCGGCAAGCAGCCGGTAAGCCTGGACCAGCAGGGCAAGTGGCAACTGATCGACCGCACCCGCTTGCAAGGCGGCGGGCGCGAGGGTCAGACGGGGTTCACGGCGCTGCAGGAAGAGACGGCTGACTTGTCGGCGCTGAGCAACTATGAACTGCCCGAGCACATGCGCCAGCATCTGGCACAGATCATCAGTCACAAGAGTCTCGATCCGACCGGGCTGGGCCTGGAAAGTTACTTTGACAAACAATACGCCGTGATGCGTGGCAGATATCAAACCTTGCGTCAGGATCTATACCGCGACGCCAACGCCTTTTTCGCGCATCCGCCGCTCCCGCCACACCCGACATTGCCAGCGCTGGATGCATCGGCCAGCCTGCAGAGCGTACTGGAAAGTGCCTACGCACAGACCAATGGCCTGGTCATAGCTGAAGCGCCAAGATCCGTGGCGAGCAAGCGTTTGCTTATCCTCAACATGCCACTGCTGGCAGAACACCGGGTCCAGGTGCTGTATATCGAACACCTGTTCACCGACCAGCATCTGGAAAAACTGGCGAAATATCGCAAGCTCGCCCAAAACAATCGTTCGGGCTCCCACAACATCAGATATCACCTGCGGTCGCTCAACGATGGCGAATTGAATACCGAAGTCGCCGAGTTCGACTATTACCACCTGGTGAAAACCGCCCATCGTTACGACATTGAGGTCCGCCCGTTCAGTTCTGCGGTCAGCTATCCCTACGCCGACCATCCTATGAAGGCGTTAGTGGGCGACCCTGAAGCTGCTCAGAAAATGAGCAATTTCTTCGGCCACAAACTCATCAGCAGCGACGTCGCGGCGCATCCGGCCAGGCGCTGGATAGCGTTGCTTGATCAAAAGCTGGCCACCACCCACAAAGAGCTACCTGGCATCGCTGAGCTGCAAGGTGTTATCAGCGTACGAATCGAAGATGTGCCCGCGCGAACCTCGACCCGTATTGCTCCTGATGTCGCCGGCTATATTCCCAGCGACCCGGCAGCCAAGGCGGACTTTCGGCTGCAAGTTGCCAACCCGGCGATTCCCGAAGCCGCTCCGACACCGGTATTCACGGAAAGTCATACCCAGGGTCTGGACGACAAACTGTATTTGTATCTGACCGGCGAGGCGCCAGTGGAGATTCATCTGAACCCCTCTACGCTGGAAGTCGCGACCACCCGCAAACCGGGAACTGATCGCTACGCCGGCGCACACGGGTTCCGCTGGGACGCCTACAAAGGCTGGGACCGGGTTGACCCGCAAAGCTGGGCCACTGAGCATCCGCCAACCGCTATCGCACTGTCACTCAGTGACCCGGTTTACGAAATACCGGTTCCTTCACGCAATACGCTGCATCAATTGGCAAACTTCGAGCGGCGCGGGCTTGACTCGGGTTATTTCCTCCGTGACGAGGAACTAAGGGCCGTGCAGGAACAGTTTTTCGAGCTACGCCGCAAACTGCAACAGGACGCCCGCGCCATCATCACCGCAGACTTGCCGCCACGGCCTGAATTGCCGGTTATCACGCCTGACACCAGCCTGGCGGATTTCCTGAACGCCCTCTATGCGAAGACCGATAGCGTAGTGGTGGGAGAGGCTCACGCGTCGGTTGCCAGTAAAAAACTGATCCTCGACAACCTGCCACTGCTGACAAAGCACAACGTCAAGACGCTGTACATGGAGCATCTGCTCAGCGACCTGCACCAGGCCGATCTGGAGCGTTTTTTCGAAACCGGCGAGATAACCAAAACATTGCTGCACGACCTGAAGCAAATGGACAGCGGCCATATGACCGACCCCGGCAAAATCTACACCTTCGAAAATCTGGTGATCAAAGCCCGGCAGAGCGGCATCGAAGTGCGCGCCCTGGACTGCGCCGCGAGTTACCACATCAAAGGTATCGATTCCGGACCCACCACGCGTCAACAGATGTTCAGTTATTACGCTTCCCGCACGATTCGCAGGCATCAGGACGTCATCGGGGCACATAAGTGGATCGCCCTGGTAGGCAATACTCATGTCAATACGTTCGAGAAAATCGTTCCCGGGCTGGCCGAACTTGAAGGCGGGATCGGCCTGCGCGTGATCGACGTGAGGCCAGGCCAAGCCAGGCCTCCGGCCTTTGACACGGGTGCCACGGTGAGCGATCAGCTGGGCAGCACATCCAGTTTTCTCAAAAGCGATTATCGGGTAGAGCTCGATACCGCCGTCGCGCCGGCCCAGCCACGCGCACCAATGCCTCTGTCAATCGAACAACGCCTGCCGCGAGCCGGCATGTTCGCCATCGAGACCCACGCAGGTGGACAAATGACCATCATTCACCGCTCCCGGGACAGCAGCATTCTGCACACCCCGGTCGAGGTTAACGCTGAAGGCAAGATCTACATCGAGCGCCCCACCTGGCGCCCGGTGCATGCCCAGCCTTTCGACGACATGGATGCGCTGATCAGAGCACTGGAGGAAATGAACCTGACGCGCATGGCTTGATAAGCAAATTGCTGTTGCAAAGCTGGCAGGAGGGGACTTGTCCCCGATGGCGTCAGATGGCCCAGCATCATTGGGCCTGACCAACGCGGTACCTGCACCGACCGATTTCCCGGACAAGTCCGGTCCTACAAGTGATATGCAACCCGGTAGGAGGGGACTTGTCCCCGATGGCGTCAGCTGGGCCAGCATCATTGGGCCTGACCAACGCGGTACCTGCACCGACCGCTTTCCCGGACAAGTCCGGTCCTACAAGTGATATGCAACCCGGTAGGAGGGGACTTGTCCCCGATGGCGTCAGCTGGCCCAGCATAAATGAGCCTGACCAACGCGGTACCTGCACCGACCGATTTCCCGGACAAGTCCGGTCCTACAAGTACGGCCCACCCAGGTCAAACTATCTTCGGCAAGCGCTGCTCCAGCAACTGGTGCAGCGCGCTGTCCACTGGCCAGTTGCGCATGAAGCGGGCGCGGTCGCGGGCGAAGGCGGTGGCGAAGGACGCTGCCGAGCTGTGTTGGCACATGGCGTCAAGGTCGATCAAGGCCCAGCGATCCTGGTCCCAGAACACATTGTGGCCCTTCAAATCGCCGTGGCTGATGCGCTCGCCAATCAGCTGCGCGAACAGGTTATCCAGTGCCACCAGCTCCGCCTCCGGCGCTTCACCCGATGCGACATAGGGCGCAAATCGTTCGATGATGTCCGGCCCCGGCAGAAACTCGGTCACCAGATAAGCCGTGCGCCGCAAGCCAAGGAAACGTTGCTCCTGCACCGCCAGCGGTTTGGGCGTGGCGATGCCGAGGAACATCAGCCGGTTGCCTTCGCGCCAGGAATGCCATGCCCGGCTTGGCCGCCAGAAGCGTTTCAGCCAATGGGCAAAGTCCTTGATGTTGTAGCGCTTGATGACCAGCGTACGGCCGTCGACCTGGACTTTGCCGACGCTCGCCGCGCCGCCGGTCTTGTACAGATGACCTTGGTCAAGCAGCGCATCGGCCTCGGCCAGCACTGGCAACATCGCCGCTTCTTCTTCGCGGCGAATCGCCCGCAGTTCGGAAGCACCATCAATGACGCTGAACAGGCTGCAATCACGTCCGGTCTTGTCGAGAAAATCTTTCAGGCGCCAGCTGCGCACCTTGTCGATCTGCTTCTGCAAGGCTTCCATGGGCAAGCCATGTTCGCCGTTGCTGAGCAAATAATGCACCGACAATTCTTCAATGAACGGCTCGAACGCCTTGGGCAGTTGCGCGAAAAACACGCCGAGGTTTTCCAGCACTTTTTGCCGGGACAGCGGCTTGCCAGCTTCTTCGGCACGAATCCCGGCGCCGTCGATCAAGTACAACTTGCCGTCGTGGCGCAGCAGGTTGTCCAGGTGCAGGTCTTCCTGCCACAGGCCCTTGGCATGTAACTGCGCGATGGCGGTCAGTGCCTCGGCCAATACGCTTTGCTGCGCATCGCTCAGCGGCGTCTGGTTTTCCACTTCGGCCCAGGCATTGCCCAGGCTTTGCGCGGGCTCCAGCAGTTCGAACAACAGCCAGCCGCCCTCGCCTTCCTGCAGCCCGTCGGCCAACAGCAGCGGCGTGGTCAGCCCTTGCTGGGCGAGCAGCCGGACACCGGCCAGTTCGCGTTGGAAGTGTCGCGCAGCCTTGGCCCCCACCAGTAATTTGGCCAGCACTGGACGCCCGCGCCACACGCCCGCGCCGACATAACGTTGCCCCGGCAGCACGCGCAACAAGCTCAACAGTTGCAGCTCGGCCGGGCCTGCCGCGTCGGCCAGGGCCAGATTCATTGGCGTTGCGGGCGTACGGCCCGCCGCCTTGAGTTCAGACAAACGCATCAGCGGGTCTCTTTCTGGTCATTGCGCTGCAGACTGCGCTTGTGACTGCCGCGCTTGCCCAGGCGTGCGCACCATTGATCGACAACCGGGCTGTCGATGCCCGATTGCAGATACGCCGCCAGCAGCTCGCGAACATGGGACTCGCTCCACATCGGCGCGCGGCGCAACAACGGCTCCAGATCCTTGACCCGATCCCGCTTGCCGAACAGCAGCGGCCGGGTTTTCTCCAGATCGATCAGCTGTGCCAGGTAGGAATCGGCCTTGGCCTTGAGGAAAATATGCTTGGGATAAAAACAGCCATGCACCTGCCCCGCGCCGTGCAGCGTGCGCGCCAGTTGGCCGCAGGCTTGCAGGATCGCCGATTGCTGGGACGTGGTCAGTTCCGGCCATTGCTGCAGCAAGGTATCCAGATCAGTCCAGCTGTCCAGCGCACGGGTCAACAGAATGGCCCGGCGCTCGGGCCCGATCTTGATCTCACCGTAGAACACCGCGTGCAGCGCCGGGATACCGAGCTTTTCGTAACGGCTGATGTTGCGAAATTCCCGAGAGAACGAAGGCTCGCCAAACGGGGTGATGCCAGGTGTGCATCAGGTAATTGCTCTGCCGTTTCAGATAGAAGCCCGAGCCTTCCAGTTCCAGACGAAACACACTGCTCCAGCCGCCGCGGCCGGTATTGGGCTCATCGACGGCGTCCAACTGGACTTCCCACAGCGACTGAAAATCAGCCAGGCCGTGGCGTTCCAGCAAAGGCCGCTCGGTTTGTGCAATGAAATCGGTCATTCGCGTCCCTCAAAAAAGCTGACGATATGGCGGATACGTTTCTTGTCGGAAGCGTTGAGTCGCGCCCGCTGCCGATACTGCAGATAGAAGCGCAGGCGCTGAGTGGCGGACAGATGATATTTCGCCACTTTGTCCAGGCAGGCCAGATCCTTGGTGATCCGGTAGCGCAGCATGAAACTCCACCAGAAAGCGCCGTTGGGGCAGTCGATCAGAAACAGTTTGGCCTGATCATCCACCAACAAATTGCGCCACTTCAAATCGTTGTGGGTGAAGTGCTGATCGTGCATGGCGCGGGTGTAGCGCGCCAGTTGGCGGCTGACGCCATCGACCCACTGCCGATCAGCCAGCAGCGGATCGTTGCGCAGCGCCAATGCTGACAAGTCTTCGGTGTTGGGCAGTTCGCGGGTGATCAATGCGCCACGGTCATACGAGGTGCCCTTGCGCTCCAGGCCCCAGGCAATAACGTCCGCCGTGGGAATGCCCCATTTGGCGAAGCGCTTGAGGTTTTGCCATTCGGACTTGACCCGAGGGCGGCCCAGATAACGACGCAGGCCTTTGCCCGCGCCGACGTAACGTTTGACGTAGTAATTGACCCCATCGCGCTGCACGCGGATCACTTCGGACAAGGGGTCGCGAGTCAGGCGCTCGCCTTGCAGGGCGAACACGGCGTCCAGACTGCCGAAGTCCTCGGCGAGAAAGGCGTAAGCCGGTTCCAGATTCCAACCCGCCATCAGAGCGCATCCCCGTAACGCACTTTGCGCTGATACAGCTTGTCGGCTTTCATTTCCAGCCAGCGCAGCAGCCGGGCTTCCTCGGCGAGAATCTGGCGCAGCGGCTGCTGGAAATAGCCTTTGAGGAAACGCAGTTTGTCGCGTCGGGTCAGGCCGATGTCCAGCGCCGAGAAATACAGGGCCGCCAGATCCTTGTTGCGCCAGCGCGGGGTAATCACCCGGCGCGTCTGGGCGCGATGCAGGTCGATCACCGACAGGCGGAAATCATCAGCGGTCACCGGCGTGTCGGTGTGCAGCAGAAAGTGGCAGATATAACAGTCGCGATGGTTGACCCCGGCGCGATGCATCATGCCGACCATGCGCGCCACTTCGGCGATAAACGCCCGTTTCAGGCGCGGCTCCGGCGGCTCGTTGCGCCAATTGATGCTGACGTCTTCCAGGCTTTCGGTGGGCGCCAGTTCTTCAGTGACGATGAACGAATGCTGCGCCGCCGGATTGCTGCCCCGCTCGCCATAAGCCACGGCGGTCATGGTGGGCACGCCGACTTCCTTGAGGCGGGCGATGGCTTCCCATTCCTTGCCCGCGCCCAGCACCGGCAATTTGGCGGTAATGAGGTTCTTGGCGACTTCGCCCCAACCGATGCCGCGATGGATCTTGACGAAATACCCGCGCCCCTCGACTTCGGTACGCAGGGTGCGCCGACCTTCGAGTTCGCGATAAACCTGACCGTCCAGACGCTCGACTTCGGCGAACGCATCGCGTCCGGCCCAAAGCGTCTTGAAAGGTTCAGCAAGGAACAACTTCATGGGTAGTGCTCCGCCAGAATCACATCGGCCGCGTGCTGCGGCATGCTGTACAGGTCTGCTGAATCGGCGAAAGCCAGACCGTTCTTGCTCCACGCTGCACGCGCGGCGTCGTCGGCAAGCATCGTTTTCAGGTATTGATTGAGCTGAGCCTGATCGAACGGCTCGTCCAGCACCAGCCCGCTGTCGGCCTCGGCAATGTAGTGGGCGTAACCGCATACCGCGCTGACCAGCACCGGCAAGCCGGCAACCAGCGCTTCAAGCAACACGGTGCCGGTGTTTTCGTTGTAAGCCGGGTGAATCAGTACGTCGGCACCCATCAGGAAACGCGGGATATCGCTGCGGCCTTTCATGAAGGTCACGTGATCGCCCAAGCCCAGGGTGGCGCTCTGCAGTTGGAATACTTTGGGGTCGTCCTGGCCGATTACAAACAGCCGGGTGCGTTTTTTCAGCTCGGCGGGCAATGCGGCCAGCGCCTTGAGGCTGCGATCCACGCCCTTGGTCTTGAACCCGGAGCCGATCTGCACCAGCAGCAGATCGTCGTCGGCCAGGCCGAACTCCTTACGGAACTCAGCGCGAATCTGCGGCGCTTGCGGCGGTGCGCGACGATCCTGAGCAATGCCCGGCGGCAGCAGATGGAAGCGCGACAACGGCGTGTCGTAATACTTGATGAACAGCGGCTGCTGCACTTCGGAAATCATCAGCACCTGGGTTTTCGCGTCCTTGGCGAACACCGCACGCTCGTATTCGGCGAAGTGGCGATAACGGCCCCATTGGCGATACAGCGAGTGCCGCAGGTTTTGCGCCTTGTCCTCGAAACAGCCGTCGGCGGCGTAATACACGTCCAGGCCCGGCATTTTGTTGAAGCCGATCAGGCGATCCACCGGGCGTTTGGCCAGGTCCGCCGCCATCCAGGCGGAGAGCTTTTCATTGCGTCGATGGTTGAAGAACGCCTTGACCGGGGCAACCAGCACTTCGAAACCCGGCGGCACTTCGCCTTCCCAGATCAGGGTGTAGACGCGAATCTGATGCCCGCGCTGCTGGCACTCCAGAGCGATACGCATGAAGTCGCGTTGCAGCCCGCCGAACGGGAAGTATTTGTAGAGTACGAAAGCCAGTTGCATCAGACAGGTTCCTTTGCCAGCAACAGCGCGCCCAGTTGGCTCGCCACTCGCTCGGGATTCAAGCGAGTGAAGCACACTGGCCACTCGCGTTTGAGATCCAACTGACGGCGGTCTTCATCCGTCGGTTGATAGGTGCATTTCTTTTGCAGGCACGGCGCGCAGCCTGGGTAATCAGCGGCCAGATGCACTTGCGACTTGCCGTAGGCGCCAGTCAGGCCGGGGTTGGTCGGGCCGAACAGCGACAAGGTCGGCACATCCAGCGCTGCGGCCAGATGGCCGATGCCGGTGTCGACCGCGACGCACGCCTGAGCGCTGGCCAACACCTTGGCGACGCCAGCCAGATTCAGTTTGGGCAGGACCACCGCGTGCTCCAGCCCTTGGGCGATACGTTCGGCCCGAGCTTTTTCCGCCGGGTTGCCCCACGGCAGCCGCACTTGCAGGCCGCGCTCGACCATACGCTCGGCCAATTGCCGCCAGTACAGCTCCGGCCAGTGTTTGGTGGCCCAGGTCGTGCCGTGCAGGAACAACACGAACGGCGCCTGAGTCGCATCCGCGTCCAGCAATCGTTGGCGATCCAGCCCGTAATCGCCCAACCCGGCAGGTACTTGATAGCCAAGCGCCTGAGCGAACAACTGGCGCAAGCGTTCCACTGCGTGCTGGCCGCGCGCGACTGGAAAGGTGCGGTCATAAAAGCGGCTGCTCAGCGGCTCGCGTGCAGAATTTTTATCCAGCCCGGCCACGGGTGCGTTCACATAACGGGTCAGCCAGGCGCTTTTAAGCAGGCCTTGGGCATCGATCACCAGGTCATAACGGGTGTCGCGCAAACGTTGCTTGAAGCGGCGCCATTCGCCGGTCTTGAACGTCTGCCAGAGGTTCTTGCGCCAGCGGCGAATGGCCACCGGGATCACCTCGCCCACCGCCGGATGCCAGGTCGGAATTTCCGCGAAACCTTCCTCGACCACCCAGTCGAACTGAATACCGGGCAAGGCCCGCGCGGCGTCGGTAATCGCTGGCAGGCAGTGAATCACATCCCCGAGGGACGAAGTTTTGATCAGCAAGACCCGCAAATCAGACAACCTCCACCGGCGTGCCGCCCATGTTTGAGAGCGCATTGATCACCGACTCAGGCTCAAGCAGGCGCAGGCAATTGTAGTGACCGAAACGACAGGTGCGGTCAAAACACGGGCTGCATTCGATGCCCAGACGCACGATCTCCACTTCATCGGCCAGCGGCGGCGTGAAGCCTGGCGATGTGGAACCATAGACTGCGACCAACGGACGGTTCAACGCCGCAGCTACATGCATCAGGCCGGAATCGTTGGACACCACGGCATCGGCGCAAGACAGCAAATCAATGGCTTCGGCCAGGGAAGTATCGCCGCTCAGGTTCACGGCTTCTTCGCGCAGGCCGGGAATCAGGCGTTCCAGAATGCTTTCGCCCACCGGATGGTCTTTTTTCGAACCGAACAGCCAGACCTGCCAGCCTTCACGAATCTTCGCTTCCGCGACTTGCGCGTAATGCTCGGCGGGCCAACGCTTGGACTCGCCAAACTCGGCGCCGGGGCACAGGGCCAACACCGGACGATCCAGCGTCAGGCCGAATTTGCTCAAGGCAGCGTCGCGGGTGGCGATGTCGATGCGCAGGCTCGGTCGCGGATACGGCTGCGGCAAGTCTGCGCCCGGCTCGTACGCCAAGGCCATGAAGCGCTCGATCATCAACGGATAACGTTCTTTGTCGAGGGTGCGCACGTCGTTGAGCAGCACGTAGCGGAATTCGCCGCGCCAGCCGGTACGTTTCGGGATGCCGGCAAAAAACGGCACCAGAGCCGACTTGAGCGAGTTGGGCAGCAGGATGGCCTGA
>Ga0247815_10002518_pt1 | contig 13543 bp, 9 predicted proteins | sample UWRJL194509B1_FD_181014 | JGI IMG/M metagenome (GOLD analysis project Ga0247815, IMG submission 181014) | Plant litter microbial communities from Arlington Agricultural Research Station in Wisconsin, United States - UWRJ-L194-509B-1 | ecosystem: Environmental > Terrestrial > Plant litter >... | reverse complement strand
TTCTGACTTACCTTTTGGATATCCTCAGGCGTTACTGCATTCATTTTCTGAAGGAAAGTGCTGTAGAAATCTTTAGGTAATTTATTGATTAGAATATTGCTCGCATAAGCTGCAGAACGGTCGGGGTTTTCAAGATCCAGCGCGAAAGATCCACTATACAGATTCTTTGCATTTTGCAAATCTTCAGCAGAGACCTTTTGTGTGCGCATCACGTTGATCTCGTTCAGGAATTCAACTACTGCGCTGTCAACCTTTTCATTTCTAACAGCCGCAGTGGCTTTGAAATTTTGCTGAAAACGACCAGCGCCCGTACTTGAATAAGCTCCGTACGTAAAGCCGCGTTTTTCTCTCAGGGTCTTGAATAATTTAGCATCTGCACCGCCACCGAGGATCTGGTTGGCCAACAATACAGCATGATAATCAGGGCTGCTTAAAGGAAGGTCAATCAGGTTAGTTACTGTAATCTCTGATTGTACTGCGTTGGAAACATTGATGATGTCTACCTCAGTTTTAGCCGGGTTAGCAACCTTTGCAATGACCGGAAGGTTTAATGTAGTTCCTTTCCAGTCGCCAAGGGCTTTAACAACCAATGCTTTTGCAGCTTCAGGTTTGATATCACCAACGATAGTCAGGTAACTTCTTGAAGGGGTAATGTATTTGGTGTAATCTGCTTTGATATCTGCTAAAGTAAGTGCATTTATTGACTGTTCTGTCACAAATTCGCCCATTGGATTATTGATACCATAGCTCAATGCAGGCACAACACGTCCTGAGATTGCTTTAGCGCTACGTTCGCTGGATTTTAAGCCAGTGATGGTTTGTGACTTCAGTTTGTCAAACGACTCCTGTGGGAATAATGGCTTGCGCAGGCTTTCAGTCATCAGCATAAAAGCACTGTCGAAATATCGGGTCAAGGCAGAAACACTACCGCCGGAGGCACTAAGAGCTACATCAGCACCCAATAGGTCTACCGCTTCATCAAACTGTGCTTTGGTTTTGCTGGTGGTACCTTCATTGAGCATACTGCCCATTAAGCTGTGTACGCCTGCTTTTTTTCCTTCAGTGATGGGACCTGCATCGATTCTCAAAGAGGCAGATACTTTTGGCAATCTGTGGTTTTCTACCACAAGGATGGTCATCCCGTTTGGCAGGGTATAGATTACCGGATCAGTAAAGGTGATAATTGGTGCCGGTCCTGGTTTCGGTTTCTGGCTTCTGTCTAATTTTTGCGCTACAACAGCTTGTGCAAATAACGTTGTAAGGGCAATTATGAATAGTTTTTTCATGATAATTTCAATTATTGGTCTGGAGAATCAATTATTTTTTTGGTAAATAATAGAGCACTACGCGCTGGTCTTTGTTCAGGTATTTGCGGGCAACGTCCCTGATCTCTTCGCGGGTAATGGATTTATAGGCATCCAGTTCTTCATTGATCTCATTGGTGTTTTTATTATGAAAAGTATAGCCATTAGCCAGATTTTCTGCTACACCCAGCATCTTACTGTTTGCAGTTACGAAATTGTTTTCAAACTGATTCTGCAGCTTTTTGAATTCAGTCTCAGAGATCAGGTCTGTCTGCATGCGTAAAACTTCTGCGTCGATATCTTTCAGCAGGTCAGTAATCGGCGTATTGTTATTTGGCAGGGCATAAGTGATATAAGCACCAGCATCTTCCAGGGTATAATTTAAGGCACCCACTTGTAATGCTGTTTTCTTCTCATCAACAAGTTTAACCAGAAGTCTTGAACTCGCACCGCCAGTCAATACAGAAGTTACCATTTCCAATGCTTTGGTGTCTCTGCTGGTCATGCCTGGTACCCGGTATGCAGACATAATTGCAGGAATTTGGATGTTGGCATCATACGCCGTATCAATAAGCTGTTTGGTTATTGGTTTCAGGGTATAAGCTGCTTTAACAACCGGAGCACCTTTTGGTACTTCGTCAAAGTATTTCTTAACCAGTCCTTTTGTTTTCTCGATATCGAGGTCACCCGCGATCGTTAATACAGCGTTGTTGGGCGCATAGTATTTTTTAAAGAAAGCGAGGAATTCGCTCAGCTTGGCAGCATCAAGATGCTCCATCGAGCCGATTGGTGCCCACTCGTAGGATGTGCCGTCATACAGTTTCTTGAAGATGTTTGCGGCAAACATTCCGTAAGGTGCGTTGTCTATGCGTAGACGTTTTTCTTCTTTAACGACTTCGTTCTGGGTTTTAACACCCACTTCATCAATTTTTGGATGCAGCATGCGTTCGCTTTCCAGCCACATACCCAGTTCGAGTTGATTAGATGGGAATAATTCGTAGTAGAACGTGCGGTCCTGTGAGGTGTTGGCATTGTTTTGTCCGCCGTTGCTGCTCACAATTTTCATGAACTCACCGCGTTTCATGTTGTCGCTTCCTTCAAAAAGCAAGTGTTCAAAGAAGTGGGCAAAACCTGTACGCTGTGGATCCTCATCTTTGGAACCTACATGGTACATTACTGATACCGCCACTACTGGCGCGGTCTTGTCCTGATGCAGGATAACGTGAAGTCCGTTATCCAGATCGTACTCGGTAAATTTGACTTTCTGGGCTGTTGCGCTAAGGCAAAGACCGGAGATAGCCAGGGTAAAAAACAACTTTTGTTTCATGTTTTTGTATTGTGGGTAATAGAAAGGGTTAGTTTAAGCTCTCCAATTTTTGTACTGATTGATCAGACCATTTGTTGATGCATCATGTGTCGACACAGGTTGGTTGTCTTTAAGTTCTGGTAAAATACTTTTTGCCAGTTGTTTACCCAATTCAACACCCCATTGATCGAAGCTGAAGATGTTCCAGATAATCCCCTGTACAAAGATCTTGTGCTCATAAATGGCTATAAGACTCCCAAGTGTGTAAGGTGTTACTTTTTTTAACAAAATAGAGTTGGTTGGCCTGTTGCCTTCGAATACTTTGAACGGACTTAGTTTGGCGATTTCAGCATCAGTTTTACCATCCTTTTGCAATTCTGCAACATTCTGCTCCTCGGTTTTTCCGTTCATCAAAGCTTCTGTTTGTGCAAAGAAGTTGGATAGCAGGATAGGGTGGTGCTCACCCAGTGGGTTATGGCTGATTGCCGGTGCGATAAAATCGCAAGGTATCAAACGCGTACCCTGGTGAATCAGCTGATAAAAAGCATGCTGTCCGTTTGTTCCGGGTTCTCCCCAGATCACTGGTCCTGTTTCGTAAGTTACTTCATTGCCGTTGCGGTCTACATGTTTTCCATTACTTTCCATATCTCCCTGCTGGAAGTAGGCTGCAAAGCGGTGCATGTACTGGTCGTATGGTAAAATAGCCTGCGTTTCTGCGCCGAAGAAGTTGATATACCATACACCTAGCAGACCCATGATTACAGGCATGTTGCTCTCAAATGGTGTAGATTCAAAATGCTGATCAGTTGCATGTGCACCTTTCAGTAAATCTTCAAAGTTTTCATAACCTATGCTCAGGGCGATAGGCAAACCGATAGCACTCCATAAAGAGTAACGGCCACCTACCCAATCCCAGAAACCAAACATGTTTTCCGGATCGATACCGAAAGCTGTTACGTCTTTCTCATTGGTAGACAATGCAGCAAAGTGTTTGGCAATATCTTCTTTTTGAGCACCGGCCTCCAGGAACCAATCGCGCGCCGAATTGGCGTTGGTCATCGTTTCCTGTGTGGTGAAGGTTTTTGAAGCAACCAGGAACAAAGTAGTTTCAGGATCTACGGTCTTTAATGTTTCTACCATGTGCGTGCCATCAATGTTAGACACGAAGTGCATGGTCAGGTGGTTCTTATAAGCTTTTAACGCTTCGGTCACCATAACAGGTCCGAGGTCAGATCCACCGATTCCGATGTTGACTACATCAGTAATGGCTTTACCGGTATATCCTTTCCAGTCGCCGGAAATAATTCTGGCGCTGAATGTCTTCATTTTATCCAATACCTTATTAACCTCAGGCATTACATCTTTTCCATCTACCAGGATTGGTGTATTGCTTTGATTACGCAGGGCGATGTGCAATACCTGGCGGTCTTCCGTCTGGTTAATTTTCTCACCGGCGTACATGGCTTTGATGGCTTCATCCAGCTTACATTCTTTAGCCAGCTGGATCAGCAGGGCGAAAGTAGTATCGTTGATCCTGTTTTTGGAATAATCCAGCAGGATGTCCTCAAATAATAAGGAGAACTTTTCAAAGCGCTCCTTGTCCTCGGTAAAGAGGTCTTTCAGACTTTTTTCGTTGATGTCGATAAAGTGATCAGCCAGGTATTTGTAGGCTTCCGTTTCTGTGAAATTTATTGTAGGTAACATATCTTTTAATTTATTTGCTAAAAATAGGGGTTATAACCCGGGTTAAAAAGTGATTTATTTATATATTTAAGAAAATTAACATGATGAGAGTCACTTACCTAGCCCTTTTACTAAGCTGCTGTTCTGTTGCCGTTGCACAGAAAAAGCCTGCATCAGCACAGATTTCTGATAAAGCCCTGGCGATCGAAAAGAAAGTCATTGCCTGGCGACGTGATTTCCATGAACACCCCGAACTGGGCAACCAGGAAGTGAGGACTGCGGGGATCATTGCCAAACATCTGGAGTCGCTGGGTATTTCTGTAAAGACCGGCGTAGCAAAAACAGGCGTTGTAGGTGTATTGGTTGGTGGCAAGCCCGGTCCGGTAGTTGCGCTGCGCGCAGATATGGATGCTTTGCCCGTAACGGAGCGTGTTGATCTGCCCTTTGCATCCAAAGTGAAGACCATGTACAACGGGCAGGAAGTTGGGGTGATGCATGCCTGCGGACATGATACCCATGTCGCAATCTTAATGGGTGTTGCCGAAATACTTGCGGGTATGAAATCTGAACTTGCCGGTACGGTAAAGTTTATCTTCCAGCCTGCTGAGGAAGGTGCTCCTGTGGGTGAAGAAGGCGGAGCCGAGCTGATGGTGAAGGAGGGGGTATTGAAGAATCCGGTAGTGGATGTGATCTTCGGACTGCACATCAACTCCCAGACGCCGGTGGGTAAAGTAACCTATCGCCCCGGGGGAACAATGGCTGGGGTAAACGATATGAAGATTACAATTAACGGGCGTCAGGCACATGGTGCATATCCCTGGAGTAGTATCGATCCGATTGTGGTATCAGCTTCGGTGATCAGCAGTCTGCAGACCATCGTGAGCAGGAACCTGAACGTGACAGAAAACCCGGGTGTTGTGACTATAGGGTCTATCAATGGGGGAATACGTTCCAACATCATTCCCGAAAAGGTAGAGATGATGGGTACGATCAGAAATTTCACCAAAGAAGACGAAACCATGTTTATCACGCGGATCAAAGCTATTGCGATGAAGACTGCAGAAGCCTATGGTGCTACCGCAGAAGTGAAGATTCCCTATAGCGTACATTACCCGGTGACCTTTAATGATGTAAAGCTAACCGAGAAAATGCTGCCAAGCCTGCGCGCAAGTGCAGGGGCAGAGAATGTGTTGCTCAGACCGCCAGTTACCGGGGCTGAAGATTTCTCTTTCTATCAGGAAAAGGTACCAGGACTGTTTGTATTCCTTGGTGGAATGCCTAAGACTGGGGATCCGCTCAAGTCGCCTTCTCACCATACACCAGATTTCTTTATCGACGAAAGCGGCTTTGTATTGGGGGTGAAAACGCTCTGTAATCTAACACTGGATTATATGGCGATGAAGAAATAATTGTTTTACCTTTGCGCTATGACTAAAGAACAAGTTCAGGATTTAAGAGACAGGGTAACGTCTCTGAGGAGGCATCTTTGACGTCGAAACACGTTTAGAAGATATATATATCGAGCAGGAGCTTACCCTGCAACCAGATTTCTGGGATGATCCGAAGAAAGCAGAAAAACATTTAGCGGCAATTAATGCAAAGAAAGTATGGACCGACGGCTGGCAGCGCGTGAACAGCCTGCTGGAAGATACGCAGGTACTTTTTGAGTTTATGCTGGCGGGCGACGCCACCGAAGAGGAGATGCAGGAACAATATGAACTGTGTCTGCATGCGGTAGAAGATCTTGAGCTGAAGAATATGCTCAGCAGCAAGGAAGACCAGCTTCAGGCGGTGATGCAGATCACGGCTGGTGCCGGAGGGACTGAAAGTTGCGACTGGGCGGCCATGCTGATGCGTATGTACATCATGTGGGGTGAAAAGAACGGTTACAAGGTTACAGAGCAGGATTCGCAGGAAGGGGAGGTTACTGGTATTAAATCGGTGACGCTTCAGTTTGCAGGAGAATTTTCTTATGGCTACCTGAAAGGGGAGAACGGTGTACACCGCCTTGTCCGTATCTCTCCATTTGATTCCAATGCGCGCAGACATACCTCTTTTGCCTCTGTATACGTGTATCCGCTGGTTGATGATACCATTGAAATTGAAGTTAAGGATTCTGAAATAGAATTTGAGACATTCAGATCCGGAGGTGCAGGCGGGCAAAACGTAAACAAAGTCGAAACTGCGGTACGTTTATACCACAAACCTTCGGGTATTGTGATCAAGAACCAGGAGTCAAGGTCACAGCTCCAAAATAAGGAGAATGCTTTGCGGCTGCTCCGTTCTCAGCTGTACGAGATTGAAATGCGCAAAAGGATGGAAGCATCTGCCGCTATTGAGGGATCTAAAAAGAAAATCGAATGGGGCTCGCAGATTCGTAACTACGTGTTGCATCCATATAAGCTGGTGAAAGATCTGCGTACCAATTACGAGACCTCCAATGCGCAGGCTGTGCTGGATGGTGATCTAAACGACTTTTTAAAGGCATACCTGATGGAGTTTTAAGGCTTCATCAGGATATCCTGAAGTTCTTTCAATTCTGCAACCTTGTCTTTTGAACCGAGGTTCTCATAGGCAGAGATCAGGTTTCTGATAATTCTTCTGATGATTTCCACATTGCTGCAGGGGGCATAGAATCCGGGCATAGGATCCAGGTTGAGCTGACGCAGGAACTGATCTACATCATGCTTGCCAAAAATGGCTCCCTTATTAAAGGCATTGATATAAAAGAGCACGCCGAATTCCTGCTCCTCCCTTTTACTCTCATCTATGTAACCCAGGATAAAATGCTGGGGCAGGTTTACGCCATATACCGGGATATCCAGTTTTTGCGCAAGGGTAGCATACAGGATAGCCAGAGAGATCTGGTTTCCCTTTTTACTTTCCACTACCTGACTGAGGTAGGAGTTTTGCGGATCATGGTGGTTTTTGGTGTTGCCCGAGAAACCGTAGATGTTGTAAAACACGTGGTTGATCTGTTTGATCTTCTCAATAGAGCTCATTTCATACTGCAGGTTCATCCAGATCTCCCTTTTGATTTCTTCGATCTGATTGATGACTTTCTGCTCATCGAGATCCGGGTACTGGTATCTGTTGACTACCAGTGCACCCTGAAGCAGATCGAACGCCCCACTCTGATACCATAAATTTAAGTCTTCCTTAACATTGTTGAACTGAATCTGATGGACCACATTTTCTATGCGCTCCTGAAGGTTGGTGTCAAGTGATTCTGACCAGGCCTGTTCCAGGTGGTTGATGACAAAGTTTCCATAATCAAGCAAGCGCTTTTCTACGTGTTCAAAGACCTCCGGATCGGGATCGTCGAGTAATTTTACGAGAGCGCTGATTTCTGAGCTGTTGTCCATTAGCCTGCTGATTTTGTCTTATAACCCTAGGAGGTTTCAATTGTTTGCCTACTTTTGCGGTATGGTATTTACTTTCATCAAAGATTATGTGCAGCACTGGCTGAGTGCCAAAACAAGGCATGGTACACATTCGCCTTTTGTCTATAAACTTACCGATGAGGTAATTTACGATTTTACCGTTAAAAGTGATTACAAAAACATTGAGGAGCAAAGAAAAAAACTTTATCATGACGGATCGTTGGTAGAAGTAACCGATCTGGGTGCAGGATCGCATCTCAATAAAAACAATATCAAGACCGTAAAGCAGATTGCCAAAAATGCATTAAAGAGCCCTAAGCTTGCTCAGCTGATCTACAGGCTGGCAAAGTTTTCAGCGCCTGCTGCTGTTATAGAGCTCGGCACTTGTCTGGGCTTAACAACCGCCTATCTGGCCAAGGCCGTACCTGCTGCATCTGTAACCACCATTGAAGGTTGCCCGCAGACGGCTGCTGTAGCGCGCCGTAATTTTGATGAACTCGGGCTGCAGAACATTACCCTTCAGGTTGGCAACTTTGATCATTTGCTACCTGAACTCATCGCGCAGCAGCATAAACTGGATTTTGTTTATATCGACGGCAACCATAGAAAGGATGCTACCCTGAACTATTTCAGGTGGTGTCTGCCTAAGGTGGGGGAGGATACGATGCTGATCTTCGACGATATTTACTGGAGCAAGGGGATGAAAGAAGCCTGGGCAGAAATCAAGGCACATCCTGAAGTAACCGTAACGATAGACCTGTTCTGGATTGGCCTGGTGTTCTTTAAAAAGGGACAGGTAAAGGAGCATTTTAAAATCAGGTTCTAAAAAGCTCGGTTCAAACTGCGGTGGTTCTATTTATTTACTTATTTTTGCGGTCTTAAAAACGTAAAAATGAGCATAACAAGAGGACCTATATCTCAATTCATGGAAGGGCATTACCTTCACTTTAATGCAGCTGCCATGATGGACGCCGCCAAAGGCTATGAGCAACACCTGGATGAGGGCGGTAAAATGATGATCACCCTTGCGGGTGCGATGAGTACTGCTGAGCTGGGTATTTCACTGGCAGAGATGATCCGTCAGGACAAAGTGGCTATTATATCCTGCACCGGTGCCAACCTGGAAGAGGATATCATGAACCTTGTTGCACACTCACACTATAAAAGAGTACCAAATTACCGCGACCTGAGTCCTCAGGATGAGTGGGATCTTTTAGAGAACCACTATAACCGCGTTACCGATACCTGTATCCCTGAAGAAGAAGCTTTCCGCAGGTTGCAGAAACATATCCATAAGATCTGGAAAGATGCTGATACTGCCGGAGAGCGCTATTTTCCACATGAGTTCATGTACAAAATGTTGCTGAGTGGTGATCTTGAGCAATATTATGAGATCGATCCTAAGAATTCCTGGATGCTTGCTGCGGCAGAGAAAAACCTGCCTATCGTAGTACCGGGATGGGAAGATTCTACCATGGGTAATATCTTTGCTTCTTATGTAATGAAATCAGAGCTTAAGGCGACAACCATGAAAAGTGGTATCGAATATATGGGCTGGCTGGCTAACTGGTATATTGCCAATAGTGAAGGTAAGGGCATTGGTTTCTTCCAGATCGGTGGTGGTATTGCAGGAGATTTTCCGATTTGCGTTGTACCGATGCTGTATCAGGATATGGAAATGGAAAATATTCCTTTCTGGAGCTATTTCTGTCAGATCTCTGACTCCACTACGTCATATGGTTCATACTCAGGGGCGGTGCCGAATGAGAAAATTACCTGGGGTAAATTAGATATACACACCCCAAAATTCATCGTTGAATCTGATGCAACTATAGTGGCTCCACTGATGTTTGCGTGGATATTAAAAATGTAATTTTAATCTGCAAATTTTCCTTAAAATTCTAGCAGGGATGAAAATCAGTAATTGTAAAAAATTGCTGATTTTCTTCGTTTAGAGCGTTTAAGCGCATAGTTTAGAACGATTATAAATTGTATTTACAGTCATTTATTTGTCATTGGTATATTATAAAACTTTACTTTTGTTGACGTTTTGGTGATAGACGAGCGTTTAAACATCAATTTGTACTATCAAGTTATTAAAATAAAGCATTAAAATACTCATTATGAGGAATATCTCATTGATCATTAGAAGAGTTTGGAAGTCGGCGTTTATGTTAACGGCTCTATCTGTTTTAATTGTTTCTGGTACACAAGCACAAGATGCCGCCGAAGGACGGAAAATTTTTAAGGAGAAATGTACTTCTTGTCACGCTTTAGACCGTGATTTGATTGGTCCTGCTCTTCAGACTATCGTTCCTACGAAGAGCGAAGCCTTCCTGTTGAAATGGATCAACAACGCTCCTGCGTTCATCGCGTCTGGAGATAAAGAAGCTGTTGAGGCTTCTAAGTTCAATCCTAACGCAGAGATGACGGCCTTCCCGACATTAACTCCGGAGCAGATCAAAAGTATCCTTGCGTATGTTAAAGTAGGCGAGCCTAAAAAGGTTGATGATGTTAAAGGTGGCGGTGCTTCTGATGAAGTTTCGAGTTTCTCTATTGCAGGAGTTGTTGCAGTTATCGTTGTTTCGATCCTTATCCTTGTTCTTTTAGGACGTGCGGTAAAGATGCTGGAGCGTTTGATCCTGCAGAAACAAGGTATCGTTGTTGAGGAAGATGTTAAGGTTCCTTTGTCTAAAGGTATTGGTCAGTTATTCAAAAACAAGAAATTCGTATTCTTCTTCATCCTTTGTCTGGTGATGGTGTTAAGTACATTTGGCTGGATGGGTATGTGGAACACTGGTGTTCATACAGGCTATCAGCCGGTACAGCCGATCAAGTTCTCGCATGAGCTTCACGCAGGTATCAACCAGATCGATTGTCAGTACTGTCACTCAGGTGCGTTTAAATCTAAAAATGCATCTATCCCTTCTCTGAATGTTTGTATGAACTGTCACAAGTCGGTTCAGGCCAGAGACAGCCATGATGGAAACATCTCTCCTGAGATCCAGAAAATATACAATGCGTTGGGTTATGATGCAGACAAAATGACCTACGATAAATCTAAAGAGAAACCAGTTGAGTGGATCCGTGTCCATAACCTTCCTGACTTTGCTTATTTCAATCACTCACAACACGTTGTTGTAGCTGAAGAAGCGATCCGCAGGGCTAAAGGTATCAAACCTAACGAGCCTGTGTGTTTCGCTTGTCATGGTCCGGTAAACACCATGCAGGAAATCTACCAATATTCTCCTTTAACCATGAAATGGTGTATCAACTGTCACAAAGAGACACAGCTTGAAGTTAAAGGCAATGCATTCTATGATAACATCATAGCGGCGCATGAGAAGATCAAAAAAGGCGAGAAACTTACTCCTGCAGCCCTTGGCGGTATGGAATGTGGTAAATGTCACTATTAATAGAGTTTAGTAAAAAGAACGTTCGATAAACAGTAATATAGCTTAAATGGAAAGCAATAAAAAATACTGGAAAGGCTTAGAGGAGTATAAAAACACTCCCGATTTTGTTGACAACAACAAAAACGAATTTGCTGAGCCCCTTCCAATAGAAGATGTTTTAAATGAAGCAGGATTGAGTACAGTAACTCCGCGCCGCGACTTTTTAAAAGCTTTAGGCTTTGGTCTTGGTGCAGTTACGCTGGCGGCTTGTCAACCTGCCCCGGTACACAAGTCTATCCCTTATTTAATTAAGCCGGAAGAAGTAGTACCAGGTATACCTAATTATTATGTATCCAGTTTCAATGGACAGAGTATCTTAGTTAAAACCAGGGAAGGAAGACCAATCAAAATTGAGCCGAATCCAAATGCAGGTCCTTTAACTGTGGTACTGATGCAGTTGCTCAGGCTTCGGTTCTGGACCTGTATGATGTATCCAAGCTGAAAGCTCCGCTTCTTCAGAATAAAGAAGCAAACTGGGCTGCAATTGATCAGTTTGTGAAAGATGGCTTGACAAAAGCTGCAGGTAAGAAAATACGTATTGTTTCTTCATCGGTAAACAGTCCTTCAACTAAGGCTGTTGTTGCTGATTTCACTAAAGTATATCCTACTACGAAACACGTTCAGTATGACGCTGTTTCTTATACTGGTATTATCAAAGCCAATGAGAACAGCTTTGGTAAGGCTGTTATACCAAAATACAATTTTGATAAGGCAGACCTTGTAGTAAGTTTTGCTGCTGATTTCCTGGGAACGTGGATCAGTGGTGAAGAATTTACTTCACAGTATGTAGCCAACAGAGATTATAAGTCGCTTGCTAAAGGTAAGATGTCACGCCACTTCCAGTTCGAAGCTGGGATGAGCTTAACAGGTACCAATGCAGATACCCGTATTCCTGTAAAATTATCTGAAGAAGGCCCGGCCTTAATCACCTTATATAATGCCATTACAGGAAGTAACCTGGCTGGTGGTGCTTTGCCAAATAATGTGGCTGCCGATAAGGCGCTGAAATTACTGGCTAAAGAGTTGCTGCAGAACAAAGGCAAATCGCTTGTTGTTTGCGGTACGAACGATGTGCCTACCCAGATCCTTGTGAATGCCATTAACTCCGCTATCGGCAGTTACGGTACTACAATTGATTTGGATAACCCTTGTCAGCGTTACTCAGGTAACGATGCTGAATTTGCTGAACTGATCAATGAAATGAACAGAGGCGAAGTTGGTGCTGTATTCTTCCTGAATACGAACCCGGTATATGATACTGTAAATCCTAAAGCCTTTACTGATGCCCTTGCTAAAGTTGGCCTGAAAGTTTCATTCTCAGACAGGACAGACGAAACGTCTTCATTGTGTGATGTGATCGCGATCAATCCAAACTACCTGGAGTCATGGGGTGATGCAAATGCTTACGAGGGATACTACTCCATCGTACAGCCTACCATCAACCCGGTATTCAACTCACGTCAGGCAGAAGAAAGTTTACTAATCTGGTCTAACGGCCCGGTTAAGGAATATTACCAGTATGTGCGTAACAACTGGGAAGCGAATGTGCTTCCTGCATTGGGAAAAACCTGGAATGATTTATTGCAGGTTGGTGTTTTTGCTGCTGCAGCTAAACCAGCAGTTGCTTATACGTTCAGCCAGTCACTGGATGCCGTTGCTTCTACTATTGCAAGCAGCAGTAAATTATTGGCTAAAGACATCGAGCTTCAGGTTTACGAAAGTTTGCCGATGCGTGATGGTAAATACGGTAACAATGCCTTTTTATTGGAATTACCTGATCCGGTTACTAAAGTAACCTGGGACAATTATATCTCCCTGGCTCCTAAATTCGCAGAGAAATTAGGTTACAAGGAATTTGATGTGGTATCTGTAAAAGATGCTAAAGGTTATACGATTGATTTGCCTGTGCTGATCCAGCCAGGACAAGCGGTTGGTACAGCTTCAATTGCTTTAGGCTACGGACGTACCAAGGTTGGTAAAGCAGGTGACGGTGTAGGTCAGAATGCATATCCATTTGTAGGCTACGTAAACGGTACGCTGAAATATGCAACTACTGTTACGCTTACGGGCACAGGAAGAACTGAGGAGCTTGCACAAACGCAAACGCACCACTCTTTTGAAGGACGTAATATCATCCGCGAAGCGACATTTAAAGAATATGTGAAAAATCCTGCTGCCGGTTCTGGTAACGACGGGAAAAAACATAAATCGTACGACCTTTGGGACAAATACGAAAAACCAGGTAACAACTGGGTAATGGCTATTGACCTGAACGCATGTACAGGTTGTGGTTCATGTATTGTTGCCTGTAATGTAGAGAATAACATTCCTGTTGTAGGTAAAGATGAAGTACGCAGACGCAGAGAGATGCACTGGATCCGCATCGATCGTTATTACAGTTTCGAGGAAAAT
>Ga0247815_10002517_pt1 | contig 13547 bp, 11 predicted proteins | sample UWRJL194509B1_FD_181014 | JGI IMG/M metagenome (GOLD analysis project Ga0247815, IMG submission 181014) | Plant litter microbial communities from Arlington Agricultural Research Station in Wisconsin, United States - UWRJ-L194-509B-1 | ecosystem: Environmental > Terrestrial > Plant litter >... | reverse complement strand
GTTGGTGGAACGGGGTGAGCCATCCAGGAAATATCGGCTAGATGGTACACTGTTGGTTCGCGTTTGGCCCACCGACGGCCCACCCGCTCGATTAATCGTGAGTGGAGTAGTTGCTTGGCTGATATGCTGCAGTCCACTCACGACTAATTGAGCGGTTGGGCCGTCGGTGGGCCAAACGCGAACCAACAGTGTACCATCTAGCCGATATTTCCTGGATGGCTCACCCCGTTCCACCAACAAATAATGCACACAATTCTCCGTGCATGTAGTCACAGCAGTCCTTCTGGAACAATCCTCAGGGAATCACTCCTCAGTCCACTGACGGACTACAGAGGCAGAAGAATCGACAATATATTCAGTGAGTTACTCGTCGGTTCTCTCGATCATCCCACATGTGAGATATTAGACCAAATCCCATCGACAGACCAACAAGGCGGGAGAATTGACGAGAAATCTTGTGAATTATGTGTCGCTCTCTTACTGCGTACCATCAATATTCCACCAAGTCAACAGTTTGACGATGGATCACTCAGGATATTCCACCTCGAGCTATCACTCTGATGGATCGTGGCTGCAGCTGTGATGGCGCCACACGGCCCATCGTCCGGAAAATCTTGGATGGTCGGGACAATATTTCGGACAGGAGCATCAACACTTTCTCCTTGTGTGGTCAAATGCTTGTTCTTTTTATCGGCGAAAGATCAGCTCTCTATCATACGGGTCTGCCGGCACATTCGCAACCACGCCATCGCTGATCCTTCATTGTGGACTTGGGTGGATCAAATTGATCACCCAACCGCATTGTCCTTTGTTCTCGAGAGCGCCAAGGACTCGGCCGTCGACATCACCGACCTCCATGTCAGCAGCCAAAACGACGACCTACTGCAAGTGGTTAGATCTCACATGCATCACGTTCGAAGACTCGATGTATATGTTGACACCACCTTTACTGCCCACGCTGCGTTCACAACACCGGCACCAATGCTAGAGCGACTTTCATTTCATAATACCGGATCCAACGTTGTCTATATGGCGATACGACTCGATTCAAGCAATTACCCGAGATTATCCTGCGTTCAGTTGAACGCAATCCAGCTCAACGGGACGGTCTTATCCAACTTCCAGGCTATCCAGACTTTGCGCACCTTTTCCTACCGTGATGTGGGCAGTCCAGACGTGACTATTCTGGCTGACATCTCCAACAAATTGCCTAAAATCACGACGGTCAATCTTGAACTTGCCAGCTGGGGTGCGGTTTTGGGTTCTGCCACGCTCGCACCTGCTATCCGCAGAGTTAACATCCGCTGGACGAAACCTGGCCTTTTCATTCCCTTTCAGGCAATGCCCAACCATGATGCCTGGAGCACTGCTCGGAAGATACATATCTCACACACGGACGACAGTCCCTGCGGGCCGTCGCAAAACTACCCGGATGGTGAAACCTTCCCGATGCTGGCGCAGATCAGACTCGATGAGAGTACTCATTCTGCGGCCCTCGCTGAAGATGACCAACGGGTAACTTTTTACAACTTCTTTGAAAGCCTCTGGGTCAGAACCTCAATTACCAGCGGTCGGCATGTACATGTTCGCGTCGTCCACAAGGATGGTCGCGAGCGTGTCTTTTGCGGTCTTCATTTGACTACTGTCTCCGGAGTAGCCGCACGCATCCCGGGCCTGCAGCTCACCACACTTACTGTTGCTACCACGGCAGTGGCATTCCATGTCCTTTCACATTCGAAGTGGCCCGCCCTGCACCGCATCCACCTTGTATCCGATACATGCGATACCACCTGGATCAGCATCTTTGGACAAGACATATCCAACACCCCCAATCTGACGCATCTGGATCTCAGCATCGAGCGCGATGTCGAAGCCAGCTGGTCGAGTACCACTATTACCCGCGTACTGGGATGCTGTATTGCAGCCGGACACAACCTTCAGCAAGTTTCGTTTCTAGGATTCGGCCCTGATACACATTGCACGAAACAGGCAGAGGTATTAGCGAAGAAGATTGTCGTGGACAGAAACTGGCACGAGCTCGAAAGTGAGCGTACTTGGTTTACGAAGCCTGCATTCGAGTGGTAATCAAAGATGAAGTCGTGCGATGAGATTGTAGGACTCGAGCATCCTCCCCGATCCTGTTTGAGCTCATTCTTTACGATTCCATGTTGGAAGCAAATTCTTAATAGGGATCGAAGAAATATAAGTACATATGAATGCAGTTACTCCCTGTCTAAGTACTGCCGAATCTTTGCCAGGCGAAACGTCTTTCGACGTCTCGGAGCTCCCCGAATTGAACGGGACCTTCGAAGTGCTTGAAGAGACAAGTGGCCTTGCTGCTACACTAGGATTATGCACTCATCAGAAGTCCAAGTCAAAAGCACCCAAGGTTCAAAATATGGGCCATGTTTGGCAATGAGCGGCAATGGCCGCACGTTGTCCTCGTGCCTCATCGACACCGGCATGTTTGCTACTGCCTCCCTCCTACCACCTCAGCTTCTCTCAGAGCTGAAGTCTGTCATTCTTCGCGTATTCGAAGCCATCGATGATGGCAGCTCAGGGTGCGTTGCGGCTCGTGTTGGTGGCGCTACTATTCGATCCAGCTCATCAGTGGTTGCACCATCTGCAGGATTGAAGATCGCGGAGCTGAAAATGCAGAAAACGAAATCCTGCGCCAAATCTCCTGTTTGAAACTTCAACGCGTGCATCAGCGCAACCTTCGCCAGCCTGTTTGCAGATTGCCGGTCGAAATGCTGATTAAATGCCTGTCTTTCTTGACCGTGAAAGACCAGCTCTCTGTCATACGTGTGTGTAGACACCTCCGAACACACGCCGTCGAAGCCCCTACGCTGTGGACTCGTATAGATCAAATCCGTCATCCAACTGTGCTGTCGCTTGTTCTGGAGTGCGCCAAGGGCTCGGCCGTCGATATAATCAACCTCGGCATAAGAGGCCAGGACGATGAGACACTTCATGTGGTTGCCTCTCACATGCATCATGTGCGGATTCTCGACCTTCATTTTGACTGCAGCCTTGTGATGGGTACCCACGCAGTTTTCACAACGCCGGCACCATTGCTTGAGCGGCTTTCGTTCCGTAAGACCAGGGTCACCGGTCCCATGGTAAGAATTGACGTCGGGCTCAATGCATCCAATTATCCGAGGCTATTCTGCGTACAGTTGACCTCAATCAAGCTCGGCGGCACCATGTGGAGTGATTTAGGTGCCATACAGTCCTTGCGCACCTTTTCCATTGACGGAAACAATACGCATAGTTATTGGCCGGTGACTATCTTCCGTTTATTATCCAGAGTCACAACGTTCAATCTTGAACTTGCCCCCTGTGACACGATTCCGGTTCATAATATGCTCCAGGCCAACATGCGCAGAATCAACATCCGATGGACGAAACCTGGCTTCTTCGATCCGAGTCAGGTGGTTCACAGCCCCGAGACTTGGAACTCGATTCAGTCTGTACATATCGCACATGTAGGCGAGAGCTCAGGCGATCCGTTGCCAGCCAACCTACCTGGTGTGAGCATCCCAATTCCAGCACAAGCCACACCATATCGAAGACTGCAGGTCAGAACCTCTGGTACAAGCAGCCTAAAGGTACACTTCAGCGTCGTTCACGAGAATGGCCGTGAGCGTGTCTTCTGCGGTCTTCATCCAGCCACTGTCTCGGGAATTGCGGCACGTATTCCGGAACTGGAGCTCTCCACACTTACGGTCGGTACCGGAGCAGTTGCACTCAATATTCTCTCTAACTCCACATTCCCTGCCTTGCGCCGTATCCGCCTTGTGTCGGATACTCTTGACAATGCCTGGATCAACATCTTCGTACGAGACATGCTAACCGTCCCGACACTAGAGCAACTTGAATTCAGTATCGATGTCGACGTCATGGCTTTCTGGACAACGAAAGCCATCCTTCGCGTTCTGGCATCTTGCATGGCAGCCGGGCATGATCTTCAGAAGGTTGTCTTTTTAGGGTTCGCTCCCGAGTCGCGTTGCGTTGCACGGGCAGAGGGGTTCGCGGAAGAGGTTGTTGTGGATCGAAGGTGGTACGAGCCCAAGAGCGAACGTTCCTGGTTCACGGAACCCGCGTTCGAGTGGTGATCAGAGCCGGAGTTGTGCGGTCAAGTTGCGGGAATCGTGCATCCACCCTATGCTGTATGAACTCGTTCATCTCGGATACGTGTCAGAAGCAGGATATTGAAGAATGATACGCATGTATGCTGTGACTCCCTTCTCGTACGTAGGTTTCATCAATGGAAAACACTTTCAGACCGGCCTTCCATCGCGTCGCATCCTCAAACTGAGCATGAACCTCGAAGCATTATGGTTTCCTTCGCTCTTATCAGGGACAAAGGAGATTTCTTCTTGTGCTACAGATGCCGATGACCCTTTCGGCGTGCTCACTTGCATTGGACCGGGATCGCCTGAAAGGCGCCCGCAGGTTTCAGAGGTAACCATCGCCTAAAGAGACTGACGATACCAGCTCTTCCTTTCGTTTTGCGCAGACGGCGCACGACCTGTTGGGCTCAAAGCATATATAAATGGTGCGACGTAAGAGAAATCGATACATCAGTGTGGTGTCTTTGCAGACTGCAAAACCGTCGCTTCTGTGTATATACTGGTTACGACCAGCATAAAATAGAAATAGAATCGAAGGTATTTGAGACATGTGGGTTGGGAATGGGAGTCGTCGAGGTTGTGGCGCGGATTTGGCTCGAGGTTAGGAGGGCAAGAGTGTGATGCGCCTACTCGGTATGTTGCGCGTGTCTCGGGGCGCTTCTAGCTTTGCGTTCCTCGTCAAATCAACATATGCTCCGTACGCAGAACCTTTACGTTTCCCGATACCGCCTGGGCTAGTTTCGCCGTGCTCCAGTGGAGTTTGTAGTTTCACAATTAGAGAAGTTTTGCTTGCAGGCTTCGAAAGTTCACAAGCTGTGAGCTTTCGCCATGCGCTGCGCCGAGTTGTGATGACATGAGGTGGGGGGTTTAAGGTCAAAGCGACATGGGCCAAACCTGTCGGAGGTCCAAGCATGTTGTTGGACGAAAGAAGATGTCTCAGCATGACGGACACCGTCGAAATTTGAGTATGAGTGTGAAACAACATGCACGTGACCACATAGAGAACAAGGGACAATAAAATGAATCCTGATCGAACCACTCAACCTGTCACGATATATGAAACATGCATGATCAGATGTCAGATTCAGGAACTCACGAGGCTCAGAACGTGGGACCACCGTGTTCGGCGACAATACGCGGGGTCGATCACGCCTTGTCCTCGTGCCTCGTCGACACCGACATGTCTGCCACTACCTCCCTCTTGCCACCTCAGCTACTCTCAGAGCTGAGGTCTGTGATTCTTCGCGTGTTCGAAGCCATCGATGATGGTACCTCACGGTGCGTTGTGGCCCGCGTTAGTGGCGCCGCTGTTCAATCCAGCTTATCAGAGATTGCACCATCTAACATAGCACTGATAACGCGGATAACGAAATCCTGCGCCAGATCTCCTGCGTGAAACTACAATACACGTATCAGCGCAACCTTCGCCAGCCTCTTTGCAGATTGCCGGTCGAGATGCTGGTTAAATGCTTGTCTTTTCTGACGGTGAAAGACCAACTCTCCGTCATACGTGTTTGTCAGCACATCCGTACACACGCCATCGAAGCCCCTACACTATGGACTCGTGTTGATCAAATCCGTCATCCAGCTGCGCTGTCGTTTGTTCTGGAGCGCACCAAGGGCTCGGCTGTCGATGTCATCAACCTCAGCGTAAGAGGCCAAAACGATGAGATACTCCACGTGATTGCCTCTCACATGGGTCATATGCGGCTTCTCGACCTTCAATATGACTGCGACTATGTGATTGGTCCTGACGCAGCTTTCACTACACCGGCACCATTATTGGAGCGACTTTCGTTCCGTAAGACCAAATCCACCAATGCCACAGTAAATATAGCAGACCAACTCAATGCAAGCAACTATCCGAGGCTATCTTGCATCCAGTTGAGCTCAATCGGGATTGACGGCAACGTTTTGAATAATTTCAGCGCCGTCCAGTCTTTGCACACAGTCTGCATTGACGGTGTCAAAGTGCACGGTCTTTGGCCGTCGACAATCTCCTCCCATTTGTCCAGAGTCACAACGTTCAATCTTGAACTTGCCAGCTGGGACGGGATTCCGGTTCGTGGCGTGCTCACAACCAACATGCGCAGGATGAACATCCGATGGACGAAGTCTGGCTTTTTTGATCCGATTCAGGCTGTTCCCGGCCCCGAGACTTGGAACTCGCTTCAATCTTTACACATCACACATGTAGGCGAAAGCTCAGGCGATCCGTCGCCAGCCAACCTAAATGGTGTGAGCATTCCCATTCCAGCACAACCCGAGCCATATCGACGCCTGTGGATCAGAACGAGCGGCCAAAGGGTACATGTTCGCGTCGTTCATCAGGATGAACGCGAGCGCGTCTTCTGCGGTCTCCATCCGGCCACAGTCTTGGGAATAGCCGGTCGTATTCCGGGACTAGAGCTCTCCACGCTTACTGTCGGTACCGCAGCAGTTGCACTCAATGTTCTCTCTAACTCCACATTCCCTGCCTTGCGCCGTATCCGCCTTGTGTCGGATACTCTTGACACTGCCTGGATCAACATCTTTGGACGAGACATGTGCAACGTCCCGACACTAGAGCGGCTTGAGTTCAGCATCGATATCGACTTCATGGATATCTGGACAACAAAAGCTATCCTTCGCGTTCTGGCATCTTGCATGGCAGCCGGGCATGATCTTCGGAAGGTTGTCTTTTTAGGGTTCGCTCCCGAGTCGCGTTGCGTTGCACGGGCAGAGGGGTTCGCGGAGGAGGTTGTTGTGGATCGAAGGTGGCACGAGCCCAACAGTGAGCGTGTCTGGTTTACGGAACCCGCGTTCGAGTGGTGATCAGAGCTGGAGTCACGTGGCCAAGTTGCAGGAATCATGCATTCTCCCTATGCTGTTTGAGCTCGTTCATTTCGGGTACATGTTGGAAGCAGGATATTGACCCGGGTCGAAGAATGATACGCATGTATGCAGTTACTCCTTTCTCGTACGTAGCTTTCGTCAATGGAAAACACTTCCAGAGCAGCCTCAATCCCCGGGGCCGTCCAGCACGTCGCATGCTCAAACTGAGCATGTGCCTCGAATCATTATGTCGTCCCTTGCTCTCATCGGGGACAAATGCAATGTCCTCTTGCGCTACAGAGGCTGATGATGCAGCCAGTGTGGTCCCCTGTATTGGACCAGGATTGCCTCAAAGCCGCTCGCCAGATTCAGCGGCTCAGCCATCACCATGATAGATTGATGCTGCCGGCACTTAGTTTCCTTGTACGTAAACGGCGCATGACCGGTTGAGCTCAAAGCATCTACCGGATTGTAAGACGCAGGAGGGGTCGGTACATCGGTGTGGTGTCTTTGCAGACTCCAATACCGTCACTCTTGTGTATATACTAGTGACAAGCAGTAGATACGAGAGTTAGAAAAGATATCAAAGACAACGGGCGTGGGTTGGAAATAGGAGTCGTCGAGAGAAGATCGGGTAGGAGACGACGACGAGAAATGCAGACAGGGCACACAGCCGGCTCTGTCGACGCACCTCAAGCACCCGACCACAGCACTTCACACATGGCCCGTCATTAGGGACTTCTTAATTCCTGTCAATGCTTCGGATCTGGACGGGCGAGTGTCAGCGAAGTTCTCAAGAGATCATCGCGAGCACGCGTCCTCGACCGCAGCGCGTCCCTGAACGTGACACCAGACGCACCTGGTCGATTTGGTTTACATTACGACTGAGCTGCAGTCTAACGCTGACGGCGAACGCTGGTAGCCTCAGACCTCACAGCAGTTACACCAGACGTTGACCGACCCAGAGAAACAGGTCGAGCAGGTTGAAGAACTGGTCATGGATGTTGTCGTACTCGTTTGCCGACGCGTTCATGCAGGGCACGTTGTCTTCTTCTGAAGCATTTCAGGTGCTTGAAGGTAACACTGTCTGACTTCGGCTTAGAAGATTGGTTGGCAGCGGAGCTATTGGGCGATTTGTCTGCAAAGCGGGCAATGTGTGTTGTGTGTCAGTATGCGCATGGGTACGGGCAGAAACGAAGGTGAACCGGGCGAGGTCGGACAGGGTGCACTGGTGGGTTGGCGGTTGTGGTGCGGATTTGGCTCGAGTTAGGAGGGCAAGAAGGTGACGCGCCGGCGCGGCAAGTCGCGGCGCGTCTCGGGCCTTGTCTTCTTGCCGTACTCGTTAGCGCAAGGAGTTCAACAGCGCAGGAATTAGATGGCCAACAATAGTAATACAATCCATGGTTGAACCGCTGCGACTACCTGTCCGCTTTAACGTCTGTATTGCCTCTGAAGCGGATCTGATGCGGGCAGCGGTACCGTTCATTCGTTGACAACTCATCAAGCTGGTCGCTCTCGGCGCTGGTCGCCAGCTTCGATGTGCCCTACGAACCTCAGCTCTGCTGTGTGCACCTGAAACCTTGCCCTGGAGGCCTATCACCTCAGGATATTGCCCTGAGGATCTGGACAATCAAACCTGACAAAAGGCGGACCTCTCCGCAAGAAGCAGCAACAATGAGCGGTAAAGCAGCCTGCTCGCGCGGAAATGAAAAAGAAGTTCGGTCCGGTAATAGACTCTTATTGCGATCGGCTAAAGGTGCTACTGTTTGGCACGTCAAGCGTGAGACACATCAAAGACCCTGTTCGAACTGCGGGCCGTACAAATACGCGAGCTGGCCGGACACGACCCGCGAATGGCCTCGCGCATCCCGTCGTTGTCCCGATGTTTTTCGAAAAGCTTCAGGCCTTGAACCAGGACAATCCGCTGGCCAAGCTCGCGGGTTGTGTTCAGGACGCATTCTCGTTTGGGGAAGGGAAACTGGCCACGACACAGGGTACACCGCGCGGTCGCCATATTGCTACTCGAGCGCAAACGGCTGACTGTCGCTGTCAGCCCAGTATGCCGACCTCGTTCATTACTTCAAGCATGCGAGTTCTGCATACTCTCCGGTCAAGGTCGGCCGCGTGAATGGTGCCTTGATTGCCCACAAGGTCAGCAAGTACAGCGCGCCTGCGTCGACGACCCACGGTCTGAACAATATTACCAGATCTTCGACGCGTTGACGGACACGCACGGCTACGTTGCCCGGGACGAGCAAAGAAGGGAGATCATAGTGTCATTCCGCGGGAGGTCTGTACGTTCGGGGAACGTCTGGGCAATTCTGAACCTCGGGCAGCATCACGCCAGCGAACTGGATCACCGACCTCAAAGTCTCCCTCTCTAGATTCTCGCATGCAATTGATCCCGCTATGGACCACTATGGACTGTCTGAACACTGTCCTATGGATGCAGAGGTTCACTCGGGGTTCAAAGCAGCGTACGTGGTCCTCATGCTCAAGCCCTTGCAATCAAAGCTGACGCATATGATGATGTAGATGGAAGGCGGTCGCTAAAAGGACTATGGCATCCGTATACGAGCAGCTCTACAACTACCCAGGCTATTCTGTGGTTGTCTGTGGTCACTCGCTAGGTGGCGCCATGGCTTGTCTCGCGGCTATCGACTTGAGGTGTCTGTGTCCCTCTGCGTGCGTCGTACATCACCTTCATAGCGGTTGGCTCGCTTGTTCGTCCCAGTTGATATCCCTTCATTGCTCTTAGGTGGTTGCGCGTCTACACATACGGTGCCCCACGGATAGGCAACCCGATCTTCGCAAAGTACGCCACAGACCTTCTGGGTCCTCAGAACGTCTTCCGAGGTGCGTCCTTGTTTTGTTGTTATCCACTCTCGACTAAGATCTTTCAAAGTTGTACATGGGTTTGACGGGTCAGCATGCGGCCTCTACTCGCGCCGACGTTTGCGCTCACATCGCACCTCAGAGTTCCCACCGTTCTTGGCCGGAGGTTCAAATACCAGCATTTTGGTAAGAGCGCACAATAGTGGGATGCGTAGTTAGCCCCTGATCTCTATCAAAGGCACCGAATACTGGCTACTCGCCCCAGCTGGCCCGACAAGGACTTTCATATGCAATGGTACCGGTCCTTATCAGGAAGACCCGGAAGGTTCAAACCGTGTTCCGTCAATACCCATCGGCTTGGACCATATCGTGGTAACTGTCCTTGCAATGACGCTTGCATACGATATTCTAATGAGCACTTTTATTATAGTACTTCACCATTCCTTGTTGCACGCCGTTTCATGGCTAGACCACAGGTGCAACCTTATGGACCGCCTCAGATACCCTATAGAGCTGGTCGCGAAGGCTTAGATGTCGCGCGCATAAGAGCTCAGTCGTGGATTATCTTACAGGATTAACCGGAGGTCGTTCGTCAATGGCGAAGCGGAGCCTCAGTCACGGTAGCTAATGGAACCATATAGCAAAACCTTCTAATTGTTTGACGGTTTATACTAACTACTTCATTGATTATGATGCGAGGGATGGGTAAAGCATGAATGAGTCTGCGAGTATGTGGGTGTGAGCGCCCAGTGCATGCATCGGCGCATGGGCTTCTACCTCGTTCAGATTCGGTGTCCGGCAATAAGCGGCGTCGACCGCGCCTTGTCCTCGTGCCTCATCGACATGCCCGAAACCGCTCCTCTCCTGCCTCCACAGCTACTTTCAGAACTGAATTCCGTGATCCTGCGGGTATTCCAGGCCATCGATGATGGCAGCTCGCGGTATGTCGTGCTTCATGGCATGCGCTACTTCGCTCGAGCTCATCTGAGGTTGCATCATCTGCAGGATCGAGGAACGCAAATTCGAAACAGCAAATGGGGAGATCCTCCGACAGGTTTCCCACATGAAAATGCAGCACTTGTTTCAGCGTAACCTTCGCCAGCCTCTTTGCAGACTACCGGTGGACGCACTAGTCAAGTGCCTGTCCTTCGGGCCTGCGATTGACCAACTCTCCATCATACGCGTGTGTCGACATCTTCGTGCCTACGTCACCGATTCCCCGTCATTATGGACTCGCGTAGATCAAATCCATCATCCTACTGCGTTGTCCTTTGTTCTGGAGCACGCCCAGGACGCGGCCGTGGACATCATCAACCTCCGCGTTGGGTCAAACAACGATCAGCTTCGAGTTATTGCCGCCCACATGTGTCACGTCCGCACTCTCAGCCTTTATATTGACCACGATTTGGAGACTAATGCCCACGCGGCATTCTCAACTCCGGCACCGTTGCTACAACAACTGACAATTCGCAGAACTGGATCCTATTTTCGCAAAGTAACTTGGGGTGCTCTCACTGCGAGCACTTTCCCGCGGCTGTCCCGCTTTCAGACGGATCACGCTGGCGCAGATGGCTCCATCTGGAAGTGGCTTCCCTCTATTCAATCTTTGCATACATTCTCCTTTGATTTCACCAGTTTTCTCGGAAGTAGTTTTGTGGGAAGCGTCTGCGTACAACTACGCGCAGTTGTGACGATGAATCTCCAGCTCAGGGGTTGGGAGCCGTCGTCGGCATTATCGTCGAGCCCAATGCTACGCAGGATCAACATTCGTTGGACCAAACCCGGTTCTTTTGTTCCCGGTGACACCATTCCTGACCATGAGTCGTGGAACCTTGTCCGGGCCATACACGTCTCACATGTCAGCGATAGTCCAGGCCGTCCGTCGGAAGCCGATCTCACTGGTGCAAACTTCCCAATTCCAGCAGAAGCCACACCATATCGACGCCTGTGGATCAGAACGAGCGGCCAAAAGGTACATGTTCGCGTCGTTCATCAGGATGAACGCGAGCGCGTCTTCTGTGGTCTCCATCCAACGACTGTCTCGGGAGTAGCCGCACGCATTCCAGGACTGGAGCTCACCACGCTCACTGTCGCTACCACGGCCATTGAACTCGGCGTTCTTGCTGGTGTACCATGTCCTGCCCTGCGCCGTATTCGCCTTGTGTTGGATACTCGTGACAATACCTGGATCAACATCTTCGCACGGGACATGTTAAACGTCCCGATGCTGGAGCACCTGGAACTCAGCATTGATGTGAACGTCATAGCTGAGTGGACAACGGCAATGATGCTTCGTGTTCTAGGATCCTGTATGGCAGCCGGACACAACCTTCGACGGGTTGCTTTCCTGGGAATTACCCCTGACTCACGCTGCGCTACACGAGCAGAGGCGTTTGCGGACGACGTGGTGGTGGATAGGAACTGGTGCGAGCCCACAAGTGAGCGTGTCTGGTTCACGGAGCCCGCGTTCGAGTGGTAGTCAGAGACCAATGCGCACAATCAAGTTGTACGTCCTATAAACCCTCCCCGTCCTGTTTTTAAAATGCATCTGTTTCGAGTGCGTGCCGTAAGAATATTTATAATACTATTTGAAGCCCTATGCATATGTATGCACTCATTTCTTGGTCGCACGCAGCCCCCGCGGGCAGAAACACGTGTGACTATCCCCTGCGAGCGCGTCGCACTCCCGAACTGAACTCCAGCACCGTAGCTGCTTCGCATATATCGACAGCAGATATCAGATTGCGAGCAATAATAATCACATCGAAAGACAACAGAGACGCGTGGTGTGGCTAGTGCGCTCAACGAGCTATATTGACGCACCTTCCATACAGTGACTCAAAAAACCGTTCAAGTGTTTTGCGGTCCGACGATGTTTCACGCATATCTCCGTAAATATTGAAATTATACATAATCCCTCTCATTTCCGGGTGGCCAGCACTCTTAGCTACATATTATGATTAATAGGCGAGACGAGAAATCGAGCATACGAGGAATAGGAGGTGACGCGGTGAGCCGACTACACTTGAACGGTTTTTTGGCCGACTGACCAGCCGGGGCCGATACCCCAACCACCAGGGCCTCTGTAAATCCAAAGCCCCTAATATGACTGAGATATAATTAAATATATATCTACTTCTATTTCGCACAATATTCCGCGCTTCCCTCACTTGTGCATGAGCCCAGTAAGGGGTTGATCACCTGCACCAGCCACCACTCAAATCCTCCACAATGAGATGTTAAATTGCATGTTAAAACTGTTTGAGTATAAATTATAAGTATAAGATATCATTTCAAAGCTGTATAGGTCAAAGAATCAGCGTTTGGCGGACACTGAGTGGGGGTGGCTGCTGGCAGGTGTGGCGTCTGGCCAACTCCGACCAATGCAGGACACCGTTGAAATGATCAATATGCTTCAAAATGAAACATTTGAGCTTCTCATATGCCGTGAATCGCTACATCATACAGTTTAAAAGATAATAAGGGCTGCTGTGATGTTGGAGTTACCACGGCAAGCAGAGGAGGAAATGCATCCCAACTTAACCAGGCATTATACATCTCTAGGTTCATCAGTCCAGCCTGAAACACATTTCATTGGTCTCATTTGCCAGTATTGTGCACTCTAAATAAGCATGGCATGAAATTTGGGTGCATAATGCCTGGTTAAGTTGGGATGCATTTCCTCCTCTGCTTGCCGTGGTAACTCCAACATCACAGCAGCCCTTATTATCTTTTAAACTGTATGATGTAGCGATTCACGGC
>Ga0247815_10002515_pt1 | contig 13548 bp, 12 predicted proteins | sample UWRJL194509B1_FD_181014 | JGI IMG/M metagenome (GOLD analysis project Ga0247815, IMG submission 181014) | Plant litter microbial communities from Arlington Agricultural Research Station in Wisconsin, United States - UWRJ-L194-509B-1 | ecosystem: Environmental > Terrestrial > Plant litter >... | reverse complement strand
GCAATGTGTCCTTCATTCCCTGTAATAAGAGCTCCTACAGCTTAGGTTACAAGGTGGATAGGGTTAGTGAAACATTTCCACTGGTACGACTATGGCATTTATTCGAGTGGTCTGGAGACGAGATGATGCCCAAATCATCTGGTTCACACGCGTATTTAAACATTAACAGATGACTGAACAGCGGCTTCTCATCCCCGCGGGTGGCAAATACATATTAAACTGCTGATATAAACCCGCAGCTTGACAGTTGGAGCTTGCTGCGGGCTTGCTCGCTTCCGATCTGTCACTTGGCATTGGTCACAGCCCATCAGCAGAACAAATGCCTTCATCATCGAGGCCAGTCGGCTGCGCAATATTGCTGAATTCGGGAGTTTGTCTAGCAAGACTGTCTCATGGACAGATGTCCAGCGCTCCGCACGTTAGACACCGCACGCTCCGTGTGTCACATGGCTGAGCAACAGGACATCAGCTCGGCTTGAGCCTGCCCAGTAGTCATCAAGCTGAGATTTATATGTATTCTCAACAGGGGACGAGTATTGCTCTCACAGAGAGGGGTTGAGAAACGGCTGCGTAAGCGGAACAACGATTACCTCACCCTACGCGACCTCCACGGTGGTGCCTCTCCTTTAGCACCATCGCGGTCTCTATTCTTTCAAGCAAGGCCGTGAATCCGTTTCAAAATGCTTTTGCCCGATTGTACCAGGCTTGATTTCCTACCGAGAAGCACAAAGCTATGCGCGCTCAAGCCGACACGCCTGAGCTCGGCCGGCTCGCGCGATACCTCGACCGAGATCGCCTATCTTCAACAAAGCAATCTCCCACACACCATACCTTCATCATCATGCATGTGGTTTGTACCAGTATCTACATGCTTCGAGATCGCCCAATCGCAAATCGCGCCCAGCTCTGAAGGCGCGTCGTTGGTCGCCGGTTTCACCGCTACAGTTTCGGAGACGGGCTGTTTCATGTCTGGCTCATATAATGGCTTCAATTATTCTGAGCATATGTTCCTGAGTATTATTAACCTAATGCATGCGATGTCGGGCTCAAATAGTCGCGCCAGGTCTGTTGCAACGATGGCACCTCAAACATTCGAGCATGAGCGACGCTCCACCTCAGTAAAGCCACTCACGTTACACCGCTGCTGTATCTGTTCCTGACCTGACACGCTTCTTCTGGCTTCTCTACCAGCCCGCTGCCGTTCCCGTCTTCCGCCATCGAATCATTTGATCCGCCGCGGCTCGCCAGTTCAAGTATGTGCTTCCGTGCGATCAAGCTTCTCAAACCCGTGCGGCCCTCTCAAAACCCGTACCTAGCTTTCAGCGCGAACGAGTTGCGTGGGAAAATAGCATGCGGACCTTGGGGTCCGCAATCGCTGGACACGGTCGGTGACAGGCGTTCGCTGATTTACAGTACAATCTTTGGCGTGCGCGTCTGCAGCGCATTGTGCGTTATTGTAACAAGGTGCGCTTATGTCGCTCTGATGTATCCTACTGCGCACGGGGACAGGCCAGCGGGTGTATGGCGTATCTGACTTTCCTGTATCCCGCTGCAAGTAGCTTTCACTCATCACCTGTAGGACGATGCCAACACGTCTTGTTTCGTGCGGTTGTGACACATCGATCGAAGAATTCTGTTTCTCCTGAGCGGTTGCGTCACGTTGAAACTAGCCACGTCTTACTCCGTGATTCAGAAGTGAAATGGGTGGCGCGTAGCTTGCGGTCTTTTACTCTCAATCAGACAGGGTTTGTTCCGGCGTGGTGCGTTATCCCCCTATTCTTCGCATGCTTGCGTTCATACTCCGCAGCATTTCGTTTGACCCTGAAGTACACTTGTTTCTGATTTCAGCCAACTCGCCATTGGAGCTCGCATTTAACTTGCCCGGCTTCTGCCCCGTATCGGGCAGGTCCCATCTGCTAGGTATAGAAACAATCGCGCACTGACCGTTCAAGTTCCAGATGTACCCTCGACCACTCTCCATTATGAAACGTTTTCAATTCACAAGTAGAAATCGTTTTCAGCGCACAGCTTTAAGCCAAGCTCTGATTCAAAACTCTTAGCCAAACAATGCGCACACGAGGAGCCACAGTGCAGTCAAATTCAGTTTCTCCGGCCACGACCAGTCACTAAGTTGATATCATGCTCTGATTAGATCTTATAAGGGATATTTAGCACACAGTTTGAGCGGATATGAGGAGTATCGGTGTATACTGCCCTGCGCGGCGCCGCCCGGGACTAAACCATCGTCGCATTTCACCCTTCTCGTAAACAAAGCTTGGCCGGTCGCCGACGGAAAACCCTCGGCTTTTCCTCGTGAGAAACACCCTGTCAATCTCAGTCGCAAATAGAGGTTGAATCTGCATCAAGCCTGGATATCAACATTTGCTTGGGTGATAATAGTAGATATTTCTTACATCGGACTCTGGCTGTGAACGCCCGACAATTGTTCAAGTGATGCACATACGTATCTCTGGAGCGGCCTGCCTCTAAGAGATATGCTTTTAAAGATCATCGCGTTCAAACATGGTAAATGTTTGAGCTACAAAGCACGCGGCACGCGCAATTCCGTCAATATTCTACAAGGTACCGGAACTTCGCGGAACGCCGAGATATAGATGGTGGATAATTCGCAAATTAGTCTACAACGCGGATTGCGACTGCAGCCATAAAATTCGGGTAATGGGCGATTGGTGGATACTTTGTGATTAAACTTCAACGTTCGGAGAGATGTTATCGCGGGATTTCACGGTCAACTTTGGTCACCATCGCCGAAGCAGCAATCGTGATTTAACGTGTGAGAAGCTCATGCGTTAGCATCATTGGCACCGCGAACATCTACCGAGGTCAAGGCTGTTGCCGACAATAGTAAAAATCTTGTGTACACGCTCGCGCGTACCCTCAATACTTCGACGTTGCAAGTTCTGACAGGTCTTATCATGAAATACCCACACCATGCTGACATTGGTGTTGCAGCATTTGCAATATTGCAGCACCAAGTACCACAGCGACGCAATAGCTCAAAGCCATCGCTTGGTACTGCGCGACCTCAGGTCAGATGTGCGAGCATACAGTATTGTTCGCTTTCAACATAGATTATCTGTGTGCGACTCGATATCCATGTGCTCTCGATATGCGCAATATTTACCAGGGAACGATACTCGATGTCAGGGTACTCGGACTGAACCGGCTACATGTTGATCTTGGCGGTTTGGCACACTGGATACAGGCTCAGGCTCGCCACAGCACACAACTGAAATTACCGCCTAAATGAACTTCAATTGAATATTGTGTTTTATATCACTTTGAATGCAACAGTTACCCTCACCTGAGACACAGCTGACAATTCCCCACTGTGTTCACCGTCTAACACCCTATCATCTAATCGTTGCCTTCCGAGTCTCTTCTTGAAAACTGCTCTGTCTTACCAAAGGTGCCAGCCTGCCGCACGCCATTTATAGCTGGTTTAGCTTTCCTCTGACTCTCGGCTTCTTGTGTGCGCCCAGTGCGGTAGAGAAGGCTGATCATGCAACGCACGGTGGTGCCGCTCGCCCGACACTCCCGCGATGGCCAGGCTTCCTTTGCACGTCTGCTCAAATTAGATCTTGACGAAATTCGTGCTACCACAGAGTCTATGCGGAACTGAAGAGCGTGTTGAAAGGCGCGATGTGCACGGATTCCACCCATAGCCTCGCATGTTGTCGTTACAGTTAACACACAGTACCGAATAAGCCTGGAACAGTGAGATCGACCACTTCTGCCACAGGAACTGCGGCAAGCTCACCTTAGAGCTTTCTAGAGGGCGAGATGATGCTTCGCACGAGCCAAACGTGGTGATGCGGCGTTAGCGGGCCCACGAAGCTCCACAGTCGCGTTCTCTTCTTTTTATCGACCACACATTGTCTGGCTCTTCTGCATCCACGGAGCCTCGATCTGGTGCGAGTGCTGGTGTGCACTCGTTCTTCCTTGCTGGTCGTGTGCTTCTTCTTCACACCGGATGCATGTTCCTCCTTTCTTCTCGCATGAACTCCGAACCATGAGGCAATCGATGCATAGACATGACTGCCAGGGTAAACAATTTACAACTTATTTTCGAGCTATAAATTGGATGCGACCTGGCCTTTTGGCTGTGGATCTCACGCTCGCAGTCCCTCGAGTCCAATCCGCGTGGCACATTCAAGATGCTCACCAGCTTCCGCACAATAGCGTTAACACTGGTGTTTGCTGCATCCGTGCTTGCGGTACCAGGTAAGCTCTCACCTGTAGATTACTTGGGTGCATCATGCTTTGGTTGACACCTTCTGGTTCCTTTGCGTCATTCAGTCCGTCGTGATGCCGGTGACGTGACCCTATCGTCTGGTTGCATCGTCAAGCGCGATGATAGCACGCTTGCAGTCCGCCAAGACTGCCCTGTGGAAGAGATTACCCGTCGTGGTATCAGTCTCGAGTCAGGGTGTATCGTCAAGCGTATCGTCGATGGAGCACTTATTCATCTCCGGCGCGACGACTGTCCCGTGGAGCAGCAGAACCGGCGCCGCACTCCGGATTTCGATTCACGCCATCTCGTTGAGGCTGAAGGAAACAGCGAACCAGACCTCGAGGTGATGTGTCTCATCCGTCGAGACGATGATAGTCTCGGTCTGCGATCGCCCATTGAGCAGGAGGAGCCGTGCGAAGAGACGCGGAGACTGATGGCTCGCCACCTTACTGAGGTCGATACCAACAGTGAGCCAGACCTTGAAGCTATGTGTCTCATCCGTCGAAATGACGGGAGTCTCGGTCTGCGCCTGCGGGTGGAGTCTCAGCCAGAGGAACCGTGTGAAAAAGTTAGCAGACCATTGATGGTCTGAGCAATTGGATATGACATATGATCGAAACTTCTGTACAATGACCACCACGATGTAGCATTACTCTTTTTGGGGAATGACGACATCAATGATCCATTGAAGATACCTTTCTAGACAGTCTGAAAATACAGGCTGCAACCCCAAAGCTTTGGCAATTGGCTAATATCTACACCGAGTCAAGGTCGTCAGACATTAAACGAGTCGGATAAACGTATTCGACCATCCCCAGGTCAGCTTAGACTAGTGCGTGCGTCAAAATTGATGTTGAGACGGGGTTTTGGGGCACATGACCGAGTGAGGGTGAGTCGACTCGATGACGATGGGCAGGCCTTAACTTATATTCCCGCCTCTCACTGCGCGGCGTGTACTGTACGCGAGCGAGTAGCTAGCGAATGGAACGAATATTGAGGGACGCGGGGAAACGAGACTAGAGAGACCGCGAGAGCGAGAGACGGACGACTCCTTGCTGCCGGTGATCAACGAGGCTGAATCCATCTCTGGGACATTGATTCTGGTCAGAAAGCGCTAAAACCGCTCAGGAAGGATGAGCACCACATAAGCTCATTCTTAATTGCATTCTCGCCAACTGGTACGTGTATAGTGGGTGCAGCCGAACTCGTTGGCCAAGTGTGGGAGATTGGGGCAACATGTCCTCACACTTGCAGGATACACTCGTTTGATAAATTCAGTATCTGACTCGCCTGATGCGCTACAGGCGCAGGTGATTGCACTGTGCGGCTCTGGGATGCAATGAACGGGAGCCAAATTGTCATGTTGTTTGGACACACTTCTGATATGAATACGGTAGCATTCATGCAGACGGACAGTCTCTTATTTCTGGCTCAAATGACTCGACCATCCGCGTATGGAATTTCGCGGTTGCTCTTTCACGATCATCGGACAGTGTCATTATGGTTGATTCAACCTGAAAGTTCCGTGCGCTTGGAACAGACTACACAGTTGAAATTACACGTGCGGAGCATACACTTGCATGTTGAGAACCTGCGACGGTGACATACATCGTGTTTCACTAACCCACAAATGTGGGCAGGAAAGGCAACTTGAAGATGGAAGCTCAAACCACGCTATAGTGGTTTTTCTGTGTTTTCGAGAGACCAAAGAGAGGGTTTCAGAATCTTCAGCGTGAAGAAGCAAAGGTTGAATACCATAATGAAAGCAGAATGGGCCGTCTGTGACTTTTAGTGTAGCTATTTAGGCATGCAAGAGACGTGCGGCACAGATCTGCAGCGCATATTATGCGTGAGCAGCATCTATCCGCTATACTGTGGTGATTTCCTTCTGCAAAAGACAACGGTCGGTTTACAGGCTCATGAGCCTCCAGAGCCTAAAAGCCCTGAGTGCTACCCCCCTTTGTAATGAGCAGTTATTTAAGCTATCTAGAGATCAGGAGTGCGCGGTACTGGCATAGTTATCTTTCATAGTTGTGCGAGACAGGTCGGGATAGATGAGGACCGCCCGTGGAATGCTCCAGAGTGTCACAGAGGCGTCCAGAGCTGGCACCGGAAATATCTCCAATCGCTCTCGGCGTGGCCCGAGCACTTAGTAATCGCTGTTCAACTGTGGCGGTTCGCATTTTTCATTTGACGGGTGCGAAAAATTGGCTCAGATTGAAATCAGTCAGTTCGGGGAGGGGCGGCGTGAAGCTGATGAGTGGTGGTATAGATGTTTAGTTACAGGAAGGTCGATCGCAGGAATCAAAGACAGTCGAGGGGATGACATCAGCACCACCGGCGGTGGCGGTGGCGGTGGCGGTAGTAACGGCAACGGCGACTCTGTTCGGGCGGGGAGTCAGCACAAGAACACTGCACACAGTCGCTCGCTGACCTCGTTCTCGGACACATCGACGACCTGGAGCTACTAAATTGTAAATGTGTTAATAAAATGCAAGGTTAAGCATAAAAAAGCCTCAAGCCGTTCAAATCAGGTTCGAAGCAACCCTACGAAGCCGCAAAGCCCACAGCAGCACGCATTGCTTCACAGCTTGTTCATAGCAGCTGTTGATTAGATGCCAGTCCCAAAGGTCTCTTAGCTGCACACTGTATGTGCGCGCGTTGTGTGCGGCACCGTGGAGTATAGAGTACCCGTGACCGGCGGTGACTGCGGACTTGAGGGCAAAACGAGAGGGAAAAAAGGCCAGTGGAATCAACCCCCGCTGCCTTGCTTTTGTGAGGCGACGCACAACACATGGCGCCATTCTCGGAATTCTAACGATCCATCTGCGTGACTAAGTGCTGGGAGCTAGTCCAGAGTGATGTGGACTACGAGGAGCAATGAGAGGACGCAGGAGACCACAGGAGCGCCGCCCGGCAATCCAGAGGCACAAGAGCCGCGATGCCGGATCCACACGGTATCAAAGTGTCAACTTCATACTCTGGGGCGCTCTCCGTGCGCTCAGGCAGGTCACTAGCTAAGTGCTTCACTCTGTCAGACTCACGTCGAGTCTGATAGATTGACTATCGCTCAATCGGAAAATGTCTTTTGCAGAAGTCTGCGGAGCACACAAGCAAACAACGTGAAATGCACAGCGCACATTGTCCATTGATTTGTCGTGTTCCGTGAATACAACCTATCGATTGCGTGCACGCCGCAGAGCTAGAGCATTCGCTGGAGCGCTGAACGAAAGACCTGATGAGGTGCTGTAGTTGTGAGGGTTTCTCCCCTCACTTCCGGCGTTATGATGTAATAGGTTGGCTCGACTCTTCACAGATGCCACAATTAGCCGCCGCCGCCTCCCAACCTGTGAGGCTTCGCAGGCCTGCTCATGGTTACCATCAAGCGCCAAGCGCCACGACAGTCCGGGCCCACGGGGCAACTCGCAAATAAGCCGCCTTACTGGCTTGTCCTCAGACCATCGCGCGCATTCCATTTTGCATACTCGACCTCTTGACGATATATCAGCTCATGCCCCCTCTCAATTCAGCCCAGGGTGCCTTTGGCAATCTGTGCACGAGTGCCGCAGTACCAGGACCCTGTGGGAATGGCCAGCAGCGAGTCGATGAACACCAACGGGAATGCAAGACGGACACAATTGGTTTGTTTCTTCAACAAACGCTCTCGCGCCGCAAATCTTTCTATATCTAATCTAGTTCTTAAGAACGCTGTCCTAGCGATGATCATGGTGTGATATCGGGGCTTGAGCACGATTATGCCGCAGAGCCGTAAGCGATAGACACGGCACATCAGTCTTAGTCCAACTGAGTGCGGGATCAGATTCGAACAGCATCTCAGCATGAACTCGCCAGTCTTCCGTGCCTACCACGACCGCGCCACAGAGTTGGACGGTCAAGACATCACCAGGGGGAAAGACACCCTCAACTTCTTGCTCATATTTGTGCGTTGTTGCTCGTCTTCCAGATCCGCGCTGATGTAAGATCATTCATTCAGGCTGGACTGTTCTCAGCTGTGACGACCACGTTCCTGATCGAACTGTGCGTGTACGGCATCAATACCACCCGCTGCTGACATCGAGGCAGATCACGAAAACTTGAGCCCGATTACGCTGAGTATTCTTCAACTGCTCTACTGGTTGTTTCATCCTATCTTTCTGGTCGAAACGCGACGCTCCCGGTTGCTATCGATCCGCGCGATTTCAAGCCACAAGCAGTTTATAGGGCCATAAACGGGCTCTGGTTCGCTAGCCTGACGCTGTCGCTGCTCGTTTCCATGCTCGCCATCTTGGTGCAACAGTGGATCGACATGTATCTGGCTCGTATGCGCCATCCTGTGCGGAGCCTTCGACATTGGGCTCTTCGTCATCGCATGTACCGTCAGCCATTGGACCGCTGGCACGTTCAAGCATTTGCTTCGAGTTTATCTGTGGCACTTCATATCTCCTTATTTCTTTTCTTCGCGGGTCTTCTCATTTATGTGTATGCCCTGGATTTTGCGATTTTTCTCACAGTCCTGGTACCGTCATCCTTGGCTCTTCTGTTCTATGCAGTCACTACCCTAGCGCCAGTTTTCGATAAACACTTTCCGACTGTTACACCAGTAATTGTCTACGGTCGCAAAATCCTGGATTGGGCTGCTCTGCTGCTCTGCAGGGACAATCCGCTCGCGTGTAACGGGTGCCGCGTCATCCCGGACGATATTGGTGCTGATAATGTCGACGTTATCGCCTGGGTCTTCAGAAACAAGCCTGAAGAGTGCCATGTCGCCATCGACGCCGCCGCACAACTCCCCGCAGATTATATCCCAAAACTTGCCTCGTCGTCCAACTGGAGCTCGTCTCAGTTACGTGATCATCTGTGGCAGCTGGTGAACTCAGCAGAGCCCGAGCAGAATGCAGCCAAAATCGCAACGACATTACATCTGGGTGCACGGCTCGAGGATGGAATGGGATTATTTTCCGATATTTTATCAAAAGCACGGCTGTCAAATGTGCGCGCACATGATGTGGGAGTTTTGGCCAATGCGTACAGACTTCGCCTTGCGGTACTTGGCCACCCAGACCGGCCAGTAGAACGGGCTCGCTCTAGTGCTACAGGCATTTTCCAGGCCGTCAGGATGTGGATTCAAGATCAAGACACATACCATGTCGGTTCGATGAGTAACAAAACCCGCAGTATGCTCTACGATGTACTAACCGAGGCTGCAAAACGCATTCCCGACCTCTTGAGCGTCGAGCAATGCGCATGCGCCCTTCTTGCGTTCTGTTCCGACGACCGCGCTGCATCAATTTGGACTAGGCTAATGTGCGGGTTCTTGGACCAGGCTGTTCGGAGCTCAGCGAACGGGAGCAGTTGGACGCCTCCTGATGCCGCGAGCGACGAATTCCGATGCATGTGCGCTCTCGGCTGGATGTATATGCACGGCTACAGTGAGCCTGAGTCGGAGATCTCTGTGACATTGAAGTGTCATGAAGTCGCACAGTCCTTCCAGACACTAGTCAAGTATCAGCAGCGGAAAATCAGGACGGTGCATTCCGAATTCCGACTGCAGCAACTCATAGTGCCATTTGCCGCAGACGTTGAGGATGCCTCATCCGCAAGCATCTGTGTTCATAACGTCATGCAACTTGTGATTTCAGACCGGACTCAGGTGTTGCTTGACTGGAATGCCAGTATTGCCGACATCTTCTTTAGGCTGTTTGAACACCAACAGCCCACCGGAGAGCCAATGAACTCACACATCGCCCTCGCTTTCCTCCAGACAATGCTTCCTGCATCACCAGAGAGAGGACGTGAAGAGTTGAAGGCTATTGTAGGTGCGTTTGACAGCGCACATGCGGTGGTCAATGGGTCCGTCCTCAACCTTCTCGCCTCACGAGCTGGACGACATGGTGAACGTACTTCCCTTTGGCAGCTCGCCATCATGCATCTTACCGAGCGTGACCACCTGCGTCGTCTCACCAAACCCTATACGGCGCTCTGTGCACAGCTCAGTATCATGAGCTCGCTCAGTCCCGTCTTGGAAATTACGGACATGGCTAATCATCTTCTTGCCGATGACTGTGGCACTCGCTTCATTCTTGCCACGGATCCCACGACGGCCGACGCTCTTGAAATCGCCTGTCACATCATTTCATTCGCCCCAAAGCAATGGGCGGACATGCGTGTTGAGCTCTGCGCTTCGGAGTGGTATTACCCTGGTCATATGTGGGACACGCCCGCTGAGTTGGTTGAGGCGGCAGAAGCAGCACCACCATGCGTTGACTGCAAATTCGCGGTCGAGATACTGCGTGAACTTCCTGGTTTCTCAGATATGGCCCGTAGCGAGGAGGAAACAAGGTAGCGCGCCGTGCTTTAGATTCAATTTCACATTGATTCGGCCACAGTATGAAGCAAACGCTTGAATTTTCCATAAGTGTCCTGACTTCTGGCAATGAACATTACCGGGAAACTGCGGCGCCAGTTTCAGCGTGTTGATTTGTAGAGACTTCACCGGGAATTCATCTGATTAATTAACATGGAAAAGATGTCAGGTGAAACCAAAGATATTAGTACCGGCGATGGCGAATATTACACATCGCGCAACTTTCGCATGTCATAAAACCATTGCCTAGCCTACTTCCTTTCAGTATAAAAGCGTTGAAATGCTCAAGTAGAGACCGACAAAGCATGGCGATAGCGGTGCGGTCCATGATGCATATGAAGCCTTGAGAAACTCACATCATATTCTACCATGTTGCCTTCTCCGCACCGTCACACTCTCATAATCTGCTACAATTACTGGGTATGCGTTCGGTAAACTCTTCTCACTGGCCACAACGTGAAAGTGGCCAAGACATTGGGGTGCTGCGCGGTTGCATCCCAAAGTGATCCGACGGGCATCCAATGTTTAATGTCCTGTTTTGGCTCTGATGCTCTGTTGATGGTCCTTATGAAAGTCAAATTCAAGAGCCTTTTTTAAGCCGCATAATATTCATCGAGCGGGATTGTGAAACGTGCCTCATAACTCTAGGGACTCGGGAAGTAGAAACCAGAACTCTGCTCCTAGTGCTTGTACACAAACACAACATTCACCACAGCCAAAGCAGTGGAATGCACATTAGGTTTACCGTCCAGCCATGGGCTGATCACTGTCACACCTGCATTGAGCGATGGCACCGGGACGCAGAGCACGATTTAAAAGCACGGTAGTTAGTGCCAGCCTATCCGACATGCTTGCCCTTCTATTTCGTTCCAACGCTCTCATCATCTGCTAATATATACGAACGAGGCTAAAAGCAGATCCATATGCGGGACAAATGTCCGTCTTGGCGTACGTTACGGATGTTGACAAGCAGACCTGCCACGCACCAGCGCAGGCCTCAAGATGCACGAGCTATGAATCCCTCGTCATTTTGACTTCGACTGCTTGCGCGTACACCCCTGAAAAAGTATACAAATGAAGCTGAGTGGCTTCTCCAAACGAGCCACATGATGTTATACAATTGGCTGGGACTCATGTGGTGATGTAACGCTCTGGAGGATGCATATAATGGGACGTCCACCTGCTTCATAGTGATATGAGCGTTATACATGATTCAGTGAAGCCGTGCGATAGTAAAAAGAGCGAGGTACGAATGGCGTTCCTCAGACCACACACTCTTTCAGTCTTGCTCCTGAAAGCTTTGAGTCGAGCTGCTGCATTCTGGCGGAACGCATTGAGCTGCTCGGCCGGACAATGATCACGATGCACAGAACGCCTATAAGACTCGCTCAAATCTACCTCCAGAATCCAACATGCTCCCTCCTTCGTACCACTCACACTCTCATCATCTGCTATAACGAATGGTCAGCTTCGCAACCTGTTCAAAGCATGCACTGCTCGGCCAGATATCACAGTTCCTACGACCGAATGCACAGCCCTGGTACGCGTTCGTTCTACTGGGAGAGAACGGCACCGTCAATGCCCATGTTGACAGCTCCCAATTCATCTCCAGATGCTCGCTAGACGGCGGATTGGCCTCCCGTGTACTCTGCAAATCATCTGGGATTATGACGTGCCTAAGTCGAAGTGATACAGAGAGAAACGAGCAGCAGAATGGACATCGCAGAACACATCTAACAGGTCACAGGTCCTCATTCAGCTCGGCATTACGCCAGGAACCCCATTTACAATCGAACGGCACAGAAGCTTGCACCGAAGTCATGCTTCAGTCCCGTCAAGAAACTCCGAAGACCATAACGGGGGCTCTAACACGAGTTTGTGGACGTGCTCGCTGCAGAAGGATCGGGGCGTGAACGGCTTGACTGAAAGCTCAAACACCTCGCGCCTATTTGCCTGACCCTGATCTGGAAGTCTGTGACGGATCATAAACGGCTACAACGTTCAAACGAGGCGGGACAAGAAAGTTCAGCAGGGCAGGTCCAGACCCTGCACCCGACAGCCGGGCAGACAATCAACCATGATCTACCGGCGTCTCAAACGGCGCGTCAGTGGCGAGGTGCAGGCACGTCAGCGCGTGTATGCCAGAGAAGCAGGGCAACGGGTTAGAACGTTGCTTGACGACGGTGCAACGGGACCATGGAAACGGCGTGGTTGCCTTTGCGCGTCTCGTTCATCTGAGTGCCAGGATCGGCGTCGCGCAAATTGGACATTTCAGGGAATCTGGGGCCGAGTTGTAGTTGTAGTGTGAGGACGGTGCGCAGGGTCATGGGTTGCGCTACTCCTCATCTGCCCTCTGCCCACCTACTGAATGCGCTGAAATGCTCCCCAGAGTGAGGATGTGGTTGTAAAGGCAGAGTGACAACTAGAGGCGTTGTTTGTGGTTGCCGTCGCGCGGGTCCATTGTGTCGGGTCGGGTCACGGTCGGTCGCGCGTCTGACCGGATTGGTGCCAGGTCTTCATTGCTTGTACCCGCGCCGGATCTCTCTCCACTCTCTTCTCCTCTCTCCCGTATCCCACTCTCCCAACTCTCCCATCGAGGCCTGGTCCTCGTGCTCTTGACGGGCCACTCACAAGTAAAGGATACTCGGGACAGTTCCTCGCACACACATACAACGATGTCGGTCGCAACTCAGCAAGCACCCGCGCCGCCCGCCAAAGAGGCAAAGGCTGCTGGTCACACAAAGGGAGCAGCAAGCACGAGCGCCGCAGCGGCACCCAGGAAGGTACGTGTTCTTGGTGTGTTCTAGTGTGCAGCTCCAAGACAAGCAAGACGATGATCGAGCGATTTGCCTGCGATATCGCTTGTCGTGTGTGTAATAAGCTGTCAGCTGTGTGCGCGGGTGCGCTGCGGGCTTATGAGTGTCTATTC
>Ga0247815_10002514_pt1 | contig 13549 bp, 13 predicted proteins | sample UWRJL194509B1_FD_181014 | JGI IMG/M metagenome (GOLD analysis project Ga0247815, IMG submission 181014) | Plant litter microbial communities from Arlington Agricultural Research Station in Wisconsin, United States - UWRJ-L194-509B-1 | ecosystem: Environmental > Terrestrial > Plant litter >... | reverse complement strand
CAGAATGTGGCCAGGTCTGCCACACGATGCGGAAGCCGACCCGGGGATCTATCAGACCCTCATGAATCGGTTTCGAGCTACCCAAGCGAGATCGAAGGCCCTGGAGGAAGAAGTGACGGAACTCCGCCGCCAGATTCGCGGTCTCCATAAGCTCGTACGCGAGAAGGGGTATAGCGGCTAATCAAGATCACGGCCAATTTAAAATGATATCCGACCCTTTCTGTTACTTTGAGTCGGTGAAGTTTCATTTGTCTCGGAAGCTAAGCGGTATGGGTGACAAGGTTGGTCGCAGTTTGAAGGACCTCTTCTTCAGAGCCCAACCCTGAGTGTCTATGGATGTAGAGCTTCCCATTTTATCTGTGCACCATTGTGCCGGCTATTGCTCACATTCATCTTTGGTTGACATCGCGGACTGATATCTGCAACTGTAGCAAACTGTCCAGGCAAGTACAGCGACAAACAAACCTGAAATCGGTCTTCGGTCAGGCGGACTATAGTCAGAAACAGAGGAACATATACAACGACTATAAAACAGAGGAAATTTCCAAAAATAAAATAATAATAAATAATAATAAAAACAAACAGTGGTACAGCATGGAAGCTATGATCACAGTGCTGCATCACTTAACCTCTCCAGCATGAGGTCCAGTTCATACCAGCATGCAGACCAGTGTCTCCTATCCCAATGACAACGCTGCTTCGGTCAATCCGAAGCGCACAGGGATACACTACAAGGTACATGCGATACTCTACTGGCACCCACAAGATGAGCTCGCCAGACGCTCCCACCAGCCATCCGTCCTTGAGGGTGGCAGACGCGAGTGCCGCAAGATATTTGTTTCTGCTCTCCGAGGGCCTACAGGCCGCACGGATGTCCCACTTGCGGACTGTGGTATCGTCAGAGCCTGATACAATGAACTGGCCGTCGCGTGTGAACGTCACAGATCTGATGGTTTTAGTATGACCCCGGAGTGATGCAAGAGGTACACCTGTCATTGCATCCCACAGGTACACTGTGGCGTCGGCAGATCCTGTGCCGATGAAGCTTGCATCGAGGGACCACGCGACAGACCAGATAGAGCCTGTGTGACCTCGAAGGGGGAGGAGACACTGGCCCATATCGATGTCCCAGATGCGCGATGTATTGTCATACCCACCGGATACAATCCGCGTGCCGTCCGGAGAGAATGCAAGGGAATAGACACTGCCGTCATTCACATAGAATGGCTCACGAGCTTGTTGGCCCGTATCTGTCCGCCAGAGATAGAGTTGACCGCTTCGATCTCCCGCAGCAACAAGCACATCGTCAGGCGAAAAGACGGCAAAAAACACCCAATGTTGGCAGCGCAGTGGGTCTACAACTGATCTCCGTTGTGTCGCAACGTCCCAGATGTGTACAGTCTTGTCGTCCGATGCTGATACAAGCCAACGCCCGTTGTTTGAGAACGACAGAGCTCTGACGAAATTGGTGTGGTCGCACATTGGCTTGCCAACTGCTGCTCCTGATTGCGTGTCCCACAGCCGTACGGTGTGATCTGCTGACGCCGATGCGATCAGACGTCCATCTGGCGAGATCGACACAGAGAGTATCGTTCTTGTGTGGCCGCACAATGGTGGAATCGTCTGCAGGCCGGTGAATGCATTCCACACCCGCATTGATCTGTCTTCTGAGCCGCTGACAATGACAGCGCCGTCGTGCGAGGCCGCCACCGATCGTACTGCGCCTTGGTGCATGGGTAATGGCTGAACAGGCGATGGGCCGCTTTCGACACTCCAGATTCTGATTGTGGTGTCATCAGAGGCCGAGACAATGTACAGCCCGTCCGGGGAGAAGGTGACCCAGTTCACCTTGCCTCCGTGACCTCCAAGATTGACACAGGAGCCATGCTGTGGATCTGGCTGCAGGGTCCAAAGCCAGACGTTTGTGCCACACGCCATCACCAATGACTGACTGTTTGGTGAAAATCGGACCGAGCTAATCGTGGTTTTGCTCCGCAGGCTTGCGATCATCCTGTTAGTCTTCCAGTGTTGTAATACGACATTACCGGTACGATCAGTTCGGGCAAGCATTTGGCCATCAGGAGAGAAGTGGACGGAGCAGGCTGAGACCCTGGAGCGAATGGAAGCCGCGAGGCGAAGTGCCAAATCGTCCGTAGGCGGAGTCAGTTGCTGGCCCGCCACTTGCCCTGTGATGTCCCACTGCCTAAATTCGCCGTCGTCGTCGATAGATGCCACAATGTCATCATGTACAGAGAAGGCGATTCCCTCGACAAAAGTGTTGTGACCGTTCTGAACTGCGAGTTGTTCGCCTGTGTCGGCATTCCAGAGGCGAACGGTTTTGTCACTGGACGCTGACGCAAGACGGGAGCTGTCGGAAGAGAATGCCACACAATTCACTTCTGTGATATGACCGCTCAACATCCGCTGGCTCGCCTGACCTGGTGTGACATTCCAAACCCATACAGATCCCGATTCAGTGCCAGACCCAACCCACTTGCCATTGCGAGCAAAGTCAACCGACAGAACCTTCCCGTCGCCACTCCGCATTGGAAACATCGCTTCCTCGCCTGTCCGGGTATCCCATATACGGACCGAGCCGTCCGTGGATCCAGACACAAGAAGTAGACCATCAGGAGAGTAGGATACCGAGGTAACAGCACCATTGTGGCCCGTGAGCGTCATAATGCCGCGTCCGCCATGCTGGCCGATACCCAATGTATCCACGGTAATTAGGCCGTCACAACGGAGGGCAAAGTCCTGGTAGACAAGCGAATCTCTGTCTGAAAACGGGAGGGCGGAGATGTAAATATGTGGTGCACTTCGCTCGATTGCCTCATGAGACAAAGCGACAAAAGAGCGTGCATCGCAAAGAAATTGCACCAGGCCCGAGTCGGCCTGAATAAGAGCAAGTCCAGCTGCAGCAAACAACATTCTGGTAGCGCGCCAGACTTGACGCAGGACTGACATAACTTCAAGCCATGGCAAGAGTCTCGGACGGAAGATTGCACCAATCTTGGCGTCGAGGTTGCCAGTGTCGACAAGAGGAACAATGTGATGCACCCAGTGCATGCACGCGTACTCAAGAGAGAGAGAGATGCTATCTGGGCGGTTTGGCGTATTCGGCTCGTAAGAAGATTGGCTCTGGGAGATATTGAAACGAAGCTGCTTGGCTATTATATCGAGACACCCATGCGCCAGGACTTCGTGACCGAGTGACTGGCGGATGCGAATGTGGTTAGGCGCGCGGGTATACATGTAATCGCCAAATGATGCGTGTACAGTGCGCAGTCCGGGGGTGTCGTCGTCCTCAGGTACATGAACAACAGCATGCAGTCGTGACAAGCTGGCGGTCACGTCGTACGACTCCAGATTCGAAAGATCTGCCAACGCCGTCACAGAAAGTGTCATTCGGGCGGAAAGGAGTGATGCAAGGAGACGGTGGAGTGTCGGCAGCTCTGTATCCCCGGGTCCATCTTCCCTTGCTGCTCCTTTTAGGATGATCTCGTACATACGGTCGAGGGGAGCAGTAGCTCTGTCGTTGAGACCGTCTTGAGAGGAGTTGAGCAACTTCTTGAACTGGGAGACAGCTGCCGCAGCACCCACGCTAAACGTATGCGCCATAGCAGTTGCTGCTACAATGAATAGGCCATCGCAGAGCTGGACAAGAGTCTCGATATCACTTTCCGTGATGCTCGCTCGGAGCTTCGGCTTGGTGGAGAGCTTGGTATTGAGAGTTTCAGTGATGTATCGCTTAATATCAGCATTGATCTCCACAGAACCCACGGTATGAAGTCGCAGGATCTGACTGAGTTTATCGTTCGAGATCGAGGTGTCGCGGATTTGAGCCTCGGGTCGTGATGTGATGAGAAATTTAACTGGCAGCCTGGGGTCGGACTGCGTCAAACTAACGAGCGCTTCAAGCAGGCTGGCGACAACAGCGTGACACTGGGTATCGTCGAGCAATCCATCGGTAGTATCTCCGCCACACTCATCGATTGCATCGATGACAAACAAAATCGGCACGCTTGCATCTTTCAGGGTTGAAAGAGGCGCGTGGAGAAGGTGCCTAACCTGAGCTGCAACTTCCTTGTGCTGAATTCCGTCGCGAATCGTGCCAGCCAGAGCTAACCGAAACTGAACAGAGTCCAATGCGAGAAGTTGAGTTAAAGTTGGGATCACACAGCGGATGTCACGCTGTGCAGCCAAGCCAGTCGAACGCGAGCAGAAGAAACTCCCACCAAGTACGATCCCAGCGTCGGCATTGGCATGCTCGCAAATCGTCTTTGCAATCGAGGTCTTGCCAGTACCTGCCATCCCGGTGATCCAGCAGATTTGCAAAGCATTGGGATCTTTGATCCAAGCCGCTGTTTTGCTCAGGATGCGCACGCGCGTTTGCTTCATGCAGCCGGGGTTCAGCTGTGCGTCGTAGACCGCCTGTGGAACGTGCCGTTCTTTCAGCGCTTAGGAATGTTATCAGTATCCTTTTCTACCTGTCTGAATCTGGTAGCTCACCGGCAGAGATTTTGTCGAGAGCCTTCTCCTACACAACAAATGAGCAGGATATCAGGACGCTTTGACGAGACCACAAACATGCTCCTCGGAACTCTGACCGATTGTAATCCAATTGTTGTTGGTTACGACCGCCCCGTCGCCCATAATGGAGGTGATGTTACCGTTCTCATTGACGACACCTGCCTTCAGAGCGGGACGCTCTTTCAGGGCTAAATAATGTAAGCAACTATCCCAAATAAACAAAACAGTGGAGAGGCCTCACTAGTGGTGATTGCCTTCTCGTGCTTCTTCATCAGTCTCTCCGCATAGACCTCTCGCCATTGCGGTCCTAATTTCTTGAGATCCTGCGTTCCGTGTTGCTTGATATCTTGCGTAGCATCTGCGACTTGTGTATCTACCACAGCCCCATTGTCGAACTATGCAAGATGTTAGTCGGAGGTGGCGGCTGGGAAGACCTTGATCTCACATGGAAGGCGTCAAGGAAGGACGAGATAGCACCAGAGAGACACTTGATATCGTTCACATCAACGCGTGACTCCGCCGCCGCGGTTAGTCGATCACGACCCAACCTGTTTTCTACTGAGCTGCGCAGTTGTTCGATTTCGCTGCGACGGCGATTAAGCGAGGCTAGCGTTGTAGACTAGGATACTTACCTTGAAAGTATCCCGAGGCGGTCAGAGGAGCTGGTGCTGGGCGTCTCTTGTGGATCCTTAGCGCACATGTCGGCGATTTTTATCAGTGTTTCCACTTGAAGCTTGCTTTTGAGCCTTTCAAACTCGTTTTCGGCCTCTGCAGGAATCTGAAACGCCAGTCAAACAAAGAAAATACATTATACAGTAACTGGTGTCTCACGTCGCATTCCTTCCAGATCTCCAAAATACCACCAAGCGCAGACTTGAGCAAAGGGTACCGGTCCGGTGCACCACGTACGACCATCAACAGGTCATCGCAGGCGGATGCCATGGACGCGGGTACCGGCGGCTCGAAGGTCTGCTGTGTGTCGGTTGCTGAGACATTTGAGGTTTGCTTGGGTTGCGGCGATGGTTCAGGTTTTGGCGCCTCAAGCGCAGGAGCATCGTCGCTCGGCATCGTGTTTGCGTCCGGCGCGTTTCCCGCTTGGCTCTCGAGCACTATGGCGCTCGGTGCGGTCGATATGCCTCGGTCATTTGTAGTTGCTGGCTCCTGGCTGCTGCGACGCGTTGGTTCCGGGGCTGCGAGCGCGATCTGGCCAGAGCGTTGCCGCATGAGGCCCTTGAACTTGTCCTTCGCGTTGCTGTATTTCTGCTTCATCTGTGTTTTATGACTCAGAGATGATAAATATTGTGAGTGCACCTGCGACGACGAGTGACGATGGGTATGGGAAGGCGAGAGGCAAGGACGACCATCTTTGTGCGTGCTAACATGCCACGTTGCCGTTTCCGGACTTCCTTGTTGGCATCTGGTTCTGTGTCAGGACAGTGTGGGGACGTTTACTGATCGGGAGCAAACAGGGTCCTGTTGCAAGGAACACGACCTGCATTCGAACTTTTACGCTGCGCTCGCGCTCAATCCAACATACAAACCCATTCCGCTTGGGTCGATGTTGCGATCCCTTTGACAGCACAAACGATGTCGGTCTTGTCGGTGCCTTACCTGAATCGCGCAAGCTCCGCGAGCGCCTATATCAGCCCTTTCCCTTCTGTTACGCGCTCTTGCACCGTTCCGCGCCGCTGCTGCAGTCGTCGTCAAGCGCGCACGCTGAAGTAGCAATGTCGAATGCAAAAGTGCAAGGTGCATATATAACATCGCGCTGAAACGAGTGGGTTGCGACTGGCCTTCAGTTCAAGACGCGTCGTCCCCTCAACCCGGTCGTCCCAAGTTGCACGCTGGATTAGACCAACAGGCCACCGCGAGCAAAGCACAAGCCTCGCAGCGATTGGGTCTGGCATTTCTGAGCAGCTGGGCACGATCATCGCAACCATCACGCGTGACGTTCGGTGCCAGTGCAGTCGCCGTCGTCGTTGTACCACGCACGTCGCCTAGGTAAGGTCGGGCTCGGCCTTGCACTTAGCATTATTATCACTGACTTCGTTTTCCTAGCGATGAAAGGTGTGAAGGTCGGCTGGTATAATGGCCGAGTCGAACGAGCAGGTACTGAGCTAGCTCAACATGGTCCGCCGGCAACGACGAGTGACGAGGGCGTGCGTGAAGGCAAGAGGCAAGATCGCCTACCTTGCGGATCGGGCGCGGGCAGGGTCCAGGGGCAATGACCACGATCTGCATTCCGGCTTTCACACTGCCCTCGCACTCAATCCAGCATCCCGACCTGCGCCACCCGCATCGATTTTGCGATCTCTTTGACATCACGGCCAGTGTCGGTCTTGTCGGCGCCTTGCCCGAATCGTGCACGCTCCGCGAGCGCCTATTTCCGCCCTTCCCCTCCTGTTACGTGCTCTTGAACAGTTCCGCGCCGCTGTTGCAGTCGTCGATTGCACAACTTCAAGCAGTAATGCCGAAAGAGAAAGTGCAAGGTCGTACTGAAACGAGTAGATCGCGGCCCTCCTTCAGTTTCGTGACGCGTCATGCCCTCAACTTGGATGGGCCTATGTCGTTGAATGTAAGCCGGATAGGCTCGTTGCTCTGCCACGGTGCTGGCTCTGACGCTCGGTGCTTTCAGTCTTGTTCAGTACAACTGTCGCGACTCAGGATGACGCTCGACTCTGATTACCGCCTGTGACGCCAGACCCCACTCGACATGCCCGCCCCGGTTGCTGGCTCTCTGCAAATAACACGAAAACGTCGATAATCGAGCCTGTCTTCAGAACGGCTTATCAATGTCCTTCGCCATTTGTACCCCTACGGTCAACCCACGCCACCTGGTCGCGCAGCTCGTCAACTTCGGCGTCAACGGCCGAACACGCTGCACGCAGTCTTTGCGCGACGATCGACCCGCACTGGCGCGTGCTTCGCTCGTGTCACGAATGCAGCAGGATCCGCCGTCCTCACGGTCCCTAACCCGTTGGCCTCGGGAACACGCCTCATTGCGCATTTCCGCTCACTAGAGCTCAGGTCATCGCATGTTACCTCCCAAACTACCGCCTTCCACCAGATCTCCGCCGCCTTCCGTACTGGGCCTTCGCCTTCTCCACCACGCCCGTCGTCAGGCACAACGCGGCGTCGGCGGTCCCTCCTTAGCACGTAGCCTGACGCCAACTCGACATCGCTGAGCACCACAGCGTGCTGCGCCCGATGTCAGCTGCTCATTTCGCCGGCAACGCAGTGAACACATTGGCAAGGTCGTCCCATGTTGCACACTGGACTGGGCCAACATGGCACCGCGAGCAAAGCGCAACATTCGCAACAATGTACCGCAATGACTGGGTCTGGTGTTTCTGAGCGGCTAGGCAAGATCATCCTAACAATTACGCATGACGTTCGGTGCCAGTGCAGTCACCGTCGTCGTCGTACCACGCACGCCGCCCCGATAAGGTCGGACCTGGCCTTGCGCTCAGTATTATTATCTCTGACTTCATTTTCCTAGTGATGGCAAGGTGTGGCGGCCGAGCCGAACGAGGAGGTGCTCGGCGAGCTCAAGACGGTCTGCGGCGTGATGGGATCGCTTTCCCTGCCCACCTTCACTACCCGCGACGATAGCTCAACCTCAATTTGCCAAACCCGCACGACAAGTCCAAGGCCAACGCTCGACACTGGCCCGTGCAGAACATTGTCGCTGGCGCTGATACGAATGATCCTCACCGGTTCGCATCCAATCCCGATGCCATCGGTGAGTGCTTCGTTCCGCGGTGTGTACGAGTGCGTTCGGGCATGGCCGCACATGCTGAGAGCCGGTGGTCGGGCCACTTGGGAGCATCGCGTGCCTGTCGAGGCTGGGATATCGGGCGAGATGCTGGCGAGCGACTTGCGTCCTGGGCGTGGTCGCCTGAGCAGTGCCCCGGAGCGTCTCGTCTGCTCGGGCCCGCCGGCGCACCATGACATTTGTACAACATGGCTGCTCGCTATGCGATTGCGCGCAACGTTACTCTTCTCATGTTTTCTTCTCCTAGGGTCTTGCTGACTATAGTTTCCTTTCCACAAGCAAGTACGCTGGCCCTGGCCCCTCTACAGGGAGGTCGCTGCATCGGTCAGCGCTATACTTGCCTGTTTGACCCCAACCCAGTTCTGACGCTCTTGTTCTGTCTCTACAGCGAAGCCTTCCTCGTCTACGAGTAGTCAATCCTCGAGATCACTGCACCTGGCGGTGATGACCCGCCGTTTCTCAAGTTCGACATCGATACTTGCGCCAAGAACATCGAGGGACTTTGGTTCGTCTGCGACACCTACATGAGCGTATGCCGATATTCTTTGTCTGGACTAATGAAACCAGTGCTAACCATATCGGCACTCTTTTACTTCTCTGTATATCGTCCCGTCACACCTACCATACGCCACGTACCCATACCTGTCGCAACTACAGGTCGGCCCCTACGGCACGGTCACCAATATCGGCACCTTACAAGCCTTCCACCGTCTGTGGCAGCACTCGCCCAACACAGGGGCACGCGCACTGGTGGCGGCAGTGCGCCAGCGCAGTCCCTTGGCAATGCTGCTGCAGGTCTCGAGACTGGTGTCGCTGCGACGTTCATGAGTATTGCCGCCATGGTCTTGCGAACGACGGCATGTTGGTGAGGAGCGGGATATGAGTCGATACTTCGTAATAGACCATTTGTTTGCCTTCATGATTGTGTGGCTGGCAGGCGTCTGAGCGCGTTATCGTTCAAGACAGTGCGGGAACGTGAGCGGATCGGGAGCAGACGAGACCCATTTGCGATGCCCGCGAGTTGCATTCCGACTTCCACACTGCGCACACGCTCAATCAAGGATTCAAACCCGTCCCGCGGAGGTCAATTTGAGACCCTATTTGATTTTGTGGCGTAGTCATGACTGACCTCGGTGTTGTTTGTGCCTGCCGGTGGCGTCTTCGGCTGGTCTGGCTCCGCGCGGCCGGTCATCGTTCTCCGTCGTTGCGCCCCAACCCTTTTCAAGACGCGCTCACCTCCTCCTCCATTAGTTCTCCAGACTCCATGGGCAGCTATCAGGCTTCCATTTTGAATATTGGAGATATTGTGATCTGATTCGCGCTCAGCGTTTGCGCCCTGGGAGGCGTTTAGGTTATATTAGCCGGTTGCTCTACGGGATCTGGCCGGGCTCGCGGCTCTGCCTCTTCCAGCTCACCAATTTGCGCGCTGGCCTCGTTCAACCCGTGGAACGTCTTCCCGACTCCAAGTTACCGCGCCTATAATGTGCGAGCGGCCGTTTGCGCGTGCACGGCTTCGTATTCCAACGGCATTTCGCGAACACCCGTTTCCAGCGCGTGGGTTGATGTGCGTTCATCTGCTCGTTCTGTCCCGCAACTCGCTGACAATTGTGTTGTACCTCGGCGCACCGACACCAGTCAACACACCACTGACGACGAGCGTGCCGGGTGGAAGGAATGCGCCAGCTACGCTGAGCCAGTGAATCTGCGTGCATTGCTCAGACTCATAAACCCGTCGCAATTGCTTCAAATCGCCATTTGAATTTTCTCAACCCTTCCTGGCCCCCTCTTCTGGGTTTGCCCTATTTCGCGAATCAGGTCTCTGCCGCCGTTCTTACCCCACTCGCGCCACCTGACACCCCACGCCCGGTCCCCTTTCCGAATTCAACCAATCCACTTCAATTATCATGCCACATTTCATTCCGCATGTCCTGTGGAGTTGTGTCATCATGTCTGGGATCTAGGTCTAGGCGCCACCTGCAAGGGTGAAACTTTCACGCATTCGCAACTTTCGCGTTCCAACTTCACACCCTAGTTGCGCTTGAGACCGTATTTCAATCGGTTTTTTTTACGCTCCTATTGAATGCTTGTTGGATCCGCGGGCCGGCATCGATCTGCAGGCACTCGCCCTGCAGCTGGTCTTTGCTCCTGAACTCTCGTCAGGTGTGGCATGACGCCTTCTCCTGACCGGATTCTCGAATAATTGACCTTCTCCCAAGCGCTCTGCCCCGCTTGATCCTGCAATCTCCACCCTTCATCCGGTCGTGTAGCCTTGCACATCATCCGGCAGATACTGACATCTGACTTTCTACTCAGGCCAACTATTCCTGATATTGAGGAAAATGAAGAAGGAGGCGATGAGGACGCACTCCGTCGCGAGCTGCTGGGTGCTCTTGCACAAGATCGCATTCAGGTTCGTCCCGGCTGCGACCGTTTGCGCTCTACCCATCACAATTCACTCACTTCTCGACCATCAGGGCTTCATCGGACGCTCGGCCGGGTACATCGAGGGACTGTCCGATGATGTCAAGAAGACGATCGAAGGCCTCAAGGGTGCCGACGCCTAGTATCTCGCGATCTTCAAGCAGTTCAAGAAGGAGAGTCTTGCGCTCGAGGCCTAGGTATGCCTTCACGTGCAACCGGATGTGAAAGCTCCGACTAAAACCGCCCCTCTTCATCTTCCATTCATCGTGACTCGTCTCTCATGAACGTAGCACGCGACCAAGTACGCGCCAGTCTTCACGCGCCATGCCGCCATCATCGCGGGTCAGCAAAAGCCAACCGACGTGGACATCACTAAGGACGTCGAAGAAAGCAAAGAGGTACGTGGTTATGCATTTTCACATCATGTGGCTTCCTGACACCACGTTCCGCTGCTCGCGCAGGACGATGAGGAGTACGCGCCGATTGCTGCCAGCGTTGCACCGGCTCCCGAGGGAATCAAGGACTTCTGGTTCACTGCCCTGGGAAACCACGTCGGCATTAGCGAACTGGTGACAGAACGTGACGAGAAGGCGCTCAGCGCGCTCAAGGTACGGTTGCGGTTTTCCTACGTCATAGTCATTGACATGTCTTCTCTCCTCAAACTCGGTTCTCTTCGTTGTCCGCGCATGTCCTTGTCGACAACAGGATGTGCGAGTAACACTTCTCCCCGTTGACACCCCGGGCTACAAGCTTGAGTTCGAGTTTGCCGAGAACGAGTTCTTCAGCAATACTATTCTGAGCAAGGTGTACTACTACGAGGTGAGCCTTGTGTTAGCTATGTCATACATGTGACTATTGACTAACTTCTCATCCTCTGCACTAGGACGAGCTCGACTACCAGGGCGACTACGTATACAAGAATGCGGAGGGCTGCGACATCTCGTGGAAGGATGACGAGAAGAACCTGACCAAGAGCTTCGAGATCAAGAAGCAGCGCAACAAGAGTGTGTATTCCTTTATTGCTTCCTCGAGAACGGGTGGAATGCGGTGGAGGTGCACTCCCTCCGTCTAGCTCGTTGCCATCAGCTAGCCGTGCTAGAACGGCTTGACGCGCCTCTTCTCTTCTGGTCGACCATGCCCTTCGCTTCCCTCATGATTGTACGCTTACACACCCTCTTTCTAGACACCAACCGCACCCGCCTAGTCCGCAAGCCGCATCCTGCAGAATCCTTCTTCAACTTTTTCACGCCGCCAACTCCGCCGAACAAGGATGAGGACGAGAATGATGATGATGATGACCAGGTGCGCCCCGTTGCTATGCTTCTTGTGGAGCACTGCTGACTATATTTCTCGTCCCGTGTCTTTGGATCGCCTCGATAATGGTTTCGTATCCTGCACCTTTGACTCCCCACCACCTCACTTCTACATCATCCCGGATACCTACAAACCTTCGTGCCGATAGCTTGAGGAGCTTGAGCAGAGGCTTGAGCTCAACTGCCAGATCGGCGAGGGTCTGAAAGAGCGGGTGCGTCCACGTTCATCACACGGCAGTTAGTGCTTCTTGCACAACAGCGTGCTCACACTCATATCTGATAGGTTATTCCGCGCCGATCGATTTCTTCACCGGCAAAACTCTCGAGTACGAGGACTTTGAGGATGAAGATGATGACTACGAGGGTCTCGACGAGGACGATGATGAGGAGGTGAGTTCGTGTGACGACGTTGCGTGCGGCCAGTACCATGCGCCAAACCCGCCGGTTCCGTACACCCGTTTCCCCCACCGACACTGAAGCTCCAAGTAAAGGACTCGGACGACAATGACTCGCCGCAGCTGCGTCGTCGCGCGCCTGCGGCAGGCTCGAACGCACCCAACGCCGAGGAGCAGTGAGCGGCCTTCTCCAGCGTCCCGCTGCTTCTGCATCTCGTTTGCGTCTTGAATTATCTTCCTGTCTTAACGACTCCGTTCTCAATTCGATCTCTGTCACCTCTCGCGCTTCCTTCTCTCCTGGCATGACCAAACACTTGATTGTAAGCAATCGTCTGCTTCGGTGCTCGCCTTCCTCGCTGCCTCCTTCTTAGCATACACTCGTGACCGCTCCGACCGCCTGTTACTAGTCATTCTCTTTGTGCTCCGGTACAATCCTCCTCCCCATTGGCGTCTTTCCCGCGGCTGTTCCTTGTCCTGTCTGCCTGGAAATGGAATGTGATTGTTCGGTCCCAGTGTCTGTCCGGCTTGGACAAGGATGGAAACAGGTTCTCAGGGAATGCTTGACTTTATCACACTGAATTACCGCGTCAAACGGGTTTAGAACGCTGGAAATGCGCGGGGACACGGAGATGTAGGATCCACTTGTTTGGCGACTGCTGAAAGCCTTGGCTCCGCTCAAATGTTTCATCCTGTTTGCTGTATCTCAATGCAACAAACTTCAGTTAAACGGAGTGAGATTACTACTCAAACCACCATAGAGGCTATAATCAGTGCCCTGTCAAGCCGTGTACCTGACGCCTTGCTGCGAGATTGTCAGATCGTTGATTGCCGCCAATAGAATACGTGGCCAGTACTGCCCTTCTCCAGATCGGCAACTGTGAAAAACTCTCCGGGCAGGTACGACAAAAACACAACAGGATCACGGTTTTCGGTCAGGACGATTATAGTCAGAGACAAAGTAACATGGGCAATGACTATGAAAGAGAGGAATTCACCATACATTGCGGAACAGCGGTACGGCATGGAAGCTCTGATCGCAGCGCCGCATCATTCAAACTCGCCAGCACGAGGTCCAGTCCAAACCAGCATGCAAACCACTTTCACCCACGCTT
>Ga0247815_10002513_pt1 | contig 13552 bp, 18 predicted proteins | sample UWRJL194509B1_FD_181014 | JGI IMG/M metagenome (GOLD analysis project Ga0247815, IMG submission 181014) | Plant litter microbial communities from Arlington Agricultural Research Station in Wisconsin, United States - UWRJ-L194-509B-1 | ecosystem: Environmental > Terrestrial > Plant litter >... | reverse complement strand
AACATAACGGCTGATGACACGCTCAGCTACAGCAAGTGACTGACACGGTATACGATGGCGTGACGACGCAGACCCGCCTGCAATCTGAGACCGCGGACAACGTCTACTGGTCCCGCTACGCCGGCTCGTCCGAGCGGTCCGCTCAAGGACGCACCAGCGCCAGTACTAGCCTTCCAGCCTCTGCTATCTCTGCGCTTTCTCGCATCGAGTTCACGACACTCTCTACACCCGCGCCTCTCGCCGCTGCAGTTGACCTGGTGCGAGGCGCGTTGAACCCAGAGGTTCTCACGCGCGCGAACCGTCGCCGTCGTGTCTTTGCTGTTGTAGGACGGTCGCGTAGGATGGCGGTCGAGAGCCATGCGAAGGAGTTGACAGCCTTGTTGGCGGGGAAGGGTAATGCCGGCTTGACGGTGGACGTACAGAAGACTTTGGGAGAGATAGCAAGTGCCGTCGTGGTGAGCGAGGTGCCTGTCGGACTCATAGTTGTTCAGGCTGTCCTCGGCTCTGCTGCATAATGATCCGCTCTACTAGCAGCGTATGAACCGTTACGACTCATGAAGTTCCCTTTGTAATAGTAATTTGCCTGCTGGACTCCGGCCTTTACGTACCTAACCAATGACCTCACGACTTGCTGTACCCGTACATCGCGCGTTTTGCAATCCCAAGAATGACGGCATTTGAAAAACCAAATCGTTATTTCAGATGGATCTTACAGTTTCGTCTCGTGCGTGGCTCAAAGGAATACGAACATGCCGCTGCTACGCACCCCGTCCCATGCAGTCTGTCCAAGTACAAGTGTCATCCAAATTCCCTCGTCTGACTCACACGTCACCGCCGCTCCGCCTCTGCCGGGTCCTTTGTAGTTGGGTACGTATCCAAAGACAAAGGACGGTTTGGCTGACGAGCCGTCCGCTCTTGCAGCACCGAAGTCCAGATCACCAAGTTTTGCAGATCGCCAACTTGTTGTCAACGCGTATTCGTGGCCTGGTAGACTAGGAAGAACCGGCGCAGGCTTCGTGCTATATGCACGGTTAACCCAGGCGAGTTCTGCGAGGAGTTGAGATGTGTTGGATGTATATGCGATCAGTGCGCGGCGGATAGCAAGAGCGGTATCGAGAATAGATTGTGAACCGAGCTTTGCGGCGGCGATTGGTGCAGCGATGCAGTGGCCGAGAGCGTTGCTGAAGTATGGCTGGTTAAAGTATGACGGGAGTACGCTCCGCAGGTTGACAACTGTATGCAGGCTGACAGGCGTATCGTCTTTGCGTCCCGTATGCGCAGCCTGTGAAAACTGTCAGAGAAAGTCTACACGTAAGAAATATGTGGGCACCTTCCAGTACGTCGCTGCTAAAACGTCGTTACTGCCCACAAACTCTGTCGACCCACGAGCCTTGAGCTCAGACATGCATTCCGCCTTGCGTTCTGCAAGCCACTTGTGTGGTATCCACATCCAACGAGCAGATTCTGGGCCTTCTCTCCGCTTCCGGAAGTAGAAAAGGATATGCCAGTACGCCTTACTGAAGAGCGAGGGGAAGTACCAACCGCCCCAGGACCACAGCGGCGCCGAGGGTACTGCTTGAGAGGCCATGATAGATGCGAAAGGATCGTAGTTCCGCGGGGATGCCGGGATACTGTCCAGATTGCCATTGAGCGCAGCTGTCCAGGCTCTGCATAACGCAGCGGCGCCTTGGACATCCAACAGTAGATGTGGAGCAGTGAGGCCGATGAGGGTTGCGTCCTCATATGTCAACACAAACACATGCAGCGTAGGTGTCCCCGGTACTAGGAACTGCTCCAGATGAAGAGGTGTCCCACGTCCGCGGAAGAGCATGAACGGCCCGCCAGTTACAGGCACAGCGCAAGGCTGCGAGCGCACATCGTCTGGTACTGTCAGCGGGAACTTGAGCTTTTCCCGAGGAAAGGGTGCGCCAAACGAGGCTTTTCTTAGTTGGAAAGTGGGAACCTCCTCGGAGAAGGTCTTAGGGATTTGGAATTCGTAGATCTACCGAAACGCGTTCAGTCACGCGTTCGCTTGGGCCGCTTGGGCTAACGTGCTAACGCACCCCGTTCCTTCGCGCAAGTCGTGCACCAGCTCGCGGCATCTTCTCGCGAATAGCAACGTCCAGCGCCGCGCGTAGTTTTTCGGTGTCCAACGGCGCGCCAGGAATGAAGAATGAGAACGTGACGGTCATTTTGAGAGATAACATATCAGGTGCATTGCATGGCACCACGTCTACATCCGCCGGTGCGGGCTGGTTCGAAGCGGGCCAGAAGAACATCGTCGTTCAAGGGTTGGACAGTGATCAAGAGGGCAAGCCGACTGCGCGCGACGCATGCTGATCGCATACGTCTTGTGCTCGACAGCTGTATGTCATTCACACGCCATTGTGCCACCTCAAATTCACCTGGCAACAAACAAGACATCCAAAACACTGATGCAATTTGTCCCTAATTGGCTCGGAGGCAGACTGTCCTGATGCAAATCCGAACAACCCGCTCGCTCGCACCCTCTCCCAAACTACTGTACACATTCAGTGATGGTACTTTGCTGCAATTTCAGCTATGTTACGATCTGCTTCTCAGTGTTGCCGTCGAAGGGCTGAGGAACAATGACGACGTGACGCCAGTTGGTATCGGGAATGGAGGCGCGCCGGCTACATCCGACGGTGACTGAACAGTCGGCGTCATCGGCCTCAATTCAAGACCCTGCGCCTGCGGTGACCCAGAAAGCCTCTCGCTCAATTCCCTCGGTATCCTGTCCGGGCTTGCAGTGAGGAGGCCTTGGTGACTGTTGGCCGAGTGATTGAGTACAATCTTGGGTTTGCTGAACCATCTCTGGTTGGCTACGACGACAATCTGCCAAATTGGAACAAGGACGAGCAAGAGCGCTGCAACTTGGCCAAAGGACCAGTCGTTGTTCTCGCCCGAGGCGGTGACGAAGCAGTTGCTTAGCTGCTGCGCCTCGGCGACGCCGAGGAAGAAGCAGGCTATGATAAGAGCGGACGTCATGACTGCCCGACGGAGAATGTCACCCGTGGGGTCAAATCGGCGAAAGACGAGTGTGAGCCGAGAGGACCCAAACATTTGTCTAGGATGCCGCTGGTGGGATGAGGCCGCACCGGAAACGACGAGGAACACGCCCCAGGAGAATGTGACGCCCATGTTAAAGACCAGCCAAAGAACCCAAACCCAGAAATAGTGCTCGTTGATCTGAAGTTTATGTCAGTCTCTTTTGGTCGTACCAGGAGTAAGCGTAGTCTCACCTCTGACGCCTTCAGCGGCATGCCGAACAGAACGACGACAGTTGTGGCGGTACAACTCTTCTCGGCATAAAACGGCGAGGTAAAGAGTAGTAGAGCGTAACTCCATTGCAGCGCGACCTGCGCAAGCAGCGCGACGCTCAGCACGATGCGTTGATAAGTTACGCCTTGCTTGCTCTGAGGTGCATGTTCAGGAGCATGCACCGGTTCGAGTTCGCTCCCGCCATCGGATTCAAAGCCTTGAGATGCTGCATTTTCGTCGTCAGACCCTCGAGCAAGCTCGTCGGCAAACTCTGGGCGTTGAAGCGGAAGCGTGCTGAAAAGTGGCGAATGCTCCGGGCCGAGGTCGTGACCTTCAAGTTGATCGCGCAACCGCTGCTGCAGCGGCACGACTAGCCCCTTCTCACGCCATATCGGACAGAGAGGTGCAACGGCAAGAGATGCGAGGGAGGAGAGCGTTGCAAAATTCAAGACGAGGGTGGCATGATACAGTGAAAGTTCGCCAGCCTTCTTGTTGAGTGTCGCTGCAAAAATCTCAGCAGCAGCAGCGTTCCAGAATGACAAGAAAGCAAACTCACCGGGAATGATGATGGCTGCTGTCAACAGGGTTGCACCCCTGCAACTCTGGTTAGCTCAGGCCCCTACATGCCACATTAGGCACACACCAAGCAGCGCTCGGGGAATCTTCCGGCGAGATAGCAACCAGAACTGCGTTGAGGGCGGCTTGAAAGTAGAGTGCGAGCCGGACGCCAAGTCCTGCACTAGAAGAGCCGAAGCCAAGCCGCAGCGAGCGCGAGGATCACCGGGGGTAGCCCGGATTCGCGGGGCGGTTTCCGTCAGCGCTTCTTTCCGACCTTCCAAACACCGCATTGTACATGACGCGCCACGGCGAACTCACAGGTCAGCGTTGGGACACACACCGTAGCACTCGTTACCCATGCGCGGCGTTGCACAATACAGGGCGGCGATGACTGTTCGATCGAGCTCGATAGATTCCTAGTCAGGCACAGTCTGAGCCATGTAACAACGCTCTGCTCAAACGAGCCCAGACGCACACCAAATGCCTCTTTGAGGCTCGAATTCAGCGCATCGAGCATAGCCGGATTATCCATTGCAGGGAACTGGGGAATTTTGAGGTTAGAGCAGGCATTACCCATGACTGGTGACGCGATAAGACTCGGCAGGACCTTAGAAGGGAGACATCCAAACGGGCATTCAGACGCCGCTCTCCCTCCTTGATCACTTGTTGACCTCTAGCCCCTCGTTCATGGAGCCGCAGAGCAAGCTGCGCGAGCGTTTGTTTGACAAGGTCTCGCCGCTGCCTCCTCAGCTCTCTCTACAGTACGTTGCATCCCTCTGGATTAGTGTTTGGATGCAATGCTGAAGCCGCGTATATCTTTGCATAGACACAGTACGTTGCCTTTTCCGTCCCGCAGAGCTATTCCAAGCTCATGTGCTTGCTCACAGTTAGCGCAATTTCGATATGTAGGCATGCTGCGATTGTGATGCCGCGATCTCACGCGTTACCCCAGGTTCGGTCGTCGGAACCGGTGTCTTCATCTGTTCGTAATTATTTCGCCACCGCCAAATATCTCTAACCATTTTTGCAGCGACTCTCTCGACCTCCATTAGGGTGAGGTCTCTCGGGACGAGGTGATCATTGCTGACACTTAAGACAGGAGGCAGGCCCCGCTGGCGTCCTGATCGTGAGTAATGTCCGATGTCAGATTTATCTCCACGGTCCTTTACTTCCACCCTCTCCTACCAGGCGTACCTGATCATTTCTACAATCGCCTATGCAACCTCAATCACGAACGCTGAGATGATGGCACACATGCCTAACGTCGGAGGGCCGGTGAGTTTCATTTGTCCTTCCAGCGCTGACCGCTGTATCTGCGTATATCGCCGCTTACCCTCATGTCATCACCCTCCTCACATTACCCGATGCTAGGTTGGGCTTGCCGACGTATTTGTCGACCCTGCTTTGGTAAGTGCCTGGTTTCACGCTCGCTGGATTCATTCTCACTCTTCGCTTCCCGTGCAGGGCTTTGCAATGGGATGGGGCAGTTGGTACGTGCTCTGTTACATTGCCGGTGCTGATTTGACCCAAGACAGGTACCACTGGTCAATCATCATCCCAGTCCAGATTGGCGCCGCCGGTCGACTCGCGAAGTCGTTTGTTTCTCTCAACGTCACCGAGCATGCAAAGTGAGCCGAGATTTCGTGCCTCGGTACTCATAGCTGACTCGACGCGTAGTATCGTCTTCTACACTATGATTTCAATCTTTGTAGGTTGCCTTTACGTGACCCGATGCTCAAGAACGTCGCTAATCGCGACCAAGATGACATTTGTTGTCTCAGTCAACTTTCTCTCAGCGAAAAAGTTCGGCACAATCCAAGCCGTTTTTGCCCTCCTCAAGATGGGCACTCTTGTTGTCCTCAGTTTGTCGAATCACTCGTCTCTGGCGTTGAAGTCCTAACATTGTCTGAACCAGTCATCACGACGCTCGTTATCGACTGGACATCTGTCCCACGTTGCAACACCTTTCCGGCGCCAGCTCATTGTCCACTCTACAACGCTAATCTGACAACCAATTGCATGCCGCCGCTCAGTGGGAATGGTGTTGACACACAAATCGGAGGAGCTTATTGGCACTGTCCGGGACCGTTTGTTCAACCGTTTGACACGAAAGGCCCCATAGGAAGCACAATGGGCGTATTCACGGTCCTCATTCAGGTATTCGCAGCCTCCAATTGTGCTATGATAGTTCTCTCAAACATCCCCAGGCGGCATTCTCATTCTTTGGCATTGAAGTGGCTGGCGTTCCTGGCAGAGAGGTACGTCGTCTCAATACCGCATGCCTTCTCATTAGTTGAAGGGTTTCCTGCAGGTTCAGAATCCAACTCATGTTTGTGGTTGGTGGTCTTGACTCTACAAGTACTCATTAATATCGCAGAACATCCCGCGCGCCGTCCGTCGGGTCTGAATACGCATGTAAGCCCCCTCTTGTGCAGCCAAACCGCTTACCGACACTGCCAAAGAACCATTCTTTACGTCCTTGCCGTTGTCGCAGCAGGACTGGTTGTTCCTTCCAACCACCCAGACTTGGGGAAAGCACCGCTGATCACAGGCTCTCCTTGGACCATTGCCTACACCACAGTGACAGGAAGCAATGCAGTGCGTTTCGCATCTCCATTTTCGTACATAACTGACATGATGCAGCCACGTTACATCCTTATGATCCTCTTCATGCTGAGCGCGCTCAGTGCCGCCAGTGCCGACATCTGGGTCGCCAGTCGCTACCTTTTTTTCCTTGCTCGACGTGGTCACGCTCCATTGGTCTTTGGTTCTCTATACAAGAGCGATTACAAAACGCCGATTTTGCCCTTTGAAGGACGCCGCTCGACCGGCCAGCTCATTAGCGAAGGGTCCTGGGCCATCTCACCGACAGACGCCTCGCCCGACATGCGCGCACTCAGCTTGACGGGTATGATCGCCACCGAGCCGTTGCTGCCTTACACTCCTACTCTGTCACGACCAAGTCACACGCGAACCGCCAGCTCATTGAGCGGCGGAGTGTTCGGCTCGCCGGCTTCACCGGAGAGCACTACTGCGCTGCTGCAGCCGCATAGGAAACTGTCCTCGCTCAGTGGACCAGTGACTTTGCCAGCAATCTCGCTCATGACCCCGGCCCCGCCGGATGAACATGGCGTTCGACCTTCAGCCCTGACCGCGCCTACTTCCACTGCAGTGGTGTTGACAACTCCACCACGTTCGCGACCACCTACTGGGCAGTCCGTAAGCTCGGCAATTTCTCAGCCACTGACGGTAAGGACAACCACGACGAGACCAAACACCGGACAGAGCGCTGCAACAACTTCGACAGACCCTAATTGTGTGGTCGATGGCAGCGCTGGAAAGATTCCGCCATCGGCACACAGTTTGGAGCTCTCTCCCAGCGCGCCGACATTACGACGAGGTCCGCGCTTGAGAAGAGCGCATAGGATTGCGCCACTGCCTCCTCCAGATGTGGTGGTGCCATGGATTGGGGTACTATTTGGTGGGGCGATCGCGTTGCTGGTGTTCATGGCTCCAGAATCGGATAGCGATAAGAAAGTCAAGAAGGTACGTCTTTTGCAATTACTAGAGAAACGAGTTACAAATGTTGCATCTCGGTACAGGCCTTTTCTTTCTTCACGCAGATGACCAACTGCGCGTCGCTCATCGGCTGGATCGGCATGCTCATCGCATACATTCGGTTCCACAGAGGGACGGTTTACGCAGAGACTCGAGACGCAGGATTCCGCGACACGCACAAGTCGAGTCTTTATGACAATCGAGCTTGGGGTCAGCCATATGTGAGTGTCTGCACTTTGAATCATGTGCTATCGGCCTGAGCGTTTCTGCCCTCCAGGTTGCATGGTACGGGCTTGTGTGCTGCACAATCATGCTCCTCGGACAGGGTTGGTCTGTTTTTACGTTTCCTGGGATAAAGCGCATTGCAGAACTCGAAGAAGACTATAAGGTCAACGCCGAATCAGACTCCCGCGACTTTGGAACCTCCTTCATAATAGCCTACCTGCCCGCTGTATGTCCTTCTGTTTCACCCGAACTCACGAAGACTGATCTGGTAATATTCAGGGCCTATTCTTGCTCATGTTCTTCGGTTACAAGCTTGTGTACCAGACTCGCTTTGTTCCGATAGAGGAGATGCGCTTCGCTAGAGGTCGTGTTCCCCCTCCGCCGGCGATCGAGCCACAACCCCGTAATCTTTGGGAACGAATCTACATGTTCGTGTTGTGATGCTCTTACCGACTGTATCTCCTTCCTCTGTCTCTATCTGCTACAAGTACACATTGGAATTTCGCACGCATTTGTCTTATCACATTCCCCGTCGTCCCTCATGTACCTGCCGCTGCCCACCTAGACATGTAGGTTGTAATTATAGACTGTTTTCAATGCGCTTCTGTTTCGACACGTCAGAAGGCTGGTGGCAACAGCTTCTGGATGCACTGCGAGCTCGTGCCCGGAAAGACTCGTCGGGGTTGGATATGATGCGGGAGGACCGCATCCCGATGGACCTGGATCAAGACTTGGGGACGTCCGTTGGGAAAGGTTTACCAAGGCATTGGGCTCAGCTATTAGGGACAATGATCGAACGACCCACTGGAATGACAGAATTTACGTGTGGCCTAACGATCGCTACTTTGCAGACTGGTTTAACCAAGAAACGGCGGCTTTAGAAGATACGATGAATGGCGTCGATGTATGGACCGAGGCTCGGCCACTCGCTGAGTACTTGTAAATGATTTCTCTCAGTAGCAGGTTTATTTCTCACTTGTGTTTTATAACAGTATACATCCCACCAGTTGACTCTTGAGGAATCTGAGTGAACTAAACCTACAGGTCAAAGCCAACCGGAGTTTCAAATTCTTGACACCTCCTATCGCGCCGTGCCACGACGGTCACATGTAAATCTGAATATCTCCCGCGCATAAAAATACATGCCAGAGCGTCTTAAAACTGAGCTCGTGGGTTCTATCTTCCAGGAAGTGGTCGAGCGCTTCATTGTATCCGACCGCCACACAGTGTCTGCCACCCTTGCCGCAAAGTTTGTCTATCAGCTGGTTCGACCCATCCTATTTCGCCGCCTCGTTGGGATATTTAATAATGGGGACGAATTTGATCGAGTGCTACAGCGCAACGAGCTAAATGATCACATCCTCGACTTGTGTTTAGTGAACGATGAATGGGGCCCTGTCAGTGGGTCGATTGCTCCCACTCTCACAAGCCTCCTATGTTTTCACGGATACCTAGAGGCAGTAACCAGCGTGCTCAGAGCATTACCGGCATCCAATCAAACCTCTCTGCGCAAGATATAACTGTGGCGGCAGCTACTACCACTCCATGGAGTCCAAATCCCTCTCTCTCAGTTACTCACTTGTGTCTCTACAACTCGAGAAATGAACCTCTACGATTCGAGTTAATCGTAGCATGGGTGGCTGCTCTATCTGAACTGACCCACCTGGGCGTGGAATTCGTCGTGTTCGCCGGTGGGCCTGATGACCCCGAGTCAAAACCAGAGGAGCATTTCAGACCTGTGCTGCGCATATCTAGCAGCTCTCAATTCGACTGTGTGCCGAAGTGCCAGAAAGCTGGTGGTAACGATTTTTGGACGCACTGCTAGCTCGGGCCTAGGAAGATTGAATGGGGTAGGATATGGCGCAGAAAATCCGTATCTGGTGGGACGAACGTGTCCTAATAAACTTAGATGTGCTCGACGGCTGTATGTCATTCACACGCCATTTTACGACCTCGAATCCACCCGACAACAAACAAGACATCCAAAACGCTGATACAATTTGTCCTAATTGGCTCGGAGGTAGACTGTCCTCATGCAAACCCGAACAACCCGCTCGCTCTCACCCTCTCCCACACTCTCTCACCAAGCCCCATAGCGATCCAAATCCCCTCGTCCGACTCGCACACAACCGCCAATGCTCCACGAACAGGAACATTGTAGCTCTCTGGGACTGCGCAGAAAATAAACGAGGGATTAACTGGTCCCTCGGAGTCACTCCTGGCACCACGGAAGTCCATCTCGCTAAGCTTGGCGGAACGCCAGTTCGTCACGATCCCGTACTCGGCTCCCACTGCGCTGGGGAAGACAGGGGGACGCTTGCCGTGGTACATGCGAGATACCCAGCCCTGTTGAGCCTTCAGCGATTCCGTGTCGGCAGTGTAAGCGTTGAGGGTGCGTCTGAGGAGCAGTGCGGTCTCGAGAGTAGGTTGAGAGCCTAGTTGAGAGGCTGGGATGGGTGGCGCTATGCAGTGACCGATAGCGTTGTGTAGGTACGGGTAGCTGAAGACATCGGGCAGCGGCCGCCGGAGGTTGACAGCATTGTGCAAGCTGACCTGTGTGCTGTCTGAGCGCCCGGAGTACATGGCCTGCGACAACGTTAGCGGACAGTAGAGTAGTTTGAAAGATGGCTCTCGCCTTGAAGACCGTCGCAGCGAGCAAGTCGTTACTACCAATCCATTCTTTGGAGCCACGCTCCCTTAACTCTGTGCTGCATGCCTCCTTCTCGTTCGCAAGCCATTCTTTCGGGATCCACACCCACTTTCCAACCTCCTTTCCCTCGGATATCAGACGAACGACGAACCAGAAGATCCAGACGATCGTCGAAAAGGTCGAGAGGAAATACCAGCCGCCCCACTGAGCTTGTTCCGGACGACCAGATGCCTTCTCTGAGACAACCATATCATCGTACGGCGCGAAGTTTCGCGGTGAAGCGACAATAGAGTCGAGTTTACCGTTGAGAGCTGCGGTCCAAGCTCGACACAGCGTGGCAACACCGTGGATGTCGAAGAGCGCGTGTGGTGCACTGAGGCCGATCAGGGTGCAGTCCGTGTAAGTGGATACAAAAACCTGAAGGGCGGATGTTCCAGGAACAAGGAAATCGGCAGGTTCGAGTGGAGCTCCTTCCGCGCGGAAGAGAGAAAAGAAGTCATGTTTAAGAGGAAGTGTGCATGGTCGGGATGCTAGGTTTGTCGGCACCGTTGGCGGAAAGTTGTATTTCTCGCGAGGGAATGCTTGGTTATGTGACGCAATTCGGAAACCAAAAGGCTCCATCGTATCTGAAAAGGTCTTGGGGGTGTGAAACTCGTGAACCTGCAGTATCCGAACCTGTCAGCCCGGACACTGTGCGCATCGTCACGGATTGCCTACACACCCCATTCCGGACAACCTGCCGAGCGCCAGCTTGTGGTATCTTCTCCCGAATGGCCACGTTGAGAGCGTCGCGTAGCTTGTCGACGCTCAACGGCGGTCCCGGGATGAAGAAAGAGAATGTGACGCTCATGCCTTGCACAAAGTTATCTGCAACCTGCCAAGCCATAACGTCGACATCCTTTGGAGTAGGCTCGTGTGCAGTACGCCAGAAGGGCATTGTGAGAGTGGAGAAGGTTGCTGACAAGCAAAGCGGAAGGCAACCGTGAATTTTAATGACAGTGACATGCCACAATGATGACGGTTGGTCATGCTGTGCTCGCAGAACGCGATCGCGCGCGCCAGAACACAACTGCGGTTGCGGCAATCTCGACAGATCCGTGGAGTTTGATATATCAATCGCGCAGCAACCTTTCGACTGAGCTTGAAGATATACCCCCCTCCCCCATACCCTGCTCAGCGGGAAGAGAAGCTTAGAGTATAAAGCGGCACCGTAGAATGAGCTGCACGCTGCTGTGAGAAACGAGGTTGCGGTCGAGATTCCGGATGTACTGAATCATTGCGGGAGGAAGTGCGCTGTCGGTAACGCCCGTGCCACGGCTCAAAGCACCTGCTAGTGGCTCCAACTTCCTACAGGTCAGGTCACGCATTGCCCATCACTCGGCTTCGATTTTTTGTTTTTGTTTTTTTGACACGCTGTTTTATTTACGCGATGCTTTACTCACGCGACGCCCGCCTTCTCACAGAGCGAATACTGCAGCTGAATAAGATTAGGGGCATCATACATACCGTCATGCACACAACTTGTGCCAGTCGCTCAAAATTTACCGGCCAATAGCTAGTATTCCAGGAGTCTATGACTGCACCGAAGGACGCCAACCATATCACAAAGCACATTCGGTTAATTCCGATAATATAAAATTCTAAAGTCCGCCATCCCGATCAATGCGCATCGGCCAGAGAGCTTCCAGGCACGGCTGGTCACGAGTTTATCCGAGGAAGTACTTCTCCAAGTCTATTCCTCCAAGGATCTTGATCCCAATTCTGGGGAAGGCATCCGCGCACTCCCCGTTTCACACGCTGTCCAACAGCTTCTCCGCCAGCACGATGGGCTCAGACTTTGTTACCGCCGAGCTCGACTCGCTGCTCGCACAACTCACGACCGACGAGGCCCGCAGACTGACCACTGGAGTTGGCTGGTGGCGTACCGCTGGCATCGACCGCCTCGGCATTCCTGCTCTCAAGGTTTCTGACGGACCGAACGGCGTGAAGGGTACACTAATTTCTTGCTTATATTGAAGCAGAAACTGAGCCAATTGCAGGTGAACGCACATATTATGGCAGCAAGGCGCTATCACTCCCAGTGGGTCGCGCACGAAGCCATCGACAGCTGGTGCTCATACCATTCTGTAGTGCGAATCAGCTTTGGGATCCACCTGGGATGTCGAGCTAATCCAGGAACTTGGTCAAAAGATTATGGCTACGGAAGCCCGCCTGTGCGCGGTCAGTGTGCTTCTTGCACCGACTGTTAACATTCACAGAGTACGTCTCTGTCACCAAGCGACAAACTGAATCACTCATAGAGTACATTGCAGTCTCCACTCTGTGGGAGAGTTCGTAACAAATAGTCTCTAACACAAATTGCGCTCACACATTGTGCAGAGCTTCGAACTGTTCTCGGAGGATCCTCACCTGTCTGGAACTATTGCTGCGGCCTACGTCAACAGCATTCAGAAAGAGGGCATTGCTTGCTCCATCAAGCATTTTGTGTGCGGATCATCTGTCGCAATAGTCTCTCTGTAGTGCTCACCGCCCACAGTTGTAACGAGCAGGAAAATAACCGCCATGGGTCCGATTCGATCGTGACACCACGCGCCCTTCGCGAGATCTACCTCATGCCTTTCATGGAAAGTCGTCCACTCTCGTACTTTCGCATACTAACCATCTAGCGCCAACAGATTGCTGAGCGTGACGCTCGGCCGTGGTCATATATGACTGCTTACAACAAGCTCAACGGCATCCATTGCTCGGAGAACTACTGGCTCCTGAACACTCTTCTTCGTGAAGAATGGGGATCAAAGGCCATGGTGCGTCTCATCACATTTTGCTATCAGGTCTGACATCTGCAGGTCTTGAGCGACTGGTACGGTGTCTACTCCTTGGTTCGATCATACAAAGCAGGAATGGACCTCGAGATGCCTGGCGAGCATGGACTACGCGATGCCAAGTCTGTTGACCGCCGCATTCTTGCGCAAAAGCTCACCGTCGACGACATCAAAATATGCTCAAAGCGAGTCCTTGGCCTCGCAAAGCACCTGGCCAAGACATGCAAAGACGTATGTGTTATCTCTTAAAGTGTCATAGACGGGATCTCATTGGGTGCACCAGGTCGTTCTTGGCGACGGCAAGGAACGCGAGCCGCAGGCGACAGTCGAACAGCGGGCTCTTCTTCGTCGCGCCGCCGCCCAAAGCATAGTTCTTCTTCGTAACGAGGGGAATATCCTGCCACTAGATGTGACCAAGATCAAGAAGGTCACTGTCATTGGTCCGAACGCAAAGCAA
>Ga0247815_10002511_pt1 | contig 13555 bp, 9 predicted proteins | sample UWRJL194509B1_FD_181014 | JGI IMG/M metagenome (GOLD analysis project Ga0247815, IMG submission 181014) | Plant litter microbial communities from Arlington Agricultural Research Station in Wisconsin, United States - UWRJ-L194-509B-1 | ecosystem: Environmental > Terrestrial > Plant litter >... | reverse complement strand
CAACCAGTACAAGGGCCGCGCGGAGATCCGCACCGAGTGGCTGGCCGCGCTGACCCAGCAAAGCTATCCGCTGCTGCCGGAGGATAACCCGGCCAACGGCCTGATCGCCCTGTCCGGCGCCCACTTCGGCGACGTCGGCATCTCCATCGAGAACGGCAACCCGGCCCTGGCCGAAAAGAACGCCGAGAAATGGGCCAAGATCTTCCCCGGCCATTTCTACATCGAGATCCAGCGCGCCGGCCAGGCCAACCAGGAAGCCCAGGTGCGCCACGCGGTGGCGCTGGCGGCCAAGCTCGGCCTGCCGGTGGTGGCGACCCATCCGGTGCAATTCATCTCGCCGGACGAGTTCATCGCCCACGAAGCCCGCACCTGCATCGCCGAAGGCGAGATGCTGGCCAATAACAAGCGCGTGCGCCGCTTCAACGACCAGATGCGCTTCATGTCGCAGCAGGAGATGCGCGAGCTGTTCCACGACCTGCCGGCCGCGCTGCAGAACTCGGTGGAGATCGCCAAGCGCTGCAACCTGACCCTGGTGCTGGGCAAGCCGCAGCTGCCGAACTTCCCGACCCCGCCCGGCATGACCATCGACCAGTTCCTGGTGGCCGAATCCAAGGCCGGCCTGGAAAAGCGCTTGATCGAGCTGTACCCGAACGAGGAGCGGCGCGAGAAGGAACGCCCGCGCTACGAGGCGCGGCTGAAGTTCGAGACCGACACCATCTGCAACATGAAGTTCCCCGGCTACTTCCTGATCGTGGCCGAGTTCATCCAGTGGGCCAAGGAGAACGGCGTGCCGGTCGGTCCGGGCCGGGGGTCGGGCGCCGGCTCGCTGGTGGCGTATTCGCTGCTGATCACCGATCTGGATCCGCTGAAGTACAACCTGCTGTTCGAGCGCTTCCTGAATCCCGAACGTGTTTCGATGCCCGACTTCGACATCGACTTTTGCCAGGAAGGGCGCGACCGCGTCATCCAGCACGTCAAGGATTTGTACGGCAAGGAGGCGGTCTCGCAGATCGCCACCTTCGGCACCATGGCGGCCAAGGGCGCGATCCGCGACGTCGGCCGGGTGATGGACTTCGGCTACAACTTCTGCGACGGCGTGTCCAAGCTGATTCCGTTCAAGCCAGGCAAGCCGGTGTCGATCGCCGAGGCGATCGAGGAGGAGCCGATGCTGAAGGAACGCCAGCAGAACGAGGAGGAGGTCAGCCAGCTGCTCGACCTGGCGCAACAGGTCGAGGGCATCACCCGCAACATCGGCATGCACGCCGGCGGCGTGCTGATCGCGCCGGGCAAGCTGACCGACTTCTGCCCGCTGTACACGCAGGGCGGCGACGGCGGCGTGGTGTCGCAGTACGACAAGGACGACGTCGAGGCCGTCGGCCTGGTCAAGTTCGACTTCTTGGGTCTGACCACCCTGACCATTCTCGACCGCGCGGTGCGCTACATCAAGGCGCTCGATCCGAAGGAGTCCGAGTTCGACCTGGCGCGCCTGCCGCTGAACGACCGCCCGTCCTACGAGCTGCTGACCAAGGCCAAGACCGTGGCCGTGTTCCAGCTGGAGTCGCGCGGCATGCAGGGCATGTTGAAGGACGCGCGTCCCGACCGCTTCGAGGACATCATCGCGCTGGTGGCGCTGTACCGTCCGGGCCCGATGGACCTGATCCCGGACTTCTGCAAGCGCAAGCACGGCGAAAAATTCGACTATCCCGATCCGCGCACCGAGTCCATCCTGTCCGAAACGTACGGCATCATGGTGTACCAGGAGCAGGTGATGCAGATGGCGCAGATCGTCGGCGGCTACTCGCTGGGCGGCGCCGACATGTTGCGCCGCGCGATGGGTAAGAAAAAAGCCGAGGAGATGGCCGAGCACCGCGAGATCTTCCGCGCCGGCGCCGCCAAGGACGGCCTGTCCGCGCAGAAGGCCGACGAGATTTTCGACTTGATGGAAAAGTTCGCCGGCTACGGTTTCAACAAATCGCACGCCGCCGCCTACGCGCTGCTGTCCTACCACACCGCCTACCTGAAGGCGCACCATCCGGCCGCGTTCATGGCGGCCAATATGTCGCTGGCGATGGACGACACCGACAAGGTCAAGATCCTGGTCGAGGACGCGATCGACATCTGCGGCCTGACCCTGCTGCCGCCGGACATCAACAAGTCCGACTACCGCTTCATGCCGGACGGCCCGGCGCCGTCGGTCACCGGCAAGAAGGTCACGCAGATCCGCTACGGCCTGGGCGCGGTGAAGGGCTCGGGCCAGAGCGCGATCGAGGCCATCATCGCGGCGCGCAACGCCGGCGGCCCGTTCGTCAGCCTGTTCGATTTCTGCAAGCGGGTCGACAAGAAGCAGATCAACCGCCGCACCATCGAATCGCTGATCCGCTCGGGCGCCTTCGATTGCCTGAACATCGACCGCGCCATCCTGCTGGCCTCGGTCAGCTTCGCGATGGAGTGCGCCGACCAGGAAGCCAAGGCGGCCAACCAGGTCAGCCTGTTCGGCGGCGACGATTCCGATCTGGTGGCGCCGCCGGAGTACGTCAAGGCGGCGATCTTCACCGACCGGCAAAAGCTGGCCGAGGAAAAGATCGCGCTGGGCTTTTATCTGTCCGGCCACATGTTCGATTCGTACGCGCCGGAGGCGCGCCGCTTCGCCCGCACCAAGCTGTCGGACCTGGAGCCGTCGCGCGATCCGCGCATGCTGTGCGGCGTGATCACCGGCATTCGCCCGCAGATGACGCAGCGCGGCAAGATCCTGATCGTCACGCTGGACGACAAGACGGCGGTGGTCGAGGTGACCGTGTATTCCGAGGTGTTTGAAGAGAACAAGAAAATGTTCAAGGAAGACGAGTTCCTGGCCGTGGTCGGCAAGGTCTCGGAGGATCGCTTCTCGGGCGGACTGCGGATCTCGGCCGAGAAAGTGTTCGACATCACCGCCGCGCGCGTCAGCTACGGCAAGCAATTCGGGCTGGCGCTGCCGACCACGGTGGACGCGCGCAAGATGGCCGAGGTGCTGGCGCCGTTCCGCCATGCGGATGGCTTGCCGGTGTCGGCGCGCGTCACGCCGCAGGGCGTCGGCTGCACGCTGCAACTGGGCGAGGCCTGGCGCGTGGCGCCGTCGGATGAATTGACGCTGGCGCTGCAGCAACTGGGGGCGCGGGACATCGCGGTCGAATACTAAGCCTATGAAGGTCATCAACAGAATCGAAAAATTCATCTTCGAGGCGCCGGCGTGGAAACTGATACTGGTCATCGCCGCGCTGACGTTGTTTAAAACCGGGATCTGGTCGATCCCCAACCTGGGCGAATCCCAGGCCATCGCGGATAATCCGTTCACCAACCCGCTGCCCAATCCGGACGCGCACTATTTGCTGTGGAGCTGGCTGGAGCCGTTCCTGGCCTGGGCGATCGGCATCAAGAGCCAGTGGCAGTTCTTCATGTTCCGCTTGTTGACGGTGGTGGCCTTCACGCTGTTGTTCGTGCGGGTCGCGTTCGCGCATTTGTCCAGCGATATGGCGCGCTCGTCGATCGTGCTGTTCAGCGTGCTGCCGGTGTCGGCCACCGCGTATTTCTGGGTCAGCGGCGACGCGCTGACGCTGCTGCTGATGTTGCTGGCGCTGGCGTTTCCGGCCTCGCTGATCTTCACCTTCGTGGTCGCCGTGTTGCTCGGCATGCAGCACTTCGAGCAGGGCGTCTTCGCGGCGGCGGGCTTGCTGTTCGCGGTGGCGCTCAGCCATCGGCAACAGTATGTGTTGAAGCACTCGTGGAAGTTTTGCCTGTGCTTGCTGCTGGGCGTGGTGGCCGGCAAGCTGGTGCTGATCGGGCTGTTCAAGCACTACGCGGTCGAGGTCAGCTCCGGCCGCGCGCATTGGATGCAGACGCACCTGGTCGCGCTGCTGAGCCAGTTCTTCTATCACTTCCACTTTATCGCGTGGTCGGTGCTGGGCCTGGGCTGGCTGGCGGCGCTCAAGTTCAGCGACTGGGGCAAGAAATCGCTGCCGTTCTTCCTGGCGCTGGCCGGGCTGTGCCTGCTGTTGCTGCCGGTGTCCGGCGACCAGACGCGGGTGTTGGCGATCGTCACCTTCCCGTTGATCTTCAGCTATTGGCTGCTGAACCAGGATTTCCTGGCGAAACTGTCCCGGCGCGAGGTGTCGGTGGTGTTCACGTTGTGGGCGCTGATGCCCTGGGCGTGGGCATGGGAGGGCAAGCCGCGCTGGTCGGCGTTCCCGTATGACCTGGCCTACATTCTGCACCACGTGTTCGGATGGTTCGAGGTGCCGGCGAACGCCGTGATCTGGCCGTTTGGATAAGGCATGGCTCCCGCCCGCGCGGGAGCGACAGATTTACAACTGTTCGTTCAGGCCGGTGATGGCGTAGCCCTTGGCCCCGATCTGCTGCAGCGCGTGAACGATGTGATAGTTGGGCAAGTCGTCGCTGTCGTCGTCGACCTCGACGCGCTGGGCTTCCGGATGCCAGTCGGTGTTGGTGGCTTCCTCGGGGATGGGTTTTCCTTCCGGCACGGCCAGATAGCTGTGCTTGCCTTCAGCTTCATCTCTGCAATAAATATCCACACGCATGGCATTCTCCTTCAATGAAAAGGCCATGGTAGCGGATTTTCCTATCCGAGCGCGTACTGCTCGCCGGCGTCGTCCGGCATGTCCGCGTACGATGGCTCCGGCAGGCCCGGCACCGCTTCAAAGCGCGGCGCGCGCAACGCCGCCGCGATGGCTTGCGACAAGGTGGTCAGCGTCTCATGGCGCTTGCGCGCCTCGGAGCGTTTCTTCGAGGCGATGGCCTCCAGGTCCGGCGCGGCGATCGGTCCGCACGCCAGTTCGAAGTCGCCGTCGGCGCGGCGCTCGGCGTCCATCTCCTGCCACAGCGCATCGTAATCCGCATGCACCTTGCCCTGGCGCGTCGCGCCGCACACCGCGCGGTTGGCGTTGCCCACCAGCCGCAACTGCACGCAGCCGTGGTCGTGGGCGATCTGGCTCAGCAGCTTGACCATCAGGTTCTTCGGCCGCAGGCCGTGCATCTCGCGCGTGGCGTCCTTGATCAGTTGCAGGCCGCGCTCGCCGCGCGGGCCCTGCATGCAGCCGATGCCCAGCACCATGCCGCGGTCGCCGTTGAAGAAGGAAAACGCGCAGCCGTAGACCAGTTCGCCGTCCTGCAGCAGTTGCAGCACCAGTTCGCCTTCGCGCTCCATCGGCTCGATGGCGCGCAGCTGGATCTGGTAGGGCAGGCCGTTCTTGCCGTCGAGGTCGGCGAGCCGCACCGGGCCGCGCGCCGCGCGCACCGTCAGCGGCCCCAGGCCCAGGCTGAAGACGTGGCGATAGTGCTCGCGCAGCAGCTGCACGCGCTGCGCGCAGCGCATGGTGTTGCTCAGGTAGGGGCGGTAGATTTTATAGATCAGCCGCGGCCGCGCCTTGGCCAGGTCGGCGAACAGCGGATGGGAGTTCAGCAATTGCAGCCAGCCGTAGGTGGCGCGGCGGTGCAGCACGGAGCGCAGCGCCAGCTTGAGCGTCTCGCGGGCGCGTTTCAGGCCGGCGAAGCCCGCAGCGCCCGAGCGGATGGTGATTAACTGCGACATCGTGAACTTTTCCTTGGCTGTCAGGCAAGTCGCGATGGTAGTGGACGTGTAACGTAATGTAAATTGGGGTAAAGGCTTACGCTTTTCCCTTAATAATCCGGGCCGGCGCGCGGCGACTGTTGTATAGAGGAGATACTGTCGGCGTAAGGGCTACACGTAGTGGTAAAAAAGAAATGCACGGTGAATACAAGCAATGCATAATGATACATTACGATACAAGAGACGATCCGATCCAGCCCGTATGTCTTCATCTCCGCTGCGCCACCTGGTGTTTCCCGCGTTTATCGCGCTGTATCTGTTGTTCGACTGGGCGACCTATATCGATCCGCTGTACGGCCTGAACATCACGCCGTGGAATCCGGATCCGTCGCTGGGCCTGGTGTTCTGGTTGCGCTACGGCTGGCGCGCCGCCGCGCCGTGGTTCCTGGCGCTGTGCGCCGGCGAGATCCTGGTGCGCGGCATGCCGGCCGGCTTCGGGCTGACGCTGCTGTTTTCGCTGTGGTTGACGCTGGGCTACGGCCTGACCGGGGCGGTGCTGCGGCGCCGCTTCGGCGTCGACGGCGTGTTCGACAACCGCGAGCAATTGTTCCAGTGGGTCGCCATCGTCGCCGCCGGCACGCTGGTCAACGACGTGGTGTATATGTCGCTGCTGTCGCTGGCGGGGCTGATCCCGGCCGGGCAATGGGGCGCGGTGGTGCTGCGCTTCGGCATCGGCGACATGGTGGGCGTGGTGGTGTCGATGCCGCTGATCTGGATGCTGGCCAGCGGCCGCGGCCGGCAGCGGCTGCGCGCCACCGTGTGGCGGCTGGAAACGCTGGGCTACCTGGGGCTGGCGATCTGCGTGCTGACCATGGTGTTCGGCTCGATCGCCACCTCGGAATTCAAGCATTTCTATTTCCTGTTCCTGCCGGTGATCTGGGCCGCGTCGCGCCAGGGGCTGTACGGCACGGCGCTGATGGTGTTCGTGCTGCAGGCCGGCATCGGCGCGCTGGTCAAATGGAACCACGCGGTCGACATCGCCGTGCCGGAGCTGCAGATGCTGGACGCGGTGCTGGCGCTGGTGGGCTTTTCGATCGGCATCGTGGTCGACGAGCTGCGCCAGGTGTCGAGCGACTTGAAGCAGTCGCTGCGGCTGGCGGCGGCCGGCGAGATGGCGGCCGCGCTGGCGCATGAGCTGAACCAGCCGCTGACGGCGCTGGCCGCCTACGGCAAGGCCTGCGAATTCCTGGTCGAGCGCGGCGAGGGCGGCGACATGCTAAAGACCGCGATCCAGCGCATGATCGCCGAGTCGGGCCGGGCGGCGGAGGTGGTGCGGCGGCTGCGCGATTTCTTCCGCACCGGCGCGATGAAGCTGGAGCCGGTCGACGCCGGGCAACTGGTGTCGGGCATCAGCCAGCAGTTTTTCGGCCAGCTGCGCGAGCACGGGGTGGAGTTGACGGTCGAGGAGATGCCGCCGCTGGCGATGCTGGCCGACCGCCTGCAGATCGAGCTGGTGCTGCGCAACCTGCTGGCCAACGCGCTGGACGCGGTGCAGGAGCGGCCGGCCGGCGCGCGCCGCATCACGCTGTCGGCGCGGGTGCTGGACGGCAAGCGCATCAAGGGCAGCTGTTTGCAGCTCAGCGTCGAGGACAGCGGCAAGGGCGTGTCGGAAGCGCTGGCGGCGCGGCTGTTCGAGCCCTTCGTCTCGTCCAAGGCGAGCGGCTTGGGACTGGGCCTGGTGTTGAGCCGGGCCATCATGGAAGCGCACGGCGGCTCGCTCTGGGCCGAGGTGGGCACTCACGGAATTTTCAGGATGGCGTTGCCGCTGGCGCGCGCCGAAGGGCAGGAGACTTATGTTGCAGCATGATTTGACCGTATTCATCGTCGACGACGATCCGTCCGTGCGCGACGCGCTGGGCCTGTTGCTGGGCGTGCGCGGCTACCGCACGGCGGTGTTCGCCAGCGCCGAAGCCTTCCTGCAGGGCTGGCAGCCGGCGTGGAGCGGCTGTTTGCTGATCGACATCCGCATGTCGGGGATGGACGGCTTGGCGCTGCAGCGCGAGCTGCTGACGCGCGGCTGCCGGATCCCGGTGATCATCATGAGCGGCCACGGCGACGTCGGCACGGCGCGCGCGGCGTTCAAGGCGGACGCGGTGGATTTCCTGGAAAAGCCGTTGGACGACGTCAAGCTGATCGGCGCGATCGACGAGGCGCTGTCGCGCGCCCGCAGCGATCACAGCGAGCAGCAGCGCCGCGTCCACAGCGCCGGCCTGCTGGGCGAGCTGACGCCGCGCGAGCGCGAGGTGATGGAGCTGGTGGTGGTGGGACGGCACAACCGCGAGATCGGCCCGGCGCTGGGCATCAGCGTGCGCACGGTGGAGGTGCACAAGGCGCGGCTGATGAGCAAGCTGGGCATCGACAACGTCGCCGACCTGGTGCGCATCAGCATGCTGTAAAGGCTGGGGGTCAAGTCTGACATTCGTACACGAGCCCGGCCGTAGCGTACGCTACGGCCGGGCTCGTGTACGAATGTCAGACTTGACCCCAGCTTGGCAGCGCGTCCAGCACCTGGCGCGGCGTGATCGCCAGCATGCAGCCGCAGCGCGCCGCATCGGCGCAATTGGCGCAGCCGGTCTCGCTGACCAGGTTGACGGCGCGCTCGCCCAGCGCCGCCCAGCGCACCGGGTCGATCGGCTTGATCGGCGGGAACAGCCCGACCACCGGACGCCCCAGCGCCGCCGCCAAATGCAGCGGCCCGGTGCCGCTGGCCACCAGCGCGTCGCAGCCGGCCACCAGCGCCGTGAAGCCGGCCAGGTCCAGCTTGCCGCACAGGTTCTCCACGTTCGGCAGCGCCAGCAGCGCCGGCGCCTCGCGCGCCAGCAGCTCGCCCTCGGCCGGACTGCCGGTCACCAGCACCCGCACCCCGGCGATCGCGCCCAGCAGCCCGGCCAGCGCCGTGTAGTGCTGCAGCGGCCATTCGCGGCCGTTGCCGTTGGATTTCGGATGCAAGATCACCTTGACGCCGGGACCGGCCAGCACCGCGTCGGCGTCCGGATGGCGCGGCGTCGCCAGGCCGTACAGCGGCCAGATCTCGGCGCGCGCCGGCATGTGGTCCACGCCCAGCGGCAACAGCAGCTTGAAGCACAGCTGCGCCTGGTGCAGCCGCGCGCCGTACGCGTCGGTGCTGGTCAGGTTGACCAGCCGGTTGCAGGTCAGCCAGTTGTAGACCTTGCGCGTGTCGCCGACCCGGCGCCCGATGCCGGCGCGCCGCGCGGCGACCGCCAGCTTGCGTTGCGGGAAGGCGAACAGCACCGTGTCGCAGCCGGTCCGCCTGAGCTCCTCCGTCAAATCGTCGCCCAGCTCCTCCAGCGTCAGCACCTGGTCCACATGGCGGCACTGCGCCACCACGGCGGCGGCGTAGCGGCGGACCAGGAATACGATCTCGGCGTCCGGATACAGCTGCTTCAGATAGCCGGCCAGCGGCAGCGTCAACACCACGTCGCCGATGTTGTCGGTGCGCGTGATCAGGATCCGCCGCGGCGTCGGCGCGCGGTGGCGCAGCGCCAGGCACATGCCGATCAGGCTGCACACCATCGTCACGTAAAACATTTTCGGCATCATCGGCCAGAACATCACCTCGGTCAGGCCGAAGCCGGCGAAGGCGGCCACCAGCACCACGCCGGCCAGCGCCAGGCCGTGCTGGCCCTGGTCCTGGCGGCGCAGCTCGACGATGAAGTAGCGCAGCGGCGCCAAATACATCATCAGCAGCAGCGTGGCGTCCAGCAGGCCGCCGGTGGCCAGGCTGTGCAGCAGGTCGTTGTTGCCGTTGCCGAAGGCCAGCGCCGCCGACGGCGGCAAGCGGCCGCTGGTCGCCAAGGCTTCCAGCGCGGCCTCGAAATTCTCGGTGCCGACCCCCAGCCACGGATGGTCGGCGAACATCATCAGCGAGGCGCGCCACAGTTCCAGCCGGATCCCGACCGCCGAGGTGACCGCGCCGTCGTCCAGGTAGCGCCGCACGTCGTCCAGCGCCACGCCGAGGTCGTGCGCCACGCCGGTGGCCGGCAGCGCCAACGCCAGCGCCAGCAGGCCCAGCGCCAGCGCGCACGGGATCATCAGGCGCCGGCCGTACAGCCGGCGGCCGTAGCTCAGCAGCGCGATCGCCACCAGCGGCAGCGCGAACCAGCCGCCGCCCGAGCCCGACAGCAGCCAGGCCAGCACCCCGGCCAGGAGCGCCAGGCCCGGCAGCCACGACACCCGCGCCAGCCGCGGATCGCGGAACGCCGACAGGCCGCAGGCCGCCATCAGGCCCGAGGCCAGCGCCAGGTCGCCGAAGGCGATGTCGTGGTGGGTGAAGCCGATGGCTTTCGGCATGTCGCCGCCGAGCACCTGCCAGGCGGCCACCGCCGCCGCCACCAGCGTGGTGACGCACAAGCCGAGGAAGAAATAACGGTGGCGCGGCCGCAGGTGGTACATGACGCCGATGCAGGTCAGGCCGAACAGCAGCCGCGACGGCCCGTCCAGCGCCCGCAGCGGCTGCTGCTCCAGCCACAGCCGCGCCAGCGCGACCAGGAAATACAGGAAGAACGCCAGCGTGACGCCCGACAATTCCCCCCAGTGGCGCAGATGCCCGCGCAGCACCAGCGGCAGGTAGCGCATGAAAATCAGCAGGATCACGCACTGCACCAGGCCCAGGCCGTCCTTGCTGGACAAGGCCAGCGCCGGCAGCGCGAACAGCAGCATCGAGGAGAACGGGCTGCCGCGTTCGGTCAGCGGCGGCAATGCTTCGGCGGCGGTGGTGGTCATGGGCAGGCCAGCGCGTCGGCGCGTTCGGTGGGGGAGCGGTGCTCGTCGAGCAATCCCTGGACCGCGCGCACGGTGCGGTCGGCGGCGCGCCGCAACACGGTGTCGTGGTTGCTGCTGGCCTGGTCGCGCTGGTTTTCCTTGTGCCACAGGTGGAACACCTCGGTGGCGTAGGCGCCGTCCTTGCGCATCACGCCGGCGTTGAACAGGCGCACCACCAGGTCGGAATCCTCATGGCCCCAGCCGAGGAAGCTTTCGTCGAAGCCGTTGACCAGCTCCAGGTCGCTGCGCCACACCGCCATATTGCAGCTCTTGATGCGGCGCCACGTGAAGCGGCGGCGGGTGCGGCAGCGGTCGGGCAGCGTGAACAGCAGCGGCAGCACCTTGTTGATCTCGCCCCGGCCGCGCCAGGCCAGCTTTTCCGCCGTCTCCAGCCGCTGCAGATCCAGATGCTGGCCCAGCACCCGCGCCGTGGCTTGTTGATTCAATAAGATACGGCTGCCTTGCACCAGATACCCCCGTTGCGCCAGCTTTCGGTGCTGGCTGATAAAATTGCGCTGCGGGACGCAGTCGCCGTCGAGAAATATGATGTAATCGCCCACCGCCTCCAGCGTGCCGAGGTTGCGCGCGCGCGCGGCGCGGAAGCCGATGTCCTCCTGCCACACATGGCGCAGCGGCAGCGGCGACCGCGCCCGCAGCGACGCCACGGTTTGCTGCGTGTTGTGGCCGGAGCCGTCATCAGCGATAATGATTTCGAACCCTTGGTCGTCCTGGGCGAAGCACGCCTCGACGACGGCGTTCAGCGCATCCGGCCGGTTGTAGGTGGTGATGACGACGGAAATTTTGGCGGATGACATGTTGCAATAAACGATAATAATGAATGAATAATACCCTAGCCAAGTCGCGCGCCGGCACAGTCCTGATCCACAGCCTGATCTTTCTTTTCCCTTTCCTGGTGTTGATCACCAACTTCGGGGTGGGTTTGTGCAGCTTCGCCTTCTTGTTGACCGCCCTGCTATACCGCCGCCAGGGCTGGCCGGCGCTGGTGCGCCATCTTACTGAGATTCGCGGCGTATTGATAGCTTTCGGCGGCGTAGCGCTGCTGGCGCTGGTGGCCTTGGCGCTGCGCGACGACGCCCGCCTGCGCGAACTGGAGCGGCCGATACGCATGTTCGCCGCCGTCACCGTGACGCTGACGGTGCTGGCTTGCCGTCCCAACCGCAAGGCGCTGTGGTGGGGCCTGATCGCCGGCGCCGTGGCCGGCTGCGTCTTCATCGGCTGGCAGCGCTGGGCCATGGGCCTGGAGCGCCCGGGCGGCTTGATCAACTCGATCACCTTCGGCGACATCGTGCTGTGCATGGGCCTGATGTGCCTGGCCGGCATGCTGGATTTCTCCGGCCGCGCCGCGCTGTGGCCCGGCCTGGGCGCGCTGGCCGGCCTGACCGGTTCGATCGCCACCGGCACCCGCGGCGGCTGGATCGCGATCCTGTTGGCCGGCGTGCTGCTGATGCGCCACGGCCACGTGCTGCGCGGCCGCCTGCGCAAGGGCCTGGCGCTGTTGGCGCTGGCTTTGCTTGTGAGCACTTACTTCATCCCGCAGACCGGCGCCCGCGTGCGCATCGACCAGGGCATCAGCGACGTCGAGCAATACCTGGGCGGCGGCGAGACCTACACCAGCGTCGGCATCCGCTTCGAGTTGTGGCGCGCAGCGGTGGGCGTGATCAAGCAGCATCCGCTGCTGGGCGCCGGCGCGCCGACGGTGAAGGCGGAGATGGAACAGCTGGTGGCGGAGCGTAAGGTCCATCCATATGTGCTGGATTTCGACCATTTCCATAATGATATCCTGCAGTCGCTGGTGTCCGGCGGCGTGATCGGCTTGCTGGCCTGGGGCTTGACGTTGCTGCTGCCGTTCCTGTTCTTCCTGAAGCAGATGCGCAAGGACAAATGCGCCGCCAACGCGCCGGCGCTGGCCGGCATGCTGCTGGTGGTGAGCTATTTCAGCTTCGGCCTGACCGAGGTGATCTTCTGGTCGATGCGCAGCAATATGTTTTATTCGATGATGGTGTTCCTGCTGGTCGGATTGTGCCTGAACGCCAAGGACGAGCGGGCATGAGCCAAGTCCAACCCTTGCGCGTCCTGGTGATCTCGCCCAACTGGATCGGCGACGCGGTGATGGCGCAGCCGCTGCTGCGACTGCTGCGCGCGGCCCATCCGGACGCGCTGATCGACGTGCTGGCGCCGCCTGCGGTGTCGCCGGTGTGGCGCCAGGCGGCCGAGGTGGCCGAGGTGCTGGAGACGCCGTTCCGCCACGGCGCGCTGCAGCTGAAGCAGCGCTGGCGCTATGCGCGGCTGCTGAAACAGCGCGGCTACGCGGCGGCCTACATCCTGCCCAACACCATCAAGTACGCGCTGATCCCATGGCTGGCCGGCATCAAGCGCCGGGTCGGCTACAAGGGCGAGAGCCGGCACGGCCTGATCAATGTGATGCACCACGACGAAACGCCGCCGCGCCCGATGGTGGCGTTCTACGCCGCGCTGGCGACGGCGCCGGTGGCGGAGCAGGGCGCCGCCGCGCGCGCCGCGCTGCCGCGTCCGAAGCTGGTGGTGAGCGACGCGCAGATCGCGGCCGTGTGCCAGCGCACCGGCATCGCCGCCGAGCGGCCGCTGCTGGCGTTCGCGCCCGGCGCGGAATTCGGCGGCGCCAAGCGCTGGCCGGCGCGCCACTTCGCCGGCCTGGCGCAGGCCGCGCTGGCGCGCGATCCATCGACGCAGATCGTCTTGCTCGGCTCACCCAAGGACAAGGACGCCTGCGCCGACGTGGCGTCGGCCTTGCCCGACGGCGCGGCGGTGTTCAACCTGGCCGGCGCCACCAGCCTGGCCGAGGCGATCGCGCTGATCGCCCGCGCCGCGGCGATGGTCGCCAACGATTCCGGCCTGCTGCACATCGCGTCGGCGCTGAACCGGCCGGTGGTGGCGCTGTACGGCCCCACCGATCCCGACCACGCGCCGCCGTTTTCCGACCTGGCGGCGTCGATCTCGCTGCGCCTCGACTGCTCGCCGTGCAAGCAGCGCGAGTGCCCGCTGGGCCATCAGGACTGCATGGTCAAGATGACGCCCGAGCTGGTGTGGCAAAGCCTGCGGCCGATGCTGGCGCCGGCCGTCACGCCGCGCTGATGGCGCGCAGCCGCGCCAGGT